>Ga0182024_10001281_pt1 | contig 65064 bp, 56 predicted proteins | sample P32metaG_FD_120480 | JGI IMG/M metagenome (GOLD analysis project Ga0182024, IMG submission 120480) | Permafrost microbial communities from Stordalen Mire, Sweden - P3-2 metaG (Illumina Assembly) | ecosystem: Environmental > Terrestrial > Soil > Wetlands > Permafrost | place: Sweden: Stordalen... | reverse complement strand
CTCGGGTTTGGCGTTCTTCTTACCTTGCTCGTTCTTTGCGGCCTCAATGCGCTGCACGTGATTTCCGAACTACAGACGAACGACCAATCGATTCTGCGGGATTTCCTTCAACAGCAGGACAGCTTGGACAAGATTCGATCGGCGATCTATCTTTCCGGTACATATTTGCGAGACTATTTGCTGGAGCCGGAGCCAGAAAAGGCAGAGCGGAACCGTACCGCTCTGGAGAGTGCCCGCACACAGGTTGCTTCGATGCTTGCCAATCCCCAGGCGCTATCCGGAATGGCGGGAAATAACAACATGTATGAGGCACTCAAACGGGAAATTGAGGAATACTGGCAGACGCTAGATCCCGTGCTCTCCTGGAAGGCAGAGCAACGGCATCGCCGGGGGTACCGCTTTCTTCACGATGAGGTGTTGCCGCGACGCTCCAGCACGCTGGGCATCGCGGATACAATCGCATCGGTAAATCGACAACAACTGATCGAGCGCGACGGTCGCCTGTTATTGATATTTTCAAATTTCAGAAACCGCTTGGGGATTGCGCTGCTGGTCATGGTTGTTTTCGGCGTCGTTCAGGCGTCGGGCAGCACGATTCACCTGCTCCGGATGGAAAGGAAAACAGTCTCCCACCTCATGGAAGTAACCGAGGCCCGACAGGAATTAAGAAACCTATCCGCAAAGCTGGTCACTACTCAGGAAAATGAACGCAAGAACCTGTCGCGTGAACTGCACGATGCCGTAGGGCAGTCCCTGTCGGCGGTGCAATTCGAACTCCACGATCTGGCGATGGTCCTCCAGCCTCCCCATGACCAATTCCGTGGGCGTGTCGACCGAATCCGGGAGTTGGTCGAGAGCTGTCTCACAATGATTCGGAACATGGCGAGACTCCTGAGGCCGGCGATGCTGGATGATTTGGGGTTGGCCGCGGCCCTGGAATGGCAGGCCCGCGAAATCGCAAGATCCACGGGCGTTCACATCGATGTCCAGACCTCAAGCCTTTCTGGAGAACTACCCGACGAACACAAAACTTGCGTGTTTCGGATCGTGCAGGAAGCACTGAATAACGTGTGCCGGCACGCGAATGCCGACTCAGTTCAGATTGAGTTCAAAACCTCTGAGGAATGGGGCGTGGTAACAATACAGGACGATGGGCGTGGCTTCCGGCCCGGCCAGACGAAAGGACTCGGTCTGATCGGCATGCAGGAGCGAATCGAGAGTCTCGGAGGTACCTTGAGAATCACTTCGGAACCTGGGAGGGGGACCCGAATCGAAGCATCCCTCCCGTTTCCAAAGGGTCTCGTCGCTGGTGGTCCTTCGGATTTGGCCAGGAGCGTCTTGGCCGCGAAACCCAGGGAAGGATGGCCTTCGAACTTAGGCCACTGAGGAACAAGCGATCAAGGATCCGCTTGTACGCTCCGTTCTTAAGGAGACTTTGGAGAGCGCAGGGTAAGACGCCCAAATGGCTTCGCTCTATACCGGCACCTTACGGGATTGCATCTTCCCTGAGTGGTAGGATGAAACTCGGAACTTGAGCCGTTTGATGTTTGATCCGCGCCACAACGTGGCTGGAATTGCGAACAGTCGTCTGGTCCTGATGGCAGGCTTCGGAGGTCTGCTGGTGCTCATGGCTTTCGCTGGTGTGGATGCCATTAACACGCTTGAGCAGATCCAGACTTCCAACGACACCATTCGGGATGACTTTCTATTGCGCACGCGAGTCTTGGAACGGATCCGCGCCGATCTCTACATCTCCGGAACGTATGTGCGGGATTATTTGTTAGAGCGGGAGAGCGCCAAAGCCGAAGGTAACCGTTACAGCTTGATAGAAACCCGCAACGACATGGACCGAGCGCTAGGCGATTACCGCAAGCTCTTGAACGCCCAGGAGTCAACACCATTCCAGGTGTTGACTGCGGAACTGGAGGCATATTGGCAAGTGCTCGAGCCGGTTTTCCGGTGGTCGCCGGAACAACGGCAGCGCGACGGATATCCCTTTCTTCGCGACGAAGTCTTCCGGCGCCGCATGTCCATGCTCGGCATCGCCGATCGAATCGGAGCCCTCAACGAGCGTCAGCTCCAGGCCGGTAAGACGAAAGTCGAGCAGACCTTCGTCGGATTTCGCAAACGATTGCTGATCACCCTGGTGTCGACCATTGGTTTAGGCTTGGTCTTCGCATCGTTCAGCATGCGGAAACTCCTGAGCCTGGAGACCGAAGCGGCCGGGCACTACAGAGAGATTGCTAACACGCGCACGGAACTGAAACAACTCTCCGCGTGTTTGGTTGAGGCCCAGGAGAACGAGCGGCGTTCTATTTCTCGCGATTTGCACGACCAGGTGGGGCAGGAACTGACGGGGATTCTGGTGGAGATGGCGCACCTCTCGATTCTCATTAGGGCGAGGGATAGCGAGGCGGCCGAGGTGAAGGCTGGCGAGATCAAAAGGTTGGTCGAGAGCTGCCTGCAGGTGGTGCGCAACATGTCGCTCTTGTTGCGGCCCTCCATGCTCGACGATCTGGGTTTGGTACCCGCCTTGCAATGGCAGGCGAAGGAGGTGTCGAAGCGCAGCGGCCTGCGGGTAAAGGTTGTGGCGGAAGAGGTTTCCGAGGATCTTCCCGAAGAACACAAGACCTGCATTTATCGCATCGTACAGGAGGCGCTGCATAATATCGTGCAGCACGCCGGCGCGGTCAATGTAAGTGTCACCGTACGGCAGGAGCCAGATCGGCTGCGGCTGTCGATTCAAGATGACGGGAAGGGGTTCAACATAGGGCGGGAAAGAGGCATGGGCTTGCTTGGCATGCAGGAACGAGTCAGCAACCTGGACGGAACGTTTGAGGTAATCTCGGAGCCAAGCCAAGGTACTGGGCTGCGCGTTTCTCTCCCGCTGATAGGGACGAGGGACGGAAACCCGATGCTGACTACATGAAGCCCGTTCGTATCTTGCTTGCAGATGACCATACCGTGGTGCGGAAAGGCCTTCGACTGCTACTGGAAACTCACCCCGGGTTCCAGGTGATCGCTGAGGCTGCCAATGGGCGTGAAGCGGTCGCCCTGGCTGAGGAGCACAGGCCCGACGCCGTCGTAATGGATGTCGCCATGCCAATTCTGAACGGTATCGAGGCAGCCCGCCAGATCTCCAATAAGCTGCCCCAGACGGCCGTGGTGTTTCTCAGTATGCACTCCGATGAAGGGTACGTTCTGAAAGCACTGAAGGCTGGGGCGCGGGCGTATCTGCTGAAGGACTCCGCGGAACAGGACCTCATCAACGCGGTCAAAGCGGTGAGTGAGGGCAAAGCCTTTTTCAGTCCTGCGATCAGCAAAATGCTGGTCGAGGACTATGTGCGGCAGATGCAGGAACTAAAGTTGGAAGACAGCTACGAGCTACTCACTACACGCGAACGCGAACTCCTACAGCTGCTGGCTGAGGGCAAGAATAACAAGGAAGTTGCCAACATACTGAACCTGAGCCTGCGCACAGTGGAGACCCATCGGAGTAACATCTTTCAGAAGCTGAATCTGCACAGCGGCGCGGAATTGATCCTCTACGCCGTCCGGAAGGGCGTCATCACTTAAACAACGGCGGGAACACTCCATTCCAGGAGTGCTCAAAACTTACCTTGGGAAATATTCTGTTGCGGGCCGTGCCCACGCCACCGTGGCAGCAGCCACCGAGTGGCTTCTTTGCAGCGCCAGCCGGTCGCCATTGCGCAATTTGGGTGAATCCTGCGCCGGCAACCGGTCGTCGCTCGTGGCCCGCCGATCCAGGAACTGGAATGTAATAGAATCAGGAGTCGAATAGTTACGACGAGGTGAACTGTGTCGGAACACATGACCCGCAGAGAGACTTTGAAAACGGGATTGGCGGCGGCGAGCTTTCTCGCGCTGTCGTCCGATGGGGCAATGCCCGCGCTGGCGCAGAACGCGGTGGAAGTGCCATTCACCGACATTCCGTCGGCCTTCAATCCGAACAACCCGAACGCGCCGGTCCGGATGCTCGATACTGAGTTGGCGGTCCAATAGGAGAGTCCGATGTTCTGGAAAAATCATCCCACGATGTGGTGCCTGCTCGGCGTAATGTTGGCCGGCAGCGTCACCGAATCACGGGCGCAACTGGCGCCTCGGAAAGCGGAAGAGTGGGTGACCACGCTTGAGGGGCCGCAACGAGTGGCCTCGCAGAAGATTGATGAAGTGTTGTCCAAGCTCTCCTTGAAGTCCGGAATGGTGGTGGCCGATATTGGCGCCGGATCGGGGCTTTTCTCAAGGCCGATGGCGAAGGCTGTGGCTCCAGCGGGCAAGGTGTACGCGGTGGATATTCAGCAGGACCTCCTGGACTACATCAATACGCGCGACAAAGAAGAGAACATTCGCAACGTCCAGACCGTTCTGGGAGAGTTTAACGATCCCAAGCTGCCGGCGCGGGACGTCGACCTGGCTTTCATCAACGATGTGCTGCACCATATCCAGAACCGCGCCGCGTATTTGAAAGCGCTGGGCACGTACATGAAAGCGAACGGGCGGATTGCCATCATCGAGATGGATAAGAATGACCCGAACACACCGCACCGGAAGCAGCCGGAATTGCTGGTGGGGCGCGAAGAGATCCTGCAATGGATGTCGGATGCTGGCTTCAAGCTGGTTGCCGAGCATCCGGACCTGTTTCCGGGCACGAAGTGGTTCCTGATATTCGGAAGGAAGTAGCGCCTCGATCGCATCCGCCGGGAGTCGCCCACTTTTTCAGAAGCACGATTTAGGCTGACATCACGTGCGAGAACGAGCCGAATTCGAAAGGATGGCGGTCAAGTCTTCCGGGCGCTGCGATCCCAACACGAGCGTCGCACGATTTACCAGCTTCAGCCGCACGCCTCGATGGCCACCGGCGATATACGCCTTCCCTTGGCGGGTGGAACGGATTCCGTAGCCGCCAAAGTCGCCCTCCGGATCAAATGTAATAGTCTCCACCGACTGGATACTGCCAAGAGGAATATGTCGGGCGGCCCAAAGCCCGCGCAGAGAGACGACGAGATCCGCATCACGAACTTCGGTGACCAATCGGATCTTGCAGCGCACACCAAATACTGCGATACAGCGCCAGCCCATAGCTGGTGCGAATCCCCTTTTGCGCTTCTAACTGGATGAGCCGGGAATTCTCCGGGCGTCGCAGGCCTTAGTCCTAGCACTCGCGCATGGCGCTGCCGCAAGAACAGCACGGGCAGGGGTTCATGGCGGCCACCGGCATAAAACCGGAAGAATGATCGGCTACGTTGCGATCCCTTCGTTTTCCTCGCCGTCGGCGAGAGCAGTGTGTCGGTGGATTAGGAGTCCGTGTCCCATTGGCGCTCCCCGCCCACAGGGGACCTGCTGCCCGGAAACGGGCACACAAATCGCACACAAGTGCCATGGAAATCGAGGTTTATTGGACACCGGAGAAGGTGCCACTGATTTAAAGTCTCAGTGGCCAGGGCAGGAGGAATAGAACCGCACCAGAAATTAGAGAGCACTGCCACCAGGGTTTTCACGCGGGACTGAGAGGATCGAGCACTACGATAGCTGGATAGCGGGCGAAGTCCGAAGCATCAAACGTCAGAACGTGGTTTGAGCCCGTGCACGAGCATTGCAGCAACTATTCGTGCATCATGAGTCTTCTTTCCGGAGACTCCATGGGCAACAACAAGCCGCCGCCACTCCGCGTAAACATCGTCAGATTCCGGCAGCCGGAAAACTGAACTCTCCACCCGAGCCAGAACCCTCTCCGCCTGGCCGGGCGTTAAACCCAGTCCGTAACTTTCAAGTGGTCTCGTCGCTACAGCCCAAACCTCAACGAGGTTCTGAGATGCAACACAAATCCGATTCCCACCCTCTGTCAACTGCAATATCGCTTCACGAGCTGCACGATGTTGTGGATGAGCGCGATGAATGCGGCGCAGGATGATATTCGTGTCTACGAGAACGTCCACTAGCGATTCCAGTCGTCCTCGCGGGTATAGATATTCTCCCGGCTCATCGCTTCGTTCGAGAGCGGCGGCACCCCCTCTGGGATAAAGTCGGCAGCCTCTTCAAATCCTTGATCAACTTCTTCGGCTGAAACCTGCCTCCTAGGCTCGGTAGGGCGCGGATGGTAGAGGTAGGCCTTAACAATCTCATCGACGGGCAAGCCTTGCTCCTTGGCTTCTGCGAGCAATCGCGCTTCGAGATCCGGGGGGAGTTCAAGAGTGATCTTCATTTCTATCGGGTCCTTCTTCAATCGTACCAGCGCCAAGTGTAGGCTGCGGCAATCGGTTCTTTCACGACACACCGGTCGACACCTTCGGTGATTCGTGACAAGCGGCCCGGGCCGCTTCTCAACAATCGCTCCAGGCAATCTCGAACGGGGCCGCGGCGGAGCACAGCCTTCGGCAAAAAGAACGTCGAAGGTGCAACCCTCCGACGGGCGTAGGTACCGACGTGCCGTGTTGTGCCTGCTTTCGGGCCGGAGGTGTTGTATGGCGCGGCAAGCAGGGCAGCTCATTTCAAGCGGATCGCTCCGCTTTTCGCCCTCCCCATTACCAATGCCTTCGTCGATCAATGCCGGTGCTCGCCACCTTCTTGCACAATATTCCATGCTCTGACTGGATTCCGCCCCTTCAACAATTCACGAGTCGCCTGTCTTATCCCCTTTCTGCTTCCGTCTCTCGGCACTCGCTCAGGTCTGATTCCCGCGCGCCTGCAATCTGCGTCGCTCTGCTTTCGCGTGCCGCGCCCTTCGGGTGCCGGATGCCCCCTGGTTTTCCCGGCCGCAATACGGCCTTTCGCTACGCGAAGAAAACAACAACACCGGGCCCCACCCGGAAAAAGCGCTCCTGGATTTTGCGAGCGGGGACCATCGCTGAAGGGTGCCCGAGAGACGGGCAGAAAAGGATAAACTATATGACTTATCAGAATAAAGTTGAATTGAAAGGCTTCGTCGGAGCCGACGCGCATACCAAAACCCTCGACGGTGGCAAAACCGTCCTGAACTTCTCGCTGGCGACGAAGACCTCGTGGGGCACCAGGCCAGGATCGAAAAAAGCGCAGCACATGGCACCGCATCACTGCCTGGGATGGCGTCGCGAACAGTCTGCCCGATCTGCCCAAGGGCGCACACCTTCACGTAGTCGGGGAGCTGCGCAGCCGTGAGTACACCAACGGCGACGGCTCGAACGTGCAGACCTACGACATCGTCGCGAGCAAGATCGAAGCCCTGGCCCGCGACGCCGCCAAAACCGAGGCCTCCGACTAACGGGAGGGGCTTTCCGCCCCTCCTTTTTGCAATCCTTCCGCCCTGCCAGTCCTGGTCTCATGCGGCGGACCAGGTACTGACGGACGTATAAGCCCATAGCCTCGGTAACGTGTGGCACCGTTCTACTATCGCTAGGCTGAGGGATAGGATGACCTGAAACAGTATTGAGGTACGCCCCCGGGCTGGTCTCCACGGTGTCGCCGTACCGACAGCCGACCCAGAATGGAGTGAAGGTTGCACGGACGCATTAACCGTGCATGCGACGGAGTGGTTTTTGGGCAATTTTGAGTAATGCCCCATTGCAGGGCTTGCACTCCTTGCATTCACTGCAACAAGGAATCTGTAACTTGCGGGTACTACTAGGCCACCAGTGGTTCGACCCCCACCGGTTCCACCAGCGCCCCTGTATCGGCCCTGTTTCCTAAACAGGCAAACCGTAAATGGACGATGCCGGTTCGAATCCGGCCAGGGGTTTCAGCGGGCGCGTCGTCCAACGGAGAGGGCCGCACTCTTCTAAAGTGCAGATGACAGTTCGGTTCTGTCCGCGCCTACCACTAGCTGCTATCCGAGGGATCGCCGGAGGATGACTGCCTCCGGGCTGAGGCCGAGTTGGGCGAACAAGCTGGCGGGACGACGGCCTAGGAATTTACCGAACCGGAGACCGCTTACGGTTAGCGATCGATCTGAAATCTCCAGGGCTTGACGGTGAGGTTTTGTATCCAATCCTCCTCGGTGCACGGCGCGTGCAAGAGTGCGGACAGCGGCCCGCCGTCCTACATATGCCTACCAAGAAACGTGGCTGATATTGCGAAGCCTGCTCTCCGGTTTGTTCACCTGCAAAGAAGGAGTTGGCCAAAGAAGGAGTTGGCCAAGGAGGGTTAGCGCTGAAGTAAAGGCGATGGGTGTGAGGCAAAATCAGTGGGGTCTTGCAGGCGACTGCCTTTTTCCGGCGACCATCACGAACAGCCTGCGTTCATCCCGATAGGAAATGACTTCCAAGCCCGCTGGTCCGAGCAACGCCCGGAATTTCTTACCGCCTAGGCAAGGATTCGATGAAGAGGCCGCACGCAGCGTGCAGTTGATTGACGAAGGCTCCCCAATTCCTCCTACTCGCACGACGGCGCGAGCCACTGAGTGCCGACGCCAGCAATCGTTAGAAAGAAGATGAATGATCTCCCCCGTGCTATGATCCACTTGGAATAGGGATCGACGCCGGGCCAACCTGTCCGCATGTCGGCATCAATCTCGAAGGCACTCGTTTGAAACAGGCCGAGCAATCCCGCCGTGAATCCGAAGAGCGGTTCCGTCTGCTCATCGAGCACGGCCTCGAAGTCATCGGCGTGGTGGATGCCGACGCCACGATTCGCTACATCAGTCCCTCGGTCGACAGGGTCTTCGGATACCAGGCCGATTCCCTCATCGGGACAAACGCTCTGGAGTTGATTCACCCCGATGACCGCCCGGCCGGACAGCCTGCCATTGAAACCATCCTGCAGGCGCCCGATCGCAGCGCGTCGGTCCAGTTTCGCGTCCGGCACAGCAATGGCACGTGGCGCCACGTCGAGAGTGCCGCTACCAATTGCCTGCATATCAGTGGCTTGCGGGGCATCGTCGTCAACCTCCGCGATATCACTCCGCAGAAACTGTTTGAAGAGCAGATCCAGACCTCTCGTCATCAATTGCGCCAACTCGCCGCCGGCATCGAGTCCGCCCGCGAACAAGAGCGCGTCCGCATCTCCCGCGAAATCCACGATGAGCTCGGACAAATGCTCTCCGCCTTGAAACTTGACCTGGAAGGGCTAGCCTTCCAGCACCGCCGTCGAGGTGTCACCGTGCGGAGAGATCTTTCTGCACGCGTCGCCGGCCTCATCCGCAACATCGATGTCTCTATCAATACCGTCCGCCGCATCGCTGCCGAGTTGCGTCCCAGTATCCTTAGCGATCTCGGGCTTTCGGCCGCCATAAAATGGCAGATTCAGGAGTTCGAGTCGCGCACCGGCATTCCTTGCCGCTGCCAGGGCCTGCGCGAAAGCCTGCGCTTCGGTGCGCATGAGTCCCTCGCCGTCTTCCGCATCTTTCAGGAGATTCTCACCAATGTCGCCCGCCATGCCGGCGCGAATGCCGTCAGCATCCGCGTCACTGTCAAAGACGGCTGGCTCACCCTCAGGGTCGCTGATGACGGAAAAGGGCTGGAGCCCAAAAATCTGTCGGATTCTCACTCTCTAGGTCTCGTCGGCATGCGTGAACGTGCGCTCCTGTTAGGCGGTAGCGTGGATTTTTCAGCCCGCCGTGGCGGTGGAACCATTGTTAGTGTCCACGTTCCCGCACTTGCGTCCGACCTCGCTCTAGCGGCGGCTCCATCGATCTAGAAGTACTGGATCTATTGGTTCCGGGCCGCCACCGGTGTTAAATACTTAGACTTGTTATTGACATCTCCGATATCAAGCATAAGAATAGTCTGGTCCTCGTTTCGACATGCTTCTGAGCCTTAGTGGAGGCGCCATCCTGTGGCGAATACTAACTGGATCTAGCTCGAACTCTCGCGCACACCCATGCCGTCGGTCCTCATTGTTGATGATCATTTGCTTTTCCGTCAGGGTCTGAAGCAAATGCTCAGCCAGGAATACCGTGGTCTTGCCTTTGGCGAGGCCAAAACCAGCGACGAAGCCGCCGCCCTGCTAGCCAGACAGCCTTGGGATCTCGTCATCCTCGATATCGCCATCCCCAGTAAGGATGGCTTCTACGTTCTCCAGGAAATCCGTCGCCGTCATCCCTACACCCGTGTGCTCGTGCTGACCATGCACGCCGATTCCGAGTACTCCCTGCGAGCCCAGCAAATGGGGGCCTCCGGCTACATCTGCAAGAATGCCAGCCGCGCCGATCTCCTGAGAGCCTTCAAGAGCGTTCTCGCCGGCAAAAAGTATTTCGACGACCAGCTCTCTGCCGGAACAGGCGGGAAAACGGTGCCCAAGCATGCCGACCTTTCGACCCGCGAATACAGAGTCATGTTGGCGTTTGCGGCCGGCGAGCGCGCCAGCGAGATTGCCGGCGAACTTAACCTGAGCGTCAAGACCATCAGTACTTACAAGCGTCGGCTTCTCGACAAATTGGAATTGCATTCGACTGCCGATCTGGTTCGCTACGTCATCGACAATCGCCTCTCTTAAAACGGCCTCGGTTCCAGAGCTACACTGGGACCCCGGGTCTCTCCTCTCTCTTAAACTACGGCTTCCTGGTCGGTGCCGACGTGGAGAGGCTCGTCTCCTCGGCCTTTGGTAGCCAAACGCAGCAGAACGCAGAATAAGAACGAGAAAGCCCGGTACAGTTAAGCACTATTTTAGGATCTAGTTGTAGGAAACCGCCTACAGTACCTTGCCAAATGCGCCTTCCGGACCCGTGTAGCAAGGCGTTCGTATCACGATGTACGACAGAGCCTTAGCGCAACGGTACTTGCCTTTCACAGTACGGCTGGACCAAATTTAATTGTTGAACCTTGCTTCTGCAAACGCCTATTCTGTCGATACGTACCGCGATGTATGTCAGTCAGTAAGACATAACTCGTCGCGGAGAGTGCTCGCATTCTTCACCCGTTTGCACAGTGCTGATGGCACTTTAGGGGCGGCAGCTTACCCGCGGCCCTGAATTTGCCTTAGGAGATCAAATCGTGTCTTCAGTTCTCCACCTTCAAGATCCGGGGACTCCGGCGGTGTCTGCCGGCGAACCGGGGCAAAACGCACATCCGTGGTATGCCCTCCGCGTGCAATCCAAGTTTGAGAGCCTGGTTTCCACGTCCTTACGCGGCAAGGGCTACCAGGAGTTCCTGCCGCTATATCGCTCCCAGCGCCGCTGGTCCGACCGCGTAAAAGAACTCGATCTTCCCCTGTTCCCCGGTTATCTGTTTTGCCGCTTCGACGTCCAGGACCGCTTGCTCCCCATATTGACTACTCCCGGTGTAATGCGCATCGTGGGTGCCGGCAAGACGCCCGTCCCCATTCCCGATGAAGAAATCGCCACCGTCCAGGTCATCATCCGGTCCGGTCTGCCCGCAGTGCCATGGCCCCTACTCTCCGTTGGGTCCCGGGTCTTCATAGAACGCGGCCCCCTGATCGGCCTCGAGGGAACCGCCCTGAGCGTCGAAAAGAAACACCGCCTGGTGGTCTCCGTCGCGCTCCTCCAGCGCTCGGTCGCCGTCGAGATCGATCGCGATTGGATTCGTCCCATCTTGCCTGGCATGGGTCCGCGGGCTGTGCCGCTCGTGGAACGCCTGCGCCCGGCAGGGCAAGCTTCAGCCTTTCGCAGCCTTTAACCCGCTTGGTTTCCACTCTCGGCCTAGGGCAGGTTCTTAATGCCAGATCCAAATCGTAAGAGCAAAATGATCAGCCTGCGCCTATCGGCGGTGGAGTATGAGGCTCTGCACTCCTTGTATCCCTCATACGGAGCGCGCAACATCTCCGACTTCGCCCGCCTGGCCATGCAACGCATTATCGGCAAATCCCTGGCCACCGAAGACGCGTTCTTCGCCAAGATGCGGGAGTTGGATAATCGCCTCAACGCTGCGGAGGCGAATATCGCGCTTTTGTTGGCGCGCAGTAACCCGTAGTGAATGGGATCACCTATGAATCCGATGGATGCTGAACAAACCGTCTCCCCGCGAGAGATCGCCGCGATTCTCAACCGCCGAAAGGGGCTCATCGCCCTCACGTTCCTGCTGGTCGTCGCTGCGGTCACCGCCCGCACCTTCCTCATGCCCAAGCAATACCAGGCTCACATGAAGGTGCTGGTGAAAAATGAGCGCGCGGACATGATCGTCTCCGCCGACCGCAACGGTGGCTCCGGTTACCGCGGCGAAGTCGGCGAGGCCCAGATCAACTCCGAGATCGAACTCCTCAACAGCAACAACCTACTCCAACAGGTAGTCATCAAACGTGGGCTCGAGCGGTTGGAACGTTCCAGCGGATCAGTTGCCGATGAACGCATGCCGGTGGCCATCGAAATGGCCGTGGCGCGCTTGCAGCGTAACCTCAAAATCTCGCCCGTCCGCAAGGCCGATATCATTCAGGTGGAATACTCGGCCACCGATCCCCAACAGGCCGCCGCGGTCCTCCGGCAGTTGGCGGAATCATACCTCGAAGAACACCTCAAGGTGCACGGCACACCCGGGACTTACGCATTCTTCACCAGCCAGGCCGCCCGTTACCAGCACGAACTCATGGAAGCGGAGGCGAAATTGGCGGAGTTCCGTCAGCGCGAGAATATCGTCATACTCGCGCAGCAGAAGGACGCCATGCTGCAAAAGGCGTCGGATTCCGAGTCAGCTCTGATGCAGGCCGATGCCTCCATCCGCGATTACACCTCCCGCATCGCCGATACCCGCGGCCAGCTCGCCGCCGCCGAGCCGCGCGTTGTCACCCAGAGCCGCTCCGTGCCCAACCAGTACTCCGTGGAGCGCCTGCATACCATGTTGACCGAACTGCAGAACCGCCGCACCCTGCTCCTCGCGAAGTTTCGGCCCGATGACCGCATGGTGCTGGAAGCCGACCAGGAGATTGCCGACACCCAGACCGCCCTGGAAAAAGCCACGAAGTTGACCGGCGTGGAGCAGTCCACAGATGTCAATCCCATCCACCAGGCGTTGGAGATCGAACTGGCAAAACAGGAAGCCGAGCTGGCGGGAATAGAAGCCCGGCGCCAAACCCTTGACCAGCAGTCCTCGATACATAGCCAGCAGCTCATGAAGCTGGGCAACGCGACCGCCACGCATGACGACTTGGTGCGCACCCAGAAGGAAACGGAAGACAACTATCTGCTGTACGCGAAAAAGGCCGAAGAAGCCCGCATCGCCGAATCGCTCGACCAGCAAAAGATCTCTAACGTGGCCATTGCCGAGACCCCCACGGTACCGCATCTCCCCTCGAAGCCCAACGTGCGGCTGAACCTGGCCCTGGGAGTCATGCTGGCCGCTTTCCTCAGCCTGGGCTTGGCCTTTGCCGCCGAGTACTTCAGCGGCGGTGCCGGTCCCGCCGTCGAAACCGTGTCCCAAGTCTCCGATCTGGAAGACCTCACCAGCCTTCCCGTTTTAGCTACTGCCTATCGATCTTGAAGAAAAGATCATGAGCCACAGATGAACACCGATCAACGCGGATCGAAAACAAAGGCCTACTGCCTCGTAACCCGGAGCATCTATGAGTCGAATTTACGCAGTTCTTGAAAAGGCGGGCATCGAGCCGGTACCGGGTGCTACCGTCGCGCCCCGCGGAGCATACCTCGAATTGATCCGGCGGCTGTTCCAGACTGCCGCTGCCGTGGCCATCGTCGGCACCGGCTCCGGCCAGGGCGCGGCTGGAGTGTGTGAGGGAATCGCCGCGGAGCTGGCCGCCTCCGGCAACCGCGTGGTCGTTGTGCCGGTGGACACGCTGCTGCGCATGAACCCCGTGCCGGTCCCCGGAGAAACGGCCTACGCGCCAGGCCCGGCACAGAATGTATGGTTTTGGCCCGCGCCGTCCGGCGCGCCGATCGAGTTCTTCAAATCCCGCGTGCCTGTGGGCACGCACAACTGGCTCGATTCTCTGCGCCTCAATTTCAATTCGATCTTGTTGGACTGTCCTGCGCCGGAAACCGCGCCGGGCTCCGCGGAAATCGCCGCTATGGCGGACTCCGCGGTTCTCGCGGTGGTCGCCGGCCTGACGACCAAACGGCAGATCCGGCGCGACCAAAGCGCCCTCCGGTCGGGGGGTGTCAAATTGGCCGGCTGCATCCTCATCGAGCGGAGGTAAACCTGTGAGAATCTTGCTTCTCTTTTTTTCGTGGATGGCTGCGGCCGCCGCCCTGGCTCAGACCGGAGGCTTCGCCGAGCGAGGTCCCCGATATCGGCTCCAGCCCTCCGATGTGGTAGAGATTCACTACCGCTACACCCCGGAATTCGACCAGACTGTCACAGTGCAGCCCGACGGTTTCGTGACGCTCCAGATCGTCGGTGACTTGAAACTCCAGGGCCTGACCTTGGAGGAGGTGAAGGCCGCCGTCCTTGAGAAAGCCGGACGCCGCCTGCTAGATCCGGAAATCACTCTCGTTCTGAAGGACTTCGAAAAGCCCTATTACATAGTCGGTGGCGAAGTCGCCAGTCCCGGCCGGTTCGAGATGCGCGGCCAAGTCACCGCCGTCCAGGCGATCGCCATGGCAGGCGGATTCAAAACCGCCAGCGCCAAACATTCGCAGGTGATCCTGTATCGCAGGGTCGGGCCGGATCTGGCAAAGACCGAGATCCTCAACCTCAAGGCCGCCATCAGCCCGACCGCCACGGAACCGCTTGCCGACTTGCGCCCCGGCGACATGCTGATCGTCCCCCAAAACCGAGTGAGCAAGATCGAACGCTTCGTCAAGTGGGGATATGTCGGCCTCTCATGGAACCCCCTGGGCAAGTAATCCCGCACCTGCCAGTCTCCGCTTTATACACTCTCCCATGCATAGCACGATCAAACCGACAGCCACTCGCATCTACGTGTTCGTGAACGCTGCCGTGGCGCTGTTGGTGCTGCTGGGTGTGTTCACCGGATTCAATTGGGACCGCATGCCTGAAGGCATCGGCGCGTTCCTGGCCATCCGCATCACGCTCAAGAACCTGTTCCTCATCGCACTCTTTCTTCTTGCCTGGGCGTTGGCCTTTTGCGCATTCGGACTTTCCAGGCCGTTGCCGGTCGCTCCTTTGTGGAAAGAACTGGTCCCAGTGACTAAAACCTGCACCATGGCCTCCGTCTTCGTCTTACTCTTTCCGCTGACCACGCACACTGGTGCGTTCACCAATAGGATGGTCCTGTACTTTCTGCCGGCCGCGATTCTGGCATGCTTGTGCGGCCGACTGGTGGCCGGCGCTTTTGCCGGACGGCTCGCCCACGCCCTGGGTGGGCACCGTGACCTGATCATAGTGGGCAGCGGTCCACGGGCTTCGGCCTTATATCAGCGCCTCCAGGAACCAAGCCATGGCTACACATGCGTCCTGGGATTTGTAGACTCTCCGAACGGCAATCTGGTAGCCGCCTCAGTGCAGCAGCGCATGCTCGGCGGCCTCGACGATCTGGAAACCATTCTGATGAAGCAGCCTGTGGATGAGGTGATGATCGCCCTGCCGGCCAAATCCTGCTACGCCCAGATTCAGACTGCCATTCAGACCTGCGAGCGTGCTGGCGTCGAAGCCAAATACCTCTCCGATGTTTTCCAACTGTCACTCGCTAGGCCGAGATTTGAACCTGACGAGACCGCGCCGGTCGTCGCCCTAAAGGTGGTGCAAGACGGTTACCGGTTGGTAGTGAAGGGCTGCATCGACATAATCGGAGCCGTTGCCGGGTTGGCGTTCTTCGGACCGCTCATGCTCGCGATCGCAGCGGCAATCAGGCTGACGAGCCCCGGTGCGGCTCTTTTTGTCCAGGAACGTTACGGGTTGCATAAACGCCGTTTCCGCATGTACAAGTTCCGTACGATGGTTGCGGATGCGGAAAGGCTGCAGGCAGAGCTAGAATCTTGCAACGAAGCGCAGGGCCCCGTATTTAAGATCCGCAATGATCCAAGGATAACTGCGATCGGACGATTCCTGCGCAAGACGTCGCTTGACGAATTCCCGCAATTCCTCAATGCCCTAAAAGGAGAAATGTCGCTGGTCGGGCCGCGTCCCCTCCCGTTACGAGATGTATCCCGATTCGATGACGCTTCCCTGATGCGGCGCTTCAGCGTGAAGCCTGGGCTGACATGCCTGTGGCAGATAAACGATCGAAGCCAGAGTAATTTCGATAGATGGATCGCATTAGATCTGCGATATATCGACGAATGGTCCTTAAAGCTCGATCTCAAGATCCTCGCGCACACGGTGCCCGCTGTAATCAAAGGGATCGGAGCGTCTTGAGCCACGCCGCTTCGAAGTACCCGCTAGCTCATCTGCCCCGCAGAGAATCCGACTGCCGCCTCGGAGCGAAAAGGGTCCCATCACGGGACCACTCATGACCTTGTCAAGGTCGACGATTCTCGTGAGAAGTTGGCATCGTTGGGTTATTTCTAGAGCCCTGTAACAATTGAACTCCGATGGGCGATCCGAGGGAATGCCGATTGACAAAAGAAGACATTAGCAATCATGTCGCGTGTGCCCGGCCGCACAATCAGCGCCGCGGCTCGCATCTGTTCTTTCTGATATCTCGGCGGCCCCTGGCGGAACTCTGCCCAGATGAGATCACCCTTTATGACAGCATAGACGGGAAGACGCCGGTTTTCGCCTTGGAAAACGTTTGTCCTGGAGCAAGCGAGCGCCTTCTAAGATGGCACAGAACAGGAATTATTGAGCTGATCCCGCCAGTTTCGCCCGTCCCCAGTCCCCACCGAGTCGTCATCGAACCGCATATGGACGATGCAGCACTCAGCGTCGGCGGGTGTCTGCTGAACCGGAGGGGGCAGGGTCGAACGACCATCCTCTCCGTCGTGGGCCGGAGCAACTTCACCTCATACCTAAGTCTGGATTGCAACTTCGTCGACGAAGCCGCTATCAGCCTCCTGAGAATGGAGGAATCGGTTCTCGCGAGTAGGTTGCTTGGCGCTACGCACTCCCATCTGAAGTGGGAAGATGCCCCACTTCGATTATCTAGTGCCAGTGCCTGGCACGATGCAAGCCCTGAGCAGCGCAATGAGATGCTCGAGATATTCAGCCGTGCCTTGCCAAGTCCGGCAGAGGTGAACGCACTGGCCGAGCAACTGTTGAGCAGGCTAATCGAGCTAGAGCCCGACGAGCTTTGGTTTCCTTCCGGCCTTGGCGGGCACCCTGACCACGCGCTCACGCGGCGTGCGTGCTTCGAAATGCTCGCAAATGCCCATGGCCGACTTTCACAAATTCCAGTGTACATGTACGAGGACGTCCCCCACACGGCATCCGTGCCCGGCCAATCCGAGCGGATTCGCGACTCCATGGCCAAGCATGGAACTCTGTTGACTCAAACTAACGAGGATGTCACGGACGTTTTCCAAGAGAAGTTGAGAGTCCTGTCGGTATTTGGCTCCCAGTTCAAGGTCGCGTATATGGAGCCAAGAGTGCGGGAGGTCGCTGAGCGCGCAGCGGGTAGTCGTGGGCGACGCGCAGAAGTATATTATCAGGTTCGGGGTGGTCTGCACCTTCCACCCGAATCAATGCTCTCTCCTGAGGCTCACGGTCTGGGAGTGCTTCGCAACGGCTGCTCTTCGATTTTGCGGGCGGGATTGCCGCGACATCAAGTAACGGTATTAGCCTTGCCGTCCAGCCACTTGGGTAATGCAATCCGGGAACGCGAGTCACTGCACAGCGCATTTCCAAATGTAAGACTCCGTGTGGTAGGCACGCCGAACGCACTCACATCGACCGGCGGCTTGATCAGCCGAGGAGTGGATCTTGAGTTTGCGGGTGACGGTCCACTCGGGTGGCTTGCTCCTCTCCTGCGCCAATCCTACGCCGTCGGGACCCCCACAATCGTTTTGTGGCGCGGCGCTTACGCGATCGGGAACAAAAGGACGCTCAAGAGACTGATCAATACACTCCTTCGGATCCTGCTTCCGTTTCGTCCCGTCCTATTTGCCACCACACTCCGCGATGTCTGCTGTGTACTCGACGAACTCAGCGCCAACCGGCCTGGTCATCCGCAACTTTTAACTCATGGATGATGGACAAAGTCGCGGCCTCCCCCATCCTGCGAGTCGGAGATTCAGCGAGAACCGAACGGATATGATTGGCCACGATGCGGGCAGAACAGCATCGAGCCCACAACGCACGTTACGTTCGGAACGCGAACGGGTCTTTTTCAGACGAGCGTTTCTGCTTACGCTCCACTTTTTCATCTCAGGACTTCTCAATCAAGGATGAGAGGCAAAAATATGTCTACCCGCCGGACGCGCAAACAACCCCACGAGAGATCACGCCGGGGCTTCATTGTTTGGGAACAATATCAGCGTCGATCTGAGGTGCTAGCGCCGCTTCTGAAGGCCGACCTGCTGTACATTCCCCACTACTTTCACCGCAGAGCTCTTCGCCCTTTCGATTACGCGCTCAAATTAGTAATTACACTGCACTATATCATCCGCTCTCGCCCTTCCGTGCTAATTCTGCAGGCGCCACCGCTGTTTGCCGCGGCGGCCGCATTAGTGACTCGCACCCCGTACATCCTTGATGTTCACAACGCGCAAGTGCAAGCCTTCTGGTCCAAAGTTCCCCTGACAGGCTTTTTTGTCCGCCATGCAACCTCGTTGATCGCGCACAATCACGAGATTGCCGCTGTTCTGAGGGAGCGATATCCCTCAGCAACCGTTTTTGTCATACAAGATCCGCTCCAACCGATAGGGAACGCTGTCGCGAAGCGTGACGGCTGGAACCTGCTCTTGATTTGCTCGTTTAACCGAGATGAGCCGACGCATATCATCCCCGAGTTCGCAAGAGCCCTGCCGGAATACACGCTTACTATCACCGCGAACGTCAGAAAACTCAGACCTGAAGTGAGGCGCGAACTGCTCTCCTGCCCCAACGTGCGGATCACGGGTTTTCTAAAGACCGATGCCTATCATGCCGTGCTGCGGACCTGCTCAGCGGCGGTAGTCCTGACAACGATGCCGTCCGTTCAGCCTTCGGGCGCGTGCGAGGCTCTGTGCTCCGATACCCCGTTAATCGTCAGTCGGAGCAATCTGACTTCCAATCTCTTCGGCCGATGGGCCACCTTGGTCGACAACGATTGCAGCGCCCTGGTCGCCGCAGTTCGTTCGTTGGGTCACGACGCCCTTGACCTTGCCCATTACAGGAACGAGTGGAACGATACTCTCCGGAACAGCCTGGAGGCTCTCGAGAACTTTCTCGCAGGTCTGCTCGGTGATGGTGCCAGCCTCCGAGACTCGACCTTATCTCCAGAACTCCCGCCCGCGCGCAAGTCGTCTTCGACTCTCGGGATCAGAACCCGCTCTCAGGCGGCGATCAGGCCAGCAACGGAGAACCTCGTTGAGTAGAAAGCCGGACCACACCCCGACACTGTCGTCCAACTCATCAAGAGTGCGCGCGGCATTGGCAAATACAAGTTATCTAGTTTTTGCCGAGGCCACCAAGCCTGCCCTGTCGTTTCTCCTGATCCTGGTCATTTCCCGCACCCTAGGCCGCGAGGGAATGGGCACGTACACGATCATCCTGTCCATTTCTGCCTTATTCGAACTCCTTGCGACTGCAGGACTGCCGATTGTCATTGTCCGAGGAATCGCAGCTGACCGCTCGCGATTGTCATACTACATGAGCGCCAGCGCCGGCGTTGCCATACTTACAACACTAATTCTATTACCCCTAGTCGAAGTATTCCTACGCCTTCTGCACTATCCTCCACCTATCGAAACCGGCATCCGTTGGCTCACTTTTACCATTGTTCTGACGACAATTCAACAGTACACGATCGCAATCTGTGAGGGCCTACAGAACATGAAGCTTCGGGCAGGGCTTTCGACCTGCGACACGTTAGGCAGGCTGATAATCGGCGTTGTTATGATTTTCAGCGGTCACGGAATTATTGGAATCATTCAGGGTATGATCGCAGTGCGGGCGCTCACAACCGCTATTGCGGTTATAATTCTTCGGCGCCAGGCAACGCTGTCATTTCCGGTTCGGGACCTCATTAGCCACTCAGTTCTTCTCCTTCGAACGAGTCTTCCGTTCCTGGTCACTCTGATTGCCAATACACTGTTCTGGTCCATTAACACCATTATGCTATCTAAGATGGTCACGGTGGAGCAGGTCGGTGTCTACAATGCCGCATATCGTCTCATGGATATCGCAAGAACAATCTTCTTCAGCTACTTGATCGTGCTGCTTCCGATGATGGCGGCCTCCTTTACGGAATCACTCGAGAGGCTTAAGCATGAGTGTGAGATGTCGATTAAATATCTAGCTTTGGCCGCTATACCACTTGCAACCGCAACATCCGTGCTGGCGGACCGAATTGTTCGCCTAATTTATGGGCCCAAGTTCGCCGCCGCCGTACCATTACTTCAAGTACTCATTTGGACCGCATGCGTGTTCTGTATTGTCCTCGTGCTGGCGCGTCTTCTGGTTGCTAGCAACAATCAGATATCAGATCTATTCTGTAACATCGTGGCGGTGCTCGTGAATATTGGCCTCGGCTGGGTTCTAATTCGCGCGTTTGGAGCTCTTGGCGCGGGAATCGCAGACTTAGTTTCACTGGCAGTCTTTGGGGCGCTGGAGTACCTAATCGTCGCGCGGCGGCTGTTCGCCCCAGATGTACTAGGCCCTATCGGTCGCGCATTGGCGGCCTCCGGGACTATGGCCATCGCTCTCTACGCGACCAGGACCTACCCTCTCTTTCTTACCCTCCTGGCTGGTGCAGCCGTTTATGCGCTTGCGCTGATCGCGTTACGTACATTTTCCGCGGAGGAGCGCACGATGATCTCGGAATTGATCAATGATGCCTGCCATCGTCTATTGCCGACGGAGTTGCGGCCTGCGGATGGCGCAGGTGACTAGGGCCCCAAGGACGAACTCTTGGGGGTTTCCCCGCGTTGCGGTGCGGTGAAATATTTACCGTGATCAACGTTGGGAATGATAATGGCTGCTTTTCATCGGTCCAGTCTCAATTATGACGGTATTGCAGCTACTGAGCAGCGGAATAGGATTTTACGGTGCAGAGCGCGTTTCGGTCACGCTTTCCTCCGAACTTCTGAAAATTGGCATCAGGCCGGTGGTAGTCGCCTTCCGGAACTGCGCCAAGGACGTTCATCTAGAAGTGCTGGACGTGGCCAGGGGAAATGGTCTGGCAACGGAGGAACTGGACTGCCGGGGCAGAATCGACAGACGCTGCATTCAGGCGCTTAGAGAGGTGATCATTCGCCACGACGTCGACGTCATACACACCCACGGCGTCAAGCCGGAACTTTACGCATTACTGGCAAGAAAGCGCGGGTCGCCCCCCATAGTAGGTACATGCCACTCATTAACGGCCACGTCGACCAGAGATCGGATCCTCAGTTTAACGGAACGGCTCCTTCTTCGGGGCCTCGACGTGGTCGTGCCTGTCTCGGACGTGCTCGTATCGAAACTGAGGCGATTCGGCATCAGAAGCGAGAGGATACGGGTGGTACCAAACGGCATTGACTGCGAGCCTTTTGTTCGAGTGTCAGAAACAGTCCTGCAGCGAACCGCGTTCGACGGATTGGTGGTCGGCGCGGTAGGGCGACTCACTCCCGTCAAGGGTCTCAACTATCTGCTTGAGGCGGTCCCGCACATTCTACAAATCTACCCGTCGACCCGTTTTGTAATTGTCGGGTCAGGGCCGGAGGCCGAAGCCCTTCGCACTCAGGCCGAACGGCTCGGGATCACTAGCAGCGTTCAGTTTGCGGGGGCGTGCATGGACATGCCAGCCAGATATGCTGCCTTTGACATCTTTGTTTTGCCGTCCATCTCGGAGGCGATGCCGATGGCGTTGCTCGAGGCAATGGCAGCCGGCAAACCCGGAGTGGCAACCGCTGTTGGTTCGGTGCCATCCGTAGTTGAAAATGGCAAAACAGCGATCCTTGTCGCCCCTGGAAATCCATCGTCGCTTGCCGCTGGCATTTGCGGGCTTCTGGGGAACGACGGGGTGAGACGAGCGATGGGGCGCGCAGCACAGCGTACTGTACTCGCCCGATACTCAGCCAGCGAAATGGCCAGACGGTACCTAGCCATTTACGAGTTTCTCGCCGTCCGAAATGAGCTGGCGCGGGTTTCGGTTAACTAGAGATGCCTGCCTATAGCCGCCGTTGGAGACCAGGCTCCTGCAAGGTTGGGCTGTAACAAGTGGTTCCTCACTGCAAGGCCGTGGGGCCGGAACTGACCCGCCAACTGCTTGAGGTGCCCGCCGAAACAGACTTCGCCGGGACATTTAGCAGAAACCAGGAAGCATATCATCAGACAAAACGCTCCTCGAAACATGTGCTGCAATCACCCCTTTGATCGCAGGTGATTTGCACCGTGAATTAGATATCCGAGCAAGTGTGTCACAAACGTCCTTGAGAAGGACCTAATGCCCATGCAATCTAAAAAACAACTACGGTCGGCAAGAGTCGCGATGTTGGTCCACGCATATTATCTGAGGGACGCTCGCGTCAGACGGTACGCGGAGGCTCTGGCCGGTGCAAACTATGAAGTCGACGTATTCTGCCTCCGCGACGAAGGCGAAGAGGCACGGGGCAACTACAACGGGATCCGGGTTGTACGGATCCCGTTCACCCGCTCACGTGGAGGAAAGTGGAGCTACTACTGGGAATATGCAAGTGCTTTCCTGCTGTTCGGACTATACCTTTCAGTATTCACATTATGGCGCCGCTATTCCGTCGTTCACGTAAATACTCCGCCTGACGCGCTAATCTTCACCACCGCCGTTTCTTTGATTTGCGGAGCGCGGATCATCCTTGACTTTCATGATTTAATGCCCGAATTGTACAAAGCAAAATATAATCTCGACGGTGACAACCGCGAGATACGGATCCTGAAGCTAATTGAGAAAAGGTCAGCTCGTCTCGCGGACAAAGTATTGACAGCATGCTCTGCGTTCAAGCGCAATCTGATTTCGCGTAGCGTTCGGGAAGATAAAGTGCAGATCATCCGGAACCTGCCGGATACGCGACTCTTCCGCTCCCGCAGAGGCTCGTTCGTCAAAGAGTCAAGCAGCTTCACACTGCTGTATATAGGCACCATTTCTGAGCGATATGGCGTTGACATCCCGATCAAGGCCCTTCCAGAATTGCGGATCCGTATTCCGCAGATCAGGTTGCGGATTGTTGGGAAGATCAGCGGAGAGGGTGCGTACAGATATTATCTAACGGACCTCGCTGTGCGGCTCGGTGTTTCTGATATCGTGTCGTTTGGTCCTCCAATACCGCTGGATGAGGTGGCAGAACAGATGGGGCTCTGCGACGTCGGCGTCTATACGCCGCACCGTGACATCCACATGGATCACGCGTTTTCGCTGAAAGTTGGTGAGTTCGCGGCCATGAACGTCCCTATGGTCACAACCCGAACGCCGGTCATGCTCGAATTTCTCGGAGAGGACGGGGCGTCATACATCGAATCGGGCGACGTACGGGGGTTCGTTGGTCAGGTCTGTCGATTGTATTCCGACCCTGACTATCGGTCGGCAGTGCTCAATGCCAGCGACGAATTCACTCTGCGAAACGACTGGGATTCCGAAAAGACACTCTATCTCGAAATCGTGCGCGATATGGGCCCGGCGCGCAAGAGAGAAGTAGTTCCCGGGACCATGCGCGCCGTAGCCAAACGAGCGGCACGGACTATCGTCCCTGCTGTGCATCGTTGGTCAAATAACCTCCTCCCGGTTTCCCCAGACGCGCAAGATCAAGGCGTCCGAATATTAACGTACCACGACGTCGGGGGCGTGGAGGGCGATCAATGGTCGGTGTCAGCGGCGGATTTCGCAGAGCAGATGCGCGTTCTCGCCGACTATGGCCCGGTAGTTTCTCTCGATGATGTGCTCAGCTGGATCGCGGGAGAGTCAAAGCTCCCGGACCACGCAATCGCTTTGACTTTCGACGATGGGTACGAGGGGGTCTATAGGCATGCGATGCCCTCGATCGAGCGTTACGGAATGCCAGCAACCGTCTTCGTTGTGGAGACCTTTCAGAGACTCGGCAGAACCCCGAACGGCAAGAGTTGCCTTACACTCGAGCAAATTCAGATCATGGCGAAGGCAGGTATCGGTTTCGGATCTCACGGGCGCTCGCATGTCTCGCTCGGTGCATCTGAACTTGATGATGACTCTCTTTGGGAAGAGGTAGTGGGTTCGAAGATCAACCTTGAGAGGATGTTGTCAATGCCGATTCCGCACTTCGCATACCCGTATGGAACAGGACGTGATGTGAACCAGCGGGTCGTCGCTGCCGTTCAGCGTGCACGCTACGGCCTCGGACTGACTTCGATACATGGAAAGGTCGAATTGCGCTCTGAGCCCTTTCGATTACGACGGATCAAGGTCGAAAGGACAGATTCGCTAGCCACGTTCAGAGAGGTCCTCCGCGGTGGCCTTGATCAATGGGCCTGGATAGATCAGCATCTATCCTGGCTTCAGTCACCGCGGAGCGTTGCGAAGACGCGCGCGTGAAACCTAATCGGTAGGATCTGACAACTTCTATTACTGTAGATATAGGCGCCAAGGTGAGAAGGAGAATGAAGGTGCCGACGTTATTGCGTCACGCCATTGAACGCCGGAGCATTAGCTCACTGGACCGTTTCTGTTTTCTCGTGTTGCTCCTGTACTTTACTCAGGCCCAATGGACACCGTGGGATGAGCCGGAGTTCAGGTCTCCTTCGGCGCTAAACGTCGTCGGAACCGCCATCGGGTTGGGCATTTATTGCCTTGCGCTTTTTCCGCTGCGAACTCGAATTCGCTGCGTGACATCCACCATGTGGGAAAACTGGCTCGTGCTCAGTATATGCGTTCTGGCTGTTTCCTCCACACTGTGGTCGTCTTCGCCTGAACTTACACTGCGCCGATCACTGTGGCTTGGGGCCACAACCCTTGTTGGTTTTCTTTATGGTCGATGTCAAGGGACGGAGCAGCAATCGATCATTCTCGCGCGATGCATTCTGGCTGTGGCTGTCCTAAGTCTGCTGCTCGCTGTGCTGTTGCCAGGTTTCGGAGTCGAGCAGGATGTTCATTCTGGCGATTGGAAAGGAATCTTCAGCCAAAAGAACGTGCTCGGGCGCATAATGAGTCTGGGCGTAGTCCTGTCGCTCACTGGGCCCTTCGCGGGGCGCCGTGTTGTATGCAGCACAGGAATGTTCCTAGTTTGCTCCTTCTTGCTTTTCAAGTCCGGGTCGCGGACGGCAATCGCCATCACGATCATAGTAGCTTTACTCGTAGCGTGCTGGTATCTATGTCGGCGATTACCGCTTTATGCTAAGTTAGCGACCATAGCCCTGGGACTCGCATTAGCGATTTCAGCATATGCATTAGTTGGTACCGATGTGCTTCTACGTCTGGCAGACCGGGACTCCACGCTGACAGGTCGGACCGATATTTGGGAGGCTGCGGTCACCGCGGGTGAATCGCACTGGCTATTCGGATACGGGTTCAGTGCCGTGTGGCTCGGACCCTACTCCACTATCGGTGACCACATCTTCGATAGTACGGCGCACGCGCACAACGGCTTCCTGAATCTGATGTTGGAATTGGGCGCGATTGGCTTGTTCCTGTTCCTGGCGCTGATCACCAAGACGTTCCTTCGAGAGGTGAGGAGATTAACGGTTGCCCCCAGCCCTGTTCATCTCTGGAGGCTTGCCTTCGTGATCTGGCTCATCCTATATAACTGTGCCGAGAGTACAGGCCCGGCATACAACGACCTGTTTTGGATGTTAGCAGTCGCAATCTCGATCGAGCCGGAAACTGCCGAAGGTCATCAGGGTTCGCACAGTCGGATGGTACAACGCACGGCTCATAACCTTTTACCCGCCGCGCTGCGGAAATCATGTCCCGGCCGCCTAAACGAATTCGCAAGGCCTTCCTCTGACACCTCGGATAGCCGGCACTTACGGATATGAACAGGGATACTGAACGGAGACAAAGATCCGTCCCCGCCGAAGCGCCGCGGTTTCGCTATCGCGCCGACATAGAGGGAATGCGAGCCGTAGCCATTCTGCTCGTCGTGGCATTTCACGCGCACGTGGCTCCGTTTCGCGGCGGGTTTATTGGAGTCGACGTATTTTTCGTGGTTTCAGGCTACCTGATCACCGCAATGCTCGTAAAGGAAGCAGAACGTACGGGGCGTGTTAGTTTGATCGAGTTCTATGCGAGGCGCGCGCCGACTGCTTCCAGGAGCATTCCTGGTGCTCCTAATCACAATCTACGTTTCCCGGTTGCTGTTCTCTCCTATCGAGGCAAATCAGTTTGCGGAAACCGCTTTTGCAGCTAGCACGTACACCAGCAATCTGTGGTGCATTTCGAAAGCCCGAGATTACTTTGCGCTCGCCGTGCAGTCAAATCCATTGCTGCATACCTGGTCGCTCGCGGTCGAGGAACAGTTCTATTTTGTCTGGCCTCTGCTCGTCATGCTGTGCATGAAAGGGCGCTGTCCCCGTCGCCGCCTAGGGGCCATAATTGCAACGGTTTCGCTGACCTCTTGCATCCTGTGCGTTTGGCTGACGAGCATCCGCCCCGCGTGGGCCTTCTACGGAACTCCAATGCGGGCATGGGAGTTCGGGATAGGCGCACTGGGAGCTCTTTTGCCGGCGGAGCAGTTGGCTGGAAGTTTCCGTAAATGGTCTGGGTGGGTGGGCATTGCCGCCATCGTAATCGCATCCGTGGCTCTGTCTGAAGAGACAGCATTCCCCGGAACGGCTGCCCTAATCCCGGCAATAGCCGCCACCGCGGTCTTGGTCGGTGGTGCGGAACCTGTCAGGCAGCGTCGGCGGGCTACTCAAGCGCCAGCCACTTCAATGGATCGGCAAACGCTCATATTCCTGGTACCTATGGCACTGGCCCCTCCTGGTGTTTGTGCGCGCGGTATGGCCCGAAATATCCGCCATCCCAGCCTTACTCACTGTCGTTGGAGCACTCGGTATTGCAGCATTGACGTATTCGACGGTCGAGAATCCGGTCCGGGCCAGCAGGTACCTTGCACTTCGGCCATCAGCCTCGCTGGTCGCGGCTGCTGCGCTTACGATCATAAGCGTGTTAGCGGCGATGACGATTTACCATGAGACCTTGTATGATTCTTCATTCGGTGTCCAGGCGGTGTTCGCAGTCGCCAGACAGGACGAAGCATCAACGGAGACAAACTGCCTAACTACCATCGCCGATGATACGCCTAAGGAATGTGTCTTCGGACAAAGAACAGCAGCGAGGAGTATCGTCCTATTCGGTGATTCGCACGCTCTGCAGTGGGTTCCGGCACTCAGGAAAGCTGCTGAATCGGGTGGTTGGCGCCTCATCACGCTTGTCAAAGGCTCATGCCCTGCCGCGGCCGTGTCTGTCTATAATTTCGAACTGAAAAGGCTAGATTACGAGTGCAGTGCATGGCGAGAAAGAGCACTGGAACGCATCGTTGAATTGCATCCGTACGCTGCTTTGATCGCAAGCTCTGACGGATACGTTGCGAATTTCCACACGCCGTCCAACAATCATCATCTCACCTCCGCAGCCGACTGGGAAAGAGGAATACGTAGCACATTAGTGCGTCTGGCTGACGCCGACGTGAGAAGTCTCCTTTTGCGGGACATACCGCGACCCGGTTTCGACGTGCTGGTATGTTTATCAAGGGCGATGGCAAATCCCTTCATATTCTCAATTCGCAACTGCAGAACCTCTACTGAGTCCGCTTTGAGGCCCGCCTTATGGAGGGCTGAGAGCGAGGCGACGCAAGGCGTAAGAGGGGCAGCGACACTAGATGTTTCTGACCAATTCTGCAACCAAGTGGAATGCCCGACCGTGATCCGTGGAGTCGTCGTGTATCGGGACAGTAACCACCTCAGCGCCCAATACTCAAAACTGCTTGCTCCCGTTCTCGAGGAACGGCTCCTACAGCGGCTGCACGAATGAATACCATTGAGTTATCCGCTTGCCTTGAGCCTCCCAGTCCGGCCGCGCCGGTCGCGCTCTTTCGCCCTAAACCTGTCCTTCTTTGCCAATAGATATCGAAATATGGGGGAATATGATTTCCATCATCACGCCGGTATACAACGGCCTTCGTTACCTTCCTGCCACCGTGCAGTCCGTCGTAGCGCAAACGAATGGAGACTGGGAATGGCTACTGGTTGATGATGGCTCAAATGATGGAACGTTAGAATACTGCCAGAAGCTGGCTTGTCAAGACACGCGGATCCGGTCCCTCAGTCACCCAGCCGGCGCCAACCTCGGCCAAGCCGCCAGCAGAAATCTCGGGATAGGCAATGCAACCGGAGAGTTTCTAGCCTTTGTGGACTCTGACGATCTCTGGATTCCGGAGAAACTTGAGCGAGACTTAGACGCTCTTCAGAAACATCCACAGGCGGTCGTAACTTACAGCCGGGTCTTATATTGGTATGACCTGGAATGCCCCCCTGAAGTTAACAGCAGAAACAGGCTCGGCAACCTCGGCATTGCGTGCGACGTGGTTCTAGAAGCCCCTACCGTGCTCCTGCACATGATAAGAAATCTGTACGACTTCGCTTGCCAGTTCCCTTCCACGTGCTGCATGCTCGTGCGACGCTCGGCCTTGCCCCAAGTTGGACAACTGTTTGATCCGTCGTTCCATTACTTCGAGGACGTGATTCCCTTAACCAAACTCTTCCTACGCTATCCCGCTGTGGTAGGAGACGACACGCGGACGATTGTACGAATGCACACCGGGTCATTTACAGCGGGGCTCAGCCGAAAAGATTTTGACCACCACTTCGAAAACATTGTAGGCTGGATTCGGACATATGTCTCCAGTACCGCGGGCAATTCGGAGACAGCGGTGGCGGAGGCCCTGGATACCTGCATGAGGCGCGCCGCCCGCCATAAGCGGAAGATGGAATTACTTGCGTTCGCGCGAACGCTGCTTCCTCTAAAAGTCCGCACTTGGGTCTGGAGACAGTACGGGAAGCAAGGGTTACTCTGACTGATCTGTTGGCTACTTGATCAGGTAGCTTCCGTCAGGTGGGCTCAGTGGCGCTACCTAACAAACCTGGCGCCATGATGCTTGCTGCTAGGAGGCGGGGAAACGAAGCCCACCGTTTGGGAGTGTTTAAGCCGTTCAATGGGCACCGATGTTCACGAATCCAGTTCCAGTACCGCCGATCGAAACGCCCGTATTGATCGCTGGTGACCCCGCGGTAAGGTCAAAATTGCCAGCGCCAGCGCTGGCAAAGAGCGGATCAAGATTTAGGCTATGGGTATCGACGCCAAAACCGGATGTGGCCGAAAGCCATTGTTTCCACGTAAGGTAAGTACTATTGTACGCAATATTGGGATTACCGTCGTAACGATAATATATGTTGTAGTCTATACTCACAGGCTGCGTGAGAGCCTGCATAAGTCCAAGGGTGCGGCGAGTCGGCGACGCGAACATGATATTGTCCTCAATCGTCAGGGTTGTGACTGTGTCGGCTATAGCCAATTCGTAGCCAGTTGTGTTTCCGTTATTATACAGGGTATTGCCATAAACGGAAAGATAAAGGGCACCGGTTCCTTTCGCGTGTTCAGCTATGCCTGCCGACGCAGTGTCGGTGACATTGTTTCCATATATCGTGTTATTGTGCACTGAATATGTTACTGGAGTACTGCCGTTTTCGCCGAGCTGTATGCCATTGGTTCCATTATTATAGATGAGGTTGCCGTAGATATTAGCTGTGCCTATTGCCTTGACCCCTGCGCCTGTAGGCATCGAAAATATCGTATTGTTGAAGATGTTGGCCGCAGATATACTGCCGACGGCGTAAACTCCGTGACAGAAATTGCCGACCTGCCCTGCGTTAGCACAGACCGGGTCATTAGCGTATATCGTATTGCCAAAGACATTCGCATTTCCAAGATAGCCGCTGATCGCGCTATACTCTTGGCTGTCCCGGATCGAACCCCATCCGTTGCCCGTGATGACGTTGTTGCTGAAGGCTGCGCTGCCGCGGTATTCCGTCGAAACGGCAATAGCATAGCCGCCATTATTCTGTATAACGCAATTGTTGATCGTCAGGCTTGAGGCCAAGCTGGTTCCTTTCGAGTTGAAAGCCGTGTCTACAGCACGCTCTACGGTCGCATTCTTGAACACGATTCCGACGACCGATGCACTGCCAATATTGATCATCCCATCATCAAGTCCGTTGGCGTCACGCAGCGTTAAACCCGTGAGTGTGACATAAGACTGGTTATTGGTATCGATGACGCGGGAGCGGTCACCCGCCTCAATCCCGGGGGCGGTGTAGTATCCGCTCGGATCAGTGTCGGTGGACGACCAGATATAGAGCACACCCGATGACCAACACCATTGGAATTCCGAGGCGAGCGCGGACGTGGAGGCAACCAGGGTGCCGCGCGTGCCGTTCATATAAACGATGTTGGGTTGCACAGCAACAGTCGCTTTCCAAACATTGGCGGAATATCTGGACCAACCCGCCGTTATAATATCCGATCCAGCGATAACTGGGGCCGGTCCGCTGCCATAGGCGCCATAGACGATCGGAGCCGCCGCTGTTCCGGAAGAGGAGTACACCAACTCCTCTCTCCACGTCTCGCCGCTCTTGAACCCGACCGACTGCCCCGGGGTCAGAGTGGCTGAATTGGCCTTCGCGATTGTTTTCCAGGGAAGGACTTCCGTGCCCGGGTTGGAATCAGAGCCGTTGGTGGAATCCACGTAGTAGGTAAAGGCCGCTGCCGGAGGGCTGAGGCTGATGGTGGCGCTGGCCGATGTGGTCGGTTTCACGACACTTTGGGCCGTCACGGTAACCGCCCGCGACGTCAGAATACTTGATGGGGCCGTATACAGACCCGCTGAGGAGATCACACCTACCGAGGGGTTGATCGACCAAGTCACCGCGGTATTACTGCTTCCCAAAACTGTTGCCGTGAACTGCTGAGTGCCGGACGGCGTCAGGCTGACACTGGATGGGCCAAGGGATACCGTGACTGCTTGGAGAAGTGTGATCACTGCGGTCGCGGTCTTCGAGGGATCTGCCATGCTCGCGGCGGTAATTGTAACACTTTGAGTAGTAGAAGCCGTACTTGGAGCCACGTACAATGCCGTCGCCGCACTGCTCGCCAGGCTTCCCAAGGCCGGGCTCAGCGACCAAGTGATCCCGGTGTTGTTCGTGCCGCTGACCGTAGTCGTAAATGTCTGACTTTGTGACGGCAGCAAAGACACTGTAGACGGCGTTAGCGAGATTGTCACTGAGGGGTTGAGCGTCACCGTGGCGGAGGCGGATTTAGTAGGATCGGCCGCGCTGGTGGCTTGGACCGTGACGGTCTGGGAACTGGCGATCGAAGCCGGCGCGGTGTACAGGCCGGCCGCCGTGATGCTGCCTACCACCGGGCTCAGCGACCAGTTGACCGCGGTATTGCCGGTGTTGGTTACGGTGCTGGAAAACATCTGGGTCTGAGACTGCGTCAAAGTCATGTTGGCAGGACTCACCGTCATCTGCACCGGTGGATTCAGCGTCACGGTCGCGGAGGCGGATCTCCTGGAGTCGGCCACGCTGGTGGCGGTGATGGTAATGGCCTGAGCCGAACTAATCACTGGTGGGGCTGTGTACAGGCCGCTGCTGCTGATAGTGCCAATCGCCGGACTTAGGGTCCACATTACCGATGTATTAATTGTGCCGGTTAGGGTAGGCGTGAATTGCTGAGCCTGTGATTCCATCAGGGATACTGGCGTCGGAGCGATCGAAATGGTGATCGCCGCCACCGGCCGAGCAAAGTGTTTGGCACCCGCCGCGTTTCCCACAGCAGCAACCTGAATAGTCGAGTGTGCCTGACCGGCAATTCTAGATTCCGAATCAAACTCTGAAAGTCTCTCCCGGATCGGATTCAGCGTCCATTCAACGGGTCTGTTGGAAGCCCCCCTCACCATGGCCGTGAAGTTCTTAGTTTGGGCGGCCGCCAGAGTGGTCGAGAGCGGCTTAAACGAGACGGTGACCGACGGCGTCGCCACTGCAGGCAGTGCAAGAGCAACCAGGCAAACCCATGCGCTAGTCCCGGCACGAAACGGTTTTCCGGCAGAAATGGAAAGGCTCTCACCGTCGATTCGGTCGCGGGCGTCGGCCACATTTTGAGAATTCGCGCTACGCATTTGTGCTCTGTTATGCCTTATCGGGATATTGGCTGACTTCCTAAAGAGAATGTTGCGAAAACAGATATGTTTCTCTCGTTTTTCTCCTGAAGACGCCTGCACGACAGAAATACCAGCGCGACTAGTAAGGTCACAACCTATCGTTGGTTAGCAAGGTACTGCGCTCAATCTTCAGGGTCATCTTTCGCCTTTTGCGGGGCAGTCGCCGTTAACCGGCGGCTACGCCTCACCCGTGTCGGCTTTCGCTACATTTGGAACCCTCGGTTCTTCGACTATGAATCTCAATCAGAATCTTCACCAGGTGGGAACTCCGGATCTGCTTCATTGGTCGATTAAGTTCTGGAACCGAGCCTGGCCATGTACATGGTTCGCGTGGGTTGTCGTCCTGTCGCTGCAACCTTCATGGAAGCGAGAGTTCCATACCAAGGGACCGCTCCATGCGCCAGGCCATGCTCTGATATTCGCGGTCTCGGCGTTCATCGCGTGCCGTTCGGCGCAATCGGTTTCTCAGCGGTTCATCCGCTGTGCGGCGGTAATCGGTCTTGGTGGCGCACTCGAAGCCTTGCAGTCCTGGATATTCCGAAGCCGGTTCGAATGGGATGACGTCGTGACCGACGCTTGCGGCGTACTTCTCTTTCTGCTGGTTGCCGCATGTGTCGATTCCATTCGGAGACCTTGGCACTCCGTACCCGAACCGTACGCCGATCCGGTGAACCAAACTGTGGGACTCACTCCCGTCGTGATCGACGAACCTCTGCTTCGGTGTCAGAAGACTTCAGGCGACGCTTGACGTTCGCCGGTCTTGCTATCGGATCCGCAACGTACAGTGGATGAAGCGTATTCGATTCTGCATGGCAGACTCTTCCAGGTAGCATTTCCGAGAAGCGGGACCCTCGTGCCGCTGAAGGCATTGTCCACGCCCTCCTAAATCAACCCGGACAAGCTTCCAGACTCGTCTACACGTAAGTGTTGCGCATTGGTTTTTTGGGCTCAAATAACCTCTGAGGTGAAACCCGAGCATGGCATCAGCAGTAATTGCGATACAAGGCCTCCTGACCGCTAAGATACGAACCCGCACCGCCAAGGTCGGCGTCATCGGGCTAGGCTATGTGGGCCTCCCGCTGGCTATCGAGTTCGCCAACGCCGGGTTCTCCGTCACGGGCGTTGACGTGGACTCTTCAAAGGTTGATGAACTAAGATCGGGCCGCTCCTACGTCCAGGATGTGCCGACCGACTTGGTACGACAACACGTCGACTCCGGCCGCCTTCGCGCTACTACGGATTTTTCGACCATCAGAGAGCTGGACACCGTTAAAATTGCCGTCCCAACACCGCTCCGAAAAACCAAAGATCCCGACATGAGCTACATTGTCGCCGCGACCGAGCAGGTGGCTCAATACGTCCACCCGAGCATGCTCGTGATCTTGGAATCCACTACCTATCCGGGTACTACCGAAGAACTCGTGTTGCCTATTCTCGAAAAAAGCGGCCTGAAGGTCGGCGAGGATTTCTTCCTATGCTTTTCGCCGGAGCGAGTCGATCCCGGCAACCCTCAATACCAAACGCGCAACATTCCTAAGGTGGTTGGAGGCATCACCCCCGCCTGCACCGAAATGGGCGCGCTGTTCTACTCCCAGGCCCTCGACCACGTCGTCCCCGTCAGCAGCACCTCCGTAGCAGAAATGGTCAAGCTCCTCGAAAATACGTTCCGTATGATCAACATCGGCCTCGCCAACGAAATGGCCATGATGTGCGACCGTATGGGCATAAACGTCTGGGAGGTCATCGATGCGGCCGCCACCAAACCCTTCGGCTTTATGCCGTTCTACCCGGGGCCGGGCCTCGGCGGGCACTGCATTCCGATCGACCCCTTTTATCTTTCGTGGAAGACCAAGCAGGCGGGAATCGAGGCGCGGTTCATCGAATTGGCCGGTTACGTCAACGGCCAGATGCCGCTCTTCGTCGTGGATAAAGTGCAGCAGGCTCTGAACAAGGTTCGCAAGCCTGTCAACGGCTCCCACATCCACGTTCTTGGCGTGGCGTACAAACGAGACATCGACGATGTGCGCGAATCGCCCGCCCTCGACATCATGCATCTGCTAGAGAAGCGCGGTGCGAGGGTGACCTATTCGGATCCGTACGTCCCGTCGGTGAGGCTTGACGGGCAGCGCTGGGTGGGGATGGTCAGCATGCTTCGAGACCAGAACAAGCCCAACGACCTCATGGTCCTCTGGGCCGTGCTGATTTGCACGTTGTAGTCGGTTCCCTGCTGCCCGCCGCATCTCCCGTTATCGTGGGCCGTCGGCCACCTGAATATCAGCGATAAGCTGGTGCACTTCTGCGCCTACTTGCGCTCTCAGCTGGCCGTGATCGGCTTCCGGGATCGGCGCGCCGCAATTCTGGCAGGCTTGCGATGTTCGTTCTTGGCGTTCTTCTGGAAGGCGGCCAGCATTTCTCCCACGGCCGCGCCGTGGAACTCGGAGACGGGCTCGCCAACGGTGCGGGCGTCGGTTGCGGCGCCCTGTTGAGCCTTCCGTCCCGCACACTGATCGCAATCCTCTGAGCCGAGCGCTATTCCCTCCTGCGCGGCTGATCCCCATCTACAATCTCATTCCTTCTTTTGTGACCACCCTACCGGAGGTGTGCGCCGTTCTCCAAACTTCTCCGCCTGATCATATCCCGCGCTTTATGTTGGTCCGCAACCGTGCGCGGCAAGGTTTACTGGCAGTGCGAACCCATGATGCCGACAAAATCGACGTGTGCTGATTGTGTGCCCGCCCAGACGGCTTCAAAATGAGATCTAAAACGTGCGGGAATAGTCCCATGAACCTGAATTGATCCGGGAGCGGACGCAGGCAGGGCGATGCGCCGATCGACTTCACGTCGGAGAAAAAAAGAAGTAAGCATCCTGGCCTCACATTGACGGTATAAACTGAATTCATTGCGCCCCCCTGGCCCCAAGCCGCACTTTCTCATCGGAAATATACCGTTGGCTGACCGCAACCCTCTTGCTGTTTTCCAGCGCTGGGCCGCCGAATACGGGGACATTTTCTATTACCGCGCGGGATGGATTCGCGTGTATTTCTTGAACCATCCGGACCTCATCGAAGCGGTGTTGGTGCGGCACTATCAGAATCTGTTGAAGGATCGAGTCATCCGGAACAGCCGCTGGCTGTTCGGGGATGGCCTGCTGACTAGCGAAGGGGAGACGTGGAAGAAACAGCGCCGGCTCACGCAGCCGGCGTTTCACAGGGACCGCATCGCCTCGTACGCCGGCATCATGATGCAGTATACGGAAAAGGCAGTCGCGGAATGGCAGGACGGAGCGGTGGTCGATCTGCACCGAGAGATGATGCGTCTGACGCTGAAGATCGCCGTGCGTACGCTATTCAACGTGGAACCGGAAGGAATCCAGGAGATTTCGCAGGCCGCCGACATCCTGGTCCGGCACATGACAGGGGCGCGCATGCTGATGCCGTCCGTCGCGCGCTTTGTTCCGCTCCCGAGCATGTTGGAATTTCGCCGCGCCGTCAGGCAACTGGATGCAACGGTGTATCAGATCATCGATCGTCGTCGTCGGAACGTACAGGACTCCGGCGATCTGCTCTCCATGCTGCTTGATGCGCGAGATGAAGACGGCAGCGGGATGGACGATCAGCAGGTCCGCGATGAGGTGTTGACCTTTCTCCTGGCCGGCCACGAAACCACAGCGCTGGCGCTCTCCTGGGCCTGGCATCTTCTGGCGGAAAACCCCGAGGCCGACCAACGGCTGCGTGACGAACTGGATCGCGTCCTCGGTGGCCGCACACCAGCGATCTCCGAGTTGCCTTTGTTACCGTACGCCGAAGGAGTCATCAAAGAATCGATGCGGCTGTACCCGCCGGCGTGGGGTGTTGGCCGCACGGTGGCAGAGGAGTTCGAACTGGGAGGCTATCGCATTCCGGCGGGCGCGAACGTGGTGATGAGCCAGTGGGTTCAACACCGCGATGCCCGGTTCTTTCCGGATCCGGAAAAGTTCGATCCTGGCCGGTGGAGCACGGAAGCCTCGCGGAAGCTGCCAAGGTTCGCCTATTTTCCGTTCGGAGCAGGTCCCCGACAATGCATCGGAGCATCGTTCGCCATGATGGAAGGCGTGCTTCTGCTCGCGATCATGGCCCAGAGATTTCAGCCGCGCGCAGCGCCAGGGCACCCAGTCGAGCCGCAGCCGAGCATCACCCTGCGTCCCAAAGGAGGCGTGTGGATGGAGCTGAAGCAAAGGCGCGCCACGGCCGTTCACGCAGTCTGAGCGTTACGGTCTCCTAATCCGGGACCTTCTCGAAAATCATTACCGCGCGGAAATGCTGTACTACAGGACCATCCGCTGTAGAATCTGAATCAGAGGCTCGGTTCGACAGGCCAGCGCAAAGCGCACCCTCCGAAGGGCACCTCCACTTTTCGTACCAAAAGGTGAGGCATGCTTTCGCAAGCGATGGCGCAGCGCATTGAACTCTGGCCGCTCGATCGTTTGGTTCCCTACACCAAGAATCCTAGAACACACTCGGACGCCCAGGTCGCGCAGATCGCGGCATCCATCGCGGCGTTCGGGTTCAACAATCCGATCCTTGTGGACACGAAAGCTGGCATCATCGCGGGGCACGGCCGCCTGCTGGCCGCCCGGAAGCTGCCACTCAAAGAAGTGCCCGTTATTATTCTGGATCACCTCTCGGAGAAGCAGAAGCGCGCGTATATCCTCGCCGACAATCAACTCGCTCTGAATGCCGGTTGGGACGAGAGTCTCTTGCGCATCGAACTGGCCGCGCTTCAGGAAGAGGAATTCAATCTGGACGTTATCGGCTTCGAGGATGAAGCACTCCCTCGACTGCTCGCGGCGCAAGATGCCGCCGAGGGCCTTACCGATGAAGACGCGGTCCCGGAACTTCCGCAAACGAACACATCGGTAATGGGCGACGTCTGGATTCTCGGCAACCATAAGCTGCTCGTCGGCGACGCTACCGACCAGGGCGCGGTCTCCAGGTTGATGGCCTAGCGGCTTTGGAAAGAGCCACGGAGCCATCGAAGCGGTAAGCCGGTATGAGAGCGATCAAGCGCCGCCTCTGCAGGCTTGAGGACCATGTCGGGACCGCGGACCGGCCACGGCGGCGTCTTCGCTTGGTGGTGATGAGGGCGGGCGCCAGGCCGTGCCTGAAAGGTGCAACCTGCACACGTATGCTTTGCGTCGATGGCAGCCGGCTGGAGCTGGCGCGGTGCAACAACCAGAACGAGCGGCACGACGAGCCAACCGCTGAGGAAGTGGACAAGTGGGTTGAAACCTTCCCAGTGCAAGTGTTGTCGAGATAAACACGCTCTCCAGACGAATTCAGCGGCTCGATGCTAGATTTGCGCCGCCGGACGATCCGGAAGGGAGGCGATTGGTCGCGCTGCTTCACACGCGGCAGCGTCGTTGGGCCGAAGCGAACGGCGAGATTTATGTCCCTCCACCGCTGAGATCTTGCGCCCGATTCAAACGCCCGCCAGCAGAATGAGAGCTAATCTCCACCAGCGACAACGACTCGAAGCCCGCGTCCAGACAGCTGACGAGCCAGAGGAATTCGTGATCGAATTCGTCGGTCCCGAAAAAGAGATCGTCAAGACGCTCGTTATCCGGCCAGGCACCCTAGCGTCGCCGATCAGCGTTCGCGCGTCCAGATAAGGCCGGCGTCGGAACGCGCGGCTGTTGCTCTTCGACCATCACTACAAAACAACACCCGGCATCGGTCCCACCCGCCGAGCCAGCAGGCCCGCCAGCCATCAATGCGGTCGCCCAGCGCCAGGCCTGGTGAGCCGCAGGAACCTGGTCGCAACTTGCATAGCGACCCCTCCATGGCTCTGCAGCCACTGACAGCCAAGGCGGCGACGGTCAGGACAGCTCGGGCTCGGCTTGACGGCACCGGAATTCGGTATTAGGCTTTCACGGTAGAGGAGGGGCTGAAAATGCCGAAGTATTTGGTCCAGGCTTCCTACACCGCTGCAGGGATCCAGGGACTCGTGGGGGACTCCGCCTCGGGCCGCCGGGCCGATGTGCAATCGGCAGTCAAGGCGCTCGGAGGAAACGTCGAGGCGTTTTACTATGCGTTTGGCGCGGACGACGTCATCATCATTCTGGATTTGCCCAACAATGTTACGGCGGCGGCTGTCGGTTTAACCACCTCAGGCTCTGGAGCAGTCCGGGTCCGAACAACACCTCTGCTCACAGTCGAAGAGGTCGACAAGGCGCTCGACATCAAAATGAAGTACCGCGCCCCGGGGCAGTAGGGTCGTCAAGTTGATGCGGACGCGGAGCTACGAATCTGGCTGGGCGGTCAATGGCGAGTGGTGGGCCTGGAATAACTACCGATAATCCAGTAGCTTTGATCCGGAGTGCTTGGGCGCGAGGATGCCGGAGCGAAGAGACTTCGGGCTCACCGCCCGAGCACTTCGGATAAGGCGGCGTTGAACTGAGCCGACGTCGATCGTTATGGGTTTTGAATCCGAGTCCGGATGGCGTGTCTTACAAGGTGTGGGGCGGGTGTGGCCTGCGCGATGAGGGGCCAGTCGAAAATATTGCTGGGGACCCGAGGAAGACGTCTAAAAGTAATAGAAAAGTAATACAGGTACTGATGCCGCTACATCTCGGTACGAATCCAAGTATCGTTCGCCCCTACGCGATTCCCGGTTTCGGGATCGCGCCGGCCAGGCTGGTGATTCAGATCTCCCACGACAGGGGCGGCTTTCCAATGTGGAGCGCAGAGTTGCTTTTTTGGAACCTGAGCGCCGGCGCCGATCACCGTGGTGACCAACTGGGCAGCGTAGCTGAAACGTAATTAGTCATGGCATCGCGGAAGGCGCGGCTCGCTCGTCCTGTGTGCCATTCCCGGATTGCTCCCGAGTCGGCACAACCCGGAAGTTGGGAAAGCGCCCAAATGCAGTACAGGCTATATCGCGGAACAGCTTCCGATATTTAGCCCTTAACGCTTCCTTGCAGCGACGTTGAGTCACGATCTGCTTTTCGCCGCAAAACCGTCCTGATAGACTAACCTGGGAGTGTGAGCGTATGAACCGGCGGCAATTTTCGCGGACGGCAGGGCTTGGCGCGATCGGTATGGCGTCTCTTTCGCGCGTCAGCCGTGCGACAGACGTTGCGCCGGGGGCGCGTTCCGAAAAGAAGGAGTGGGCGCGCGAACATTTGCGGGGACTGGGCGGGCTGATCTTTCCTTCGTTCACGCCTGACTTCCAGAAATTAGATGAGGAAGGCATTCGGCTGGATGTGCGGCACTCGATCCAGCAGGGCTTCACTTCTTGCACGGTTTCGGCGAATGGAGCGACCCCAGACCAGACCCGGCGCATGTGGGAACTCGTGCGCGAGGAGGCGTCGGGAAAGATCGCCCTGGGCGCCTTAGGCGGAGACCTGGCTTTTCTCGAAAGGATCGGCTGCGCGTACACGATGATCGGATTCCCCCGAAGCGCCAAGCCGGAAACCGAAGACGAGGTGTACGCGCTGTTCCGAAAACTGATCGATTCCACCTCGATGGCCATCGTGCTGTATGGTTCACCGGTGGAAGCACTGCATCGCTTTCATCCGAGCGGCATTCCGCTGAACGTCTTCGACCGGTTGGCGAATCATCCAAATGTGGTCGGAATCAAGCTTACGCATCCGATGAGCGTGGCCACGGCGTTCGAGCTGTGCGAACGGCTGTCGGACCGGTTGATCATGGGGCCGTGCAATTTCGACCACATACCCCTGCTAGCTAAGCAATACAAGAACGTGCAATGGAGCGGGCTCTGGATAACCGACTCCCTCCAATCTCCAGAGAAGCCGTACGCGGTGGAGATGATGGATCTCGCGATCCGAGGGCGCTTGTCCGATGCGATGAAGGTGTACTGGCAAATGCAGCCATTGATCCAGGGGATTTATGATCTGCAGGCGCCGCTGCTGTTGCACGAAAGCCATCCGTGGGCGCACATGAAATATTTCCAGTGGTTAACTGGCGGCAACGGCGGTCTGCTTCCGTTGAAACCCGCGCCATACCTGCCTGCTCTCGATGCGCAAGGCCGCCAAACGATCAAAGACAGTTTCCGAAAGGCTGGGATAGTTCCTCAAGATCGGCCGGAGGAAGAGTTTCTGGTGGGACGGACAGCCTACGAAAAAGGCGTGCGCGCGCTGCAACTCTCCAGTAAGCCGCTCTATACCTAGGAGGCGGTCCAAGAGAAGCATGCGGTACGACCTGGCAGTCCTTTTCGAACATCCGGAATGGCAAAAACCGTTGTGGGCAGCGCTCGAACGCCGGGGAGTTCGCTATTCGGCAATCGACCTGAAACGCGCCGCGTTTGACCCGGACATCCTGCCTGATGCAGCCCTTTACTTCAACCAGGCAAGTCCCAGCGCCTATGTGCGCGGCAATGCCAGGGCGGTGCCTCTGGCTTTGTCGCTGATGCGGTCCCTTGAACTTGGCGGTGCACGGGTATTGAACGGTTCACGCGCATTTCTGCTCGAACTGAGTAAATCGGCGCAAGCGGCGTTGCTGCGGACGCTTGAAATTTCCCACCCGCGCTCACTGGTTTTTAATGATCCCGAGGCGGCTCTCGCACAGTGGACTGGCGGATGGCCCGCCCTGATCAAGCCCGAGCAGGGCGGTAGCGGAGCGCGGATGTTTCTGCTGCAGTCAGCCGCCGAGCTCCGCAGGTTGCTGCGGGATCAGCCTTCACTCTGGATGCCGGACAACCTATTGCTACTGCAAGAGTACCTTCCGGTTGAGGAAGCCCAAGGGATTGTACGTATGGAATTTCTTGGAGGCAAACTGCTATACGCGATGCGCGTGGTTTCGCACGGCGCGTTCAATCTGTGTCCGTCAGAAGTGTGCAATCCGGAGGATGGTAGCGAGTCGCTCTGTGCGATCCCGGCCGACATGCCCGCAAAGGCGGTCGAGTTCTATCCCTATCCCGAGGTTCCGGCCGAGGCTGTCAGAATTGGGGAGAAGATCATGGCATCCGGTGGTCTGGATGTGGGCGGGATCGAATATCTGGAGTCGGCTGAGGGCCGACGAATCTTCTACGATGTGAATGCGAATTCCAACCTTCGCGCACCGATTGGGCAAGCGTTCGGATTCGACCCGTTTGAGCGCGTGGTTGATTACTTGACCGAGCAGATAGAGCAAACCACCACAAGTAGGGCAGGCGGGCATACTCTTCCATCTTCGGGTGTAATTCCCAGGTCTGTAACGGTAGGTGTACGGCGTCTGCCGAATGCCTGAGATGCACGGGGACTTGTCGACCGTCCGGCGTTTGACAGCGCCAAGAGAATGAAGAGCCTGCTTGGGGTTGCCGCCAAAATTCCTGTCTACGGCTCTTCTGATGATGTCCTTCTCCATAGAAGGGTCGATCAGCATATTGTCTTTGATAAAACTGCTTGATGTCATGGCACTTGGGTTCTTCGCTTCCCGTGCTCAACTTGGCTTCTTAGCCTCGGTTTCTTTGAGCGCCGCGTCAAACCGCGATTGCAAGGCCATACCGACCAGTGTTGCGATCAGGATCGCGGGGTACAGTTGGCCGATCAGCGCTTCTGCCGTGGCCAGCGATCGCGCAATGCGGTGGACCGGATACGCGTCGCCGTAAGATACGGTCGTGAGGGTTTCAAAGCTGAAATAGATCAAACGGGAGGGTTCGCCCGTGGCAACTTCGGTGGCCAGCGGCGTTTGGAAATGGATGGCGCCCGGAATCATTTCCAGGAGCAGCTTGTAACCGAACGCCCAGGTCACGCCGATCAGCAAATAGGCGCCGACGCCGCCCATGACCCGGTGCACGGAGACGGGGCCGGGAAGAAGAAATGTCTGCTTCAGCGTCATGACCACGAGAATGGCCATGCACAACACCTTGAGGGCAGTGTCCCAACCCCTGGGGCTGAAGGACGGATTGAATTCGACGATCAGGTCCGCCGTGAATTCCAGGATGGTGAGCGCGATGATAAGAGACATCAGCGTTCGCTTCTCGACCGTCGCTATTGCGCCGGAGAAGAGCATGAGCGCGAAAGTCAGGTCTATTGCAATTCGCCCAGGGCGCGACTCGCCGACCATCGGAACGAAAATAGTCATGAGCACCAGAAAGGCGAGGAAGAAGCTTAGATGTCGATCCTCGCGCCAGAAACCGGGCAATCTTGTATCAGCCACGTCATTTTCTCCTTTGGCATTCGGCCCGCCGCCTTTTGTCCGAGGCACTAGTTAGGTGTCCCGGCTATTTCGTTACAAAACCATGTGCCAAGATGAGTCTTGGCACGGCGGACACCAGTGCCCGCGCCACATCGTGGCGCACGCTTCAGCGACGCTTCAGCGTGCTGCGTCGGTACTTGTGCCGACGCGCGGCGGTTTCGAAATCACCGGGACAGTTTACTAGATTAGACTAGGTGAGCCGCTGCCGATGCGAAGCGCCGCTTGATCCGACGTCTCCGAGAAACCGCCTACGAGACAGTCTTCAGAGGCGCGGTCAAAGAAGGTCGGACTGCTTGACCCCCGGCGCGCCTAACCCCGACCCGCCCTGCTGGACGCGCAAGCATCTGAGGGTGGGGTTGGTCGAGCCGGCGCTTGCAGCGCCCGTTCCCAAGGAGGATATCCCAGCGCTTCGTAGATTTCCCACGCTCGGGGATCCACCACCTTTCGGATTACCTCCACTTGCCAGTCCACAAATTTGGGTTCCAGGTGCGGCTCCGCGTGTCTGTTCATCGGTGGGGTCTTGATCGCCGATCGCAGCCAGTCGGCACTGGGAGAAACTGTGCCGCGGGTGATCTCCTCTACGAAATCCCCCAGCGTCTCCACGCGTTGGGTCAAGTCCTCGGAGCGATAGATCCGCCCTACCTCTCGCTCCTCCAGAATCGCGTTGAGCATATTCGCGGCGTGCACAAAGAATCGGCAGCGATAGTTGTCGGCCGGAAGAATGATGCCGGTCCGTGAGATCACGCCGTCCACGTAACCGATATCCCAGCATCGATGTTTCTCGAATCTTGCGAACAAGGCAAGCTGCGAATGGAGCCGGGGGATTGGTTCGCGAACCACCACTGCCGCATTGAAGTGGTCCGCTAAGCTCTGGCGGAGCTCCGGAATATGATGGCGGCTAACGCCGTGCACGTCGCCGGCGGCGGTATAGCCAGATGCCTGATTGGCGATAATGCGGATGTACGGTGAGCCATCCAGACGCTCCACGCCGCCGAAAACATGCCAGCTATGATTGGCAGCGTGAACGCAAAAAATGCCCGGATGGCTATTCAGAACCGTACCCAACCATGACGTACCGGCGCAGCCCCACGAAACTACAGCGAACAGATGGCGGCAGAGAGAATGCCGGAGAAAATCGGCTTGAAAATCGGACAGATCGTGAAAAAGGTCCACCTTATACTTGATCATCTGGCATCGAAAGATTCCTTTTTGAACTAGATGCCCCACGCGTAACTGTTATCAGAAGCACAACCGGTTATCGACCCGTCAACACGCAATACGGCGAAATTTACGACGGCGATGCCACCTGGCGTGCGTTGCGCACGGTTCTGTGCCGGGGGTAGTAGCACAGGCCTCCCGGCCTGTGTGCCGGCGACAAGATCCGGAACGGACGTACCCGTCGCCGGCGCTACGTACGCCAAGGCTTAGTGCGTCATCGAATAAACGATGTAGTTGATGCCGTAGTGATACGCGAGCAGGGTCATGGGCGCAGGGTAATACGGGACATCGGCGAACTCCCAGGCGTCGGCCATGTCGGTCTGGTAGTTCACCGCGATCGACAGGCGCTCGTGGTCATCGAACATTCCCCGCCAGGCCGGCGCCGTTCCCGGCGGCTGAACCACCACAATGCTTCCGTTGGCCGCGCGCCGCAGGTGCCGGGAGCCGGGAATGAAGGTACGGTCCTTCTCGCGAATGTCGTAGAGAACGTGCATTAACGGATCGGATTCGGCGAGGTCGGTGATGGTGTGGTTGGGCAGGACGCGTTCCATGGTCTGGCGGAAGATTTCCCACTCCTGCGGTCCCCAGAAATCATCCACTACCAGGAACCCGCCGCGCAGAAGGTACTCGCGCAGCCGCATCGTTTCGGCATCGCTCAAATCCCAATAGCCCACTTGCGTCGCGTAGATCCAGGGATAATCGAACAGCTTGTCGTCGGTGAGCCCGAAGTGACGCGGCTCTCCGATATCGATGCGAGTCAAGCGTTGTATTCCAACGGAGAAGTGCTCGTCGGCATCGGGCCAATCCTGCAGCCACCATCCTCGCCCGCGTCCGAAGCGGGAAACGAAGCCGAAGCCGCGGCTGAACTCCGGCAGGTCGACATACTCGGTGCGAATGAAATGGAACTCGCCCTCGCGAGGGCTGAAGGGACTCTGGTCACCGCTGCCTTCGACGCGCAGCCTTCGCTGGGCCAACGCCAGAGCCGCAAGCAAGAGGAGCGCCGCGGCGGCGGAGGCGAGATAACGAAGAACGCGTGGCATGCGGCGACTCCATCATTGTAGTATCACCGGCAACGGAGTCCCCGATGGTGTTGTAATGCGGGCATTCCTGCCCCACCGGCGACAAGATCGCCAGCGCTACGTAACGCCGGCGGTCTTCGCCGCCGGTGGGGTGCGCACCTGGCCGAAATCGTCCAAGTGATTTGGCGTCACTGAATCGGCATGCTTCACGGAAGCAGGCGAAGCTTTCTTCCGCGGGACAAACGAAGCACACTAAAGTCACGCCGATCGAGCGTGAATATGACCTCAATCCCTTCCCGGTTCGCCAGGTGCACCAGAGACGCATCGGCAACCTGCACCCGCAAGCCCTTATACTTGGCCAGAATCGTGGCAATTCCCGGGAGGTCCGCCTCATTCAGGGGAGCAATCTTAAAAGGACGGCCATCGAGAGAGGACAGGAGCCGTCTGATCGCCAAAGGATAAGCCCGCAGCAGCCAGGCCACTTCCGTGATCACGGGCCAACAAGTCAGGAGCGGGGCCCGGATGTGTCGCAGTTGTTCGACGCACGCTTCATGGTGCTCGTCGGACTCCGCGAGAATGGCCACGATCGGGCCGGTGTCTACCAATACCGGCGCATTCAAGAGCCACCAAATCCATCGAAATGTCGTGGATTCGTGCTGAGGTCCCGGCTTGCCCCGAGCACCGCGCCGATCAGCCCGGCCTTTCTTGCAAGCTCGTATGCGGTGAGTGCCTCGTCCTCGGCCGCGAGTTGCCGTTCGACCGCTGCCCGAATGACATCGGATTGCCGTGTTCCGCTACGATCGGCAGCGGCTTTCAGCCGTCGGTGCAGAGCTGCAGGGAAACGCACGGTAATGCGATAGTCCTTCATCTTCCTGTCAGACATTCTAGCAGATTTGTCTGACAATGGAATCTTCAGCGGCCCCGCTGTCGTCAAATATCAGTCGAGCGGTTGCGCAGCAGCAGTTCTGCGATGCGGCGGCTTGGGCTTCTTGGGTGCGCCCACCAAGGCGTATGGATCGTCAGGTGAATCGGGTTCTCGTCTGAAAAGACGCTTGATCCTTTTCAGAAAATGGTGAACTCGGTCATATGGGTGACGACGGTGCATTCCCTCTCCTCCCATTTTTCTAGGATACTCCCCCGCAAATCGGACCGTGCGGGTTGCAGGCGGTCATCCGGCTCGGCTTGACCCACCTGTTACTGGCGGCTGCCCCTGGAGCGCCATCTTCGCGAGAGCCGCAGATACCATCGCCCGAACTGTTGGCCTCAATGAACCCGCAAAGGTGAGTCACCTTCAGTAGCTCGCTAGTGACGAGCCCAACCGGCGAAAACTTTGTCGCGGTGAAAACGTAGGATCCGTCGGTCGAAGCATGCAGCGCTGTGCTGACCCCGGAAGAACGCAGGCAGCGTTCCCCCTTGAAGGCCCGCCTGAGCGGATAATTGAGGCATGCAGTGGACCGTGTCTCTATTACTGATTTCGTCCGCGCCGGCCGTGTCAGCACCGCCCACGTTCTATCGAGACATCGTGCCAATCCTGCAGGAACACTGCCAGACCTGTCATCGACCCGGGGAAATCGGTCCCATGCCCCTTGTCAGTCTGAGCGACGCCCGGAAATGGAGCCGCGAAATCCGCCGCCGCACCAGTCTCAAGGAAATGCCTCCATGGTTCGCCGATCCGCGCTATGGGCATTTCTCGAACGATGCGTCGCTCGCCGCCGATCAGATCGCGGCTATCGCGGCGTGGGTCGATTCGGGCACTCCAGCGGGAAATCCGGCCGACGCTCCGCTACCTCGAAAATGGGCCAGCGGATGGGTGATTCCCCAGCCCGATATTGTGTTTCGGATGCCCAACCCCATCGCCATTCCCGCCCACGGAGACATCGACTACACCTATGAGATTGTGCCCACGGGCTTCACCGAAGACCAATGGGTACAGATGTCGGAGATACGTCCGGGGAGCCGTCAGCATGTGCATCATGCGGTGGTATACGTCCGGCCGCCCGGATCGGGTTGGCTCGCCAAGGAGCCTGCCGGTATGCCTTTCACGCGCTCCGGTCCTAAAGACAGCATGGACGAGCACGACCCCAACAGCCCGGCAATGGCCACGGCCGACCTTCTGCTGGTGTATGCGCCCGGGAGTGCGCCCGCCCAGTGGGATGACGGGATGGCGAAGCTGATTCCGCGGGGCTCCGATCTGATTTTCCAGATGCACTACACGTCCAATGGCCATGCCGATGTGGACCAGACCGAGATCGGCTTTCGCTTCGCGCGGCGTCCGCCGGAGAAACGCGTCCTCACTCTGCAGTTGACTAACGCCCATTTCACGATTCCGCCCGGCGCGCCCAATCATCGCGTGGAAGCCCGCGGAACGCTGCCCAACGATGCCATTCTGCTGAGCTTCTTTCCTCATTTGCATCTGCGCGGCAAGGAATTCGTTTACAACATCGTGGACCCGCACAAGAGCGGATTGGCCCGTTTTGAGACGCTGCTCGATGTGCACTATAACTTCTACTGGCAGTTGTCCTATCGGCTGGCCGAGCCGCGCGCGCTGAAGGCGGGCACGGAACTGCAGGCCGTGGCGTTCTTCGATAACTCGAAGAACAACCCGCATAACCCCGACCCTGAGGAAGCGGTCACATGGGGCGATCAGACCTATGAAGAGATGATGGTCGGGTTCTTCGATGTGGCGGTTGCGCCGGATATGGACCGGTCAAAGTTCTTCGACCGGGGCAAACGGTAGCGCTTCTCCCCCGAAACCCGGTGGGCGGTGGGGTCCTTGTAGTTGGCAGATCACATAGTGGGATGAGCCGACAGCGAAATTGCAAAACCATTGAATATGGGACTGAGCGCCGAACGTCCGAGAGCTAATTCATACTAGGACTCTAGGGGGCTCCTTTGATTGACATTACCGACGCTTGGATAAAGCAGGCGGATAGCGTCTTATCCGGGACCTCCGACGACGGCGCGGGTTCAGCTGCCGTGCAGTTTGCCACGTCAATGCTGACAGCGCTGTACGGCCCGGAGAGCCCCCAACTAAAACAGTTTCGAGAAGGTTGTACAGCAATAGCAAAGGTATGCGGTAATCCGGCATACTTGGACAACAATCTTTGGATACACGCGAGGGGCGTCATTCGCAATGCCAAGGCGGAACTTGAAGCCGGGCTCATTGTCAGCTTGAGAGTCGGTGTTGCTGGTGAGATCCTGGCACAACTGATAGGTCTAGCAAAGGAAACCATTGGTGACCGAACAGACGAAGCAAAAAACGTTGCCGCGGTCTTGGCCGCTTCGGCATATGAAGGGCTCATTCGAAGAATGGGTGAGGAATTTGCCGGCGTCACAGATCGTCCAAAACTAGAAGCCGTAATCACTGCGCTGAAAGTCGCGAACATCTTGAAAGGCGGCCAGGTCGGCACTGCTCAGAGCTATCTTCAGTTCCGAAATGATAGCTTGCACGCGGATTGGAACAAGGTAGATCGTTCTCAGGTTGAAAGCCGCCTCGCCTTCAGCGAATCGCTACTGACGAAACACTTTAGCTGATCCGGCGGTTTCCCGGCCCTCTAGCTCCTATCCCTATCCTGGCTTGACCTCGCCGCCCTCTACCCCATAACCTTGTCGAAGATATGAGTGCCATCAGTCTGAAAGTCAACGGCCGCGTCCACAACCTCGATATCGACCCGGCCACGCCGCTGCTGTACGTGCTGAGCGACGATCTGGAGCTGCGCGGGCCCAAGTTTGGCTGCGGGCTGGGACAGTGCGGCGCCTGCACAGTCATCGTGAAGGGGCAGGCGATCCGCTCGTGCATCACGCCGGTGAAGTCGGTGGAGGGGGCGGAGGTCACCACGCTCGAAGGCCTCGGGACCATTGAGAAGCCCCATCCGCTGCAGAAGGCATTTATCGCAGAGCAGGCCGCGCAGTGCGGCTTTTGCCTGAATGGCGTCATCCTGACCGCCAAGGCGTTCCTGGACAAAAACCCGAAAGCCAGCGAGCAGGAGATCCAGCAGGCCATGTCGGGCGTGCTCTGCCGCTGCTTCACAAACGTGCGGATGCTGCGAGCCATCCACCGGGCTGGGCAGGAGATGGCGCGATGAACATGACTTCAGATGCGCGCGCAGCCCTCAAACGCGCGGGATTTTCGCGGCGGGATTTCCTGAAGACTTCCGGCGCACTGGTGGTCGCCTTCAGCGTGGGTGCGGAAAAGGCGGCAGCTCAGTTCGGAGCGCCGGTCCCAGGCTCTCCGTCGATCGGGCAGCTCGATTCCTGGATCGCCATCGCGGCGGACGGAACCGTGACCGCATACACCGGCAAGGAAGAACTCGGACAGGGCATTTCCACCGCGCAGACTCAGCTCATCGCCGAGGAGTTGAGCGTTCCGTTCGATCGGGTCCAGCTCATCATGTGCGACACCGCGCTCACACCCGATCAGGCTTATACGGCGGGCAGCCAGTCGCACCCCGCGAATTTCAATCGCAGCAATCTAGCGCAGGCGGGGGCGACGGCCCGCGAAACCCTTCTGCGGATGGCCTCGGAACGTCTGGGCGCGCCGGTCGATCAGCTCAAAGCGGTCGATGGTGTGATCGGTGTGAAGAGCGATCCTTCTAAGAAGGTGACGTACGGCCAATTGGTCGGCGGCAAGAAGTTCAACCTTCCGCTGGATGCCAACGCCAAACGCAAGCACCCCAGCGAATGGACGGTGCTCGGAAAGCCCGTGCCGCGTCCCGACCTTCCCCCTTTGGTCACGGCGCAATTCGAATTCGTGCACAACGTGCGCGTGCCTGGCATGCTGCACGGTCGCGTGGTCCGGCCGCCCGCGGTGGGCGCCACGCTCGTCAGCGTGGACGAAGACTCCATCAAGGATATGCCGGGCCTGGTGAAGCTGGTGGTGAAAAAGAACTTCGTCGGCGTAGTGGCCGAAAAGCCGTGGCAGGCGATCCAAGCGGCCACCAAACTTAAAGCCACGTGGACTCGCGGCACGGGGCTGCCGAGCCAGGCGGATTTCTACGAGCGCCTGCGCCAGCAGCCTGCCCGCGACGCGCTGCTGGTCGATTCCAAAGACGTGGAGCAGAAGCTCGCGGCAGCGGCCACGGTGCTGAAGGCCACCTACCTTCATCCTTATCAGATGCACGGCTCGGTGGGCAGCTCTTGCGCGGTCGCCGATGTCGATGGCGAAAAGGCTACCCTCTGGTCGGCCACGCAGGCGGTCTGGTATCAGAAGACCACGGCCGCCATGGTGCTCGGCCTGAAGGCGGAGAACGTCCACGTGATCTTCCGCCGGGGCTCCGGCTGCTACGGCCTGAACGGCGCGGACACCGTCACCTACGATGCGGCGCTGCTGTCGCAGGCGGTGGGAAAGCCGGTTCGCGTACAGCTCACGCGCAAGGACGAAATGGCGTGGGAAAACTACGGCAACGCGTATGTGATGGACGAGCGCGCGGGCCTCGATTCCCAGGGCAACATCATCGCGTGGGACCACGAATCGTGGGTTCCGGCGCTCGGGAACCGGCCTGGCACCGGTACGCCCGGCAATGTGATCACCGGCCTGCTGGCGGGCTTTCAACCGCAGCCGTTTGCCCCGCGAACGCCCGCGGCGGCTCCCACCGCGTATAACAACAACAGCAACGGCGTCCCCTCGTACTTCGCGGGCGCCGTGGGCGGCATGGATCACGGCACCGGCAAGGTGAAGGGAGAGCGCGTCCTGGTGCACAACGTGGAATCGCCGTTCTGGACCGGCCCGCTGCGGTCCCCGGCGCGGCTCCAAAACACCTTCGCCCATGAATGTTTCATGGACGAACTGGCGGCGCGCGTGAAGGCCGACCCGCTCGACTACCGGCTTCGGCACTTGAAGGACCCGCGGCTGATCGAGGTGGCCAAGGCTGCGGCCAAGTCGGCGAAGTGGGAAGCCCGTCCCTCGCCCAACCCGGCGCGAGCCACCCGCGGCGTCACCGCAGGTCGCGGCCTGGCCTGTGTGCTCTACGAGGGAGACAACGGGTATACCGCCATGGTCGCCGAAGTCGAAGTGCACCTGGATACCGGGAAGGTTACGGTGAAGCGCATGGTGGTGGCCAACGACGTGGGGCCGATTTCGAATCCCAACGGGCTGCAGAACCAGATCGAAGGTGGCGCACTGCAAGGCATGAGCCGGGCCCTGATGGAAGAGGTGACTTGGGACGACCAGAAGGTGACTTCAGTCGACTGGCGCACCTACCACACGTTGCCTCTGGGCTTCGATATTCCCAAGGTCGAGGGCGTGCTGCTCAATCGCATCGATGAGGAAGCGACCGGGGCTGGGGAGACCTCCATCACGCTGGCGGCCGCGGCCATCGGCAATGCGATTTTCGACGCCACCGGCGCGAGAGTGCGCCAAATACCATTCACGCCCGAGCGGGTGAAGGCGGCCTTGGCCGTGAGGCAGGGCCGTGCCCTGCCCAGCGCTCTGTAACGCCGGCGGTCTTCGCCGCCGGTGCGGCTCCTTGAATCGAAATTTCTGACTAACTTCCCCCGGCAGCATCCGCGAGATTTCTCGCAAACAACGCGCTAGCCGATCCGCCTCCTCCGGCTTGACGGCATAAAACGATACCGGATCGCCTCCCACGAAGGCATTATCGGAGATGTGCCCGGTGCCGACGCCGTCGCGTACCGGCCCATCTGCTATCCAGCTAAAACTGCGCCGACCATGGCGGTCACGCACGGCACCAATGTGAGCCTGATGGATGGACAGAAACCGGACGGTATCGGTGTGGCGCTGCCGATGTTCCAAGCTCAAGACGGCGTTCACGCCCACGCCCCATCAAACAGCAATGGTTGATGGTTTGAGGAGTAGGTTAGGATGCTTTGTTAACCACTTGGCGGACGGGAATTAACTTTAGTTTTCAATCATCCGATAACTTCTCAACTCATTGTTTGCCCACACCTCCGGTGCTACTATCCAGGCAGATTCGCGACATGGGCTTCCTTTTCGACTTATGCGTGGTTGGAGGAGCGGGGCACGTTGGGTTGCCCTTATCGATCGTCTTTGCCTCGGCAGGGCAGCGCGTCCTGATCTATGACGTCAACCCTGAGTCTTTGGCCATCATCGGACAAGGCCGCTTACCGTTTATGGAATCCGGTGCCGAGTCGCTCCTCCGGAAGGCGCTCGACGACGGCCTGCTCGCACTCACGTCGGACCCAGCCCAGGTAGCCGCGGCTGCCGCGCTGGTCGTCGTCATCGGTACCCCCATCGACGAGTTCCTCAACCCCAGCCTTAAAGACATCCTGTGCTGCCTAGACGGTTTGTTGCCCTACCTATCCGACGACCAGTTGCTCATCTTGCGTTCCACAGTGTACCCAGGCGTGACCGAGGCTGTAAGCAAGTACCTGAGGTCCAAGGGCAAGTACCCCAAGGTCTCGTTCTGCCCCGAGCGCATCGTGCAAGGCAAGGCCGTGCAAGAGTTGCTGACTCTGCCGCAGATCGTCAGCGGCACGACGCGGGAAGCGGAGGACGCCGCGGCGTTGTTGTTCGATAAGTTCGCTCCCGAAATCGTCCGCTTGTCACCGACTGAAGCGGAAATGGTAAAGCTCTTCAGCAACGCGTACCGCTATATTCAGTTCGCAACAACCAACCAGTTTTATCTCATCGCCCGCGCCGCGGGAGTGGACTATTATCGCGTCCTCGAGGGCATGAAGCACAACTACCCGCGGATGGAGGACGTGCCTCGCGCCGGATTTGCGGCCGGCCCGTGCCTGTACAAAGACACGGTTCAACTGGCGTCGTTCTACAAGAACCAATTCAGTATTGGACACGCGGCCATGCTGGTGAACGAGAGCATGCCGATGTTTGTGCTGGATCAACTGGCGTCGCGGCACCCGCTAGCCGAGATGACGGTCGGGCTGCTCGGGATGGCGTTTAAGGCCGACAACGACGACTCGCGGTCCTCGCTCAGCTACAAGCTGAAAAAGCTCGTCGCGTTCCAGGCCAAGGAGGTGCTGACCACGGACCCGCATGTAACCACCGATCCCGCGCTTCTACCGCTGGAGGAGGTGATTGCGCGTAGCGACATCATTATTCTCTGCGTGCCGCACACCGCTTACAAGGGGCTGTCACTTCCGGGAAAGATCGTGGTCGATATCTGGAATTTTTGGGGCGAGATGAAGCCGGCCGAGCCGCCCTGGACGGCCTGGGCCGAGACGAAGCCAGCCGCGACTCTGGTGTCATCGAGCCGATGAAGCCTATTATTTCGCCCAACAGCAGGATCCGCTACTCCGACAGCTTCGCGATCGGCGAAGACTCAATCGTTGACGACTTTTGCTATTTCTCCACCAGGGTGCGGATCGGCCGCTGCACCCACATCGCGTCGGGGTGCAGCATCGCCGGCGGGATCGAGCGGCGTTTCATGATCGGCGACTATTCCAGCCTCTCGTCCGGAGTGAAGATCTGGTGCACCAGCGACGACTTCACGAACGACTTGGTCACGATTATCCCGCGCGGTGTCGAGCAGGTGAAAAACCACCTCTTCTCCGCCGACGTGGAATTCGGAAACTATACGGCGGCCGGAGCAAATTCCGTAGTCATGCCTGGCAACCACGTGCCGGAGGGGACCGTGATCGGGGCGCTCAGTTTCGTGCCGGTAAGCTTCGACTTCCGGCCGTGGGCGGTATACGCGGGAGTGCCCATTCGCTACATCCGGCAGCGGAATCGCGACAATGTGATGGAACAAGTGACTCGGCTCGAAGGACAACTTCGCGAGCGAGGCATCCCGGCATGAACCGAACGATCCCCTGGTGGATTCCTCAGATGGGCGGGCAGGAACACCAGATTCTCAAGGAGGTGTTGGATTCCAACTACCTCAACGAGGGCGACTTCACAGAGCGCTTTGAACGCGAGATCGCTTCTCTTCTAGGGGTCAAGTACGTAGTTGCAGTCACCAGCGGCACGGCGGCGCTGTCCCTCGCTCTGGCCGGCCTGGGAGTGGGTGCCGGAGACGAGGTGATTGTTCCGGATCTGACATTCATCGCCACCGCCAACGCCGCGGCGATGATTGGAGCGGTGCCCGTGCTGGTGGATGTGAACCCGCGCACTCTGAACATCGATCCGGAGGCGGTAACGCGCGCGATTACGAAGCGGACCAAGGCGATCGTCCCCGTGCACGTGAGCGGGCGGGGCGCCGATATGCCGGCCATCCTGGCCCTGGCGTGCCAGTACGGCCTGGCGGTGGTAGAGGACGCAGCTGAGGCTTTCGTATCCCGGCAGCAAGGAAGGTATCTCGGAACCCTCGGCCAGGCGGGCTGTCTTTCTTTCTCCCCCAATAAGACCATCACCACCGGCCAAGGCGGCGCGATTCTGACCGATGATGAACGCCTCTGCCGCCGCCTGCGCGAACTCAAAGATCAAGGCCGGCCGGTGCGCGGCACAGGCGGCGATGACATCCACGACAGCGTCGGATACAACTTCAAATTCACCAACCTTCAGGCCGCCGTTGGTTTGGCGCAACTCGGTCATTTGCAGGCGCGGCTTAAAAGGATGCGTGAAATCTACCTTGGCTATAAAAGTTGTTTAAGTGGCCTGGCTGGGTTTTCCCTGCCTGGTTTCGATATTGCCGCCGGAGAGTCACCGCAGTGGACGGATTGTGTTGTGGACAACCGCGACGAACTGGACCGTTTCTTGGCGGCCCGCGGCGCGCATTGCCGGCGCTTCTGGCATCCGCTTCACACACAGACACCCTATCGACAGCCGGACGATCGTTTTCCGAATAGCACCCAGGTCGGTCCTCACGCTCTCTGGCTGCCGTCGGCGTTTACGCTTTCTGACGAAGACGTGGCGTCCGTCAACGCTTCTATCCTCCAGTTCCTTCACAATGGCGCGAAGACCAAGAAGTCGGCCCGTTTGGGGGTTGTCGCTTGAGAGAACTGGAAGCCGTGCAGATTTCCATTCTGCTGCCTGTGCGGAACGAGGGCATCAACCTGAGGATTATGCTGAAGATCCTCCGGGCGATTTTAGAGATGCCCCACGAAGTACTTGTAGTCTGCGACCACCTGGACGACACAAGCATCCCCATCGTCACCTCCATGCAGCAGGAATATTCCAACCTGCGCCTGATCCATAACCAATTAGGTGCCGGGGTGACCAACGCCATTCGCGCCGGCGTGGAGTCCGCGCGCGGCCACTATGTGTTGATATTCGCCGCGGATGAGGTGGGTCCCGTGCTGGCGATTGAAGACATGCTGGCCTTGATGGAAGAAGGGTGCGATTTTGTCAGCTGCACTCGTTACGCGCATGGCGGCCGCCGTCTGGGCGGCTCGACCATCGGCCAGATCCTCTCGCGAACAGCTAATCGGCTGTTCCACGCGATCTCCGGTTGCGTCCTGACGGATGCCACCACCGGCATCAAGCTGATTCGCCGTTCCGTTTTCAACCAAATTCAGCTGGAGGCGGGCCCCGTGGGCTGGGCAGTGGCGTTCGAGATCAGCATGAAGGCGCAATTGGCGGGATTCAAACTCGGAGAAGTGCCGATCATTTCCATCGATCGGCTTTATGGCGGCGAATCGAGCTTCCGCGTGGGGCCCTGGGTCGTGGAATATTTGCGCTGGTTCGTGTGGGGCAGCATGCGGCTGCGCAAGAGCTCGAAAATGCAGAGAACCCCCGTGTCGGTCCGGGCGACATCGGGTGTTCCGCTCGCGGCCCAGGTAAAAAGGTTATGAAACGGTACTTGGTGACAGGCGGTTCCGGTTTTCTCGGCAGCGCGCTCGTGGCTAGGCTGGTGGAAGAGGGTCACCGCGTGCGCGTCTTCGACAATAACTCCCGCGGTAATCTACGGCGGCTCGCCGGAGTGGAAGGCCAGTTCGAATTCATCGAAGGGGATATCCGGGATCCCGAGGCCGTCCATCAGGCCGTCCGCGGCGTCGACAGCGTCTGTCACCTGGCCTTCGTCAACGGTACGGAGTTCTTTTACTCGGTTCCCGACCTGGTACTCGAGGTCGGAGTCAAAGGAATAATGAACATCGTCGATGCCTGTACCGCGCACGGCGTACCCGAGTTGATCCTCGCCTCCAGTTCCGAGGTCTACCACCAGGCGGCTGTCGTCCCAACCGACGAGACGGTGCCGCTGTTGATCCCGGATCTGCAGAACCCTCGCTATTCCTATGCGGCCGGCAAACTGATCAGTGAAATGATCGCGCTGAATTACGGCCGCACGCGTTTCGAGCGCGTAGTGGTCTTCCGGCCGCATAACGTGTACGGACCGGACATGGGATGGGAGCACGTCATTCCGCAATTTGTGCAGCGAATGAAGGACGCCTGTCAGTGGCCCGATGACCCGGTCCACTTCGCAGTTCAAGGCATCGGAACACAAACGCGCGCCTTCATCTACATCGACGATTTCATCGATGGCCTGATGCTGACTATCAAGAACGGCGAACACCTGGGCATCTACCACATCGGAACGATGGAGGAGGTCACCATCGAAGCGCTGGCTCAGATGGTGGGAGAATACTTCTGCCGGAGAGTCGCCATCGAGCCGGGGTTACCCGCGGCGGGCGGAACTCTCCGGCGTTGTCCCGATATCCGCAAGCTCGCGGCGTTCGGCTTTCGTCCCCAATACTCGCTGCGGCAAGGCTTGTGGATTACGGCGAAGTGGTACGACCGGAATGCACACGACGCGCCGAAGCCGCACATCGAATCTCAGGAGAGCGTAAATGCTGCACATTGAAACGCTAGCCGCCGGTACCGGATCGAGCGTGGTGGTAGAGACCTGCCAGGTGTGCGGGTCAGGTGGATTGAACGAGGCTTTCTTTCTTGGCTACCTGCCGCCAGTCAACCAAATGCGGAGGATTGGCGACCGCCCTCACGAGCAGCCGGCATACCCGGCGCAGTTGCTCTACTGCCCGAAATGCCAGTTGGTTCAACTCGGGCTGGTGGTTGATCCCGAAGTCCTGTTCCCACCCGATTACCCTTACACCAGCGGCACGACCAAGATCCTGAGAGAGAATTTCGCCGATCTCTACCAGGAGACCCGGACTGTGGTGCCGCTCGGACCGCAGGATCTAATCGTCGATATCGGGTCAAACGACGGGACGCTGCTCAGCAATTTCCACATGGCGGGACATCGCGTGCGCGGAATCGAGCCGAGCCTGGTCGGCAACCTTGCCAACGACCGGGGCATTCCCACCTGGATTTCCTTTTTCGGGCGATCCATCGCCTCCAAGGTCCGCAATGAGGAAGGGCCCGCGACCATCGTTACCGCCGCGAATGTATTCGCCCATATCGAGAACATTCATGAGATCGTCCGGAGCATTCTCGTGCTCCTCGACGAACGCGGCGTCTTTATCTCGGAGTCTCACTACCTCATGAGCCTGCTCGAGACCCTACAGTACGACACAATTTATCACGAGCATCTCCGGTATTATTCTCTGCACAGCCTGAAGTACCTGTTGGAGAGCCACGGACTGGAAGTGATTAGGGCGCGGCGCATCCCCACGCATGGCGGCTCCATCCGCGTGTACGCGGCTCGCGCCGGAATTTATCCGCAACATTCGTCAGTCGCCGCCATCCTGGAAGAAGAATCGGCGGCTGGCGTCGGAGCCGCCCGCCTGGAAGAACTCAAGCGACGGGCGATGATGTCGAAGCTGGAACTGCACGGCCTGCTGGCCGGCATCAAGAAATCGGGCGGCCGGGTGTATGGCATTGGCGCGCCTTCGCGAGCCAGCACGCTCATCAACTACGCCGGTTTGGACGACGGGATTCTGGATTGTGTCCTGGAAGTCAAAGGTTCCCTGAAGGTGGGCAAGTACATGCCCGGAACCGTGATCCCAGTGGTCGAGGAGTTTCGGCTGTTCGACGACCAGCCGGAATATGCTTTGCTTCTCTCCTGGCACATTGCCGAAGAGCTGATTCCGAAACTAACCGCCAGGGGGTTCCGTGGGCAGTACATCGTACCGCTTCCCACGCCCAGAATCGTACGCCACGAGCGCGAACTGGCCGCAGCCCTTTGACCGCCATCACGGCAGAACTGTCTGGAACAGCATGTCACCGCCAAAGCGGCCTTGAAGTTCGAGGCGCGCGCCGTCATCCAACAGCTGAGAAGCATTCCAGTCGAAGTTCGTGCCGTAGGGCCCGTAAAGCTGAAAGCGCATGTGTGACGAAAGGAACTGGCGATAGGGGACCACATTCAGCCTGACATAGCTGGACATGGCGGCAAGCTCCAGGTCGACGTTGCCTGCGCCGGTGTACTTCACCGCCGCTTCGGAATCCGCGAGAAAGTAGAGGCGGCTGCGCAGTGTCGGCGGACAGTAGTAAGACATCTGCAAGAAGAGGCGGCCGTCCGAGACCACCACGGGGGTGTCGGGCGAATTATTTCCCAACGGCAATGCCAATTTGGCCAGAGGGTTGTCCGGTCCTCTCAGCAAACCTGGCATGAAGAAGAACTGCACGATCACGAACGAAATCCAGAAGGCCAGTGCCAGGCCGGCGGCTATCCGCGGCTGTGACTCTTCATAGGCCGCCGGAATCAGAGCCACGAGCACGCTGATACCTGCCACTGCGGCCAACGCGTAACGCTCCGTGAAAGCGCCTGTGAAGGCTTTCGCTAGAATCATGCCAAACAACGGCAGCACGGCCAACGATATCGCAGCCGCCATTTCATGAACGTACGGCCCGACGGCCATACTCTTGAACTTGGGCGTACTCCCTGGTTTCCAGGCGAGTGCCAGGATCAAAAGGGCGAGCATGGCCGGAGCAATGGCCGGCTGTAGCAGGAAGACATAAAACCCCAGCGTGTCGATCCAGTGCGGTTTAGCCCAGAACAGATTCTTGTATTGCGAGTGCTTTGCGATGATGGGCAAGAACGCGAGAATGGGGGCGCCGGAGACCACGAGCACCGTCCAAAGTGCAATATCCGGCTTCTTAGAGCGCCAACACCGCACCAATTCTCCAATCCCAAGCGGAGCGTACAGCAGCACCGCATAGTAATGGCAGCTGACCGCGGCGGCGAGGCTGAGCGCCAAGCCTGTCAGGGCGCCGGCACGTGGTTTTCCTTCGGTGGCGCGCTGCCAGAACACCAGCGCCAGGCCGCAAAAGCCGAGCACCAGGCCATACGGGCGCGCTTCGTAGGCATAGCTGTACGCGGTGGTGATGCACGGAAAGAGCATCGCAATCATACCGTGCAGGGATGAAGTGCGCCGCGCCACAAAACGATACAGGCACAGGCACATGGTCCAGAAACCTAGGATCTCGGGCAGCCGGATCGCGATAGCGCTTTCGCCGAACAGCTTCAGAGACGTGTGCGACAGGATGTGGAACAAAGGCGGATTGCCGTCTTTATCCGCGTAGATCAGGGCGAGAACCTGGCTTAGCCGGGGCTGATGATCGACGTAGAGGGTAGTGAGTTCGTCGTACCAGAGCAGCTTATTCGCTGCGGCGCCGCAGACACCAAGGAAGAATAGGATCGAGAAAAGGACAATGAAGAAGCCCTTCCGCTGTTCCAGTTTCTCCGCGAGCTGCCTGACCACCAAACCGGGCGATACAGGCATGTGAGGAGCCGCTGCTGGCGGTGCGCTCGCCGGACTCACCTTCCATTTCCCGAAACGGTGGTGGCGAGCCTGTCGAAACCCTCGTACACGTGAGGAGCGGGTTGGAGCACGGGCGCAACCGTCTCCGGAACGCGGGCGATGGCGCCCAATTGATCGAAGGTTTGATGCCAGATGTCCAGGCCTTCGACTAGCTGCAAGCGCCAGATCCGTTGGGAGTCAGTCCAGTTGGCCCGGTCCGCCCAGGCGAGCGGCAGGTGAGCGGCAATCTCGCCGAAGCATTCGTGATAGGTGGAGCCTGTGAGCGGGATGGATCGCAGCGCCAGGCAGAGGTCGTCGGTGAGAATCATGCCGTTGCGCTCGGCGTCGAGATCGCGCCATAGGTCGTGGGGATTGCATTGCTGGCGCACTAGGGGTTCGCCGAAAGTAATCACATCTCCCAGATGCTCGGCGATGCGATTCACGATGTAACTCGCCCAGATATCATCGTACCGGCCGACATAAGGGCTCAGGAAATATGCCGGGATCACGTGCCGCATCAACGCCGTGTTCTGCGAGTTGAAAGGCGACCACGTGCCGGGCTGCAGTGCGATGTTTCCCTTCCAGGAATTCTTGAATCCGCGGACCACGGGCTGGCGATCGATGCGAGTCAAGGCGTCGATGTCCGGGTCGTCCAGCCACAGGCCCGCGTTTACCGCCACGCGGCGCGCCATACGCTGCTCCGTGACGAAGTGCTCGTGTTCGTTCCAGCGGTTCTTTTGCGGGTAGCCGCGGTGGTAGAAGCGCACGTCGTCATCGGCTTGAAGGAACGAGCACACGTTGAACCAGCCGGAGGTGGATCCGAATGACTGGTATTCTCCGACCGCGCCCACCCCGCCGTGTTTGCCAACGAAATCCTGAGCGGTGACGAAGTTATCATCGTCGATGGTGATGATTACATCGGCGCCGTTCCGCCAGGCCACCAGCATCCCGATATTTCGGCGCTGTATGGAGTCGAAGCGCAGATGTCTCCAGAGCTTGGGAAAATCGGCGAGCCATGCCTCCTGCGCCGCAATGTCGAAATACGTGCATCGGTAGTACCGCTCGATGGTCTTACAAAAGTCGGCGATCTGCGCTGGGCTCTTGCGATCGCCGATAACGATCAGATCCACATCCTGATGGCCGTAGTATCGAGCGTTCTCCGCGCACTTGTGCAGTAGAACAGGAATGTTGATGGTGGTGGTAACGATCGTGGTCTTCATGAGTGGGTTTCCAATCAGGCGACGGCTTCCGCTCCGAGGATGGCGACTCGCATCAGCTTGAGACTTATTGTTGTGGGAGGAGAGCCGGCGGGCAAAGCCCTATTTGGTACTGGCTAGTTCATTGCCTTTAGTTATTGGATGACTGTTAAGTGCGGGTAGCAATTTCTGCTTGTCCACGAGTCAAGCCATCTGCCGTCGCCGTAACGCGTATCCGCCCTGCCTGTCCGGCGCGAGAGCGGACGATCAACAAGGCCATGCCGCTGAACGCCTTTCGATAGTCGGCATGAAACGGTTCAACCGTGGCGGGGTTGCCATTATCGACGGCAGCGATCGCACCGGCGCCCGTTACCTGGAAACGCACCAAATCGTCTGCCGCCGGACACAAGGTGCCGTCTTTATCTTCGATGCGCACGGTAATGAAGGATAGGTCGTCGCCATCGGCCTGGATCAAGGCGCGGTCGGGAATCAGTTTGACTCGGGCGGGCACGCCGGCCGTGCGCATCTCGTGGTGGGCGATGGGCTTACCATCCCGATAGGCGACGGCTGCGAGGGTGCCTGCCTGGAAGGGCACGTGCCACAGCAGGCGGTACTTGGTCGTGAACTTACGCTCGGGAGTTACGATGGCTTCCACTGGAAGATCAAAGGGTTCGGAGAAGCGCTTCTTACGGCCTAGTGACTTGCCGTTGAGTAACAGTTCCACCTCATCGCCGTTGGAGTAGCACATGACGGGAATATCCTGGCCCTCGCGGCCTTCCCAGTTCCAATGAGGCAGGACGTGCACCATCGGCTTCTTCGACCAGACACTTTGGTATAGGTAGTAGCGATCCTTGGGGAATCCGGCCAGATCGACCATCCCGAAATAGGAGCTGCGCGCGGGCCAGTCATGACTGTTGTCAGAGCCGGGATAATATCCAAAGTAAGGAGTAGGTTCACCGATGTAATCGAAGCCAGTCCAGACAAACTCGCCCAGCACGTTGGGTAGGCGGTCCTGATATGTGAATTCGACATCAGGCGGGTAGGCCCAACTCGCTGTAATAATGTCATAACTCGATAACTGCAGGGAGGGATGCTTTTCGTACTTCTCCAGCGGCAGATGGTACACGCCTCGGGAACTAACACACGATGCAGTTTCCGATCCACAGATGATCCAGTCGGGGTGCTCCTTCTGAATCTGTTCGTACAGCCACGGATGGTAATTAATGCCGGGCACATCTACCTGGGCTGCTAACTGGTTCCGGATCGCGCCGACTGGATTGTTAAAGGCGCTCGTGGTGGGGCGCGTGGGGTCCTCCTGACGGAAGAATTCGACCAGCCGCTTGGCTTCCTGCCAACCGTCAGGCCGCCCCTGCTCGGGGACTTCATTGCCGATGCTCCACAAGATGATGCTGGGATGATTGCGGTCGCGGCGCACCATATCGCGCACGTCGCGCTCCGACCATTCCGCGAAGTACTTGCTGTAGCCGTTGACCATCTTGGGAATCCGCCACATGTCGAAGGCTTCGTCCATGACCAGCAGACCCAGTTGGTCGCAGCATTCAAGGAGCTCCGGCGAGGGCGGATTGTGACTGGTCCGGATGGCGTTGACTCCCGCCTCTTTCAAAATCTGTAACTGCCGCTCGGTGGCGCGCCGGTTGACTGCCGTGCCGAGCGCTCCCAGGTCGTGATGATTGCAGACGCCCTGCAGCTTCACGCGGCGCCCATTCAGCAGGAAGCCGCTGTCCTTGTCGAACGCGATCGTGCGGACGCCGAATGGCGTGAGATACCGGTCAACCAGGCGGTTACCGGAACCCCCGCTCCCTGACGGTCGCGGTTCGGTATCCAATACCTCGCTGAGTAACGTGTATAGATGCGGGCTGTCGATGTCCCATCGTTGCGGATTCGTCATGCTCAGCTCGGAAGTAACGATCTGCATGCCATTGGCAGGGAGCGTGGTCGCGTTGCTGGTGCGGTTGACTTGCTTGCCGGACGCGTCCAGCAGTGTGCTTTGCAAAGTGACTTGTGATTCACGGCCGGAGCGATTGCGCAGTTCGGTCTTGACTGCCACCCTGGCTCGATCCCCTGTCACTTCCGGCGTCGTGATGTACGTACCCCAATGTCCGACGTGCAGCGGACCGGTGACATGTAGCCACACGTTTCGATAGATGCCGGCGCCCGGATACCAGCGCGACGAACGCTCTTCCGGGGCCAGGCGCACGGCCAGCACGTTGGGACGATCGCCAAACTGGAGGTGCGGCGTCAAGTCGAAGGTGAAGCCGATGTAACCGTAAGGTCGCCCGCCCAGGTCCTGCCCATTCAACCAGACGCGCGAGTTGGACATCGCGCCATCGAACTCGATTGTGAAATAGCGCTCGTGCGCGCTTTCAGGAATGGTGAACGTCTTGCGATACCAGCCCGTGCCGAAGTACGGAAGCGCGCCGGTGTGTGGGTTGATATGAGAATCGAACGGCCCCTCGATGGCCCAGTCATGCGGCAACCGGACTGCGGCCCACGTCGAGTCGCGGAACTCGGGCCGTTCTGCGCCCTCGGCTTCACCTTTGAAAAACCGCCAGCCCTCGTTGAATGGCCGCCGTTCGCGCGGGTTTGAAGCTGCACCCGCGGCCACGGCGCGGTGTGTGAGCAGAGCCGGCGTAGAAAGACTCGCCAGAAAGCTGCGGCGATTCATCATGTCCGCATCTTAGCGCGTGTGCGGCGCGGTTTACACTATTAGGGCAAAGGAGAAATTAGTGGATCGCGAAACATTCGAGAAGGGCCTGGCCATCCGCCGGGCGGTGCTTGGCGCCGACTATGTGGATAAGGCCATGTCGACGGCCGATGACTTCAATCGCCCAATGCAGGAGCTGACGACCCAATATTGCTGGGGCGAAATCTGGGGCCGGCCCGGCCTGGACCGCCGGACGCGCAGCATGATCAATCTGGCGATGATCTCGGCGCTCAACCGGCCGCACGAGATCAAAGCCCACGTCAAAGGCGCGCTCAACAACGGGCTCACCAAAGACGATATTAAGGAAGTGTTCCTGCAGGTCGCGATTTACTGCGGCGTGCCGGCGGGCGTAGACAGCTTCCGCGCGGCGCAGGAAGTTTTCAAGGAGCTGGGGATCTGAGGGTGGGGCGGGGCCATGCCCTGCCATTGCTGCGACAGATCCGGAACGGACGTAGCCGTCGCCAGCGCTACGTAAGGCCGGCGGTGTGGAGTTGGGCGATCCACGGAACGGTGTCGCGGATGGCGCGGCAGATGTCGCGCGCGGAACCGTTTTCGACAAAACTTAAGATTGAGTGCCGAGGGGTGTAGTCTCGGTGGATCAGTGGCCACGCGGGCTTGCCCGATCGGGGTAGGACCGGTGGCTGGGACCCCACGGGAGGATGGAGGAACGAACCCAATTTCGGTGCGATCGCCGGCGGGCGGTTGCTCGGGAGGGGTTTGGCGGTCCGGCTCGCTAGCGGCCTGGCGACCGGCGAGGGAGCGGCGGGCGCGCTGGAGGCGGTCTAACTCCGCGAATGCCTCCTTGTAGGAACGCTCGGCCAGGGTGATGCGGCGTTGCAGGCGGCGGAAGACTTCGTTGCCAGCCACGAGCGCTTCGCCGAGGGGCACGCCCTCGGAGCGGTCGGCGCGCATGGCGTGGTATTCCCAGAGCTGGGCTTCGGCGCGGAAGAGACGGCGCAGGATCCACTCGCTGCGAAGGAGCGTATCGATCTGGAAACGCTCCTCGGGGGCGAGGGGCTGGAAGCGGGCGCGGTACTCATCCTGAAGCGCGGCAAACGCGGCGCGGTCCTCACCGACGACGAACTGAGACTCGGCATCGAGGCCGGATTTGAGGGCGTTTTGCGAGGAGACGGCCTTGCCTTGGGGCGTGCGGGGGCCGGTGGACTTTTGAGCGTTGAGGCGGTTGGCCTCAATCTGAGGCAGGGTAGCCAAGGGATTCTCTCGTGTCCACGGTAGCAGTGAGAGTAAGGCGGGACGGACGGTGGAATGCGGGTGTTGTTGAAAGAGCTTGGGTTGTTGGTGTGGAAGTGCGGGGAACGGCTGGCGCTCGGATTCGTGCCACTGCGACGGGAAGTCGACCTGGTTGACCGGAGCGACCGAACGGGGTAGCGTGAGGACAGGCTTCGGGCCGCTAGGGAGACACAGCCATGACTATCGAGATTACCCGTCCGGAGATCGAAGAACTAATTCGACAACGACTTCATAGCGGCGCCTTCGATAGCGTGGAGGACGTTCTCTTCGATGCCTTGGAAGTGCAGAAGGAGCGCGAGGCGTGGCTCCAGGAAAACAAAGACGCCATCCACGCAAAGATTGAGCGCGGCTTGGCCCAGTTAGAACGCGGAGAAGGCATACCTGGGGATCAAGTGCGCGCTCGCCTGGAAGCCGAGCGGGCCGCCTGGCTCGCGGATCACGGCGATTCGTGAGTCAGTTTACTGTAGCGCCTGAGGCGGAAGACGATCTCCGCCAAATCTGGCGTTACCTGCTTGCGGAAGCTGGTCTCGCGACTGCCGACAGGATCCAAAACGATCTTCTAGCCGCTCTGGAAGGCTTAGCCGAGATACCCGCCAAGGGCCACAGGCGACCCGATCTAACAGGTCGGGACGTGCTGTTTCTTGGTGTCTATCAGTACTTGATTGTCTATCGCCGCGTTGCCCGGGTGGAAATTGTGGCGATCCTGCACGGCAAGCGAGATGCGAAGTCTATTCTCAAAGAGCGCCTAACAAACCGGCCGAGTGGCTCGCGATAGTTTCCGTTATTGCCGTTTGAACTAAGCCGCTCGCGCGGCGGACGCTACGCGTCTCTTGTTCCCGAAGAGCTAAAGTGCGGGTCACAAGGAGGTCCCTGTGACCCAACTACGAAAAAGGGTGCT
>Ga0182024_10001280_pt1 | contig 65068 bp, 50 predicted proteins | sample P32metaG_FD_120480 | JGI IMG/M metagenome (GOLD analysis project Ga0182024, IMG submission 120480) | Permafrost microbial communities from Stordalen Mire, Sweden - P3-2 metaG (Illumina Assembly) | ecosystem: Environmental > Terrestrial > Soil > Wetlands > Permafrost | place: Sweden: Stordalen... | reverse complement strand
CGGCGCCGATGCTTGGGGTCGCTGAGGGACCGAGCTAAGAGGCGGCTTCAGAATTCGTGTAGCCGGGGAGCTTGCTCCCCGTATTCACTGCCGACATGGCCACCCGATCGAAAAAGCGAATTCTTTTTGTCGATCACACCGCGACCTTGGGCGGGGGAGAGGTGGCGTTGCTCAATCTCACCCGCGCGCTTTCCCAAGGTCACTATGAACCGGTTGTATTGCTGTTCTCTGAAGGCCCGCTCGTCCGCCGCCTGGCCGAGGCCGGCATCGAGTGCCACGTCATGCCGATGCCCGGCGGCGTGATCCATGCGCGCAAGGATGAACTGGGCGGCGGCACTCTTCTCCGCATCCGGGACGTGGCATCGACTCTGTCATTCGCGCGCGATGTGACGAGATTCATGCGACGGTCGAACGTGGCGCTGGTTCATACCAATTCGCTCAAATCGGATCTCATCGGTGGATTGGCCGCGCGGTTGGCCCGTCTCCCGCTGGTCTGGCACGTGCGCGATCGCATCGCGGACGATTACCTGCCGGCTAAGGTTGCCAAGGCTTTTCGCATGCTGTGCCGGGTGATGCCGACGAGGGTGATCGCGATCTCCGATGCCGTGCGGCAGACACTTGGGAATGATCCGCGCGTCCGCGTCGTGCATGACGGGACCCCGATGCCTGCAGAAGCCACTCCCGGCCGAAGCGACGGCCGGACGCTCGTCGGTCTGGTAGGGCGGATCAGCCCGTGGAAAGGGCAGGACGTCTTCCTTCGCGCCGCATCCATCGTCCGGCGGCAATTCCCCGCGGCCCGGTTCCAGATCATTGGCTCGGCCCTCTTCGGAAAGCGCGAGCAGGAATTCGAGCAAAGCCTCCACGACCTGGTTGCCGCGGAAGGGATTGCCGGCGCGGTGGAATTCACCGGATTCCGAAAGGACGTGGCCGATCTGATCGCCCGCCTCGACGTGCTCGTTCACGCGTCGAAAACCGGCGAGCCGTTTGGGCAGGTCATCATTGAAGGGATGGCTGCCGCCAAACCCGTCATCGGCACTCGCGGCGGGGCGGTCCCGGAGATCATCGTCGAAGGCGAAACCGGGCTGCTCGTCCCCATGGGCGATGCCGCTCAAATGGCCGAGGCGATTTGCGCGCTCCTGGCCGACCCCGAACGTGCTCGCCGGATGGGCCTTGCTGGCCGCACACGCGTGGCCGAACATTTCAGCATTCAAAACACCGCCCGCGGCGTGCAAGCCGTCTACGACGACCTGCTCGCCCCCCGCAATCAGCCTGCCTCCCTCTCCCCTTCGCCAACGCTGCGCCGGCCAGACCAACTCCCCTAATCGCGGATGTTCTCGAACGTGAATTAACGGTGACCAACCTGTCCTGCTTTGTCAGTCCCGGCTTGAACATCCGCCGGCTCCGGAAATCGAACCTGGTACGTCTTCTTCGCCTCGTAGGCCCCGAAGCCTGACCGAGTGAGAAGATGAGCAATATCTTTCAATCCGGCGGCCTCTGAATGCCGATAATGTGAGGTAGCTCAAGTCACCAGGAAGCAAATGATGAAAGCGGAAGGAGCCGCGAAAATCACAGGGAGAGTGCCGGGCGCGCATCGGGTGGCGACCGGATGCACTCTGATTGCCATTGTCGTTGCCAGCTTGGCACTGGCGGGATGGGCGAGCGGCTCGGCGGCATTGCGAAGCCTTGGACAGTCCGTGGCCATGAATCCGCTGGTCGCGGTACTGGTCATCGCGTGCGGTGCCGCCTTGTTATTGAATCGCAGCGGCGACGTGCATCGCTGGCGACGGGTGATTGTCGGACTTCTCGCGTCTGCGGCGGTGGCCGCCGCCGCCTCACGTCTGATTGGGTACGCCGCAAATCTGCCGATCGGGTTCGATACGCTGCTGTTTCGATCGAGCCTGGCGGAAAACCAGATGGCGCCCAATACCTGTCTGTGCCTGTTATTGTTGGGCGGCTCCATCATCGCATTGCTGTTTCAGTCGCAATCGATACGACGGGGTTCGGGTTTCCTTGCCTTGGCCGCGGCTGTCATCGCCGCGGTGTCGTTGGTGGGATATTTTGTTTCCGTTCTTTCTCTTTACCAGCTTGGTCCGCACGTTCCGATGGCGTTAAACACCGCCGCCGCCATGCTTGCCCTTGGGGTGGCGGCATTGCTCGCTCAGCCTGAGGCCAGCCCGATTTCCAGGTTTCTGCGAAGTTGGACAATCGAACGAACAATCGCTGGCGGATTCGCCGGCGCGCTGCTCATGTTGTGCCTCGTCAGCGTCATCTCCATTCAAAGCACACACAACTTGGTGTCGCGGAACGAATCGGCGGAAGCGGCGTTCAACGAGTTGCTTCAACTGACGGACGTGGTTTCTCACCTGAAGGACGCGGAGACCGGACAACGTGGCTATTTGCTGACGGGAGAAAAGCCCTACCTTCGTCCATACCTGGACGCACTCGCCCGGCTGGAGGCGGATCTGGAGGCACTTCGCCAATCGACCGACGCCAACCCTGAGCAGCGCGAGCGGCTCAGCCGCATCGAGCCACTCATTCGCCGCAAGCTCGCGGAACTCGAGAGGACCATCACGCTTCGCAATGAACGCGGTTACGAAGCGGCGCTCGAGGTCGTCAAGACGGACCAAGGGCGGCAATTGATGGAGGAGGTCAAGCGGGCGCTCGCCGAGATGCGAAGCCAGGGGGAGAGCTCCGTCAAGGCGAGGTCGGCCGACGCGGTCGTGGGTGCAAGACGAACGACCACTGTGACCGGGGTCGGCTGCTCCTTCATGCTTTTGGTCGTACTGGTCGCCGGGCTGCTGGTCCGGAGGGGACTTGTGGCGCGTCGAGCCGCGGAGAGGGCGATGCGTGAAGCGGACGAGCGCCTTCGCTTGCTCGTCGACAGCGTGGAGGACTACGCCATCGTGATGCTCGATCCAGAAGGGCGCGTTGCCAGTTGGAACAATGGCGCCGAGCGTATCCAGGGCTATGCGGCAGATGAGATTATCGGCGAGCACTTCTCTCGCTTCTACCGTCCGGGTGATCAAGATAAGCCGGCGCGCGAGCTGGACATCGCGGCACGCACGGGGAGGCACGAAGACGAAGGCTGGCGCGTCCGCAAGGATGGCTCGCAATTCTGGGCCAACGTGGCCCTCTGCGCCATACGCGAGCCGGGCGGAGAAATCCGTGGGTTTGCCAAAGTGACGCGCGACGTGACCGAGCGCAAGCGGAACGAAGACCAGATCAGAAAACTCAACGATAACCTGCGCCAGCACGGCCTCCGCCTCGAAACCGCTAACAAGGAACTGGAGGCGTTCAGCTACTCGGTTTCGCACGACCTACGCGCCCCGCTTCGGAGCATTGATGGCTTTAGCCTTGCCCTCATGGAGGATTACGCGAGCAAGCTGGAACCTGAAGCCCGTGATTATCTTCAGCGAGTGCGCGCCGCGACTAAACGGATGGCGCAGTTGATCGATGATTTGCTGGCGCTATCCCGGGTCAGTCGAAGCGACATGACACGCACGAAAGTCGATCTGAGCGGATTGGCGAGGAACGTGGCGGCGGAACTTCGCAATGCTCAACCAGATCGACAAACCGAGTTCATGATCGCCGACGGGTTGACGGCCGACGCAGATCCGCGGCTGCTGCGAATCGTCCTCGACAATCTGTTCGGCAACGCCTGGAAGTTCACGTCAAAGCATCCGAATGCTCGTATCGAGTTTGGGACGAGCGGGGAGAACGGCAGCCGGCAATTCTTCGTTCGGGACAACGGGGCGGGGTTTGACATGACCTACGCGCACAAGCTTTTTGGCGCGTTTCAGCGCCTGCATGCAAACGAGGAATTTGCCGGTACAGGCATTGGACTGGCGACGGTGCAACGAATTATCAACCGCCATGGCGGTCGCATCACGGCCGAAGGGGCCGTGGGCCAGGGAGCGACGTTTCGCTTTTCCCTATAGGCCGCGCGGCGCGGCCGGGAATGGCGGCTTTATATTGCGAGGTTCACATGGGCAACGAAGAGAAAGTCATTTTGCTGGTGGAAGACAACGCTGATGACGAGGCGCTTACGAAGCGGGCATTCAAGAAGAACAACGTCATGAACCATTTGGTCGTCGCCCGCGACGGGGTTGAGGCGCTTGACTATGTGTTCGGCACCGGCGCGCATTCCGGCCGCGACTTGAGCGTCATGCCGACCGTCATCCTGCTTGACCTGAAGCTGCCGAAGCTCGACGGGCTGGAGGTCCTGCGGCGGCTCCGCTCCGACGCCCGGACCAGATTGTTGCCGGTGGTCGTGCTGACTTCCTCAAAGGAGGAGCAGGATCTGGCACAGAGCTATAGCCTCGGCGTCAACAGCTACATCCGCAAGCCGGTGGAGTTTGAGCAGTTCATCGAGGCGGTGAAGCAGTTGGGCCTTTATTGGTTGGTGTTGAACGAGGCGCCGCCGGTTATCGCTCGCGCGGCATAGGGAAATCGGCATAGACGTGCGCGCGATTCTAAGCGAATGGCTTGAGAAAGCCGATTCAGCGAGGAAACTCGCTGCGCCAAAGGAGCGCGATTGTGCGCGTTTTGATTGTTGAAGACAACCCGGATGACGCCGAACTGCTGCTGCTGGAACTCGGCCGCGGCGGCTTCGAAGTCACTCACCAACGTGTGGAGACCGAGTCGGCGATGGCCGCCGCCCTCGACGCTCAGCCGTGGGACATTGTTATAGCCGATTTTGCGCTGCCCCAATTCAGCGGGCTGGCCGCCTTAGCCCTAGTCCAGAGACGATCCCTGGACATTCCGCTGATCCTTGTTTCGGGGAACGTCGGCGAGGAGACTGCCGTAGCGGCGATGAAGGCGGGCGCCAGTGACTTCCTGGTCAAGGCGAAGCTGTCGCGGTTAGCGCCAGCAGTGCAAAGGGAGCTGCGCGAGGCCGAAACCCGCCGCGAGGCCAGGGCCACCGAGCAGCATCTGCTCGAACGGGAGGCGCAGCTTGCCGAGGCGCAACGGCTGGCCCACGTCGGCAGTTGGCGCCGCGACCTGCGGGCCGGCACCGTGGCCTGGTCGGACGAGGCCTATGAGATCCATGGCCGCGACCGAAACCTGCCGCCCCCGCCATTTGCAGAACTGCTCGAAACCGTACATCCGGACGATCGCCCATTGGTTACCCGTCCGGTGGCGTCCAAGGATGTCCACCAGTTCGCTGAAGACATCCGGATGCTCCGCCCCGACGGCAACATAAGGTTCGTCCACGTACGTTGCCGGATCACGCGCGACGAGAGCGGCGCGCCGACCGAAATGGTCGGCATGGTCCAGGATATTACCGAGCGCAAGCTTGCCGAGCAGGAGCTGCGCGAAGCCCGCGACCAGTTGGAGGCACGAGTCCGCAAGCGGACCGCCGAGCTCGTGCAAGCCAACCGCGAGGCGGAGGCGGCCAACCGCACCAAGAGCGAATTCCTGGCCAACATGAGCCATGAGATTCGCACCCCGATGACCGCCATCCTCGGCTACACCGACATGCTTCTGGACCCAAGCCAGTCAGCAAGCGACCGGCTCGATTGCATCCACACCATCCGCCGCAACGGCGAGCACCTTCTGACGATCATCAACGACATCCTCGATCTGTCGAAGGTCGAGGCGGGCAAGATGGAGGTGGAGTGCGTCCCGTGCGACGTCTGCCAGCTCGTCACCGACGTAGCGTCGCTGATGCGTGTCCGTGCGATCGAAAAACAGATCAGTTTTGAAGTAGTTTTTGAAGGCCCGACCCCGGAGGCCATCCGCTCGGATCCCACGCGGCTCCGCCAGATCCTCATCAATCTCGTCGGCAACGCGATCAAATTCACTCAGGCCGGAGGTGTAACGCTGGTCGTGAGGCTCGATGCCGCTGCGGAGAACATCTGCTTCGAGGTCATCGACACCGGCATCGGGCTTAGTCCTGAACAGCTTTCATTGCTGTTTCAGCCTTTTGCACAGGCGGACAGCTCGATTACGCGCAAGTTTGGGGGCACCGGTCTTGGACTCACGATCGGGAAGCGGCTGGCCAACATGCTCGGCGGAGACATCACCGTGACCAGCACGCCCTCGCTAGGGAGCCGGTTCATGCTAACCGTACAGACGGGCAGCCTGGAGGGCGTCAAGCTGCTGGAAAACGCCGCAGAATCGGTTTCGTCTTACGCTTCACATCGGCAGGAAGCTCCGACCGCACGCTTGAGCGGACGCGTGCTGCTGGCGGAAGACGGCGTCCACAACCAGCGGGTCATCTCGTACTATCTCACCACCGCGGGGGCGCACGTCATCACGGCGGACAACGGAAAGGTGGCCTGCGAGATGGCCATCGCCGCACGCGACCAGGGCGATCCGTTTGATTTGATCCTCATGGACATGCAGATGCCTGAGTTGGACGGCTACAGCGCCGCGTCCACCCTCCGTAGCAAGGGGTACACCGGCCCAATCGTCGCCCTGACCGCACATGCCATGGCCCATGACCGGGCAAAGTGCATTCAGAGCGGATGCAGCGACTACTTGACCAAACCGATCGATCGTTTGTTGCTGCTCGGCACGGCCGCACGCTATCTCAAGGCGGATTCGGCTCCTCCGGCGTCCGTCGATTTCGTAGACCATGGGGTTGTTGAGGATGAGGCGGTGCTCCAGCGATTCGTGGGCGGGTTTGTCGGGGACTTGCCTGCCCAGGTGAATGCGATTCTTGCCGCCAAACAGGCCGGCGATCTGAAGCGCCTTCGGTCCGTCTGTCATCAACTCAAGGGGGCGGCCGGCATGTTTGGCTTTGGCGACGTGACCGATTCCGCGGAGCGCATCGAGTCACGACTGGACGGCGGAGCTGTGATCGAATGCGTCGAACTGCAACTTCGACAACTCGTCGATTTGATCCGAAGTGTTAGCGGATATAACCATGCACAGGAATTCTCCACCACGCAGAGAGGGGTTAGCTCATGAGTCTGATACTGATTGCGGACGATATGGCGCTCATCCGCGAATTGCTCAACGCATCATTGCGGAACGCCGGGTACGAAACGGCATTTGCCACCGACGGACACGAGGCTCTGGCCGCCGTGACGGCGCGCGTTCCTGATCTGATCCTGCTGGATGTGTGCATGCCGGGCATGGGCGGCCTTGAGGTGCTGGAATCGCTGCGCGCCGCGCCTGCCACCGCCAACATTCCGGTGATCATGCTGACCGGCTCCGGGGACAAAGACACCGTAATCAAAGCCGCCAAGTACGGCGTGCATGATTACCTGCTCAAGTCGCATTTTGCGTTGCGCGAGTTGCTCGCGCGTGTCCGCAAATATGTCGGCAATCCGAGGGCGAATGCCGCCATCGCTCCACCGGTTTCGGCCCCTTCCGAACCACTCTCGCTGCCGGCAGAGGCTTCCAACGCCACGAATGCCACCGTTCATTCCACGTCTGCAGCATCCGAAGAACTCCAGGCACACGGCCGCACTGAATCAGAGGCGAAAGAGCCGATGTCTCAGACGCTGACGCGCGAGCGGACGTTGGAACGCATTGAGCGATATACGGAATCCAAGACGCTGGCGGGGATTGTGGCCGAGATCATCTCGGTGACCAGTTCCCCACGCTCGGGCCTGGCCGAACTAGTGAATCTGATCCGGCGGGACGCGTTGATGTGTGCCCGCGTGATTCAGGTGGCGAACACCGCCGCCTTCGCGACCAATAAGCCGCGTGTGACCACCATCGAGGATGCGGTTCGGAACGTCGGCCTGTCGAACGTTCGTCAGATCGCGACATCGGTAGGGTTCTTCGACTCATTCCCGCCTGACGCAGCCGATGGATTCAACCTGATTCGCTGCTGGCAGCATTCGTTTGCGGTTGCGGCCATCATGGACCGGCTGCTGGCCGGATCGCCGACAGTTCAGCCGGGAATGGCGCACCTCATCGGATTGTGCCACGATCTGGGCGAAATTGTGTTGCGGCAGTGCTTCGGCGAGAGATACGCCGCGACAGTCGAAACCCCGGCACAATCCGGCACGGCCGTCCATCGGTCAATCGCACGCAACTTTGGCATTCCTCACGATGAACTGAACGACATCGTGTTGTCGCGGCTCGGGTTGCCGCCGGCAATCACAATGCCTATTCGGGAATATGTCGGAGGGGGGCGAACGGTCGCCCCCAGCCTTCTGGCACGCGCGCTGGCACTGGCCGACAGCTATGCCCACGGCTTGATGCTTGCCTCGTCGCCACAGGCGACGGTAGCCCCCGTGACTGTTGCGGACTTTCGCGGCGTCAGCCCCAATCCTCTGGAGATTGACGGCCATTCGCTCCAATCAGAAGTGTTGAGCAGCACCAGTCTACTCTCCCGACTGTCAAAGGAAGATGAGGCCCGGCTCGTCCGTCCCTACTTCCCGCGGCGCAACCTGAAACTCTACTACGCCCGGCATCCAGGCTTCAGCGCGTTCGACCCGCTCGGAGCAGCTCTTGATTCGCTTGCCGAGACGACGATCAGCGAGCAGCCACCCCAGCGATCAACGGACTTGGACGGTTTTGACGGCGTGTTCGTGTCCGCATCGCGAGCGGGAATCAACCCATTTCCGCTGGACGTTCTTTCCTCAATCACCCGTCGGCCCGATCAGCCGATCCCCGTGATATGCCTCTGCGGAAGCGTCGACCTTCAAACGCCGCCCATCGCGTCCCACGTGCGCATCATCCGATACCCGCTCAGTCTCTCACAATTGGACGTATTGGTTTCCAGCCTGCGCCCCGGCCAACGCCAAGCTGCTTGATGGCCGCCAGGGAACGAAAATCGGGAACGAAAATCGGGACGTTTCTGGGGAACGAAAACCGGGACGTTTCTGAATTTCCACTCACCTTTCGGTGACCAGTTCCCATCGGCGCTTTACAGTAGGGGAAGGGTTCGGAAACCAATTGCGTGATTGACATTTTTTGCCGGCATTTCGGGTCCGGCAATGGTAGCTCATGGCATAAGAGGACGGTTCGCTTTGAGAGGTGTCGCGCGCGGGACATTTTGTCGTTTTCTTATAAGTTGCTTTGGGATGGACATTTACATATTTATTTATGTCCATATAGCGCGACTGGGCGCGACAGTTTTGGGGAGGGGGATGTGTCGCGCGATGGATTCGGGACGAGGGACGGCTTGATGAGGGGCCACGACGAGACAGGTGCTGGCCCATGCAGAAGTGCAAAAGGTGGGGCATTGCGGGACATTTTGGTGCATTCAAAGAGAGGCACGAAGGCATCGAGGCACGGAGGGGCGGCGGGGGGAATGGGGTTAGCGCTGGCCGATCATCCCGGAGTAGAAATAGACCAGGACTCCGACGGCGGCGAGAACGCCAATGACGATCAGGGTGACCATCAGAAGGTGGCGGCGGCGCTCGGATTGGAAGAGCTTTTCGGTGTCGTCGAGAGCGGGCCGCATGCGCTCCATCTTTTCGGCCTGGGCACGGCGCCGTTCCTCGTTGGCGACCCACGCGATGAGTGGCCGGATCGCTTCCTGAAGCGCACTGGGAAGTGCGAGTTGGCCTGCATCGACGATCTGCTGCCACTGCCGCAGCACCTTCGCCGCGTCGTCGTAATCGTTGGCTTTGCGGGCGGCCTGGAGTTCGGCCAGCAGCGGACGGAGGCTCTGCTTGGCCTGATCCATGCGCAGGAGCCCGACTGCGCGCTCGACGCCCCGGCGCAGATCGTCGGGCACCTGAACGTGCGCCGCCTGCTGGCTCAGTTCCGAAGACAAGCTTTCGAGCGTCGCCAGGTCCCGCGACTTGTAGGCGACCTGCGCCTCGCCGCGCACCTGCTTGAAGCGCGCCGTGCCGAGCGTGCGCAAATTCTCGACCCACACCGGGTTTCCCGGGTCCTTTTCGTGTAGCGGGAAGAGCACTTCCATCCGGTCGCGCAAGGGCGCTTTGGCCAGCGATAGAAGCCGGTATCGGTCTTCCAGCGGCCGCAGGCGTTCTTCGATTTCTCCGGCGGCTTCGAGTTGGGGCAGATTATCGGTGAGCAATTCCGGCGGGGGGGCCAGGCCATTGGCCACGCACGCCCGCGCCCACGCCGCGAAGTCCGGGATCTTCAGCGCGTCCACCAGCGGCAGCAACTTGGGTTGGCACTCGGCCAGATGGACTGCCTCCGATCGCATCCCGCGACGAAGATAATCCGCACACCGGCGCAGCCGCTGGTTCGCCTCGCGACAGAGGGATGAATAAGTCAGCGCGACGTCATTGAGGTCCTCGTTCCACGGGTAGCCCTCGGTCGCGAGAAACGAACGAATTGCTTCAGGGATTTCTTCGTAGTCCGCCATGGGCCGCTCGGCTCTCCTCCCGGCAAATGTAGGTGTTATCACGCGCTCTTGCCATCGCGCCGTCAGAACGGGAAAGTTGCCCGCGTCCGTGATAAGGTGTCGAACCAAGTAAATGCAAGCCCAACGAGCCTCGCGAGGAATCAATGGCCGAATCGAGTCTGATGGAGAGGATTGTCTCACTCTGCAAGCGCAGAGGCTTTGTCTACCCCGCCAGCGAAATCTACGGCGGCTTGAACGGCTTCTGGGATTACGGCCCGCTGGGTGTCCTGCTGAAAAACAACATCCGGGACTGGTGGTGGCGCAATATGGTCATCACCCCGCCGATCGGCCCGGACGGGCATCCGGTCGATATCGTCGGACTCGACTCATCGATCATCCAAAACCCCAGGACGTGGATCGCCTCGGGGCACGTCGGCGGATTCAGCGACCCGATGGTGGATGACCGCGAAACCAAGCAGCGCTATCGCGCCGATCATCTGCTGGTTGCAGCCGCACGGGTGAAACGCAAGAACGGGAACGTCGAGGAAATGGGCCTTTTTGCCGTTCTCTCCGGCGACGATCAGGCGGACGTTTTCGTCAAGAAGGTCGATAAGCTCGCCCGAAAAACCGGTGGCGGGGAGGTGCTGCCGCCTGAAGGATTTATGCCGTTCACGGCGCTGTCGGCCGAGAAGCAACAGCAAGTCGTCGGTCCGGACGTGACCACGCCCGGCACGCTCACTGAGCCGCGAGACTTCAACCTGATGTTCCCGACCTACGTCGGCGCCATTCAAAGCGAAGAAGCCAAGGCTTATCTCCGGCCCGAAACCGCGCAAGGCATCTTCCTCAATTTCAAAAACATCATCGACACCACGCGCGTGAAAGTTCCGTTCGGCGTGGCGCAGGTCGGCAAGAGTTTTCGCAATGAGGTGACGCCACGAAACTTCATCTTTCGCTCGCGCGAATTCGAGCAGATGGAGATGGAGTGGTTCTGTAGCCCGGACGAATCGCTGAAGTGGTATGAGTTCTGGCGTGCCGAGAGGATGAAGTGGTGGATGACGCTGGGCGTCCCCGCCGAAAAAATGCGAATCCGCGAGCACGATCAAAAGGAACTGGCCTTCTACTCCAAGGCTACCGCCGACATCGAATATCTTTACCCGTTTACGGCCCCGGACTTCGGCGAATTGGAAGGGATCGCGCATCGTGGCGACTACGACCTGACCCAGCACCAGAAGCATTCGGGCCAAAAGCTCGATTACTTCGATCAGGAACTACAAGTCAAGCTGAAGGAGCAGGGCGTCGGCGCCGAGGAAATCAAAGCCAAGAGCCGGTATCTGCCCAACGTGATTGAACCAGCCAGCGGCCTGACGCGCGCCGTGCTCGTCGTGCTATGCGAAGCCTATCGCCACCAGCCCGGCCGGCAGGGCACCGAGGAGATGCTTTCGATAAGGCCGCAGTTCGCGCCGATTAAATGCGGCGTGTTTCCGCTGGTTAATAAGGAGGGCATGCCCGAGACCGCCGAGAAGCTCTATCTCGATCTGCGGCAGAGGTTCACGTGCGAATACGACGCCAAGCAGTCGATCGGCCGTCGCTATGCCCGGATGGACGAGATCGGAACGCCCTTCTGCATTACAGTCGATGGCCAGACCGTGCAAGACCAAAGCGTGACCATTCGCGAACGCGACTCGATGGCTCAACAACGTGTTGCGCTCGACAAAGTATTACCCTATCTGCAAGAGAAATTGGGTAGTCTAGGCGTGTAATGGTTGTGGCAGTGAAAGTCGTTGACGTATGCGGCGGGCCTCACGGATGAGACCCCAGCTCGACATCCTCGCGCTCGAGCCGTTCTATGGCGGGGTGCGGCGGGCGATGCTATCGGCCGTGATGCGCTGCAGCCGGCACCGCTGGACGCTGCTGAAACTTCCGCCACGCCGCATGGAGCGTCGCCTTGCCGCCGCGGCCAACTGGTTTGCCGAGCAACTCGACCGCCATTTCTCCGGCCATGCCGACGTGCTGTTCACCAGCGAGGCGATGAACCTGGCCAATCTCTACCGGCTGGTTCCGTCCCTGGCATCAAGGCCCTCGGTCGTTTACTTCCACGAGAACAATCTTCCGTCGCCCGATGCCCAGGACGAAGGCCAGCTCGACTTGGTGAACCTCAACACCGCGACGGCCGCTTCAGAGGTCTGGTTCAACTCGACGTTTCATCTCAAGACGTTCCTGACCCGCGGCTCGGCGCTGGTCGCCCGACATTCGGAGCTAACGTCCCATAATCCGATGGGGGCCATCACTGCCAAGGCCCGGCTGGTCATTCCGCCCATGGACCTGGGTTATGTCGCCGACGTCCGCGCCGCGTTCCCAACGCCCTCCCGCGATCCGGACGCGATTTTTGTCGAGACGCGCGACGCGGACGTCGATCTGCTCAATCGCTCGCTCGACCTGCTCCACCGATCCGGCCGCACGTTTCGTTTGATCACGGTGGGTCCCGTCAAGGAGCTTTCGCCCACATGGGAGCGCAAAACCATCCGCGAGATCGACGAGCCGGCCCAGGTGCTTGGGATGATGGAATCCACCGTTCTCCTGAGCGTCAAGCCAACGGCGACATCGGATTATCTTTGCGTTCGCGGAATGCTCGCCGGTTGTCGGCCAGTCGTGCCGGATGATGGCGTCTACCCAGAGCTGATTCCCGGCTCGCTGCACGCCGCCACGCTCTATCGAAATGATCCGCCTGACATCGCCCGGATGCTTTCCGACGGCCTGGACTTTGGCGGGTGGGCCAGCCAGATGCCGGACTGGCGAAAAGTCTTCCGCCCATTCGACGCGATCGCCGCATGCCGGACGATCGACGAACGGCTGGAAGAACTGGCCGATACCGGGCCGGTCGCGGGCTAGGCCGCCTTTTGCGCGTCCAGCACTTCACCCCCCTACGTCCGATAATCTGGGTTATGTTAAGCTCGACATTGGTGGCACCGCAGGGGGGTTTGGCGCGGGCGGCGCTTGGCCGTAGAACGTGAATCCATTGCTTGACGAAACACCTGACTCCATCCTCTGGCGCGGAACTGGCTGGTCAGTCGGCGCTGCGCCGCTGGGCGCCGGCACTGGCGGCCGCGGCGGCGGCGGTGCTGGTTTACGGATGCACCGTTGGCGGGACGTTCGTTTACGACGACATCTTTGTGATCCTGTCCGATCCGAGGATGGCACATCCGTCGCTTTGGGGCCGGTTCTGGACTCAGCCGTTCGTGGCAACGCCGGACAAGCCGTTTCGGCCGCTGCTGTCGATGAGCTTCGCGGTGCAATATTTCCTGTCCGGCCCGCGCGGCTGGCCGTTCCACTTGGCGAACATTCTGCTCCATGCACTGGCCAGCGGCGCGGTGGCGGAGTTGGCGCGCCGGTTGGCGGGCTTGCGGACGGCTTGGTTTGCGGGGCTGATCTTCGCGGTCCACCCGGCGCATGCCGAAGCCATCGCCGCAATTGTCGGGCGATCTGAGCTGGTCTGCGGGCTGGCCATCTTCTGCGGGCTATGCCTGTATTTGCGACCGCTGAGCGCCGGCCGAATCGCGGCGATTGCCGGGTGCGGCGTCGTGGCGCTGTTGACCAAAGAGCAGGGAATGCTCTTTCCGTTTTTGATCCTTTTCCTGACGCCATTCCGGCGCGCGTTACTCAGGCCTGTGGCCGAGCGAAAACAGACCGCCTGGCTGGCGGCGATCCTTTGCTATTTGCTGGCTGGCTACATCCTCTATCGCGAAATGGCCATCGGGTTTTCCTGGGATCGGGCGTTCCTTGAATGGGTGCTCAACCCGCTGGTGCGGAGCCGCGGCATCGATCGCGTCCTGATGCCGCTGGTCCTGGTCGGCCGGTATGCGGTGCTGCTGGCGTGGCCGCACCGGCTTTCGGTCGATTATGGCGCCACCGCGATCGGCTGGACCGCCAGCCCGCGCGACCCATATCTGTATCTGGGGATCTTCACCGTCATCGCGTGGCTCGTCGCATTGGCATTTGTCTCGCTCCGGCGGAAATGGGCGGCGGTGTTCTGCCTGCTGGCCCTTGGGCTTACCTATGGGATGGTCGGGAACATCGCCGCGCTGATTGGGCCCATTTTCGCCGAGCGAATCATCTATCTGCCGTCTGCATTTGTATTCATCCTGGCCGGAATGGTGATTGGCCGATTGAACCTCCGGCTCATGGCGCCGCTGCTTGTGGTTCTCACGGCCATGGGGGGCGCGGCCGCGTTCTCCTATGCCCGGCTCTGGAACGACCCGATCGCCCTCTTCAAGCAGTGCGTGCGCGATCAACCCGGCTCCGAGCGCGTTTACGCGCTGCTGTATCGCGAGTACATCTTGCGCGGCGACTGGCGAAGCGCCCGCCGGGTGGCGGGCGAATCGATCGCGGCGGCGCGCGAGAGCGACGGGCCTTACACGATGTGCATCGACGCCGATTTGGCCCTGGGAGATCTTGACGACGCCAGAGCAATCTACGACCGCGGCATGGCCAACTGCCACGGATTCGAGCGGCTGTTTCTTGTCCTTGAGGGTGGAAAACTGGCCGCCGCGGCCTCTCCGACGACGCGGGCCGCGCCATCGCCGCCTTAAAGATGGTTTCACATCCCGTTGATCAACGCATCCGGCGGCGGAGCCGCTCGGCTCCCTCCGGCTTTCGAAACCGGTTCTGCGCCATTGGTGCTCCGTAGCGTAACCGCCGCTATCGCGCCACCGAATCCGGCTGCAATCGCGATGCTCCTGGCGATGTTTCTCCTAACGGGGTTGCGGCAGATGCTCAGGCGTCGTGTTGGCAAGGGATCGTCCGTTCGCACGTTCGGCGGCACAACGCCAGTGCGATGAGATAGGACGTTCAACACCACCGACACCAACCCGGCCGCGCCGAGGCTGTGCCCAAGCGCGGCCTTGTGCGAATACACCGCCGGCCGAACGCCGTCCTCCACCAAGTCGTCCAGCGCGGCCAGCTCGATCTCATCGTTGAGCTCCGTCCCGGTTCCGTGGGCGTGAATTAGGTCGACCGGCGATTGGTTCAGAGCTGAGCCCAGAACGTGCCGGAGCGTGCGGCCCTGCAAGTCCATTCCCGTTAGGTGCGTGGCGTCCGCCCCGATGGCATACCGTTCAACCGCCACGTCCGCGCCGCGATCATCCGCGACAAGCAGCACCGCGGCCGCGGCCTCGCTCATGAGGAATCCGGCGCGCGAGCGATCGAAAGGCCGACACCCCCATCCCGCCGGCGGCAAGACGCCCAGCCGGGCGAAACTCGCCAGAAACAGCGGGCAAACCGATGCCTCGCACGCCACGACCAACACCCGGCTCACTTGTCCGGAGTGGATCAGCATGGCCCCGCGGATCAGCGCGTGCAATCCGCTGGCGCAGGCGGCCGACAGCGTCAGCCGCGGGCCGCCAATGCAAAATTCCGTGGCCACGTCCGCGGCAACGCTGGCCAAGCCGAGGCGAATCGAACCTCCAACGTCCGATAATCGGGAAGGGGGCGCGAGCCACTCTTCGACCGGTCCCTTACTCGTCCCGATGATCAAAGCGGCGTTCGTGAGGTCGCTTCCGCCGGCAGCCTCAGCAGCGGCGCGAATTGCCAGCGAGGAGATTCGCGAACGCTTCCGGTCGAACTCCAACCGCACCTTCGCGTGATCCTCGATGAACCGCCCCGCCAGCAGCGCGTCCCAGGTATCTCGGGCGCTTTCCCCGAGGGGCGTTACGAGTCCGATCCCAGCGATGGCGGCTTGAATACTCACGGTATCAGTAAAACATAACCCCCGGCATGCCGGGGGCTGGATGAGGTCAGACAGTCAATTCCAAGCTCGATTTGCGCTCGTCACACCCCTGCCGGTTGCGCTACCGATGCAGGTTGGCGCTTGGGCTCCTTGAAGGGCGCGCGCATCTTCAATCCGAGCACATCGAGCAATTCGCGGTCGGCGTCATAGTCCGGCGAAGGCACCGCGCGGGTAAGCATCTTGCGATCGTCGCTGGAAAAAATCGAATTCGCGCCCGCCAGGAAGCAAAGCGCCTGATCGCTGACCGACATCGCGGCCCGCCCCGCCGACAGGCGCACGACGCTCTTGGGCATGAGGATGCGCGCCGCGGCGATCATCCGCACCGTCTCGGTCACCGGCACGTCCTCGGCATCCGCCATTGGCGTGCCGGGAACTTTTGAGAGGATGTTGATCGGCACCGACTCCGGATGCGGGTTGAATCGGCAAAGCGTGTGAAGCATCCCGACGCGGTCGGCCTCGGTTTCGCCGAGGCCCAGGATGCCGCCGCAGCAGACCGTCACGCCGGTCTTGCGAACGCTGGCCAGAGTGTTCAAGCGATCGTCGTAAGTGCGCGTGGTGATGATTGATGAGTAATGTTCGCGGGAGGTGTCGAGGTTGTGGTTGTAGGCGTACAGCCCCGCCTCATCCAGTCGGCGGGCCTGATTGTCGCTCAGCATGCCGAGAGTGCAACAGACTTCGACGCCCATTGCATTAACGTCTTTGACCATGTCGAGCACGCGATCGAACTGCTTATTATCGCGCACCTCGCGCCAAGCCGCCCCCATGCACACCCGGCTCACGCCGGCCGCCTTGGCCCGGCGCGCGATCTCCAGCACCTGCTCCTTTTCCATCAAGGGCGACGCGCTGACTTCGGTCTGGTATCGAGCGGACTGCGAGCAGTAGGCACAGTCTTCCGGGCAGCCGCCGGTCTTGATCGAGATCAGCTTGCAGACCTGGACTTCGGCCGGGTCGTGATATTGCCGGTGGATGCCGGCGGCCCGAAACACCAGTTCCAGCAGCGGCTCGGCGAAAAGCGAACGAATCTCCTGGATCGACCAATCGTGGCGAATCTCCGACGCCATCAGCACAGACATCCTTTCCTAACGAAACACCCCGCAAAACGCGGAAGCGCATCGAGACAAAGCACCACACGGCTATTTCGCGGCGTTGGCCGCGGCGGCAAAGGCGTTGGTGATCGGCTTGAGGTCTCGCAACTGAAGCGCCTTCTGATTGGGGTTATAGGAGAAGCAGGCCATCAGCCCGCTACGATTGTCGAGGATGTAGAGCGCCTCGTCGTTGGCCGTCAGAGTGGCGGTGACGGCCTGGTAGTTGCGGTCCTTGACCGCAAAATTCGCCGACGCCCGCGGCGGCATGATCAGCATCGCAATGAACAGCAGAACGGCGGTCAGCGACAAAAGTCCAATGGTGAATGTTTGTTTGTCCATGGGTGAACCTCGCTCAGTGTCGAAAAGGATTTAGAGGAATCGGCGATTAGCGCGTGCGGTTGGGCGCCGGGGTCTTCGGATTGAAAAGGCGATTGAGGTCGAGCGGCGGCATGTCGAGCATCTGCCGGCCGTCGAACGTCCGGGCGCTGAGCCACCCGTTCCCCTCGTCAATCATGTAAACCACCTGCGTCTGGTTGCCCTGCACCGAGCCGGGGATCAGCAGATAGTCCGACACCCGCGCCGCGGCCTGGGCCGACGCCGTGGTGGCGCCTACCCACTGGCCGATCAGGCATGCCAACAAACACACATTGAGCGCGACAAGCGCCCAGAGAACCTTCGATTTCATGTTGCCTCCTCTGGTGTGATGGTTCGTGAAGCGCCGGTCCCCCGAACAGGCGGTGGGTCCGGGCGAAATCTTTATTCGGTGCGAGCCCGCTTGGAATCCTTGAACATCGCCGACATGCTGATGATGGAAAGGAAAATAAATCCAATCCAAAGCAGCGACGTCGATCCCTCGATCTGAACCGGCGCGGCGTAGCCCTCGGTGCGCGCATCGTGGGTCGGGTCGGCTTCACTGGTTCCGGCCGCCTGGGCGGCCCCCGAGCATGCCAGCACGCACGCGAGCACCCCCGATGCGATTTGTTTTCGCCACTTCATGGGGTTGGATCATACCGCCGGCGCGTGGAGGGGGGCAAGTAATGAGGTCGAGGAACATTCGCGCCAGGTGACCTCACTCCTTCTGCCGCTTGCGGCTTCGCGAACGAAGGAACTTGCCGCCGGAGCAATCGACGTGGCGAGTCCGTTCGTTCGCGACGCCGCAAGCGGCGGGCCCATCACGCGCAACAGCTCCCCCATTACTCCCCCGTGACAAACGCCGCGGTGAGTCTGGTGCGGGCAAGCCGGGCCGCGTATGATGCCGCACAACCACCGCTCCGACGGCAGCACTCCCCCGCTGCCGAGAAAAGCTTGAGAGAACATGAGGCGATACGACTGCGTCGTCATCGGCAGCGGACCCGCCGGGCAGAAGGCCGCCATTCAGGCGGCAAAGCTCGGCAAGCGCGTCGCCGTCATTGAGAAGACCAATGTGCTGGGCGGCGCCACCGTCAATACCGGCACCATCCCCTCCAAGGCGCTGCGCGAAGCCGTCATGCACCTGACCGGCCACGGCAAGCGCGCCCTCTTCGGCGAGAGCTATCGCGTCAAGCGAAACATCACCATCTCCGACCTGATCTACGTCAGCCAACAGGTGATTCATCACGAGCTGGAAATGATCCGCGACCACTTCGAGCGCAACGGCATCGACGTGGTGTGGGGCCGGGCGACGTTTCACGATCCCAACAGCGTCCGCGTGGATCGGCCGGAGGATTCGGAGATTCTGGGCGGCGACAAATTCATCATCGCCACCGGGAGCCGCCCCGCCCGGCCATCCACCGTTCCGTTCAACGACAAAAGCGTCTTCTGCTCCGACTCCGTCCTGAAGCTCGAAAAACTTCCCAAGACCATGATCGTGGTGGGCGGCGGCGTGATCGGGACCGAGTACGCCTGCATGATGGCAACGCTCGGCGTGCGCGTCACGATGATCGAGGGCCGCAACGAGCTGCTCGGGTTTCTCGACCGCGAAATCGCCGAGTCATTGCACTACCAGCTTCGTCGCATGGGCGTGACACTGCGCCTCGGGGAGAAAGTCGAAAAGATCGAGCTCGTCGCCAACGCAAATGGCGGAATGGTGCAAACCACCCTCGGTTCCGGCAAGGCACTTCAAGCCGAGACGCTGTTGTTTGCCGTCGGCAGGCAGGGCACGACCGCATCGCTCGGCCTCGATGCCATCGGCATCAATGCCGACGATCGCGAACGGCTGAAGGTGAACGAGCATTTCCAAACCGAGTTGCCCCACATCTATGCCGTCGGCGACGTGGTGGGCTTCCCCGCCCTGGCCAGCACGTCCATGGAACAAGGCCGCCTCGCGGCATGTCACGCCTTCGGCGCGCCCACCTGCAGCGTCCCCGAACTCTTCCCCTACGGCGTCTACTCTGTCCCCGAGATCAGCATGGTCGGCAAAACCGAGGGCCAACTCACCGACGCCGGCATTCCCTACGAAGCCGGCATCGCCCAGTACAAAGAGATCGCCCGCGGCCAACTCCTCGGCGACGACATCGGCATGCTCAAGCTCCTCATCCATCAAGACAGCCACCAAATCCTCGGCGTCCACGCCATCGGCACCGGCGCAACGGAACTCATCCACATCGGCCAGGCCGTCATGGCGTTCAAGGGAACCGTCGACTATTTCATCAACAACGTCTTCAATTTTCCCACACTGGCCGAGGCCTACAAAGTTGCGGCGTTGAATGGGCTGAACAAGCTAAGGCACATTTGAGGATTATGGAGGCGGCTCACCGTGCTCTGACGAGGGCTGAGTGCTCGGACAAACAAACACCGGCTGGGCGCCTTGGTTCAGCTCTTTTGTCACGAGAAATGTTGAGGCAATGACGTAGTCGCCCCCTGTCATATTTGACGGATACCAAAGAGATTCACCGCGCCCGGAAGTCGATTGAGTGGTGGGACAAACAAACACTGTCACGGGTAAATCTTCTGCGATGACATCGTGACTGACTGTCGTCGTTGGCGGCGTGCTGAGCGTAAGCGTGATGGGAGGCAGGGAAGGAGATGTCGCGGTACGCCTCAACGACATCAATACCAGGATACTGAGACATCCGCCCGCCGTGGCTGCCGCCAATACCCGTCGCAGGCGGGATCCAACCTGCGGGCGACCGTAGTCCAGGATCTGCATTCCCGGGAATGTTACCGCGCGGGCAATCGGCGCGGCATCGTCCGAATTGCATCAAGTCCTTAACTACGCTCGGGGCTGGGCTGTAGCTGGGCTGGTCGGCGACTTGGGCGATGGCTGATTGAGGTCAAAGCTCGGCGGAAGTGGAGGCTGTCTATCCCCATTCGGCAACTGCTTGAGCAACCATGCCGCGGTGGGAGCGGTTGGCCCGGCCGCCTTTGCGAGCATCTCGAGGAACCGCTGCACGGTCACCCGATAGAGGAAGGCCGACGAACGAGCCGCAAGCGCTTCGCCGGCGGCTTTCGGGTCCAATCGCGCCAGCCCCACCGTCGCCGCGGCCCAGCAGTCTTCGTGACCGGTGTTTCCGATTGCGGTGGCGGGATAGGCGATGATCGCCTTCAGGTCCGCGACGTTCTCTGCCGTCGCCCAATGGGCAAATGCCTGGACAAACGGCAGGCGCGCACGGCCCTTGTTGCCCATCAGATGTGGCTTGAGCAGCGCGAGAACCGCCGCACGGTCGCCTGGTCGAATGACCGCGTGCGATAGCGCATCCGCGGCGCGAGTGCGATCGCGGGCTGAATCGCTTCGAAGAAGGTCGATCGAGTCGGCGACAGTAAGCTGAACCGCGCCATTGCTCGGATCCATTTGCTTGAGCAGCTCGAATGCCACCGGTTGGGCGGGGCCGTTGTCAGCGGTCAGGGAGATCAGCATGCCGGTCAGCGCGTCTCTGAAGAAGAAACTTCCGATCCGCTGCTCCATTGCCTCGCGGGCGGCCTTGGGATCGAGGCTGACCAGCGCTGCCACCGCTGCGGCCCACGACGACTCGTCGCCGCTCATGTTCGGCGGATTCGGAGGGGTGGCGACCACCTCAAGCAGTTTCCCAACCTGGGCGGCCGTCGCCCAATGACCATACGCTTTGACGCAGCTCTGCCGAAAACCTTTGTTGCCGCCGTTGAGGTGCGGCTCCAACGCCGCCAGCACTTTCGATCGAACCGGCGCATAGGGCACCGCAAGCGCGAGCTGATCGGCGGCCCAGCTCTGCTCGTGTTCGTCATCTCCGGAAATCTTGGAAATCGCGTCCGCGATCCACGGGTCGTACGCCTGCGCCTCTCTGTCTGCAACCAGCATCGCCGACCCGGATGCCGAAGCTATCGCAATGGCTCCGTCCGCCCCTCCGGCCGAGGCGGCCGTCGGGCCTGCGACCAGGCCCGCCAACGCGATCAGGAGCGAAACAAAACCGTGCCGCAATCTCATGAGATCCTCCTCAGCACTTGCCTCAAAATGTCGACGGCTTCGGCTCGCGTGACGTGCATGGCGACATGGTACTGCCGATTTTCATTGCCCACTACTGCATCGCGCGGTGGACAACGCGAAGAATCGATGCAGCCGCGGAGCGGGACGCGGCTGGCAAACGCGACTGACGAGCCGGGCTCTGCAAGAGTCTTTATTTTCCTTGCGGGGGCGCACTTGACCGCCGAAAGATGTGAATCCATGCGTTTCGGTGAGGCTGGGCGATCCGCAAAGGGCGCCGGTAGGAAGAAACGCAAGGCTTGCTCTCATCGTCAGCACACTTTTGTGGAATCGATGGAGCCGCGGCAGTTGCTCAGCGCTGCGGCGCATCCCTTGCGGCCGGCAACCCTCCGGGCGAATACCAGCTCCAACGAAACCATCACGCTCACGCCCTCCACCGCCTATCAGACGATTCAAGGTTGGCTCGGCATCGCCTCGATGGAGGGAACGTCGGCGTTTCAGCAGGCGCAGGCTTTGAACATGCTCGTCAACGACCTGGGACTAACCGGCCTGCGGCTCGAGGCGCCGGCGGGGAACCTGGTGGGGCAGGCGTCGTGGGAAGCCACGCCGGCTGACGACCTTCCTACCTTCGCCAGCACCGGCGCCCCCGCCAACTCATCCTATTCCGCATTCAATACCGCGAGCACCGATACTAATGTCACCGATGTCGTGATTCCGTTTCAGAACCTGGTCAACGCCCGGCAGGCCAACGCATTCACGCTGTACACGACACAGTCATTTTATAACTTTGGCGGTTCCGGCCATATCCCGACCTGGATGGCGGGCAATCCGGGCGAGTACGCCGAGAATCTGGTTTCATTTGATGAGTATCTGAAGAGCAAATACGGAATCGTTCCCACCTACATGACGATCCTCAACGAGGAGGACAACCAGACCCACATGACGCCGGCCTTGAACGCCGCGATCATCCGCGCCGTCGGGCCGCTGCTGCAGAAGGCTGGGCTCTCCACGAAGATTCTTGCCGGTGAGACGGTGACGCCAACGGACGTGACGCCGACCGCCCCGGCCGGCAGCAATTACGTCTCCTCGCTGACCCCTGACGATTGGCGATATATCGCCGGCATCAGCTATCACAATTATGGCGGCGCGAGCAACGTCGGGGCGGCTTCCGCTGAAGCGCAGTCGCAAGGCGTCTTCACCTCGGAAGACGAGACCACCGACGGCAGCGCGCTGACCATGTACAACGATCTGGTCAACGGCGACGATTCATTTTCCATGCCGCAGTACGGACTGTTCGGCCTGGGCAGCTCCATCACCCCAAACACCGGCTCGCTCCTCAACGGCGGCATTGACCAGGCGAGCATCCAGCCCGGCGAATCGTATTTCGATTTCCGCCAGATCATGGATTACGTTCGCCCGGGCGCGGTGCGAATCGGCGCCAGCTCGGGCGACAGCAATATCGAGACGATGGCGTTTCGAAACAACGGGCAGGTCACCACCATCCTCATCAACCAGTTGGAGGGCGGCTATACGCCCGTCGCCAAGACCATGACGATCACCGGCCTGCCCAACGGGACCTATGGCGTCAGCGCGTCAATCGGCGCATCGGCCAACGGCGCGGCGGGCACGCCGGAGGAACTGGGGGTTCAAACCGTCACGAATGGCACGCTCACGGTTAACGATCCAGCCAATAGCGTGCTGACGATCTACCCGCGCGCAGCCGGGGTGACACTCGCTCCGTATATCTATCAATCCTCCGCCACTGCGGGCTCCGCGACGTATTTATTGACCGGCGGCGCGACCAGCATCAGCCTCAAGGCTACCGCCGATGATCCGCAACTTGATCGGCTGAGTTACAGTTGGAGCGTCGCCAGTGCTCCGGCAGGTGCTGCGGTTTCGCTGGTGAATGGGGGGTCGGCCAGCGCCACCGCCAACGGCCTTACGGTGGCGGGCCAATACATTTTCAATGTGGTGGTGAGCAACGGCACGGCCTCGTCCACCCGGCAGGTCGGCTTTAACGTCTTCAGCGGGCCGCAGCAGCCGATTGTGGAAATTGTCGAGAATCGTTCGCCCCCTTCGGGTTCAGTACCGGCATCGATCGGGCCCATTTTGCATTTGCCGTCGGAGACATCGACCCAGCTTTGGGCGCAGCTTGCCTACGACCTGCAAGGCGATGCCGTCACCGGAACCTGGTCGTACGTCAGCGGCCCTGCGGGCGCTTCGCCGGTGTTGACCAATGAAAATATCTCGGGCCTTCCGGCTGGGTACATCGCTTCCAATCTAACCGTCGCGGGGAATTATGATTTCCGCCTCACGGCTACCGATGGAGTCACCGCACCGGTGGTCGAGGATTTGATTGTCACAGTCGATGCGCCCAATCCTGCCACAAGCCTCACCACCAGCAGCGCCTCGGGCTCCTATGTTTCCCCCAGCAACGGCCAACTGAAGGCCACTGTCACCGACACCAACGGCGGCGGGCAATGGACCAGTAGCTGGTGGGACGTGTTGAGTCAGCCGGCCGGCTCGAACGTCACCTTCACCGACCAGACGTCTCCCAACACAAAGTTCACCGTTGATACGGCCGGTCAATATCAATTCCAGTTGTATAGCGTGGATCAAACTCTGGCGGCCACCTCAGGAGTGGTGACCGTCAATATCCCCTCGGTTGCGCCATCGCCGCTTCCCGCCTACATCACCGCGTCCTCCGGTGCCGCCTACAGCTACAACTCCTCAACCGGCGCCTTGAGCCTCACCAGCGGCACATTGACCTTCACCGCCGACAACACCGCCGCTCCGCTGATCAACCTCACGGCTTCGGGCAGCGGCTCCAAGGTGATCTTCAACACCAACGAACATCTTGCAGGCATCACACTCACCGGCGGAGCACAAGCGACGGTGCAATCCCTCGGCTCGGCACGCACACACTCGAATCACAATGTTCTGGTCATCGGTGCCCTCGGCTCGTCTAGCGATCCGACCTTCTCAGTCGATTCTTCAAGCAAGCTTGATCTCAATGACAACGACCTGATCGTGCATACCGGCAGCTCCGATTCCAACGGAGCCAATGAATACGCCACCGTGCAAGGGCTTGCGACGACGGGCCGCAACCCCGCCAGCGGAGCGCCGGGCAATCCGGACGGACAGTGGAACGGCAACGGCTTGAGCTCATCTGCCGCGAATGCAGCCGATGCCGCTGCCGGATATGAGAAGATCGGCTTGGCCGTGGTGGTCAACAGCACGCTGGCCGAGCCGGTCTCCTCATGGCAGGTGGGCTCATTCAACGAGACGCTCGGAGCCAACGACATCATCGTGAAGTACGACTATCTCGGCGACTATAACCTCGAGGGCTCGGTCAACGCCGATGACGCCGGCATCCTGCAAATTGAGTACGACAACGGCAAGAGCAAGACCCATAGCTGGGCAACGGGATCGAGCATGGGCAACGGCCTTGCCGACGCCAATGAGGCGGGATTGTTCCAGATCCAGTACGGCCTTGGCACAGGTGGAAACCTCGGTCCGCAGTTGTAGCTCGCAGGTACCTGAAGCCGTTCCGCGCCGGCGTCGCGGCGAATGACGAATCGGTTGAACGCTCAGTTTGCCCCGCAGGCGATCACGGCGATAATTGCCGCACGCATGGCTCAGCAATCCCTTGGCGGCCTTCGACTGTTCCGCGCATTTGGCATCACGGTGTATCTGCACTGGTCGTGGTTCATCGTGGCCGCGATCCTGGTGGAGAAGGGACAGGCTTTTTTCGGCTCGCTGGAATGGGCGGCAGCGGCATATCTGTTGCTTTTCACGATCGTTCTCCTGCACGAGTTCGGGCATGCACTGGCGTGCCGGTCGGTTGGGGGCGAAGCCGACCGGATCGTACTCTGGCCACTCGGCGGCGCGGCGATGGTCAATCCCCCGCCGCGCGCGGGCGCGCTGCTTTGGACGATCGCGGCCGGGCCGCTGGTCAACGTGGTTGTTCTGTTCATCAGCATCCCGCTGCTGCTGATCTATCGCGGCGATCACTCGGGGCTGGGGCGATTCATCGTCAACGGGCTGTTTAAGCAAAACCTCGGGCTGCTGATCTTCAACCTGCTGCCGATCTATCCGCTGGACGGCGGGCAGATCGTTCGCGCGCTGCTCTGGTTTGTCATTGGGCGCGTCAATAGTTTGGCGGTTTCAGCCTGGATCGGAATCGTCGTGGCGATGCTTGGCTGCATCGCGGCGCTGGCGCTGGGTAGTTGGTGGCTGGCAATCATCGCCGCGTTTGCGGCGATGCAATCTTGGCTGGGCATCACCCGCTCGAAACACCTCCGCGCCACCGCGAATGCGCCGCGCTATAGCGGCGTGGCGTGTCCCGCGTGCGGCGCCGCGCCACCGGTCGGGCCCTTCTGGCGGTGCGACTGTGGGCAGACGTTCGACGCCTTTGCAACTGGCTCCGTCTGCCCCAAATGCCGACGTCGGCCCGCGCTGGCCGCGTGTCCGGAGTGCGGTCGCCGGTCGCCGTTTGCGCGATGGCAGGCCGCGCTCCCGCTGCCGCCGATTGCCGGGACCGATGAATTTGCGGGATAGAGCACTTTGGCGCTTCGGGGAGCGGGAGACTCCCGCCGAGCCGTGGTTATCGAACACGCTTCGGCTTCCAAGGAACTCCTCCTCCGACCGCCGCTTGCGGCTTCGCCAACGAAGGACGTGATTCGGCGGGATCCCCTCGGAGGACGTCCCTTCGTCGGCGAAGCCGCAAGCGGCGCGTTGCTCCGGGGGTAGCTCCTCGGCAGCACCAGCGACCGAACGTCTAAGAACGCTCGGCCGGAGCCTCGCCCTCCCGAGTGAATGAATTTGTTTGCACGTCATCGCACATTTTGTAACTATGCTGGTACAAACCAAGGAACCGGAGATCCAACTCATGAAAAATGCCGTGAATCGTCGCGACTTCCTCAAAGGCGCTGCCGGCGCGGGCCTGGGCTATTGGGTGGCCAATCAGTATTCCCGCGGGCAGGAGGGATCGCCGCCATCGGAGAAGCTGAATATCGCCATCGTCGGAGTGACGGGACGCGGCGGGGACAACATCAACGAGTTGGAGAGCGAAGCCGCGGGGCTCTTCAACATCGTCGCGCTCTGCGACGTGGACGACAATTTCCTCAAGAGCGTCGGCCCGCGCTATCCCAAGGCCAAGACCTACAACGACTATCGCAAGATGCTCGAGCAGAAGGACGTCGAGGCGGTGCTGTGCGCCACTGCCGACCATGCCCACGCCTGGGTGACGCTGGCATCGCTGCGATCCGGCCGGCACGTCTACTGCGAGAAGCCGCTGGCCCATTCGGTCGAGGAAATTCGGCTGGTGACCGAGACCGCCAAGCGGGAGAAGAAAGTCACCCAGATGGGGACACAGATCCACGCGCTGAGCAACTATCGGCGGGTGGTCGAAGTCATCCAAAGCGGCGCGATTGGGCCAGTCAATGAAGTCCACGTCTTTATCGAAAAGGCATGGTATCAGGACAAAGAACCGCGCATGGGCGTGCCCGTCCCGCCCAACCTGCACTGGGACCTGTGGCAGTGCGCGGTGCCGGAACGGCCATATAGCCCGGACTATCTGCCGGCAAACTGGCGTCGCTTTTGGGCGTACGGCGAAGGCACGCTCGGAGACATGGGCTGCCATCTAATCGACCTGCCGACCTGGGCGCTGGGCCTCACCCGGCCCACAAAGATTCACGCCGAAGGCCCGGAGGTTCATCCCGACTGGTGCCCCAAGTGGGTGACCGTGCAGTACGACTATCCGGCCCGCGGCGATCAACCGCCGGTGAAACTGCACTGGTACGACGGCGGAAAGAAGCCCGAGTTGGCGGAATCTCTCGACCTGCGGAAGCACAAGCTCGCCCACATGGCGATCGTCTTCGTGGGCGAGAAGGGGACGCTTGCGGCCGATTATGACAAGTACAAGCTATTCCCCGAGGAGAAGTTCGCCGATTTCAAGGCCCCGCCGCAAACAATCGCTCCGTCGCCCGGCCACCACAAGGAGTGGATTCTGGGCTGCATGAAGAACGACCCCACGGCCCCGCTATGCAACTTCTCCTACAGCGGCCCGTTGGCCGAAAACGTCCTTCTCGGCACCGTCGCCTACCGTACCGGGGAGGCGATTGACTGGAACCCAGAGCAGCTTGCCGTCACCAACACGCCAAAGGCCGAGGAGTTTCTCAAGCTGAAATACAAGGATGGGTGGTCGCTGGGGGCATGAGGAGGCGAGGGTGCCGATGCAGACGCCATTTCATTCGCCCCGCAAATAGTTCCATCCGAGCTGGGTTAACCGGATGTCGCACGACATTGGACCTGGCTCAAGTTCCGGGCGGGCGCGAAGAAGCGAGTCGGGCGGTTCAAATTCAAAGAACTCCACGATCCCCAATTCCGCCAACTGGCGGGCGGCGCGCTGCATCTGTGGAAGCGACCACTCCAATTGCTCTTGCACCCAGCCCGGATCGAGCCGCTGACCGCATCGGTCGGCGTAGCCGCGCAAGTATGCGACCAGGCGAAATTCGTCGTCGTTCAATAGGAAAGCAGGCATAACGCCCCCTCGCTGGTGAGCGGCCGAATGGCCGACATCTTCGCGCGGCCCAGCGTGAGCCGCTCAAGGAGTCGATGGGCAAAGGCGATCAATGCGTCAATCTCATCGCTCAGCATGCCGAAAAGATACCGGAAACCCCGCCCCTTCAAGATGCTCATCGGGAACCTTCGGCGCGACTTTGCGTCAAACCATGCGGTTCGATTGGAGGCACCATGAAGCGTATGTCGGCGGGAGTCGTGTTTGCATGCATCGTCTTTCTGGCCATCGCGGTGGTCGCCCAGGAGCGATCGAGTCCTGATCCACAGAAAATGCCGGCGGCCGTGCCGACACCTCCTGCGGCGACGAGGCCGACGGAAAAGTCCCCGCGGTATGCCGGGCAAAGGCCCGACGAGTGGGCCAGCTATCAGGCGATGCACGCGTACTTTCTAGAGCGGTTTGTCAGCGAGCGAGGTTTCGGGTTGGAGCGAATGATCGGCGTGAATGATCCGCGTTATCGAAAGGTGTACGCTGATGGGATGCGGTACACCGTCGGCCGGGTCGAACTGATTAGTCTCAACGGCGGTGACGCTCCGTTCGCATATGTGACCGCGATCGACGCCGACAAGCGGCAGATTCAGCACGCAGCTCATGAGGCGCTGATGGAAGGAGAGGCCGACGCGTTGACGAAATTGAAGGATGGAATGACCGTCGTGTTGACCGGCGGCGAGGGCCACCGCGAAATGGTCGGGGCGATCCGTGCCACGGCCGATTGCAGGAAGTGCCACGACGCAGCGGAGGGAACGCTCCTCGGCGCCTTCCGTTACCCGCTCCGGCCGGAGCCGACAAAACAGCGCGCCCGCCCGATCGATCTGATTCAATCGTCCGGTCATGCTCCGCCGACAAAATGAGAGACAGGGCGCTGGGCTGTCCGCGCCGGGCACCCTTCCCTGCCGGCGGCGTTGCTATGCTTATAATGCATGCCATGAAGAGTCCTTTCCCCGGCATGGATCCGTATCTGGAGCCGCACTGGCGAACCTTGGATTACCGTCAGCCGCTTGAGCCGCCGTTAGACGACGAAGACGCCGTCCGCGCTGAAGCGAGTTTAAACGCCCGGAAATAGTAAAGTCCGCCGCTGTCAGCGATCGAGCATCTTCCGGTACTTGGCGTACGCCTGCTCCCACACCTTGGCTTGTTGTGGCTCGTAGCGCTTGACCTCGAAACTGCTCCGCACGATCGCGCGGGCTTCGGCCAGCGATTTGACGTCGCCGGTGGCCATGGCTTGAACGAGAATGTTGCCGATGGCGGTAGCCTCGGTGGGGCCGGCGAGGACGGGGCGATTGCAGGCGTCGGCGGTCATTTGATTCAGCAGCTCGTTCTGGCATCCCCCGCCCACGATGTGGATCGTGCTGACGCGACGGCCCAACACGTCTTCGAGGCCCTCGAGCGTTTTACGATACGTCAGGGCGAGGCTGTCGAGGCAGGCGCGAACGAACTCGCCGCGGGAATTGGGGGGGCGCTGGCCCGTGGATTTGCAGTAGGCCTCGATCTTGAGGGGCATCTCGCCGGGGGAGAGGAACGGCTTGTAGTCCGGGTCGATGATTGCCGCCAGCGACTTGGAGCGCGCCGCCATTTGCGACAGCTCGCCGTAACTGTGGTCGTGCCCTTCGCGCTGCCAGTGCCGGCGGCATTCCTGCACCAGCCAGAGGCCCATGATGTTTTTGAGGAACCGGATCGTCCCGCCGACGCCGCCCTCGTTGGTGTAGTTATATTGCAGCGACTTTTCGTTGATGATCGGCTCGCGGAGCTCGACGCCCATCAGCGACCAGGTGCCCGAGCTGATATAGCACCAGTCGGTCCCTTCCGCGGGCACCGCCGCGACGGCACTGGCGGTGTCGTGCGTCGCCGGCGCGATCACGGGAATCTCCCCGACTCCGCACTCCTTGGCCACGTCCGCGCGAAGCGGGCCGATCAGGGTGCCCGAGGGAACCATCTCCGGCAGGATATGCGCCGGGAGGCCGAGCTTGGTCAGCATGTCCGTCGCCCATTGCTTCTTCCGTGGGTCGTACATCTGGCTGGTGGAAGCGATGGAGAACTCGACCTTTCGCTGGCCGGTGAAGAGGTAGTTGAACAGGTCGGGAATGAACAGCAGCGTCTCGGCGCAGCCGAGTAGCGACGAACCGCTCTCTTTCATTGCCAGGAGTTGGTATAGGCTGTTGATCTCCATGAATTGAATGCCGGTGGCCTGGAAGATCTGCTCGCGCGGGACGCGCGAAAAGGCCAGGTCGAACATGCCGTCGGTGCGCGAGTCGCGGTAATTAAATGGGTTGCCAAGTATTTCGCCCGACTTACTGAGCAGCCCAAAATCGACGCCCCAGGTGTCCACGCCGATCCCGTGCAGTGAGACCGGCGTTTTATGGTCGCCGTGCTGTTCGACCGCGGCCTTGCGGAGGCCGGTCTTTAGCTCCTCCCACTGCGCCATCAAATCCCAATGCAGGTGGCCATTAATCCGCCCCGTCGGATTGAGGAATCGGTGCTTCTCCGCCAGCGAGAGCTTGCCGGCTTCCAGCGAGCCGAGCACCGCCCTGCCACTTTCGGCGCCGAGATCGAACGCGAGATAATTCCGTACCGCCATTCCGCTGCTCCAGGGTTGAATGCGGCGTATGGTAGCAATCGCGCGGCGGGCGGGGGAGGGGATTGCTGATCTCGGATTGCGGATTGCTGATTGAGCGAATGAAACGTGGCGGGACGATAGTGGTTTTTGGACGGTGCCGGGACATCGGCTTATGATCGTCGCGGTGAACCGGACGCGAGTGAAAATCTGTGGGGTGGGGCACGTCGACGACGCGCTGGCGGCGGCGCGAGCCGGGGCGGATGCAATTGGGTTGATCTTTCATCCCGCCGCCAAGCGGAACGTATCGATTGATCGAGCAATTGAGATTGCCCGGTGCCTGCCGCCATTTGTGACGCCGGTGGGATTGTTCGTCGATGCGCCCCCAGCCCACATCCGGGAGGTCGCCGGTCGGGTGGGACTGCGGCACATCCAGCTTCACGGCCATGAGCCGGCGGAACTGGTCGCGGAATTGAGAGAATTCACGATCCTAAAAGCCATTCGCGTGGACCCGGCAACTTTCGGCCCAGAACTGGACGCGTGGCGCGTCCAAATCCGCAAGCACAAGCTCGATCATCTGCAGGGCTTTGTCCTGGAGACCGCCGGGGCTTCTGGCGGCAATGGAAAAGCCAACGATTGGGAAACCGTCAATCGCCACCGCCAGCGCGGGGATCTGATCGGCCTGCCCCACCTCATCGCGGCCGGCGGCCTGACCCCGGACACCGTCGAACGCGTCGTTCGAGATCTTCGGCCATGGGCGGTCGACGTCAGCAGTGGGGTTGAGGACCAGCCGGGCCGCAAGTCGCAGCAACGGATGGACGCCTTCATTCGAGCGGTTCGGTCCGGTGAGCGGGAGGCTTAATTGCCGGATTTGGCAGCCTCTTGCCATCCAATCTCTTCGCGTCCCACTCTGGTCGTAACGGCGCTACGCGCATCATAAACCGCTCTCATTCCGCAGTTTGCGGTCGCCGCCAGGTTCCGGCTTGTTATCGGGCATGATTGTTCTCGACACGATACGCCGTTGTCGGGACAATGCCGGGCGCGGCGAGGCGCGATCTTCGGTGGCGCGGACCGCGTACAGTGTGGAGGGATCTTCCGATCCGATCAGCCGTTTTGGATGATCCGACGACATTCCCTTCAAATACAGCAGTGAACCTAAGCATTACCCTCGACCAACCGGACAAGAAGCTGGCGCTTTTCGGCACGGCCGATCGCCACCTGCGCATGATCCGCGACACTTTCGGAGTGCAACTCACCAGCCGGGACGACGAAATGCGCCTGGCCGGGGAGCGCGAGCAGGTGGCCAAGGCCGCCGCCGTGCTCGATCAAATGCAGCGGAAGCTCCGCCGCCAGGATTGGCTCAGCGTAGAGGATGTCGGCCAGGCCATCGGTCGGGCCGCTGAGCAACATGAATCGAGGAGTCCGGACGAGATCGACGTTTACTCCAAGGGCCAAACGATCCGGCCCAAGACTGAGGGACAGAAACGCTACGCAGATGCGATCTTCAATCACGATCTGACGTTCTGCATCGGCCCGGCGGGAACAGGAAAGACGTACCTGGCCGTCGCCGCTGCTGCGAGCATGTTGAAGCGCGGGCAGGCGCGGCGGATCGTGCTGGCCCGCCCCGCCGTCGAGGCGGGCGAACGGCTTGGCTTCCTGCCCGGCGACTTGCAGGCAAAGGTCAACCCGTACCTTCGCCCCCTGTTCGACGCCCTGCACGACATGATGGATTTCGAGCAGGTCAAGCGGTTCATGGTCAACGACGTGATCGAGGTGATCCCGCTGGCGTTCATGCGGGGCCGGACGCTCAACGACAGCGTCATCATCCTTGACGAAGCCCAGAATACGACCGCGTCGCAGATGCTGATGTTCCTGACGCGACTCGGTCACGATTCGAAAATGATCGTCACCGGAGACACCAGCCAGGTGGATTTGCCCGAGGGCACCACCAGTGGGCTGATCGATTCGGTGACCAAACTTCGCGGCATCAAGGGTATCGCCACGGTGGAATTGGAGCGCGGCGATATCGTGCGGCACCGGCTCGTGCAGAACATTGTCAACGCATACGAGCGGGCCAAACTGTCAGGGGAAGGATAAGGAGATCTGCGACGACATCGCCCTCTCAGGGGACGCAGATCAAACAACCTATGTGGAGCGGAAAGAGTCGCACGCGCCGTTCGGAGATCCGGAAATGCCGGCCCGAAGCACCGTGGCTCGACTGGGAAAAGTGGAAGGCCGAGGGCGTTCCGGTATCGATCGGGATTGCCGCCGCGTTCTTCATTTGCGCCACCTCTATTCTAATGTGGCGGCAGGACGTCATTGCCTACCGACCGGGCCAGTGGATCCCCCACAACATCATGGCCCGCGTCAGCTTCAACTATTACGACCGGGACAAGCTGGACAACGAGCGGCTGCGGGTCCGCCAGAGCGAGCCGCGAATTTATCAGCCCAACCCGGAAGGCGACCCCTGGATCGCTCTGCGCAAAATGCTGGCCGATCTTCCCGAGCGGGTGGCGAACAGCCCGCAGCAGCTTCCGCCTGATCTTGCGGCCACCATCGACGGCGGAGCCGTCACCATCCTTCGCAAGTACGCGTCGGGCTCGGACCGCCAGCGATATTTGAACGATGTCGACGGTTATATTGCGTCGCTCAGAGATGAAACCATTCTCGCCAACGGCAAGAAGTGGCCGTTGGTCATCCTCGCCGCCAGCGAGCGCAGCGAGGATGTGCGAACGCATCCGGCGCGGAGCATTCGGCTGGGGTCCGTCGGGCTGCTCGATCCCACCTTCACCGTCACGGCGCACGGCGAAGACCTTCGGCCGATCCTTGCGGCCGCGGCTGATCAGCACTTTGACCTGGTCATTCAGCCCAACATTGTGAACCTGTCGCTGGCCAGCCTCGCGCCGAATTATGTGCTGGACGTGAGCGCCACCGAGAATGCTGAGAACGAGGCCGCCGCCTTGATTCCGGAGTCGGTGGCCAACGTCCACGTGCAGCAGAACCAGCCGTTCATCCTCAAGGACAAGGACAAGCCCCTCAGCGTGTTTTCCCCGCAGGATTGGATGAAGCTGAGCGCCGAGAACCACGAATACCAGCGCACCCTTCGCGGCCCGCTGAGCTGGAAGAGCCGGCTGGGCACCGCCCTGCTGGCGTTCATCATCACCATCGTGCTGGCGGCGTATGTTGCCGCCTACCAACCGCGGGCGATTAAAAATCACGCGCGATCCCTCGGCATTGCCGCCCTGCTCCTCTCGATGCTTTTGCTGGCTCAGCTCACCGGGCTCGGGAGCGGGCCGCTCTATTTGCTCGGCGTCGCGCCGACGCTCCTGGTGGCGATGATTCTCACCATTGCCTACGAGCAGCGGTTTGCCGTCGGCATTGCCAGCATGCATGGGATGCTCGCCACGGTAGCGCTTCAGCAGGGGATCACGTTTTTCATCGTCATCTGGATCGGCTGCCTGTGCGCCTGCTTCCTTCTCGGCGACATCCGCACCCGCAGCAAGCTGATTGAGATCGGCGGCGCCATGGCCGTGGCGATGATGCTCGCGACCCTTGCCAGCGGGTTTATGGGATTCGATCCGGCCAAGTTCGTGATGGAAAATGCGCTATATGCCGGCGCTGCGGGACTGGCGGTGGGCTTCATCGTGCTGGGCATCCTGCCGTTTATTGAAAAGACCTTCCGCATCACCACAAGCATGACGCTGCTGGAGCTTGCCGACGCGAGCCAGCCATTGCTACGGCGGCTCCAGATCGAGGCGCCTGGCACCTACAACCACAGCCTGCAGGTGGCCGTGCTGGCTGAAGCCGCCGCCGAGGCCATCGGCTCCAACTCGCTTTTGTCCCGCGTCGGCGCTTACTACCACGACGTCGGAAAAATCCACAAGGCCGAGTATTTCGCCGAGAATCAGTCCGGCGGCGAGAACCGCCACCTCAATCTCACGCCCAGCGTCTCGTTGCTGATCATCATCGGCCACGTGAAGGACGGGACGGAAATGGCCAAGGAGTACAACCTCCCCACCAGCCTGCTCCCCTTCATCCAGCAGCACCACGGCACCACGCTAGTCGAATACTTCTATTATCAAGCGTGCAAGCGCAATCAGGCCGAGGGCGAGGACGGCCCGGGCGTCAGCGAGATGCAGTATCGCTATCCCGGTCCCAAGCCGCGGAGCAAGGAGGTGGCGATCGTGATGATCTGCGACGCCGCCGAAAGCGCCTGCCGCGCGATGCCTGAGCCCACCGCCGGCCGGGTCGAGGGCCTCGTTCACGAGCTGGTGATGCGCCGCCTTCTCGACGGGCAATTCGACGAGTGCGACCTGACCATGCGCGAACTGGAGATCATCGAGCGATCGGTGATGAAGTCGCTGATGGCGATCTACCACGGCCGCATCCAGTACCCCTCGACGGCTGCCCTGGTCAACAGCATCCCCGTCACCGCCGGTCCCACCGCCGTCCGTTCCGCGTGAAACCTCGCTCAAGCGCCCAAGCCCTCCGCGCATTTTCCCCCTCGCCCGGTACTCCTGGAGAGGGCCGGGGTGAGGGCTCACCGCGCCGCGCGAAACTCCACAATCGTTCTCCTCTCCCAGCGGCGCGATTTCAGAGCCGGGGCCTGTCGCCCCGGTCGGAACCGAAGGTTCCGACGCTTTCGTCGAAGCAGCCCTCATTGCCGCGGAAACCTAGATCTGGACCTTCGGCCCAGACCGGACCGACACGGTCCGGCTCTAAACCCCGTGCGCTCGAGCTTCAGATTTCCCCAAATGCCAAGCACGCAGAATATTTGCATTCCCATCTAATTGTCGCACACGCAATCGTGCGCCCCGCGCTCCAACACCTATCGATCGCCCTCGTGAACGATGCGACGATGTCGCGCCTTCATCATAATTATCTTGGAATCCCAGGCCCCACCGACGTGCTGACCTTCGAGCTGGATCACGACGCACGTGGCCGCGTTACCTCCGGCGAAGTCATCGTCTGCGTTCCCGAGGCCCGGCGCCAGGCGCGCCAACTGTCTTCAACGCTTCAAAAAGAACTTCTTCTCTACGCCCTTCACGGCATGTTGCACCTGAGCGGGTTCGACGATAGAACCGCGAAGGGATATCAAGCGATGCACCGCAAGGAAGACCAGATTCTCACGCGCCTGGGCGTCGGCCCGGTGTTTGCCGGCGGGGCTGGCCGCCGCGCAGCGAAATTTGAGGGTCGATGATGCCTGCCCAATGGGGCGTGGCCGCCATGATTGTGGCCGCCGCCGGGTCCCTGATCTTTTCAACCCTCACCTACTCGCTGCGCGACATGTCGCGGGCACGGCTCGCCTACTTTCTCCAGCGGCGTCGCCGTTCCCATCTGCTCGAACCAACGATCGAGCACCTCAATGAGCTGATCTTCGTCACCGCCGTGGCCCGCATGCTGGCCAACACGCTGATCGCCCTGGCATCCGTCTGGATCTGCCAGGCAACCATGCCCGAGCTGGCCCTGCGCGACGTCGCGATCTTCTTCCTCGCAGCATTCGTGACGCTGTTCTTCTCCGTCGCGTTTCCTCAAGCCATCACGCGCTATTCTGGCGATTCGTTCCTTGCCGCTTCCATCCGCGCGTTGCATCTCCTGCGTCTGGTCTTCCGGCCGCTGACGGCGGTGCTTCACCTGACCGATCGCTTCGTCCGCGACGCCGCCGGCGCTTCGGGGATCCGCGAGCCCGAGCAGATCGAGCAGCAGATCGAGCAGGACATCCTTTCGGCCGTTGAAGAAGGCGAAGAGCAAGGCGTCGTGGATGAGCAGGAGCGAGAGATGATCGAATCGGTCATCGAGTTCCACGATTCCACCGCTGGCCAGATCATGACCGCCCGGCCCGACATCGCCGCAATCGAGGTCAAATCGGATCTGCAACAGGTCCGCCGGGCGATCGAGGAAAGCGGCCATTCGCGCATTCCGGTCCACGAAGGTTCGCTCGACAAGGTCGTCGGCATCCTCTACGCCCGCGACCTTCTCCAATATCTGGGCCGGCCAGCGGACGCCTTCGATTTGCGCTCGGCCATCCGCCCGGCCCTGTTCGTCCCCGAAACCACGCCGCTCGGCGAGTTGCTGCGCGAGTTCCGCAAGCGCAAGAGTCATATCGCCATCGTCCTCGACGAATATGGCGGGACCACCGGCCTGCTCACCCTCGAAGACATCCTCAAGGCCCTGGTCGGAGAGATCAGCGACGAGAACGATCCCGTGGAGCCCACGATGTTTAAGCGGACCGGCGAGCAAACCACCGAAGCCGACGCGCGAATCGAATTGGAAGAATTCAACCGCCTGAGCGGGCTCAATCTCCCCGAAGACGCCGGCTACGCCACGCTCGGCGGCTTCGTCTTGGCCACGGTTGGCCGCATCCCCGAGACCGGCTTTACCTTCGAGCATCAGGGCGTGAAGTACACGGTCCTCGAAGCCGAGCCTCAGCGCGTCAAACGCATCCGCATTGCGCAACTCCCGCAAACGGCGGGAATACCGGGCGCGCAGCTCTAATCTCCCGCGCATCTGATCGCTTAGCGCTTCGGAACTTCCACATCCTTGTCCGCCATTTCCCCCTTTTATTCCTGTTCGACTTCGTGGTTAAATCGACCGCCATGCAATACCGCAGACTCGGAAAGACGAAGCTGGTGGCGTCGGTCATTGGAATTGGCACCTGGCAGTTCGGCGGGGAATGGGGAAAGCAATTTGCTCAGGACGAGGTCGATCGCATGTTCGATCGCGCCCGCGAGCTGGGAATGAACCTGATCGACACCGCCGAGTGCTACGGCGATCACACATCGGAGCGGATGGTCGGAGCCGCGATCAAGCGCGACCGGGACAAATGGATCGTCGCGACCAAATTCGGCCACCACTTCCACGGCTACATGGATCGAACCACCGTCTACGATCCCGACGACGTGCGGAAGCAACTTGAAGCTTCTCTCAAAGCGCTGCAGACCGATCACGTGGACCTGTATCAGTTCCATTCCGGCAACAACGACATGTTTCAAACGCCGGGGCTGTGGGAGATGCTGAGCGAGCAGGTGAAGGCGGGGAAAGTCCGACATCTGGGGATCTCGGTTAGTCCCAATGACAATCTGTTTCAGGTCGATCGCGCGACGGACGTCGGCGCGCAAACGATTCAGGTCGTCTACAACCGCCTCGATCGCAAGCCCGAGAATGGCATGCTGCAAGCCTGCCAGCGGCAGGACTTGGGCGTACTCGCTCGCGTGCCACTGGCCAGTGGATTGCTCTCGGGAAAGTACAAGCCGGGGACGCAGTTCAAAGAGGGCGATGTGCGTTCGACGCACGATCAGCAGAAGACCCAGGAGAAACTCAATGAAGTGCAGCGCATCGCGGAGACCGAAGTGCCCCGGGGAACGAACATGGCGCAGTGGGCATTGGCGTGGTGCTTGAATCACGATTCGGTGTCGTGCGTGATTCCGGGATGCAAAAACGTGGAGCAAATCGAATCGAACGCCGCCGCCGCGGATCTGGCGCGCAAAGACCATCCCCTTATCCGTCCCATCGCAAATCGATGATTCGGCCAGGAGTCAGCGCCCGGGCTGTTTCTTAATCGGAGGGCGCGTCTACAATCTATGGCGTTGCAACACCCGAAAGGATACGCCGATGTCGATTCAATCATTGATCGCGACGGGAACGAAAGTCTGGCTCGACGGGGTTGAGCCGAACGACGTGAAGAAGAACCGCGCGATGGGCGCCAGCGGCGCGACGTCCAACCCGATCATCATCTCCGAAATCATCAAGGCCGGGGCGTTTGACAATCACATCACCGAGCTGGCCGAGCAGGGTCTCGACGACGAAACGATCGCCTGGCGGCTGGACGACGATCTCGTGAAGGCGGCCCAGCAGGTGTTCCTTCCGGTCTGGGAACAGACCAAGGGCAACGACGGGTATGTCAGCTTCGAGCTGGATCCGCTGTTGGAAGATGAACAGAAGCCGGTGCCACATGCCGAGCGGGTGCGACGGTACATTGAGCTGGGGAAGAAGTGGGCCGCCGGGCACAAGAACCGGATGATCAAGGTCCCCGCGACGCCGGCCGGATTGGATGCCCTGGAGGACCTCGCGGCCGCCGGCGCGATCCTGAACGTCACCCTCATTTTCTCCGAGCGGCAGTACGAGATCGCCCGCGCCAACGTCTTCCGCGGCGCACAGCGCCGCAAGAACGGGCTGGACCTGTTCAAGAGCGTCTACAGCATTTTCGTTTCGCGAGTGGACGTCTACACCGAGAAACACGTCCCCGACCTGAGCCCCGCCGCCCAGGGCTTGGTCGGCATCGTCAACGTCAAGCGCATCTGGCGGAGCAACCAATCCTGGTGGAAAGACAAGAACCTCAAGCTTCAGCAGGAGATCGTCTTTGCCAGCACCGGCACCAAAAAGCCGACCGACCCGCCGGACAAATACGTCGCCGCCCTTGCCGGGAGCGATATTCAAACCAACCCCCCCGCCACCAACGAGGCGGTGCAGAAGATGAACAAGCAGTACACGCGCCAGATCGACAAAATGCCGCCGGACGCGGTGCTGAAGGAGATCGACCAAAAGGTCGACGTGGCCGGGATGGAGAAGACGCTGATGGAGGAGGGAACGAAAAAGTTCTCTGATCCGCAGCATTCGCTGCTGAAGCTGATCGCCGAGAAGCGTGCCCAACTCGCGCCGGCGAAATGAGGCGCTGTGGCGCAATCATTTTTTACCCGCGGGCATTTGTTTAGCCGGAGCCGCCAGGCCCGTGCGTTTCTTTGCGCTTGAGAGAAGACACCGCGTGGCCGCGGTGGCTAAAAACTGCGGTCCGCTGATGTAGGAGCACAGCGGGCGGCCGCATGTTCTCAAACAATGGATCGTGGAACGTGGGCACTCAGCCGCGGTTAAGCCGGGACCATTTCGCCCTCATCGAATTCCGCGACGTCGCGATCTTCGTGTTCGTGCTCGGGCAACGGACTGGGGGAGGGAATGAAGGCTAGCTGATGGCACGCGACGAGGACGCCTGCGACGATGAAATAAGCCAATGCGACGGTTGGGGTGACGTTGATGCCGATGGCCTCGCCGTGCATGAGGCCGAAGAAGCTCAGGATGCCGCCCGCGGCTGCAAAGCCGGCGGCTTTGAGGAAGTTGCGATCGATGATGAATGTCGCCACCGCGCCCAGCACGACGCCGGCCAGGATGGAACCACCGCCGACAATCGAAAGTCCCTGGTAATAGACGCCCTTCTGAGCCATGTGGGCAATCATGTCCGGGGTTACTTCCAGAATCCCCGCGGCGCCGGCCAGGGCGTTGTTGATCAACATCAGGCCCCATGCCGCCAGTGACGGCACGATCGCAAGGATGATCGCCGGTGCATGACGCCGGGGCGATTCCTGAAACGCCTGCGAGCCGATCAGCATTCCGATGTAAAGCAGGATCGGTGCGATCGCGACAACCGGGATCAGCGCGACCATCAACGAGATCACGCCGAACCACGCGAGCAGAATGACCATCACGCCCGTGGCGGCTGAGTAGCCGATGCGGCCGCCCATCGCCTTCCAACCCGGATGACCGATGTATACCGCGTTGATGAATGGGTTGCCCATCAGGCACCCAATCAGGCTCACCACGCCATCGGCGGTCAGCACGCGTGTCGTGGGGTAGCTGTCGCCAGCGGCCGATGCGCTGACGACATTGTCCATCGCTTCAACCAGGTCATAGATCCCGAAGGGGATCGCGGTGACCAGGATCGTCTTGAGAAAGCTCCAATGCAGCCCGCCAAGAACCAGCCCGATGACCGGATGCGGCACGGCAAAGCTGAAGGTCGAGAACGAATCCTTCAGCTTCGCGGCACTCATGTCGCCGAAGTGGAACCCCAGCGCCGTCGATCCCCACGCGATGAGCGAACCGAGTGCAATCGCCACCAGCCCCGCCGGGATCATTCCATATTTCACGCCCCCGAACCAACTGGCCAGGATGATGGCGAAGCAGACCAGTCCGATGACCGGCGTCATATACATATTGAGTGCCGGTGCCATCGAGATGAACGTGATCGACACGCCGGCCAGCGCGCCCAGCAGGGCCGCCTTCGGGGTGATCCTTCGGACGATCGGCGCCAGAAATCCGCCGAGCATCAGCACAAAGCTCTGGATGAAGACCCAAGTGAGTCCCGCCTGCCAGCCTTTGATGGGATCGCCTGTCGCGAGCTTCACGGGAAGCATGATGACGAACGTGACGATGAACATGTGCGGGACGCTGATGCCGGAAGGCAGCGCGCACACATCGGTTCGCCCCGTCTTCTTGGCCAGCCGATAAGCAAGCCACGCGTAGTACATGGTGCTCAGGCACATCATCAAGCCGGTGGCGGGCAGAATGCGCTTGAAGACCAGATCGTCGGGCATCTTCAACACAAATCGCAGCAGGCCGCTGAGCGTGAGAAGGTTCACCAGGATGTTGGTTCCGAACCCGAAGAATGCGTTCCAGTCGCCGGGCGTCCAAAGCTTGGGTGAAGCACCGGGAGTGTTAAGGGAAGCAGGCGAGGAGATGGCAATCATCACGGATACCTCTTCTTGCAAGTCGAAACAGAGCGGTGTTCCCCGGCCAGTTTCAGAGCATGGCGGATAGAAGGCGCGCGGAGTCGGACACCCACCCAAAGATTCCCCCCTGGGCTTTGATCATTTCCAATCCTGCCCGTTGGAACTCGGGAAAGTACGAGCCGACGCAGTCCTCGGGCACCAGGCAGTCGTAGCCGCGGTCGTTGGCTTCGCGCACGGTGGTGTTCACGCATACTTCCGTGGTGACTCCAGTGACGACAAGCTGTTTGATGTCGCGGTTTTGAAGGATCGCGTGCAGGTCGGTGGCGAAGAACGCGCCTTTCCCCGGCTTGTCGATCACGGGCTCGGTGGGCAGCGGATAAAGCTCTGGAATGATATCGTGGCCCGGCTCGCCGCGAACAAGAATGCGGCCCATGGGCCCGCGATCACCGATGCAGGTTTTGCTCCGGCCGCGGGCTTTCTTGGCCGGAGGCAAGTCTGCCAGGTCGGGCCGGTGGCCTTCCCGGGTATGGATGACGTTCAGTCCGAGCTTCCGCCAAGCCGAGAGGAGTTTGCGGTTCGGCTCAATCGTCCGACGCAGTTGCGAAACATCATTGCCCAGCATTTCGCCAAAGCCGCTCGGCTCCAGGAAGTCGCGCTGCATGTCGATGATGAGCAGCGCACATCGGGCCGGCACGAACTCGAAGGAATACGGTTCGGCATCCACCGTCGTGGTTCGATTCAAATCCATCATGGCAAGCCGCGGGAAATCGAAGCCGGTTCAATCTGGCAATAGCGCCCCGCGTGCCAAAGTTCGCGCCGACTGACAGTTATTGCGACCGCCGGGACTTATCGGCGAGCACATCACTCCGTACGTCGGCCGGGGTGTGTTGCGGACGATGCGGGCGAAGCGCTTGGAACAGATGGGTAATCGAAGTTTGGTGCCCGCCCCTGCAATTCCAGGACAAAGTCATTTGGCCGCTTCGCCCTGACGGCGATTCGCCGGCGGCGCTGTTGCTTTTGACGAGTGGCGCAACGACTGCTAGTCTCGTCCCCGATCTGCCGCGCAAAAGACTCTCTCAAGATGGCTATCAACCCAACCTCGAAGGCCCCAAATCCCCGGAAGACGATGCATGTCGCCGGTGGGATCAAGGATCAATCCGCGCTCCGGGTTCGCATTCAGCAGGCGCTGGACCGCGTGGCCGCTTATGACGATCCGGCGGTCTGGACGGATCGCTTCTCCGCCGACGAGATCTTCAGCCAGGTCGATCGGGTCGAAAGCCGCCGGCGCGAGGATGTGCCGCAGCCCCTTTACGGCCTGACCTTTGGCGTCAAGGACAACATCGATGTTCGCGGCCACGCGACCACGGCGGGTTGCCCGGCGTTCGGGTATCTGCCAGCCGTGTCTGCGCCAGTCGTGCAGAAATTGTGCGATGCCGGCGCGATTTGCCTTGGGAAGACGACGCTCGATCAGTTTGCAACCGGATTGGTGGGAACGCGCGCCCCGAACGGCACGCCGCGAAATGTCTTTAGCCCGGCTCATATTCCCGGCGGATCGAGTTCCGGGTCGGCAGTCGCGGCGGCGGCGGGATTGGTGGACTTTGCACTGGGAACTGACACCGCCGGCTCGGGGCGGGTACCGGCGGCGTTCAACAACATCGTTGGATATAAGCCCACGCGCGGCATGATCAGCACGGAGGGAGTCGTTGCCGCTTGCCGGTCACTCGACTGCATCTCGGTTTTCGCACCAAGCGCGGATCTGGCGTTGGAAATTGCGCGGATCGCTGCCGCCAGTGATCCGGATGATCCCGACGCCTGTCTGCCCCAGCAACGGCCGGCGGCGCCGCCGGTCAACCCGCTGTCGTTTCGATTCGGTGTGCCGTCGCAAATGCACCTGCGATTCTTCGGCAATGATGCGGCGGCGGCGATGTACGAGCGCGCCATCAGCCGCCTCGTTGAACTGGGCGGGACGCGGGTCGAAATCGATTTCGCGCCTTTCGCCGCGGCCGGACGCCTGCTGTATGAAGGGCCGTGGGTTGCCGAACGGCTGGAATCCGCGGGCGATTTGCTATCGCAGAACCCCGAAGCGCTCCTCCCGGTGATTCAGCAGATTATGGCCAAGGGTCTGCGATACACAGGCACGGACGTATTCAAAGCCATGCGCGAACTGAGCGGTCTTGCCGGCCTGGCGGGAAAGCAAATGTCAAAGATCGATCTGCTCGCGCTGCCAACGACGGGAACAATTTACACGCTGGCCGAGATTGCGGCGGATCCGATCGGGCCAAACACAAACCTGGGCTACTATACGCACTTTGCGAATCTGCTGGATCTCTGTGCCATCTCCGTGCCCGGAGGATTCGGAGACAATGGGCTGCCCACGGGGCTGATGCTGGTTGCGCCAGCCGGGGGCGATGAGACCATCGCCGCGGTTGGCGGGCGATTCCATCGAAGCCTCGGCCTTTGCGTCGGCGCGACAACCATTCCAATTCCGCCATTGCGAAACGCCCCGGCCCGCGCCCCAACTCCGGCCGAACCCCAGGTGAAACTGGCAGTGGTGGGCGCCCATCTTTCCGGGCAGCCCTTGAATCATCAATTGATGGAGCGCGAGGCGCGGCTCGTCGCGACGTGCCGGACTGCACCTCGGTATCGATTCTACGCTCTGGCTGGAACCGTTCCCGCCAAGCCGGGGCTCGTCCGTACAGCAACAGGCGAGTCAGGGGCGGGCATCGAAGTCGAAATTTGGGAGATGTCGCAGCATGCGTTCGGCTCGTTCGTTGCCGCCGTCCCCGCCCCGATGGTTATCGGAACATTGGAGCTGGAAGATGGTGCATGGGTGAAGGGATTCTTGTGCGAACCGTACGCACTGTCGGCCGCCCGGGACATCTCTGAATATGCCGGCTGGCGAAACTATCTGAGCGCAAATTCATCTCATTAGGCGACCGCCAGTTGCGTCAAGAACGGCTCATGCGAACTTTGCCCGCCCAAACCTCTCTCGGCGCATCGTTTGCTCGGACATATTTCAAGCACCTTTTTGGGCGAGTCCTGCTCGATTTTTAGGCGAAGGCATCAGAACGGGCCGCCCGCTGCCTGCGAAATCGAGCGCGCCCGAAGTCTTCAGAAATGCCAAAGGTAAAAGTGATTCTCCCCCGGCGTCGCGCCGCCGTGATCTTTGCGATCATGGCTGCCGGACTCGGTGCGGCTCTGGCGCTGCACGCATGGGTGGGCGCTTGGGAGCGGGATCGCGTGCAGTCGGCCCTGGCGGCGCACGCCAGAGAGCGGGCGCAGTTGCTGCAGACCAAGATCCTCTGCTCGATGGAGGCTTTAAACTCCATTTCAGCATTCGTGACGACGCGCGGCAGAATTGATCGCAAAGAATTCCATGATTTTGTGCAATCGGCATTGGAGCGGCAGCCTGACCTGCAGGCCCTCGACTGGACGCCGGTGGTTTTGCTGGCCGACCGCGCCCGGTACGAAGCGGCGGCCAAGGCGGATGGTTCGCCCCACTGCGAATTCACCGAGCGGGATGCCGCCGGGCGTCTGGTCCCTGCCGGCCGGCGCGATCAATATTATCCCGTCTATTACATCGAGCCGCTTAAGACCAACGATGCCGCAGTCGGCTTCGACCTCGGTTCTGATCCGACCCGTCGCAAAGCCATCGTTGAAGCCAGCCGCACGGGGCTGGCGGTCGCCACTTCGCTGATTCATTTGGTCCAGGAAAAGGATCAGGAACTTGGGTTTGTCGTCTACATTCCGGTCTATCGCCCCGAGGCAATTCAGCCCTCGGAGCGGGGCCTCGCCGGCGTGGCGTCGGCGGTTTTCCGGGTGGATTCGCTCATCAGGCCCGCGGTCGAAGACCTGGCCACCGAAGGATTGAACGTGTCGGTGCTCGATAAGTCGGACGGGGATCGAGTGATCGTCCAATCTGGCTCTGGGAAGACGCTTCGGGAATTCGCGCAGCGCGCCCAACTTAGTGTGGCTGGGAGGCAGTGGGAGATCGTCCTTACCCCGACGCCCGCGTTCCTGACGGCCCGACAGGGAGGCCAATCCCGCGCGGTCTTGCTCACGACGCTTCTCGCGACCGTGGCGCTGGCCGGCTATCTGTATGCCGGATTCCGCCGGACCGCGGAAATCGAATGGCGCGTGGCATTTCGCACCCGGCAATTGTCTCGGGAAGTGGTCGATCGCAAACGGGCCGAAGGGTCGGCTCGGCTGGCCGAGGCACGGTATCGCAGCATCTTCGAAAACTCGATCGAAGGCATCTTCCAGAGTTCGCCGGACGGGAAGTATCTCAGCGCCAACCCCTCACTGGCGCGCATCTATGGATACGACTCGATCGAGGAGTTGGTGGCAGCCCTGACCAACATCGCCGGCCAGCTCTATGTCGAGCCGGGCCGACGCGAAGAGTTCATCGGAAAAGTGCATGGCAGCGGCGCGGTCTCCGAGTTTGAATCGCAGATTTATCGCAAGGACGGGACGGTCATCTGGATCTCCGAGAACGCCCGTGCCGCACGCGACGACCACGGACGCGTGCTTTATTATGAGGGAACGGTCGTCGACATCACCGAACGAAAAATCGCCGAGGGTTCCCTGCGGCGCAATCGCGACGAGCTGGAGTCGCGCGTTCGTGAACGAACTTTGGAGCTTGCCGCGATCAACGAAGCATTGCAGACGGAAATCGCCGTCCGTAAGCGTGCCGAGGACGCCGCGGCGGCGGCGAGCCTGGCCAAGAGTGCATTTCTGGCCAGCATGAGCCACGAGATCCGCACGCCGATGAACGCGATCCTCGGCTACGCCCAAATCCTCGAGCGCGACCCAAGCCTGCGCGGGATGCATCGCGAGGCGCTGCAGACGGTGCTCAGCAGCGGAAACCATCTTTTGGGACTGATCGACGACGTGCTGGAAATCTCCAAGATCGAAGCCGGACATGCCGAAATTCGCCAAGCCGAGTTCGATCTGGACGGGCTGCTGCGCGACGTAATCGGAATGTTCCGCCAACGCTGCCGCCAAAAGGGGCTCGATCTGCGGATCGAGGATCTGAGCGGCGACCCGCGCCGCGTGATAGGCGACGAGCGAAAACTCCGCCAGGCCCTGATCAACCTCGTCGGGAACGCCGTCAAGTTCACCGACCAGGGCTCGATCACCGTCCGCGTGCGGCCCGAGCAGGACGAACGATACCGCTTCGAGGTGATCGATACCGGGATCGGCATTGCCGTCGAAGCGTGCAAGGCCATCTTCGAAGCCTTCAACCAAGGCCCGACCGATCACCAGCGCGGCGGCTCGGGCTTGGGATTGGCCATCTGCCGCCAGCACATCGAGCTGATGGGCGGCACCCTGGACGTAAGCTCCAGCCGGGACGGCCAGGCCAGCGGCTCGACATTTTCCTTTGCCGTGACGTTGGCCACGCCCGCGGAAATGGCCGGCGGGCCAGCGCCCCAGGTCAACACCAATCTCACGCTGGCTCGTGGCTGCTCCGTGCGGGCGATCGTGGTTGACGATGTGCCCGAAAATCGCGACGTGCTGGCGCAAATGCTGGCCGGGGCGGGTTGCCAGGTTCGGACCGCCGAAACCGGCGCGGGCGCGATCGGCCAGATGGAGGACGTGCCGGCCGATATCATCTTCATCGACATCATGATGCCCGGCATGGACGGAATTGAAACAGCCCGGCAGTTCCGCAGGCGCTTCGCGGCGCAACCGGTAAAGCTGGTCGCCGCATCGGCATCGGCGCTGGCGCACGAACGCCAGGAATATCTCGACGCCGGCTTCGACGATTTTCTTGCCAAGCCCGTCCGTTATGGGCAAATGAATCAACTTCTTCAGCGCCTTCTCGGCGTGGAGTTCGAGCCGCAGCCGCACGCGGAGACTTCCCCTACCGACGGCATCTCCGCGCCGGGCTTGCCCGCGCCGCTTCGAGACCGTCTGCTTTGCGCGGCGTCTCAATATCGCATCACCGAACTAAGGCAATGCATTGAGGAAATCGACCGGACGCCTTCCGGGCACGCTGGCTTGTCCGACCTGCTGCGCCGGTACCTGCGGCGCTATGACATGGAGGGCATTGTCGGCGCGATGGGCGTCCCACCGCCCCGGTGCTCGAGTCGAATTCAGTTCCGTGGTTAATTCATCATCATGACCGAACCCCAGGCCATCGCGCAGGCCGACCAGATTCTGATCGTTGACGATACTCCCGCCAATCTCGACGTACTGTGCCAACTGCTGGAGGGCGAGGGTTATCGCGTGCTGGCCGTCCCGAACGGCGAGGTGGCGATCCGTCTTGCCGCTGAGGTCCGCCCGGACCTGATCCTGCTGGACGTAGTCATGCCCGAGATCGACGGGTTCGAGACCTGCCGGCAGCTCAAGCAGTCCGCCGCGACGTCCGCGGTCCCGGTGATCTTCATCAGCGCCCGCGACGAAGTAGATTCACTCGTGCAAGGTTTCAAAGCCGGCGGCGTGGATTACATCACCAAGCCTTTCCGCGCCGACGAAGTCATCATTCGGGTGGGAACGCACCTGAAAATCAACCGGCTCACCCGCCAGTTGACCGACAAGAACGAGCAGTTGTCCCGGCGATCGACCGAGCTCACCGAAGCCCTTGAGGCGCTGCAAGGCGAGATGCATCGCCGCCAAAAGGCGGAGGACGCCTTGCAAATGGTGGATGGCCAGCTTTCGGCGATGTCCGACCGCGAGGCCGAGCGCTGGGGCGTCGCGGGGTTCGTCGGAGAAAGCCGCACCCTGATCAAAATCCTTCAGGGGATTCGCCGGGTGCAAAACTTCGGATCGGTCAACGTGCTGATCACCGGCGAGAGTGGGACCGGAAAGGAGTTGGTTGCCCGAGCGATTCACTTCGGCAGCACGCGCGCCCGCCAGCCGTTCATCCCGGTGAATTGCGTGGCCATCCCCGAGGAGTTGGCCGAGTCCATGCTCTTCGGCCACGTCCGCGGCGCCTTCACCGGCGCGACGATGGATCGCAAAGGTTATTTCGAGCTGGCCGACGGAGGCACCCTGTTCCTCGACGAGATCGGGGACATGCCGGCGTCGCTCCAGGCCAAGCTGCTGCGGGTTCTGGAGGACGGTCGCGTGACGCCGCTCGGATCGACGCGGGAGAAAAAGGTTGATGTGCGGATCGTCGCGGCAACCAACGCGAATCTAACCGCTCAAATTGCGGCCGGAGCATTTCGCCAGGATTTGTACTTCCGGCTTGCCCAATACGACGTCGAGCTTCCGCCGCTGCGCGAGCGGCGTTCGGACGTGGCACTTCTGGCAACGCATTTCATTCGCTTGTTTGCCAAGGAGATGGGCGTCGCAGAGCCCGCGATCACTCCCGAGGCGCTGGAATCGCTGGGCGCGTACGACTTCCCCGGCAATGTGCGCGAACTAAAAAACATTATCGAACGCTCACTCATCGAGAGCGAGGGCGAGCCCATCGCAAGCCGTCACCTGCATCTGCTACAAAAGAAGGTTGCCGGCCCCCGAATACGGGAGCCGGCGATCGATTCGAGCACGGAACCGGCGGGCGATCTGCCTCTGAACCTCGAGGAGGCCGAAGCCATTTTGATTCGTCGCGCGCTGGCCGAAACCGGCGGAAACATCGCCGAGGCCGCCCGGCGAATGGGAATCAACCGCACCCGCATCTACCGCAAGCTGGGGGAGATCAACGGCGGCGCGCTCAAGGCGCAGCCGGAATCGTGATTCGTCCGTTGCCCACCTGATAGTCGCTTCCGAACGGAGCCCACGCTTGCTGGGCAGAGTTCTCGCCGGTCAGGGCATACGCCGGCTGCGCGTCCTGCGAATACACCGGCGCGGGAAACCGGCCCTGATTGGCAATCACCGTTCCGCCGGCGCCTTCGGTCCCGAGCGCAGTGCCGCTCGAGCCGTTTTGCGGTTGGCACCCGCTTACGCCGACCAGAATCAAAACGCCTACCCCGCACAATCCACTTCGAAGGATGGTTCCCGACATGTCGTTTCTCCTTACGCGAACTTCAAACCACAAGGCCGACCGCGGCCTCGAGTAGCCCGATCTTAGGCGGTGTTGCAAACGTCCACCACGCTGCGCCTGAAACAGCCTGCCCGGCGCGCCGGCCGGCGGGGCAGGTGTGTTAACGGCTCGCTAATGGCAATTGCGAGCGGACGCGGCGTTGGCATGTCGGTTGTTCTAGGCCTTCCAGAGCCTCAGCTCCACGGGCTTTCGCCGGTCGCCTCGGCGGGAAGGGGCTGGCGGCGTCGGGTTCACCAATTGCGGGATTCGGGACTCACCTCACGCCCGGCGGCCGAACCGCCCCGCGAAGAAGGGAAAGGATCGTCAAATGAGTTTGTCACGGTTTTCAATGCTCCTGGCCGCCGCTTCGTCGCTGGCCGCGCCACTTGTCACGCGCGCCGCCGTGGACGACGCGCAAGCGCCTGCCGCCGCGGTGCGAGATCCCTGGTCGGGGCTCGATTCTCTTCAGTTCCAACCCGTCGCCTCGGCGACCGAGCAGGAACAGCAACCGGACGCGGAGCGGCAATTGTTTAAGTCGGTGTTCCTCGACGACGCGCCGGCCCCGGTGCCGGAAGCGCCCAACATCCACGGGTTTTTCTCCTCGCCGTTCAAGACCGCATACGTCACGCCGCGCGGCCTGGTCGTGCAGAACGAAGGCGTCGTCTGGCAGCCGGTCGTCGGCTTGGTCTTCCCACTGGGTGACCTCGGCCCGATCAAGCATTTCACCTTCGTTGGCGGAATTTGGAACAGTGTGGACACCGCCGAGCACGACGCCTACGTCGGGTCGTGGGACGAAATGGACGTCTTTGCCAGCTTCAGCGGGTCGATCGCCGACGTCGTCTCCCTCACGCTCACGTATAGCCCGTGGAATTCGCCCCCTCACGCGTTTCACACGGAGCACAACATTGACCTGAAGGTGCAATACGACGACAGCAAGCTGTGGGGAAACAGCGGATTCTCGCTCAATCCGTACGTGGATGGATTCTGGGCGGTGTCGGGCGATTCCACCGTCATTCTCGGTCGCAGGGGCGGCACCGGTTACTTTGAGCCGGGAATCGTTCCCACGTTCATCTTCAAATCGTTTCCCCAGTATCCGCTGACGATCACTCTGCCGATCTACACGCAGATCGGTCCTTCCACCTACTGGGACGCGCATCACACGTATACGCATTCCATCATTGGCGTCGTTTCAGGAAGCGTGAACGTCTCGGTCCCCTTGGCTTTCGTTCCAGCCCGTTATGGCCACTGGCACGCGGACCTGGGCGTGACCTACGACTACCTGGCCAACAATGCGTTGCTCCACGCCGGCGAGCTCGCCAGCGGCAACAACAATCACAACGTCATCATTGGTTCGCTCGGCGTTGGAGTGAATTTCTAGGTCGGTCGCTTGATTCCCTCGAAGGATGATGAGGCGGGCAATCTTGTCCGCCTCATCCCATAACGGTGAAGGACGACCTTGACGCGTTTAGCCCCGCCGAGCGGATGATGCGGGCATTGCGCCGGCGCGAATGCTCAGCCGGGGAGCTACTCGAAGCGCATCTCCGGCGAATCGAACGATTCGACCCGCCGCTGAACTCGATCGTGGTGCGCGACATTGATCGCGCCCGGCGCGACGCGGAACTTGCCGACTCGCGCTTGGCACGCGGCGACGCAACGCCGTGGCTCGGCGTGCCGATCACGGTCAAGGAATCGATCGACGTCGAGGCTCTGCCTTCCACCGCCGGCGTACCTCAGCGCCGCGGCCATGTCGCGGAGCGCGACGCGTTGACCGTCGCACGTCTTCGAGCCGCGGGCGCGGTCGTGCTGGGCAAGACGAACGTCTGCACCTGGCTGGCCGACTTCAACGCTGACAATCCCGTCTACGGCCGCACCAACAACCCGTTCGACCTGAGCCGAACCCCCGGCGGAAGCTCGGCCGGATCGGCAAGCCTCGCCGCGGGGCTGACCGCGCTGGACTTAGGGAGCGATTTGGGTGGATCGCTCCGCGTGCCCGCCGCATTCTGTGGATTGTGGGGCCACCGGCCCAGCGAAGGGGCGGTTCCCAACAGCGGCCATTTCCCGGGCTCCTCACTCCCGAACGCCGCAGCCGTTATGGCGATCCAAGGGCCGCAGGCCCGCAGTGCGATTGATCTGGAGCTGGCGCTCGACACGATCTCAGGAGCCGACGTCGGCATGGATGCCGGTTGGAAGCTTCAACCGCCGCCGGCTCGTCACGACCGGCTGGCGGATTTCCGCATTGCTATTCTCCCACCGCAGCCGTGGCTGGCAGTCGATTCACAAATCCAATCCGCACTGGATCGGGTGGCCAGTGACCTGTCGCGGCTCGGCGCGCAGGTTCGAGTCCGAGAGCCGGCCGGTATCGAGCTGGTGCAGAATTACGCTCTGTTCCGCCAAATGATGGCCGTCATGGTCTCTTCCCGCTGGTCGCGCGAACGGCGCGCGGAAGTAGGTGAGCGGAAGCGCGCCAGCGGCGAGCGTTTCCAAGCTGCCGAGGCCGGCGGCTTGGAAGCAACGGCCGGCGATTATCTGCTGTGGCACGAGCAGCGCGAAACCATTCGGGCCGCCTGGCGCGAGTTCTTCCGCGATTTCGACCTGCTGCTCACGCCTGCGATCCTCGCGCCCGCGTTCAAGCACACCGATGTTCCACCCGCCGAGCGGAAGCTCCAGATCGACGGGCGCGAGATGGAATTCGACTACACCAGCTTCTATCCCGGCCTTAGCAACCTTCCGGGCCATCCGGCCACCGCCTTCCCGGCTGGCACCAGCGATGGCGGCCTTCCGCTGGGCCTTCAGGCGATCGGTCCATTCCTGGAAGACCGCACGCCTCTTCGCTTCGCGCAACTGCTAGAGCAGGAATTCGGCGGGTTCGTGCCGCCCCCGGGCTACAGCGATGCGCTGTTGTGATGTGTTTCAAACGTACCGGGAGCGACACCGGCAACATCGATCCGGTCGAGACCAGGCCCTTCACCGCCGCCAATTCGTTGAAACCTTCGCGGCATGGGCGTTGTTATTGCCGGGCGGGGAAACGGGGTGTCAATCCAGACGGAATCAAACATGATGCGAAACAATTCTTTGCGTTCCATGACCCGCCGCGGCGCTTGTGCGTTTCTGGCGGCAGCGGTTTTCGCCGGGCTTGGCGCCGGCTGCGATAAGAAGGAATCCGCCTCGACCGGGTCCACCGACGCAGGCAAGCCGCTGACTGTCGGCTTCCTTTACGTCGGCACCAAGGACGACTACGGCTACAACCAGGCCCACGCCCAGGGCGCCGCAGCGGTCAAGGGGATGCCCGGCGTCAACGTCATCGAGGCCGAGAAGGTCGCCGAGACAAAGGACTGCCAGCAGAACATGTCAACGATGATCGAACAGGGAGATGCGACGCTGATCTTTGCCACGTCATTCGGCTACTTCAATCCGCATGTGAAGGAGATCGCGCCCAAATACCCGAAGATCACCTTCCTGCATGCCGGCGGCATCCTGAAGGACGGCGACCCGTCCAACATCGGAACCTACTTCGCCTACATCGACGAACTGGAATACCTTTGCGGCATGGCCGCCGGATCAGTCACCAAGTCTGGAAAGCTCGGCTACGTGGCGGCCAAGCCGATCACACCCGTGCTGCGCGACATCAACGCATTTGAACTGGGAGCCAAAGCGGTCAATCCCAAGTGTACGCTGACGGTCATCTTCACCGGCGACTGGTTCCTGCCCAACGAGGAAGCCAACGCCGTCACCACGCTGGCCGATCAGGGCGTTGATGTAGTCTCGGGCCATATCGATAGCCCGAAAGTGATGCTCCAAACCGCCGAGCGCCGCGGCATCTATTCCTGCGGCTATCACTACAACGGCTCATCGCTGGCGCCCAAAGGCTACCTCACCGGCGCCGAGTGGAACTGGGGTCCGATGTATGTGCGATTCGTGAACGATTACAAAGCCGGCAAACCGATGCCGCACAACTATATGGGGAGCCTGAAGGACGATTCGGTGAAGCTCTCGCCGTTCGGCGCGGCGGTTCCGCCGGAGGCCCAATCGAAAATCAACGATGTGAAGGGCCAGATGATCGCCGGGAAGTTCCAGATGTTTAAGGGCCCATTGAAAGACAACAAGGGCAAAGAGGTCATCCCTGACGGCAAGGGCTTCGACGATCAGGACCCGTCGCTTTGGGGCATGAACTACCTCGTGGAGGGCGTGGTCGGCAACGTGGGCTCGTAGTTGAAGCAGTTCCATGTGGCACGGGCGTCTCGCCCGTGCTTGGGCACGCGATCTGACGGTCAACTCCACTTCAGAACGATCGTGCTGTGCGACATGGTTTCCCGACTCGCGGGCAGCCAGAGCATGCAGCCTCCCTCGACCACGGGCGAGACGCCCGTGCCACGTGAGAGTGGCATCCGGACAGCTCTCATGACCGAGACGTTCAACAGCCAGCGGCCCACGATCGTCTTCCGCACGAAGCGGCTGATCCCAGCGTCGTTTATCGACGCGATGATCATTTCAGTCGTTGCGGTGGTGATTTCGCTGGCGCTGTTCGGCCTGTTCGTCATGTTCTCCGGCGTCGAGCCGGTCGGGATGTACGGCGTGATGCTGCGCGGGGCGTTCGGGACGCCCTACGCGTGGCGGAACACGCTGATTCATGCCGCCCCCCTGCTGCTTACCGCCCTATGCGTGGCGCTTCCGGCCCGGGTGGGAATGATCATCATCGGCGGCGAAGGGTGCGTGCTGATCGGGGGGCTGCTGGCGGCGCTGACGGCCCATCTCCTTCCCCACGCCCCTCCGATCGTCGTGCAGATCGGCATGATCGTCGTCGGGATGTGCGGCGGCGGGATCTGGATCGCCGCCGCGGGAGCGCTGCGGCAATTCCGAGGCGTCAATGAAACCATCAGCAGCCTGCTGATGAACTACATCGCGCTGGCGCTGCTCAACCACTGCGTCGAAGGGCCGATGCACGATCCGACGAGCCTCGACCATCCCTCCTCCTGGCCGATCGGCGTGGCCAACATGATGGGGAACATCCCTGGAACAGAAATCCATGTGGGATTGCTCTTCGGCATCATTATGTGCGTCTTGTGTTGGGTTCTGATGGACCATACGAACGTCGGCATGGCGATGCGGGTGGTGGGCGGAAACGTCCGGGCGGCGCGGGTCGCCGGGATATCCGTGGCAAAGTATTCGCTGCTGGCCTGCTTCCTGGGTGGTGCGGCGGCGGCGCTGACTGGGGTGGTCGAAGTCGCGGCTGTCCACGGGCACGCCAATGACAGCCTCGCCGCCGGCTACGGATATGCCGGCATCCTCGTCGCATTCGTCGCGCGGCAAAATCCGCTGGCCGTGATTCCGGTCGCCATTCTCCTGGGCGGCGTCAATGGCAGCGGCGATCTGCTTCAGATGAAGCTGAAACTCAGCAGCGCCAGTGTGCAGGTCTTCCAAGGCATTTTGTTCCTCGTGATCCTCGGCCTCGACACCTGGGCCGGCCGGCTCAACGAAATCCGTCAGACGTGGTTCGCCCGGCTTCTGGGCCGGGTGGTGTATCGCAATCGCAAATCGTCCCTTGTCCCCGGAGCGGTTCATGCCGGCGCCAACGCCTGATGTGGCGACCCAACTCGGCTACTGGGGCGTGCCTCTGGCGATTGTGGCCGGCGCGATCCGCAACAGCACGCCGTTCATTTTCGTCAGCCTCGGAGAGACCCTCACCGAGCGCAGTGGACGGATCAATCTTGGGCAAGAGGGCACGCTGGTCATGGGCGCGATGGCCGGGTTCGGCGTCTCGTACCTCGTCGCCGACCATTGGTCGTGGGCGGGCGGCGTCGCGCCATGGCTCGGCGTCCTCGCGGCGGGACTGGCCGGGGCCGCGCTCGGCGTGCTCCACGCGTGGCTGTGCTCGCAGCCGCGCGTCAACGATGTCGCCGTCGGAATCGGCATCATGTTGTTCGGCACCGGGCTGGCGTTTTATCTTGGCAAGCCGCTGATCCAGCCGGCAGCCCCGCAGCTTCCCGCGATCAACCTGGGATGGTGGAGTCATTCCGAGTCGGTGCGGGCCGCACTTCGCATCAACTGGCTGTTTTTCATCGGCGTGGCGCTGGCGCCGCTGATGGCCTGGTGGCTGCGAAATACGCGATGGGGATTGATCGTCCGCACCGTCGGCGAGAGCACCGATGCCGCCCGGTCCATGGGCTATTCTGTCAACCGGGTTCGTTTATTTGCCACGGCCGCCGGTGCATTCATGGCCGGCATCGGCGGATCGTTCTTGTCGCTCTACTGGCCGGGAAGCTGGAACGAAGGACTCAATAGCGGCCAAGGGCTGATGGCGGTCGCGCTGGTGATCTTCGCACGATGGAGCCCGGTCAACTGTCTGTTTGCGGCGCTCCTCTTCGGGGGCGCCAAGGCGCTCGGGCCGGCACTGCAATCCGTTGGCGTCAGCCGCGGGCATTATCTTTTCGATGCCGCGCCCTATGCGATGACGTTGCTGATCATGATCGCCACCTGCTCGGCCAGTCGCAGCCTGGCGGGCGCGCCCGCCGAGCTGGGCCAGGCGACAGCCTGACGACGACGGCCGCAGGTATTGCTCCCTCTACCCCTGGGAGAGGGCCGGGGTGAGGGGAAGCTGGAGTAGACGTCGATTAGCAAAGCCGGACGCTCGTAATTCCCCCTCACCGTAACCCTCTCCCGGCGGGAGAGAGAACAAGAGACAGTGTTTTGAGATGGTGGAAATGAACGAAAAGACGTACGTCGAATCTCAACCTTACGCGTGGCCGTGGAACGGCGACCTGCGCCCGGCCAACACGGCGCTCATCGTCATCGACATGCAGATCGACTTCTGCGGCAAAGGTGGCTATATCGATCTGCTGGGTTACGACATCAATCTCACGCGGGTGTGCATCGATCCGATTCATCGCGTGCTGTCGGCGATGCGGGAACGTGGCTTTCACATCCTGCACACCCGCGAAGGACATCGGCCGGACCTATCCGACCTCCCTGACAACAAACGCTGGCGATCCCGTAAATATGGCGCGGGCATCGGCGACGAAGGCCCCTGCGGCCGCGTGCTTGTCCGCGGTGAGCCGGGATGGGAGATCATCCCCGAGTTGGCCCCAAAAAATGGCGAAACGATCATCGACAAACCCGGCAAAGGTTCCTTCTACGCCACCGATCTCGACCTGGTCCTCCGCAAGCTCGGCGTCGAAAACATTGTTCTGACGGGCATCACGACCGACGTCTGCGTCCACACCACGATGCGGGACGCCAACGACCGGGGATACGAGTGCCTGATTGTGGAAGACTGCTGTGCCGCCACCGATCGCGGCAATCATGTGGCGGCGATCAAGATGGTGAAAATGCAGAACGGTGTTTTCGGCGCCGTGTCGAGCTCCGATGCGCTCATCAAGGGGATCTCATGATCGCCACCGCCGGAAATGAAACGACCACAAGTGGCTCGCATCAGGTCATTGCACCCGCAGGCGCACCACGAACCGCGCCCGGCCTTGCGGTGACCGGCATCAGCAAGCGCTTCGGCTCCCTGATCGCGCTGCAAGACGTCTCGATGACCGTCCGCCCCGGTACGATGCACGCGCTGCTGGGGGGCAACGGGGCCGGCAAGAGCACGCTCGTCAAATGCATCATGGGCTATTACCAGCCCGACGCCGGCCGCATCATCCTCGGCGCCGTGCCGGTGACCGTCCGCAATCCGCGCGAGGCGCTGCGGCTGGGCATCGGGATGGTCTACCAGCACTTCACGCTGGTCCCGAACATGACCGTGGCCGAGAACCTCGTCCTGTCTCGCGGCAAAGTGCCGGCCATCATCGATTGGAAGAAGGAGTACGAAGATCTCCGCGCGTTCATGCGCACCACTCCGTTCTTCATCCCGGTTGGCGCGAAAGTTTCGTCGCTGGCGGCCGGGCAGAAGCAGAAGCTGGAGATCTGCAAGCAGCTTTACCTGAACAACAAAGTGCTCTTCCTCGACGAGCCGACCAGCGTCTTGACGCCTTCCGAGGCCGACGAGCTGCTGGGCATGTTGAAGGAGCGAACCAAATCCGGCGAGCTGACGGTCCTGATGATCACCCACAAGTTTCGCGAGGTGATGAAGTTTGCCGACGAAGTCACCGTCCTGCGGACCGGCCGCCTGGCTGGCGGCGGACTGGTCAAGGACCTCTCGCCCAGCGACATGTCATCGATGATGATCGGCTCGGAGACGACCCGAACCGCGGCCCGGGGCGCAGCGCCTCGCGGCGAGCCGCGGCTGCAAATCGAAGGCATTGCGGCGCTGGACGATATTGGCTTGCCGGCGCTTGAGGCTTTGAACCTGACGGTCCACTCGGGAGAAATCGTCGGCATCGCCGGTGTCTCGGGTAACGGGCAGAGCAAGCTGGTGGAAGTGCTGGCCGGACAGCGGCCCGCCTCGGCCGGGCGCGTGCTCGTCCACGGCGAGGTGTATCGCGCCACCCGCGCCGAGATCCGCCGCCATCGCGTCAACTGCCTGCCCGAGGAGCCGCTCAAGAACACCTGCGTCGGCAACATGAGCGTGGCGCAGAACATGGTCCTGCGAAACTTCGACCGCGCGCCCCACTCGATGATGGGATATTTTCTGAACAAAGGCTCCATCCGCCGGGCAGCCCAGGACCTGATTCACCGCTACCGGGTGAAGACGCCGACGCCCGAAACCCAGATCCGAACGCTCTCCGGCGGAAACGTCCAGCGGGCCGTGTTGGCGCGCGAGCTCTCCAGCGAGGTCGAGCTGCTAATTGCCGCCAATCCCTGTTTCGGTCTCGATTTTGCCGCCGCGGCAGAGATCCGTGCCCAGATCATCGAGGCGCGCAATCGTGGGGCGGCCGTGCTGCTGGTCAGCGAAGACCTCGACGAAGTTTTCGAGCTGTCCGACCGCATCGTCGTGATGTTTCACGGCAAATTCGTCTACGAGACGACCGCCGCGCAGGCGGAGATCGGAATCATCGGCCGCCACATGGCCGGCCACGGCGCCGACACGCCGGTCCAACCGACAACCGGTGTCGCATAAATCGATCGCAAACGAACCAGTTTCTACTCCAAGTGACCAACCATCCAGGCAAGGAGATCTCATGCTTCAGAAGAGAATATTCGGCGTGTTCCTGACAATGGCTGCGGCGATGCTTGCCGCGGGTTGCCACTCCGAGGCCCCGTCGGCCACGTCCACGTCGATGACGCCGCGACAGGCGGTGCTTATCACAACGGGGAACGGGACGAGCACCGTCTACATTCCCAGTTCCGACTCGTCGGGCGGCGTTGCGCGGCTGGCCGGAGAAAAGGAATCGCCGGTCTGCAAGCAATGCGCGGAGGACGCCGCGGCCTACTTCAACGGCTCGGCGCTTTCGCCCAAGTGCCCGGTTTGCGGCGCGTCGCGCTCGCCGTTGCATGCGACCAACTGATCGGCGTTCGAGGCGCTTCAGCCGGAGGAGACGGATGCAGAGCGGCGCGATCCACGGGTCGGTGATGATTCTGCACGACCTGTTTTCGGAGAAAATGCTTGATGTGCAACCTTGGGAGCGATTTCGGGAAGGAATCCAGATTCATTGGATCTACCGAATGCCGGCCGGCTGTCAGGCGGCCCTGCTCCGCTACGAGCCGGGCGCGTCGCTGGCCCGCCACGTTCACGTTGGGTTCGAGCACATCCTCGTTCTGCGCGGCAGCCAGATCGACGATAACGGCGATCATCCCGCCGGCACGCTCTTGATCCACGCGCCAGGCACCTCGCACGCCATCACCAGTCCATCGGGCTGCATTGTCCTGGCCATATGGGAAAAGCCGGTCCACATGTGGCTGCCGTAGCGTGTTCACACAAAGATTGTTTCACATCTGGAAGGGAGCCGAGCGGCTCCGCCGCCGGACGCCTTGATCGACGAGTTGTAAAACGATCTCTTAGGGTCCCCCCGGAGTGATCACGCGGATTTCCCAAGGCACACCCATGCGCTCCAGAACCTCTTCCACAGGACCATCAGGGGCAACCAGAATTGCGTCTGTAGTGATCTCGACCGGGACGTGAAGGTTTCCCAGTTCGATCGCCAGCGCGAAACATTCCCGGCGGGAACGAGGCCGTGCAACCAAGACCGTTGACAGGCCGGCCAGAGCGAGAGCTGGCTCTGCGAGGTTCACAAGTGGCATGGCTGAAAGCCAAAATCAGAAGCCGGTCCGTGCCCGCCCGGCGAGCGATTCGCACCCGCCCGAGTCTTGACGCGATAGCAGTGTCAGTCGCAAGATTCTCGCGTCAAGTGCGGAACGGACCGATGGCAAAGTGCTTGCCGCATCGCGCACCTTCGTTAAAGCCGAAATCAGCGCCGCCTGCGGGATCGATCGGCTACGCAGGATCGACCGCCCCTCATCGTCCGCACGTTCCTCGCAACCTGTCGGCGCCAAAGCGCCATCGAACGCAACGCCGGTGGCAAGCCGAGCGGCCGATCGCAAGTGCCCCGCTTCATGCGCAAGGACCGCAGCCAGTTCGTCTTCAGAGAGCATGGCGACAAGCCGCCGAGTGACAAACATGCTCCCGTCCGGGAACGTCCAAGCCCCGAGGCTTTCATTGGACAACACGCGAACGCAGACAGTGGGCGCCTGACCGATGCCAAGCCTTGCAAGCGCAGCTTCGGCCCGAACTTGTTCAGCCCCAGCCACTACCCCGCCCGCGTTTTCTGCCCAGCCAGCCCACGGCGCGCGGGCAGCCGGCATCGCGCCGGAGCCGCACCCGGCGACGAGCAGCAGCAAGATTGCCGATGGAGAAAAGAACCCGCGCACACGGTTTGCGAATACAAGCAGTGTGCCGTTAGCGTGTGAGCGGAATTTCGCATGATTTCACCGCGAGCATTGCACAAGAGCGCAGCTTTTGGGGTTCGCATGCACAGTGGACGGGCAGAGGAAGTGCAACCGCCGGCTGACGACTGGCTGGTCTGGCAACTGGCCGACTCCGCGTTCCCCATCGGATCGTTCGCACATTCGAGTGGTTTGGAAGCGGCATGGCAGCACAATCGGGTGCCGGATGGAGCGGCCCTCGCGGCGTTCATGCGAACGTCCATCTCGCAGGCGGCATATGCGTGGCTCCCCGTTGTGCTGGCGGCCCATCGTGAGCCGGAGAATTGGAACCGTTGGGATCAGCTCTGCAGCGCGATGTTAACCAACCACGTTGGCAATCGCGCAAGTCGAGCGCAAGGCCTTTCGCTGCTTTCGGCGGCAGAGCGAATCTTCGGTGGGCCAAGGCTATCGGCTTTGCGAGCGGACATCCGCGCCGGCCGGGCGTCGGGGCATCTGGCCGCGGTCTTCGGCATTGTTTCGAATGTGATGGGGTTCACCGTCGCGCAGACCGCCCGGCTCTTTATGTTCTGCCACCTTCGCGGGCTGATTTCCAGCGCGGTAAGGCTCGGCATCGTGGGGCCGCTCGAAGGCCAGACGATCCAGGCCGGCCTTTCATCCCACGCCGAGAAGTTGACTCGCATTGGCTTGCAGATTCCCGTCGCCCAGGCGACTCAGACGGCGCCGATTCTCGAACTGATTGGCGCGACGCACGACCGCCTTTACTCTCGTTTATTCCAGAGTTGAACGCGTTCGGAGGAAACCGGCTTGTCCATATCCAATGTCGAGCACAGCCACGATCAATGGTCCAATGCCGGGCAGTTCCGCCATCGCCAAAAGCCCCTGGCCGACCGCGATTACGCCCAGCGTGGGTTCACGGTGGGGATCGGCGGCCCGGTTGGCAGCGGCAAGACGGCGCTCATGCTCGCCCTGTGCCGCAGGCTCCGCCAGGAGATTCCGCTGTGCGCCGTGACCAATGACATCTTCACTAAAGAGGATGCCGAGTTTCTGATGCGGAATGACGCGCTGGAGCCCGGTCGCATCCGTGCCGTCGAAACCGGCGGGTGCCCCCACGCCGCCATCCGCGAGGATATTTCGGCAAACCTGCTGGCGCTGGAAATGCTCGCCGAGCAATATCAGCCACGGCTTTTGTTGCTCGAATCGGGCGGCGACAACCTTGCCGCCCACTTCAGCCGCGAGCTGGCTGACTTCACCATCTATGTGATCGACGTGGCCGGCGGGGACAAGATCCCGCGCAAGGGCGGCCCCGGCATCACGCAATCCGACCTTCTGGTCATCAACAAGACCGACCTGGCGGCCGCCGTCGGCGCGGACCTGGCGGTCATGGACCGCGACGCCCGCAAGATGCGAGGGGACGGCCCGTTCGTCTTCGCCCAGGTGACTCACGGCGTCGGCGTGGAAGCCATTGCTGCCCATATATTAAGCGCTCTGCCTGCACAGGCGATTCATTCTCCAGCTTCTTCTCCGAGCCAACCATAAATTCCGCGTCGCATCTTTTGGCGCGCTTCCGAGTGTTCTCATCGCAACGTTTGAAGCGCACGCCCCGCAGCGCCCGGTGTTTCGCATTTTGCTCCACCTTCCAGCTCTTCGGTTGATTTCTGCCGGGCGGCGCTGATCCATCGCTGCTGCCGGGCTTGGCATAGGGTTTGTTCTGGCCTGTCGGATCGCTCGGCCAACCGGGTTCGTTGCGTCTCCTTTCGATCTCCGGTTGGCCGGGATCTAAACCCCGTCGGGCTGGGTGAATCTTGTTCTCTTTCGTCGGAGCTATCGATGCATAAACGAATGTTGCGTTGGGTCGGCGGTCTGCTTTTGGCCGCCATCGTTCTTCCGTCGCACCCGGCCAAGGCCGAGGAGGCTGTGAAGGTCGGCGTGCTGCACTCGCTGTCGGGAACGATGGCGATCTCCGAAACGTCGCTGCGCGACGTGGTTCTGATGGCCATCGAGCAGATCAATTCGAAGGGCGGGGTGATGGGCAAGCAGATCGAGCCCGTCGTCGTGGACCCGGCGTCCAACTGGCCGCTCTTTGCCGAGAAGGCCAAGGAGCTGATCGTCAAGGACAAAGTCGCGGTCACGTTCGGCTGCTGGACGTCGGTCAGCCGAAAGTCCTGCCTGCCGGTTTTCGAGGCCAAATACACCAAGGATGAGAATCCCTACGGCGGCGGCCTGCTGTTCTACCCGGTGCAATACGAGGGCGAAGAGCAAAGCCACAACGTCTTTTACACCGGCGCATCGCCCAACGAGCAGCTCATTCCCGCCGCCGAATACATGATGAGCAAGGACGGCGGCTCGAAGACCAAGTTTTATCTGCTGGGAACTGACTACGTCTTCCCTCGAACGGCCAACAAGGTGCTCAAGGCGTTTCTCCTGAGCAAGGGCGTCCCCGCGACGAGCATCGCCGAGGAATACACGCCCTTCGGGCATAGCGACTATCAGACGATCGTCGCCCGCATCAAGGATTTCGCCAAGGACAACGACGCCTGCGTCCTTTCGACGATCAACGGCGACAGCAACGTCCCCTTCTACAAGGAATTCGCCAACCAGGGCCTGACGGCCGACAAATGCCCGATCATGGCCTTTTCGGTGGCCGAGGACGAGCTGCGTTCAATGGAAACCGAAAAGCTGGTGGGCCATCTGGCCGCTTGGAACTACTACCAGTCGATCGATACGCCGGAGAACAAGAAGTTCGTGGGCGAGTTCAAGGAATTCTGCGCCAAGCACAAGCTGCCGGGCGGAATGGACCGCGTAACGGATGACCCAATCGAGGCGGCGTACTTCGGCGTCTACGTCTGGAAGGCTGCCGTCGAGAAGGCCGGGAGCTTTGACATCGATAAAGTGATTCCCGCGGTCCTGGGCCTCAAGTTCGACGCGCCCGGCGGTGCCAAGATGATGGACACCGTTAACCATCACACCTGGAAGCCGGTGCTGATCGGATCCATTCGCGCCGACGGCCAGTTCGACATGATCTGGAAGACGCCGGGCCTTGTGCATCCGGATTCCTTCAGCCCCTATCTGCACTCGCCAGAGGACATCAAGAATCTGACGGCGGCCAAATAAGTAAACCTCTTTAAGGGAGGGCGAGGCTCCCGCCGAGCCGGGCGTTGCGGTTGGAAGCATTCGGCTCGGCAGGAGCCTCGCCCTCCCAGACTTACGACGCAACAACGTCGTCTCGTAAAACCAATCGATCAACTCGGACACTCAAAGGAGATTTGGATGAATTGTGCAAAAGCCCTGACCCTTGCCTCGTTCGTGACCGTCGGCGTCGTGCTGGCCGGTTGCAAATCGGGATCGACCGCCCCCGCCGGCGACACCACGCCACCCGCCGCCGTGACTCCGGCGACTCAGCCCTCCATGGTGATGCCCAACCAGGGCAAGATGCCCACGCCGCCGGCGACGCTCGAGAAGCCCGCCGCTTCGTCGATGACGCACATGCTGACCAAGGACGAGCCGTACTACTCCAGCATGCCCGGCACCGACGCCAAGTCGCTCGGCATGGTCAAGAGCGGAACCAAATGCCTGGTCATGATTCCCGGCGACACCTATAGCAAGGTCCTGACTGAAGACGGCGCAACCGTCTACATCGGGACCGACGGCCTGGAGCCAATTCCAGCCAAGAAGTAGCAGGGCTGCGGATGGAGTGGCGTTTGGGTGGCCTTTTTCATGACGGAATGAGTTGCCGATGCGTTTGCGGCACACCGCCGATCAGCGATGGATTATTCCTTCTCTCGTTTTGGCGGGCGTGGTTCTTTTGCACCCGCCCCGCGCGGGTGCCGTGGCCGCCGACACTGCCCCGGTGACTCCGGAACTTCAGGCGGCGGTGCGTTCGCTCAATTCCCCCGACGCCGCCATAAGGCAGAAGGCGTACGACCTGATCGGCGACAAGGGTGATGCACGGTTGATTGCGCCGCTCCTTGCGTTCCGCGACGGGCGTCTGCGAGATCTCGACGGCCGCCTCATCGTCTACGGCGATTCGGTCGATCAGAGCGGCCAACACGCCTTTCCGCTGCTTGATGCATTCACCGGTAAGCAGATCACCAATCCGGACGGGTCGCCCATTTTTCTGGTGCGCAAGTCCATCGACCTAAGTGCGCCCGGGATGATGCGTCTTCCGCCAGCCAGGCGGTCCGAGCGCTCCATCATTGCCGACCTGGTCTCCACGCTCTCTCTTCTTGACCCCGATCCTGCGACGCGCCTGCGAAGCATCCGGGAAACCGGGGAGCGCGCCGCCCGGAGTTTCCCCGACGGGGACGAAGCTCAGCGCCTGCTGGCTCAATTGGCGGCCTCCGAGGGCGCCATCAAGAGCGCGTTCCCGAAACCGACGGATGCCGATAGCGCTGCGATTGTCGCCATTGACCAAGCCGCGGCGCAGAAGCCCGCCCGTCTCACCGCGGCTGCTCCTGACGCAATCGCCGTTCGGAAGGTCGTCACCGCCCTGACGGTCGTGCGCGGCGAAGCGGGCGCACCGCAGGTCGTCGTCGATCGGTCCATCTCAGATTCACGCGCTTATCTCGATCGAGTTGAGGCGCTGCAGAAGAACCAGGACGAGCTGCCCAAATACGCGGCCGCCTTGCGGAAGCAGTTGGAGAAGGAGCCGAACGGGCCGTTTGCAAATGCGCTGCGGGAGTCGGTCGCGGAGACGGACCTTGCCCTGGACGAACCGGCCCGGCGACAAGCCGCGGTCGAGGCGTTGGGGAAGATCGCCACCGAACGGGCCGCCAATGTGCTGGGCAAGGTCGTCGCGGCTGCCCGGCGCATGGGGGATGCCGGGTTGCTCGCAGAAGCGCGGGACGCGCTGCACAAAGCCAATCGATACCAATCCGAAATCAGCTTTGCCCAGGAGACTTTCGCAGGATTGTCTCTGGGAAGCATTCTCGTGCTGCTGGCGCTGGGCCTGTCGATCATCTTCGGGCTGATGGACGTGATCAACATGGCTCACGGCGAGTTCATGATGATCGGCGCGTTCACCACCTTCGTCGTCAGCGAGTGGTTCAAGGTGCATGCGCCTGGCATGTACGACTACTACCCGATCGTTGCCATCCCCGCGGCGTTCCTTGTCGCTGGCGCGATGGGTTATCTGTGCGAGGCGTTGATCATCCGCCACCTCTATGGCCGGCCACTGGAGACGCTGCTGGCCACGTTCGGCGTCAGTATCGTCCTGATTCAACTGGCGCGCGGGTTCTTTGGCGACAACCT
>Ga0182024_10001279_pt1 | contig 65084 bp, 64 predicted proteins | sample P32metaG_FD_120480 | JGI IMG/M metagenome (GOLD analysis project Ga0182024, IMG submission 120480) | Permafrost microbial communities from Stordalen Mire, Sweden - P3-2 metaG (Illumina Assembly) | ecosystem: Environmental > Terrestrial > Soil > Wetlands > Permafrost | place: Sweden: Stordalen... | reverse complement strand
TTTCCCACCGCCTCGACGACGATTTCCCCTCTCTCTCCAAAAACAAAGGCGAAGAGGGTAGCATGACACAAAGCGGACATTTCGTCTGCTATCAAAAGCGGACAGATTCAAAAGCTACCGACATCCCCGCCAGCGTGCCCCGAGATCCAGACTCTTCCGGCAATACTCCAAGCTGCGCTCCATGTGATCCAACTGCTGGATTTTCAGCGCTTCCATATACTTCTCGCGCTGCCCGTTGACGTCCTCCAGCACCTGTGGCTCATTGAACGGCTTGCCGCGCTTCGCGAGCGCTAGAAAACGTGACAAATCGCGCGAGCGTGCTCGCGGGAAATATTTCGTCCAGAACGCGTTGTCGTAAACGGGAAGAATGACTGGCGGACGCGCCGTGATCGGCTTGCAATAAATGTAGACCGAAGGCGAAATCAGTTCCGCGGCCCGCGCCACGATGGCTTTGAAATCGTTGGTGCCTTCACCCAGAGGAACCCACTGGATGGCGATGCCTCCGGGCGTTTCATAAACCACCGAATCGCGCAAGTGAAACGAGACCGCGTAGGGGCCCAGCTCTTCGACCGTAGTGAGAGGATCTTCGGCGACGAATACCGGATTGCCGGTATCGAGATAAGATCCGACGAACTCCTTGCCCGCGGTTTCGATCAGCGTCCGCGTTTCCCACGCCTGCAATTCCTTGTGATTTTCGATCGCGATCTTGATGCCCGCGTCCATGGCCTGAGAACGGACCTCGCGCAGTACGCCGACCGCCGATTCGATGATCTGATCGAGCGACCCATCGGGCAGCGCGTAGCGGTCGCCGGCGACCAGCGTGCGCACGATGGGCGATCCCATGGCCGCCGCCCGCGAAATATTCATGCGCAGCTCGGCAATCGTCTTGGCGCGGTCTTCCGGCTTTTTCGGATTGACGGCGCCGGTCATGGCGCTGCCCCCGGTTTCGAGATGAAGCCCGGTGTCCTTGGCCCAGGCGCGGACCTCGGCCCAGTGCTTGGCGTCGCGCACACCGGCATCGAGCGAGTCCTGCAAGAACACGGCGTCCAGTTTCTGCTTCACGGCGTAATCGAACAACTGGCGGTCGTTCCAGCGCAGGAAGCGGAGGCAATAGGTGTTGTAGCCGAGGTTCCATTTACGAGGCGCGGCTTTGGCCGAAAGAGCGGCGAGCGCGAGCGCGGTGCGGAGAAGATCGCGACGGGTCATGTCACGAGTATACGCCGAGACTGCTCACTTTCCCCGGCTGGCGCGCAGAGTCGATTGAATCGCCTGATTTTCGCGTAGCAGCGTATTTTGCAGTTGAGCCAGTTGACGGGCGAGCGGCTGCAAGTCCGACTGCACCGTCTTGAGCGGCACGCCGGGCGCGAAGGAAAGAATAAGATTGGACTGTTGCCGTTCCACCGAGGCGACGTCCAGCAAGGTCGAATACACGGACCGCGCAGCGGCCAGCGCCCTCGCGTTATCCGCGGGAGTTTGGGCCACTACCAGGGTTTGCGTCAGGTCCCGCAAGCGGCCAACGCTCGCCTCATAGCGGTCGAGCAGCGGCAGCACTTTCTGATGGTTCTGCTGCAACTCGCTCAGCGTGCCGCGGGCGACGCGCAGGCGGTCGATTTCGCGTTGCAGTTGTTGAAGCTCGGAGTTTTCGGCCGCCATCGTCCGCCTGACCTCGGCGGCCTTGGCTTGTTTTTGCATGTTGACGCGCGTGCCGACCGCGAGGGCCGATACGAAGCCAACAACGAGAGCCGCGATCAACGATGCTCGAATCGCAGCCTTGACCGGGCGGGCCACCACCAGCGTATCCCCCAGCAGATCGTGCCATCCCTGGCGCCGCGCGTCGCCCAGGCGGAAGAGAATTCCGATGCCGACGATCAACCGCGCCGTCTCGCGTACTAAAATGCGACCGATGGAAGGCGGCGTGTAAGGGTCGTAATCCCTGACGACCTGAATGCCCAGGATGTATTTTCCAATTGTGTTGCGAGTGGAAAGCTGGGCCGCGAGCATGTAGGCGGTAAAAACCAGAGCGCCGACGATGTTGCCCGCCGGAACGGGATGGCCTGAGGCCGCCAGGATCATGATCAGCGTCATCATCACCGCGAGGTCCACGGCGTAGGCTGCCAGACGGCGTCCCCAGGACGCAATGTTCTCGCCGCCGTTTACCGTCACGTCCGTCGAGGAGCCGGGAAGGGCCGGCGGCTCGCTGGGATTGATATTCAGTCCGTACATGTTTGCCTCCAAACGGAATGCGCGCAATTGTACAACAAACCGGCTCACGTCCGGGTATACTCACGTTTAATATGCGGATTTTCGTGGTGCTGAGTGCGATGTTATTGATCGCCGCCGATCCGACCGACGAGGCGACCAGGCGATGGTGGGCTCATGTAAGAATTCTCGCGGCCGACGACCTGGAAGGGCGCGACACGGGCAGCGAAGGATACAAGCGCGCGGCCCGCTATGTGGTCGAGCAGTTCGAGCGCGCGGGCTTGAAGCCGGCCGGCGAGTCGGGATATTACCAGTCGGTGCCGCTGCGCGCAGTGCGCATCAAGAAAGATGAATCGTCGATCGCGCTGGTGAGCAAGGACGAGACGGTCACGCTGCTGTGGCTTTATCACGACATCACGGTGACGCCGCGTGTGAACATGCCCATGTCGATCGGCGCGCCGATGGTGTTTGCGGGCGACGATCTGACCGGAGCCGATTTTAAAGGGAAGATCGCGGTGGCGATTGCCGGCGGACGCCCGCGGAATACTGGCGCTCTTGGGAATTTATCCATCGACAACCCTCGCGCGATCGAGACACCCCGGTGGCCGGTTGCGTACGCGACGGTGATGTCGATCGAAGGCAAGGAGCGAGCGGGAACACCCGGAATCGCGATGCGCTTCAATCCGGCCGAAGCGGAGAAATTATTCGTCGGGTCGGGGCACACGTTCGCAGAGTTATTGCAACTGGCGGCGGCGAAGAAGCCTCTGCCCACGTTCCCTCTGGCGGAATCGATCCGGCTTAAATTGAAGGTCGACGCCGAGGAGCTGAAGTCGGATAACATTCTCGCGGTTCTGCCGGGTTCGTCGTTGCCGGATGAATACGTCGCGGTGTCCGCGCATCTCGATGGCTATGGCTTCGGCGAGCCGGTCAACGGCGACGGCCTGTACAACGGCGCGTTCGACGATTCGGCGTATGTGGCGGAGCTGATCGAGCTTGCCGCCGCGTATAAAAAGGCCGGGAAGTCTCCGCGCCGCAGCCTGCTCTTCTGCGTGTTCACGGGCGAGGAAAAAGGGCTGCTGGGATCGGACTATTTCACCTCGCATTTGACGATTCCCAAGGAGAAGATTGTCGCCGACATCAATCTGGACTATCTTCGCCCGATTTTTCCGCTGAAAATCTTGACCACGCTCGGCCTGGAGGAATCGACTCTGGGAGACTCGGTGAAGAAGGTGGCGGAGCCACTGGGGATTCGCATCCAGAACGACACGGAGCCGGAACGAGGCTTATTCCGCCGCAGCGACCAGTACAATTTTATTCGCGGAGGCATTCCCGGCGTCGCGTTCATTTTCGGATACGAGAATGGTTCGCCCGAGGAAACGATCTATAGAAAGTGGTATGCGGAGCGCTACCACCGGCCTTCGGACGATCTGAATCAGCCCGTCGATTTTGGAGCGGCCGCGAAGTTCAACACCTTCTTTTCGAAATTGGTGGACGAAGTAGCAAACGCCGTGGATCGGCCGCGATGGAAACCAGGCAGCCAGTACGCTCCGAAGTAGCGGTCCCGCGTAGGGATCGCTCCCTATGGTCGCGGCTCGGAATCGGCGTTACGTAAGGCCAAGCGCTTACCGAGCCGCGACCGCAGGGAGCGATCATCCGGCGCGTCTTACCTCGCCGTCGTGATGCTGACCGATCCCGTCACCCCCGACCGTTCGTCCAGCACCGCAATCCGGATACGCGCCGTGCCTTTCGGCTGTTCGACGATCTGTTCGAGGACCAGTCCTTCCCGGCGTTTGGCGGCGTAGAGATTGTCGTTCAGGTCCAGCGAAATTTTCTTGCTGGTGAGCGCGAGGTTGCGCCCGTCCGCGGATTCCGCGACGTAAACCACGTCGATAGCGCCGGTCCACTTCCCATTTTGTTTTTCGAGCGAGAGATCCGCGAAATTGACGTGCAGCGCCACGCGCGAAGTATCGATTGCCGCAATCAGGCCGATGGCCGTGGAGTCGAGCGCGCTGGCGACCGCGTCATGCAAAAGCGCCGCGACATCGTCCTCAGTTGGTGGTTTGGCCGCCGCGGCGATGTAGCCTTTACGATGGCGTACGTCCAAGCCGGGGCGGTCGACCTTGACCTTAATTTCGTGAAACCCGTCGGCAGCCGAGGAGTCGGCGTAGAAGCCGAGGGTGTAAGTAAGGTCGGCGTCGGAGATGGCTTTACCGATGGCGCCGTTGATGTCGTTGGTGTTGACAAATGCGACGCCGCCTGTGCCGTCGGCGAGATCGCGCATGGAATCGAGGCCTTCCGGTATGTCGATGGGCATGCTCCCCGGCAGTCGGCCGTTGCGCGAGGAGAAACTTGAGCCGGGCCTGCCTCCCCTTCTCACATCGACGTCCGGCATGGCCAGGATTCCTCGATCGTCGATCGGATAGATCGCGATGTCGGCCGCGCTCAGCACTCGGGTTGTGCGGGTGATTTCCTCAATGAAGGTGCGATTCTCGCGGTTGATGTCCCATTGGTCCCTGTTTACATGAAGCAAAAAAGAGGGGAAGCTGCTGGAGATCCAGAGAAGGCTCTTGCGGCCCGGGACGTGCGCCAGGTGATTCGCGATCTGCGATAACGCGGAGAGAGTCAAATGAATGCGGTCGACATTAGTGGCGTCGCGCAGTTCCTTGAGGCCCTCGCACAGGTGACTGGCGCAGCCTCCGACACGGGTTCCTTCGAGGATCGCGGAGGATTCGCCATGAAAGCCGGCGATGGCTTTCTTCAAGAGCGCGGGATCGTCGGTGAAATCGTGCAACACGCGAAGGCTATGGCCGCTTAGCAGATAGATGGCCACGCGGCGGTTCAGATCGAGCGATTCGAGAAATTTCAGAATCTGCTGTTGCGCGACCTGCTGGTCGGGCATCTCGGTGTTGAGCCCGTCGATCAGCAGCACGGTGGCGCTGGCGGGCGCCTCGTCATGAGATCTGAGTCGATTGGTGAACACACCCGGCGGAGCGGGTGCTGCCGGCTTCGCCTCGGAATTGGGAGACGACGGTGCCACGCTGAACAGGGCAATCTGGTGCTCTTTCCCTTTGTCGAAAATCTTGAAATCCTTTTTCGCGAGGCCGGAGACGGGCCCGTGGCTATCGCGAACCACGACGTTGACCTGCACCAGCCGCGTGGTGACGCGAATGGTGGTGTCCTGCGCAAAGAGCAGAGCCAGCAAGAGGAAGGCTAGGCGCACCATTCCAGCGTATCAAGCGACGCATCCCTCCAGCCATGTGGCGCACGCACTCGTGCGTGCCGCGTCGACACTCGTGTCGATGCCTGGCCCTGGACGCGACACGCCGTGGGCGTGCGCCGCTAGTGCGTCATCGAATAAACAATAAAATTCACTCCCATGCGGATTCCCAGCGCCGAGTATTTTTCCGGATACTCCGGCCAATCCGCCCACTCCCACGAATCGCCTGCGTCGATGTTGAACCAGATCGCGACCAGCAGGCGCCCCTGCTCGTCGTAGATGCCTCGCCAGTGCGGGTCCACGCCGTCGTTGCGATACGGCCTCCCGCTGCGCAGCGACCATTCGCCGGGGATCGCCGTCTTGGTCAGATCGAAGACTGTGTGAAAAGCGGAGTCCGACTCCTCCATTTCGACGATCGGCCGGTCCGGAAAAATCATGTGCATGTTGCGTTCAAAATTTCCCCATTCGATCGTGCCCCAGAAATCGTCGCAGACTAAAAATCCGCCGCGGTCAATGTAATCGCGAAGCTTCGCCGCCTGCGACTCGGTAAGATTCATGCTGCCCGCCTGCACAGCGTAGAGCCACGGGTAATTGTACACATCGTCGCCGTCGTCTAAATTGACCGGCTGCTCGACCGACCGTACATCAAGGCGCGTCAGCCGGCGCACCGCGACTGTGAAATGCCGGTCGGCGCGCGGATAATCGTTGGTCCAGGCGGCCCATCCTTCCTGCCACGGACCCCGCGTGCGAACCAGCCCGATAAACGGATGCGGAGGATACATCAGCCGCGCGAACACCCATTCGGTCTTCTCGCGCCAGTCCGGAGGGAGAGGGAAATTGGCGTATTCCTGCCCCGGATACTGCCGGAAAGGCTGCTGGAAGGCGTACAATGTTCCGAGAACGGCGAAGACCAGCGCGAATCGCCCGTTCCGAGGAAGCATAGTAGGATCTTATGACGAAACGATTGGCGATTGCGGTTACCCTGTTCGTAATTCCTGTTTTTGCCCAGCAGAAAGCCGGCGGCGATCTCGGATTTAAAGATACGCCCATGCTGCCCGGCGACAAGTGGCACGTGCACGATCCGGACCGTCCGCATCCTCGCGTGGTGACTCCCGGAGCCACGCCGGGCGCGCCCCCTTCCGACGCGACCATTCTGTTCGACGGCAAGGATCTGTCCAAGTGGATGCAGAAAGGCAAGGACGGAAAACTGTTCGAGCCGAAATGGCCGGTGCGCGATGGATATTTCGAGGTCGATGCGCGCCACGGCGACCTGGTGACCAAGGAAGCGTTCGGCGATTGCCAGTTGCACGTGGAATGGGCTTCGCCCGCGGTGGTGGAGCATTCCAGCCAGTCGCGCGGAAACAGCGGCATCATTCTGATGAGCCTGTATGAAATCCAGGTGCTGGATTCGTACAACAATCCGACCTACGCCGACGGCCAGGCAGGCGCGATCTACGGGCAGTGGCCGCCGCTGGTGAATGCGACGCGTCCTCCGGGCGAGTGGCAGGCCTACGACATCATTTTTGAAGCTCCCCGCTTTGACGGTGACAAGCTGGTGAAGCCGGCCTACGAGACGGTGATTCTGAACGGTGTGCTGCTGCACAATCACCAGGCCAGCCTCGGACCGATGGTCTACCGCAAGCTGGCGCATTACACGCCGCACGCGGCCCAGCTGCCGCTGATGCTCCAGGATCACAACACGCCGGTGCACTTCCGCAACATCTGGATCCGCAAAATCGGCAACTACGACGAGCCGGAGAAATAAGAGCCAAGTAGCCCACTTGCGCGCGGGAAAAATCGGGAGTAATCTGCAAGCAGAGAGGTAGTCCAGTGAAACTTCTTCGGTCAGCTCTTCTTCTTTCTTCCCTCTTTTCCCTTTCTGTGATGGGTCAACATGGCGGTGGAGGCCACGGCGGCGGCGGTGGTGGTGGATTCCGAGGCGGCGGAGGTGCCGTTAGCGGATTCCGCGGCGGCGGAGGTGGTTATGCGGGCGGCTATCGCGGCGGCTACGGCGGATACTACGGCGGCTATCGCGGCTGGGGATATGGCGGCTGGGGTTTTGGATTCGGATTAGGTTGGCCCTACTACGGTTACGGCTACGGCTACCCGTATTCCTACGGCGGTTACTACGATCCCTATTATTACGACTACGGCTACGCCGCTCCCGTGTACACGTACGCGCCTGCCGCGCCAGCGGTGACCTACGCGGCTCCAGCGGCTCCAGCCGCTGCTTCGGGCGGCTATTACCGGCAGGCTGATTTTTACCTGATCGCGTTTGCCGATCACACCATTCGCGCGGCGCAGTCCTATCACGTCATCGGCGACCAGATTGAGTGGACGCCCAAAGAGGGCGGCGCCGTGCAACGAGCCCCGCTCGCGAGTGTCGATAAGGCCTTCAGCGCGCAAATCAATCGCGACCGGCGGGTGAAGTTCGAGCTGCCGTAACGAGCAGACGCTCCGGCGCGCTTCTGGTGATACATTGGAAGTACGGAGTGCCCTGCGTGGTTAAGAAGCTCACAAAGCACGGAAACAGTCTCGCGTTGGTGATTGACCGCCCGATCCTGGACCTCCTCAAGATCGATCCTGACACGCCCCTCGATGTCAGTACCGACGGAAAGCAATTGATCGTGGCTCCGGCGAAACCTTCGGCGCGGCGGCGGAAATTCGAGGCAGCGCAGGAAGAGGCGCACAAGCGATTTGGGAAGGCCTTCCGTAAACTGGCCGAGTGAGTTTCGCGCACAGCTGATTGAGATTTTCGAGTCGCGAGGTAGTCAGATACAAAATGCCTGACTACCAGTCGCGATGCACGCGTCTTACCGATGTATGATTGAGAGAAGATGGCGGAGTACAACTACACTGTGCTGTTCGAACCCGCCGAAGAAGGCGGATTCGTGGTCACCTGCCCGGCGCTTCCCGGCTTGGTGACCGAAGGCGACACGCTCGAGGAAGCTCGCGCGATGGCCCAGGACGCGATCCGCGGGTACATCGAGAGCCTGCAAAAGGACCATCTCCCGATCCCGTCGGATAAAACGGTTAAGGAAGAGATTCGCGTTCTCGTTCCAGAATCTGTGTGAGCAAGCGTCTTCCAGCGCTCACGCCCAAAGACGTTTTTCGTGCGCTTCAGCGTTCCGGATTCTATCTCCATCACGCGACGGGAAGTCACTACTACCTGAAACATCCCGAAAAGCCAGGTGTGCGCGTCACGCTGCCGTGGCACAACAAAGACCTGAAACGGGGAACTCTCGCGTCGATCATAGATCAGGCTGACTATACGACCGACAAGTTTGCGGAGTTCCTTTGAACGTCCCCGGGCGTCGGGAGGACCTCCCTTTCCAGCTCGACACCCTTCCGATAGTGCGACGCCGCGGTGGTATGATTCTCTTTCGCCTTAGGAGGGCCTATGGTTGGCCGTGCGTTAGCGGCATCCTGCCTGCTTTTCTTTCCAAACTTTATGTGCGCTCAGGCGCTCGGCCAGCGGCTCCAGGATGTGCATAAGATCTACGTCGATGCCTTTGGTACCGGCGATGACGCCGAGGTTATCCGAAGCAAGGTAATAGCTCAGCTGGTAAAGTCTGGTCGCTTTGAGGTGGTCCAGTCGCAGGACATGGCGGACGCCGTCTTAACCGGGGCAGGCCAAGTCACGAGCTCGCAGTATTCTGGGGCAAGTTCCATTGGTGGCACCGTCAGCGCCCGCTCCGGGACTATGTACCAAGCTACGGCTGGTGTCCGGATCGCGGGGAAAGATCAAAAAATTCTCTGGGCTGACGACGCGACCGGGAGGGGGTCCTCAGCAAGGGCCGGCTCCACTCTCGCTGACAAAATCGTGAAGGACCTGCTCAAAGAAGTTTTGAAAAAAGACAGGGGCAAATGACAGCCGAGCGAGTCCCGGAGGGCGCTCCATGGCGAATATTGATAGGTGACCGGGGAGGCGCGTCTGCATCCTCGGTCCTAATGGAGGAGCCATCATGGCCTCGGATGAGCCGATCGGAGCAGCGGCGGCGCCAGACAACCGCATGGCATATGCGGAGGAGTTCAAGTCCAGGGTGGACTTGACAAAGTCTTTTTGCGACACCGCAAAGACCTATATTCAGATTAGTTCCGCTGCGCTGGCTCTTCCGATATTTTTCACCCAGGCGGTGCTCGGTAAGGAAGCAGCCGAAAGAGGGCTTCGGGGCGTCGGAGTGCCCTGCAGCCTGGTCGTCGCTTGGACTTCTTTTCTGCTTGCCATCGGATTCGGACTCGCGTACCAGTGGCTCGCGATCCGGCGCATGTGGGACGAACTTCACACAACGCAAGCCACCGACCAGAACATCGCCCAGCCAGGATTCCGAACGACTCGATGGGTACCGAAGTTCGAGTGGCTGAATAGGTCCTACCTATACGGTTGCATGCTCGGATTCTTTTACCTAGGTGCAATCTTTTTTGTTGTGTTCGCCGCCCACGTGTTGCGAAAATAGGACGCTGCCGGAAAGCTGCGCACCCTGCGTCCGCTACACTAAGAATTCAGCCCCATGTTTAAGTCCCTTTTCGGCTCCTCGCCCGCTCCCTCTTCCGAACCCGGCCTTCTCGAACGCCTCAAGGCTGGCATTCAGAAAACCCGCGCCGGCCTCATGGAGAAGCTGGAGGACGCCGTCAGCGGGCGCAAGGAAATCGATGCCGGCGTTCTTGAAGAGCTCGAATACGCTCTCATCACGGCCGATATCGGCGCCAAAACGACGGCTGAGATTCTGGAGCTCATCCGGCAGCGTGTCGACCGCCATCAGGTCGGCGATATTGCCGAACTAAAGAGCCTGATTCGCGAACATCTGCTCGAAATTTTGCAGGTCACCGAAAAGCCTGTCCCGCTGGTGATGGATCCTCCCGCTGTGATGATGGTGGTCGGAGTCAACGGGGCGGGAAAGACGACCTCCATCGGGAAGCTGACGCGGCGCTTGCAATCGGAAGGGCGCACCGTCTTACTATGCGCCGCCGACACGTTTCGCGCGGCGGCCATCGAGCAGCTCGAAGTTTGGGCCGAACGCACGGGCGCGGGTTTGATCCGCCAGCAGCCCGGCTCCGATCCGAGCGCGGTGTTGTTCGATGCTCTGCAAGCCGCCAAGGCTCGCAAGGTCGACTACGTAATCGTCGATACGGCCGGACGCTTGCACACGAAAACCAACCTGATGGCGGAGCTCGAAAAGATGCGTCGCACCGCCGCGCGCGTGATTCCCGAGGCTCCTCACGAAGTCCTGCTGGTGATTGAAGCAACCACCGGGCAGAACGGCCTCGAACAGGCGCGCAAGTTTACCGAATCGAGCGCCGTGACCGGAATTATTTTGACCAAGCTCGACGGGACGGCGAAAGGCGGCGTGGTCGTCGCCATTTCGCGCGAGCTGAATCTCCCGATCCGCTACGTCGGCGTCGGCGAGCAGTTGGACGATCTGCTGCCGTTCGAGCCGGAGAATTTCGTGGCATCGCTTTTTGACTAATGCATCGCTATATTGAGGACGCGCTGGAGCTCGCCGCGCGCGGCTTGGGTCGCGTGAGTCCGAACCCCTGCGTCGGCGCGGTCATCGTCGCGGGCGATGCAGTCGTGGGAAAAGCATTCTATACCGCGGCCGGTGTCAGACACGCCGAGGTCCTTGCGCTCGACGAAGCCGGAGAGCGGGCGCGTGGCGCGACGATGTACGTCACGCTCGAACCACACGCGCACCAGGGCCGCACGCCTCCCTGCACCGATGCGATTATCGCCGCCGGCATCGCACGGGTGGTCGCGCCGATGGAGGACCCCAATCCTCTGGTTCGCGGCCGCGGCTTCGCTCAGCTGCGCGACGCGGGCATCGACGTGGAGCTGGCCCCCGAGTACGCCACGCGCGCCGCGGAATTGAACGAGGCGTTTCTGCACTTCATGCGCACCGGGCGTCCTTTAGTGATGCTGAAGGCCGCGGTGACACTCGACGGGAAGATTGCTGCGCCCGAGGACGGCTCTTCTGGGTTAAAACCAGGCTGGATCACCTCTGAAAAAGCCCGCGCGCATGTGCAGACGCTGCGCCACCATTCCGACGCGATTCTCACCGGCATCGGGACCGTGCTCGCCGACGATTGCCGCTTGACCGACCGCAGCGGCGAAGAGAGAAGCCGTCCGCTGCTCAGAATCGTTCTCGACTCGCAGCTGCGCTTGCCCCTGGAATCGAAGATGGTCGAATCGGCGAAAAACGACGTTCTCGTCGCGACCACGTCGGCGGGTTCGGCCGAGCGCCGCCACAGGCTGGAAGCGAAGGGCATCCGCGTGGAGATGCTGGAGGGCCCCGACGGCCGCGTAAGCCTGCACGCGATCACGGAGCTTCTGGGGCGCGAGAAATATTTATCGCTGATGATCGAGGCGGGCAGCCGCGTGAACTGGTCGGCGCTCGAATCCGGGGTCGCGGACAAGATTTTTTTCTACTACGCGCCAAAGATTCTGGGCGGGATGCAGTCGCTGCCCGTAGCCGGCGGAGCGGGCCGCATGCGGCGCGCCGATGCCATCCGGTTTCGCGATGTGCGCCTGCATTCCATCACCGCCAACGAATTTGCGGTGGAAGCGCGGTTGGATAAAGCGGTTGGATAAACTTGGTCAAGTAGCATGTTTACAGGGATTATCGAGGAATTAGGGACCATCGCCGCGTCCGGCACGCGCCTGTTGGTGAACTGCTCCACCGTGCTCGAAGACGCGCGGGAAGGTTCCAGTATCGCGGTGAACGGCGTCTGTCTCACCGCGCTCGACCTGACGAATAATTCCTTTTCGGCCGACCTGGCTCCTGAAACCTTGGCCCGCACCAACCTCGGCGATCTGCGCCCAGGCTCGCGGGTGAATCTGGAAAGGCCGGTAACTCCTGCCACCAGGCTCTCCGGTCACATCGTGCAGGGGCACGTCGACGCGACGGCCGAGCTGATCGCGCTAGACGAATTGCGCGACGGCAACTGGTGGCTGAAGGTGCGCGCGCCCGCCGCGCTCGACCGTTACCTGGTTTTCAAGGGGTCGATCGCCATCGACGGAATCAGTTTGACCATCGCGTCGCTCGAGGGCGATGTGCTGGGCGTGACCATTCTTCCGCACACCTACGCCAATACCACGCTAGGGATGCGGCGGGTCGGGGATCGCGTAAACCTGGAAGTAGACGTGCTGGCCAAGCATGTCGAAAAATTGACGCGGTCTACTACTTGACGGCGTTCGCGGTTCGTGTCATACTCCCATCGATAGACGATGGGACTGCGGCATTACTTCACACGTAAGAAACGGGAGCGCGAGCTGGAAGAAGAGCTGCACGCCCATCGCGAAATGGTGGAGGACGAGTTTCGCCGCTCGGGCATGACCGAAACCGACGCCCGTTTCGCCGCGCAACGCACCATGGGAAACTCCACCATCGCGCTCGAAGACAGCCGGGCCGCGTGGAATTCTCAGTGGCTCGAATCGATGTTCTTAGACGCGCGTTACGCTTTTCGCTCCTTTCTCCGTGCGCCCATGTTCGCACTCACGGTCATCGGCACCATCGGACTGGCATTGGGCCTGAACACGACGCTGTTCACGATCTTCAACGCCTACGTCCTGCGGCCCCTTTCGGTGCGCGATCCTTATAGCCTCTACCAGTTCAACTGGATCACCAAAGGCGGCGACTTCCACGCCTTGAGCCGGCCGGAGTTTGAGAAGCTGCGGCGCGAGAATCAGGCGTTCACCGATGTCATGGCTTCCGCCGGGACCATTACCCGCTCCGGCGGCCGCCATCTTCTGGTGTCGCAGGTTTCGACCAACACATTTTCCGTGCTCGGCATCGACGCGAGCATCGGCAGGCCAATGCTGCCCGGCGATAGCGGCGTCGCCGTGCTCAGCGACGCGGCGTGGACGAACAAGTTTGGTGGCGACGCTCGAATCGTGGGACAGAGACTCGAAATTCTGGGCGCCTCATACGAAATCGTCGGCGTCGCGCGGCCGGAGTTTACCGGGCTCACCGACAATCTGCCGGACCTCTGGATCCCTTTGCTCGGATCCGGACCGGATGTCGCCAGAGGGCTGTTCGTTGTCGGCGGTGTCAAGCCGAACGTCACGCCCCAGCAGGCCAGGGCGGCTCTGGCCGTGTGGGCCAGTCAGGCCACGGCGGATCTTCCCAAAGAGCAGCGCGCCACGACGGTGCGACTCGAATCGGCGGCAACCTTGATTCATTGGAATGCCAAGATGATGCGCGTTTTCGCGCCGCTCTTGGCCGCCTTCGCCCTGGTGCTGGTCATCGCCTGCGCCAACGTCGCGAACATGATGCTCGCCCGGGCCATGGCCCGCCAGCGCGAAATCGGCGTGCGGCTTTCTCTCGGCGCCGGACGCGCGCGCCTCATCCGCCAACTGCTGACGGAGAGTCTCCTGCTGGCGATTCCAGCCGCCCTCGCCGGCCTTCTCATCTCACAGGTGACGATTCACTTCATAGAGGATCTGCTGTTTCGAACGATGCCGCCCATGCTGGTGGAACTGTTCCACCCGGTCGCCCTGACGCCGGATATTCGAGTGTTTCTGTTCATTCTGGCCGCCGCCGCGGCGTCCACATTGTTATCTGGATTGGTGCCCGCCATTCAGGCCACGCGTCCCGGTCTGCTGTACGCTACGCGCGGAGATTTCAGCGCCGATTTTCATCCCGCCCGGCTCAGAAACGCGCTGGTGGTGAGCCAGGTGACGGTGTGCGTCCTGTTGCTGATCTGCTCTGGAGTCCTCCTGCGCGCTTCGCGGAGGTTGCAGGAGAGCGATGTGCGCCTCGTCGCCGAGGGTGTTCTCGAAATTGAGGGTTACGGGAACCCCTATGCGAAAATTGCCGATCGGCTGGAACGGGAACCATGGGTCGAAAGCGCCGGCTCCGCCTGGAGGACGCCGCTGATGGGGCCTCTCCGGACGATCCCGGTTGCGCCGGGTGCGGATTTCGTCCGCGCCGGATACAACTTCGTATCGCCGCAATACTTCCCCATCTTTCGTATTCCCCTGGTGCGAGGCCGAAACTTCGCGGTCGAAGAATCGCGCTCGGGAGCGCCGGTCGTGATCGTCAGCGAAGCGACGGCCGCGCGATTCTGGCCGGGCCAGGACGCATTAGGCCAAACCCTGCGCATCGAACCCGAGGCCCATAAAATGCAGCCCGCCTTTCACGTCGCGAGAGTGATCGGTATCGCCGGAGATGTCATGAGCGGATGGATTGGCGACGGCATCGACACGACATGCATTTATTTCCCGACCGCTCCTGGCGCCGCGACCAGCGATGTGCTGCTGGTACGGGTAAAAGGCGAGCCCGAGGCGGTGCGGCGGGCGCTCGATGAAGCGACTTCCAGCGTAGCGCCCGGCGCCGTCGCTTCGATCGTGCCCGTCGAACAGGCGTTCTCATTGCAGATCTATCCGTTTCGGGCGGCGTCCTGGATTGCTTCGTTTCTCGGCGTGCTCGCTCTGGTCCTGTCGCTCTCCGGAATTTACGGAGTCCTGTCCTACCTGGTGAGCCAGCGCACGAAAGAAATCGGCATCCGCATGGCACTGGGCGCGACCACCTCCTCGGTCGTTCGCATCGTGCTGAGGCAATCGATGAAGCTTGCGGCTGTGGGAATCCTGATCGGCGCGACGCTGGCCCTTGGCGTATCGCGATTGTTCGCATCGGAGTTGCAGAACGTGAATACGTTCGATGCCGTGGCGTATTTGGGAAGCATCGCGCTAGCGCTCGCGGCGGCCCTCGCCGCTGCGTACGTTCCATCGCGCCGTGCGGCCGGTGTCGATCCGGTAACCGCTCTGCGCTGCGATTGACTCGCCGCTCATTCTAGCCCCTCTCTAACACTCGCCAGCCCCATGCGTCAGCGTGGGGTTAGTGCGGGCATGGGAATAACCCCAAGCTCACGCATGGGGCTGGCCGTGGCCCGCCAGCAGAGGTCGGTTTACTGATACACCGGCTTCACGATCATCCCCTCTTTAAGAGGTTTTTCCGTCGGCAACGCGACGCTGTCGCCTTCGCTCAACCCTTCTACCTGCGCCCGCGTGGTATTGCCGATTCCCATGGTGATTTTTTTCCATGCCACGCGATCGCCCGCCAGCACGAACACTCCGGCTTGCCCCAGTTCCCGGCGGATCGCCTCACGCGGAATAGTTAGCGCATTCTGAACGGACTCGGCGCGAATCTCGGCCGTGACGTTGGTTCCCGGCAGCAGGTCGCGGTCGGGATTCTCAATCACGCAGATCACTTGCCCCACCTGCCGCGAGCCTAACGCTTCAATCTGCGTAGGCGTCTTGTCGACCACTCCCGTCCAGGAACGTCCCGGCAGCGCGTCCCAGGTGATGGAAACCGGCAGGCCGCGCGCCACGCGTCCCAGGTCCGGCTCGTCGACGTAGACGTTGACCCGCACGCGCTCCAGTTTGCCGATATAAGCGACGATATCCCCCGCGTTCAGGTATGCGCCGCGCTTCAAATCGAACCGGTAGACGACGCCGGAGATGGGCGCGCGGACCACGCTTTGTTTAATGCGCTGGTCGGCGAGCTTGGCCGCGGTTTCGGCGTCGTGCAGCCGCGCCAGCGCCGCGGATTTGTCGGGCGCGGCGACAAGTGCGGTGCGCTTTTGTTCCAGCGACCGGATCTGCAAGGTCGCGTTGTCCACGCGCTGCTTCGCCGTCGCGACTTCGGTTTTGGTCGCCGCTTCCTTGGCCTGGAGGCGCAGTAGGATCTCGTAATCCTTCTGCGCCGCGTCGAACTCGAGTTTCGCCTTTTCGACGCCGCTCGAAATATCGGCCAGATCCGTCGCGCGCCCGCCCCGGTCGAACGTGGCCAGATCGGCCCGCGTCTGCTCGATGCGAGATTGCGCCGCGGCCAGGTCGGCACGCGCGTCGGAAGCGTCGATTTCCACCAGCGGAGAACCCTCGGCGACGTACTTGCCGCGGTCGATCATAATCGCCTCCACTGGACCGGAGCGTCCGGCGCGGGCGGGAGCCCATTCAATCGGCTCCACTTGTCCGTTGGTGGAGACCGCGCTCATAATCGGTTCGCGGACCACCTTCGCGAAAGGAATTTCCGGAGGCTGATTGCGCCAGTTCACAACCGTCCAAACCACAGCGGCGGCGCCCGCGATCAGCAGCAGCCAGACGATGTGCCTGGGTTTCACTTCGAAAGCCTCACTCCGAAAGCCTGGCGCAGTAATCGAACAGGATCTGCCATTCTGCGCGTTGAATTTCCATGGCAGCTCTCATGTGCGCGGAGTCGGGCTGCTTGCGCGCCCGATCGCAAAAGGCGATAAACGCGAACGGATCCCAGCGGCCAGTGCGGAATTCGGCGTCGCGGATGCGGTGCAGGATTCTTACGGCGGCGCGGGTAAGCAGGGAAAACGTCGGATGCGGACCCGCCTTACGGAACCAGTAGGCGGCGTTGCCGGAATCCGGTTCCTGCCGGTGCAGAATGGCGTGCCACAGCTCGCCTTCCGGAGTTTCACAATAATCGACCAGCTTGTGAGCTTCTTCAAAACAGGAAAAATAAAGCCACAATCCGGCCATGGGAGCCTCCGGTTCCTCCTGGTTCGGGAACAGGTCGGCTGGTTTGTACGTCTTTAAAAGTTGACGGGCTTCTTCACTCGAGCACTTCCCACACTTCAACGGCATGAGCCGGTTGCCGTTTCCGTCCAATGCCAAAATGCGAGCCACGTCTGATCCATACTGAGTCGGGTCGAATGCCATGAAGCGCTACATTTCTATTGTATGAAAGAATTCATCGGGTGGCGCAAAAAATGAAGCGGGCGCTGGTTTTTTCCGGCGGTGGAAATTTCGGGGCGTGGCAGGCCGGCGTTTGGAGCGGCCTCGCGTCCGGATTCAAACCCGATCTGATTGTCGGCGCGTCGGTCGGATCGCTCAACGGATACGCCATCGCCGGCGGCGCGACTCCCGGGGAGTTGTGCGCGTTCTGGATGCGGCCGGAAGTGGGACAGTTTCGCCGCTTGCCGGAGACCATTCGCATCCTGATGGAGCGCTATCCCCCGAAAATGGAATTCGCGCTGACGCTGACCGATCTGGCGCGCATGAAGCCGAAAATCGTTCTGGGCCCCGACGTAACCTGGAAGCACCTGGCGGCATCCTGCGCGATTCCCGGGCTGCTGCCGCAAAGGCGCATCGGCGGGCGCTGGTATTCCGACGGCGGGCTGCTGAATCCTTTGCCGGTCTGGGCGGCGGTGGAGTTGGGCGCCACCGAAATCGTCGCCGTGCATGCCTTGCCGGAGATTCCTTCGTCCGTGCTGAAGCCGTTCGTAAAGGGATTCCGGAAGGTGTTCGGGCACCATCCTCCGCTGCCCTCGGGCGTGGAGCTGGTGACCATCGAGCCCGGCGCCGCGCTGGGGTCGGTGCGCGACGCACTGGTCTGGAAAGAGGAGAATGTCCGGCACTGGATCGACCAGGGCCGCGAGGCGGCAAAAAGCATCTCCATTCCGAATTGTTAGCGATTCCCTCGCAGGGCATGGCCCCGCGCCACAGGAGTACTCAAGTTATTGATTTACCGTTGTGGGGCGGCGCCATGCGCTGCCAAAAAAGAGCTCTTACGACTTTTTCCGCAGCCAGGTCAGCATGCCGACAGCCGATTGGCGCCGACTGGGTAGACAATGGACGAATGACTCTTAGCAACAGGCTCGCCATTCCGGCGATTGCTGCGCCAATGTTTCTGGTTTCGGGCCCGGATCTTGTGGTCGAGGCATGCAAGTGCGGAATCATGGGCACGTTCCCTGCGCTCAATCAGAGGTCGAGCGAGGGATATCGGGCCTGGCTCGACGAAATTGAGGAACGGCTCGACGGAACCGATGCAAGTCCTTACGGCGTGAACCTGATCGTTCATAAAACCAATGCGCGGTTGAGCCGCGACGTGGAGATCACAGTCGAGCATCGCGTCCCGGTGGTGATTACGTCGCTGGGCGCGGTGCGCGACGTAGTGGACGCGATTCATTCCTACGGCGGACTTGTCTTTCACGACGTCATCAATCTGCATCATGCGCATAAGGCCGCCGACGCTGGTGTCGACGGGCTGATCGCGGTGTGCGCGGGCGCCGGAGGACATGCGGGGTTGCTGAATCCGTTCGCGTTTATCGAAGAAATCCGCCAGTTCTTCGACAAGACGCTGATTCTTTCGGGCGCGATCACCAACGGCCGGCAAATCGCGGCGGTGGAGATGGCGGGCGCGGACCTGGCTTATCTCGGGACGCGATTCATCAATACACGCGAGGCGATGGCGCCGGAGGGTCACAAGGAAATGATCGTCGCGGCCGCGGCGAAGGACATCGTGTACACGTCGGCCATCAGCGGCGTGAACGCGAATTTTCTGCGCGCGAGCATTGCCGCGGCGGGAGCCGATCCGGACAATCTGCCGGCTGGTGCGAAGCTGAGCATTTCCACCGAGGGAGAGGCGAAAGCCTGGAAGGACGTGTGGTCGGCGGGGCAAGGCGTCGGCGGCATTCACGATATTCCGTCGACAGCGGAGTTGTGCCGGAGGCTGATTGCCGAATATCGCGAGGCGATCGCGAACTGCGGCCGGTTAACGGCTGAGGTTCAGGCCCAGTAGGGCTCGCCGTCAACCAGGTTGTGCTTCAGAAAATCGGGATTGATCTCGAGGCCGAGGCCGGGGCCGGTGGGGACCTTCAGTAATCCTTTGCGCACGTCGGGAGCGCCGTTCGCGGCCATTCCTTCGATGTAATGATTGGGCCGGCCGAGCTGGCTTTCCGAGCGGTAAAAATTCTGGATCGATCCGCCGAAATGCGCGTTGGCGTAAGTCAGAATCAGCGATCCGACGTTGTGCAGCGCCACCGGAATGCGGAACTGCGCGGCGTAGTCGGCGATTTTTCGCGTGCCGGTGATGCCTCCGGCGAAGGCCAGATCGGGATGGACGTAGTCCACCGCCTGCGCGTCCAGAAATGGTTTGAAGCCGCGGACCATTTCCAGTTTTTCTCCGGTTAACAACGGGATGCGCGTGGAGCGGCGCAACGCCATCCAGGCTTCCGAAAACGGAGGATTGAGCGCATCCTCGATAAACAGAGGATTCATCGGCTCGACGGCCTTGGCGACGGCAATGGCGCTGGGCGTGTCGAGTTCGTTGTGGCAATGGACGGCGACGTCGATATCGTCCCCGACGGCCTCGCGGCAGTTGGCGAAGCCTCGTGCGACGTTGCGGAGCTGCTGGGTGGTGAGCGTAGGCGCGAATTTCGCCGCCGGCACGCCCAGCAGAGGGTCGATGCCGTTCTTGAACGTGGTAAACCCCTCCGGCATTTCCTTGATGCGCTGCGCCCAGTCGTGGCAGGATTTCTTGTCCAGCATGTCGAGATTGATGCCGTGCGAATACATCGGAATCGCGTCGCGGAAAGGTCCGCCCAGCAGCGTGGAAACCGGCGCGCCGAGTAACTTGCCCGCCAGGTCCCACAGAGCCATGTCGATCCCGCTGATCGTCGGAATGTGCGCCATGTAGGTGTGCATCAGCGTGGTCATGTTGTGGAAGTGAACCTCGATGGTGAGAGGGTCTTTTCCGATGAGCAGGTTTTTCATCGTTTCGATCCGGGCACGCGCCATTGGCCCGGTGGCCCCTGCTTCGCCGTAGCCGGTTAGCCCCGCGTCGGTGTCGATGCGGATGAGGCAGTTCCCGGCGATATTCTTGATCGCCATGGCGCGAACGTTGGTGATTTTGACGCGATTCACGTTCGGCGCGGCGATCGCGCGGTAGCGGGAGAACAATCCGGCGGCGGGTAACGCAACGGCTAATCGAAGTAGATTGCGTCTAGACAGCGTGGTCATAGCAGCACTATACACCCGCGCGTTATCTGCCGGGAAGCGCGAACGCCACGATGCTGCTGCCGGAGGGCGCGCCGTTTTTTCCGCCCCCGCAAACGATCACGACATATTGCCGGCCGTGAATTTCGTAGATCGACGGCGTTGCGTTGCCGGCCGCGGGCAGCACGGTTTCCCAGAGCAATTTTCCGGTCAGTTTGTCGAAGGCGCGAAACTTCTTATCGAAATTTGTCGCGCCGATAAACAGCAGGCCGCTCGCCGTCACCACCGGGCCTCCATAGTTGTCGCTGCCGGTGTTTTTCATCCCCTTTGCCACCAACTCGGGATACTCACCGAGAGGAATCTGCCAGCGGATCTCGCCCTTGTTGAGATCGATGGCATTCAGAGTCCCCCAGGGAGGCGTCAGCGGCGGGTAGCCGTCCGGGTCGCGAAACAGGATGTAGCCTTCGTTGCGATATTTGAGCCAGCTCTCGTCATGTTGATCAGCCGCGGCCGCCCCCGTGTCCTTACCGGTGATCAGGAATTCGACGATTTCGTTGATGTTCCGGCCCAGATGATCGAAGCCCGGCATGCGGCCTGTGCCTTCTCGAATGATGCTCGTGAGCTCGGCGCGCGACCGCCGCTTGCCGATTTCGACCAGCGGCGGAAACGTCGGCGGCGCGCCTTTCAGATCGTCGCCGTGGCAGCCGCCGCAATTGTTTTTGTAGAGCGAAGTGGTGTCGTGCGTCACCAGCCGGATGATCCACGGCTGTTCATTGGAGTTGACGTATAACAGGCCGGTATCCGGGTCGAAGGCCGCGCCTCCCCATTCTCCTCCGCCGTCGGTGCCGGGAAACAGCATCGTTCCGCGCAGGCTGGGAGGCGTGTACACGCCGTTCGAATCGACGCTGCGGAATTTTTCGAGCACCGCCGCGTGCGCCTCCGGCGTGCGATTGGTGATCATGTCCTGAGTAAATGCCTGCCTGGTGAAGGAAGGAGGTTTTACAGGATAAGGCTGCGTCCGCGATAAAACCTCCCCATCGACATTCGACGCCGGAACCTGCCGGTCCTGCACGTCGAAGAGAGGTTTTCCTGTTTTCCGATCGAGCACGTAAACGTAACCCGTCTTGGTGATCTGCGCGACCGCGTCCACTTTTTGTCCGTTGCGCGTGACAGTCACCAGGCTGGGCGCAGCCGGAAAATCCAGGTCCCAAACGTCGTGGCGGATTCCCTGAAAATGCCAGATCCGCTTGCCCGTGCGGGCGTCGAGAGCCAGCACGCAATTGGCGAACAGGTTGTCGCCGATGCGGTTCGCGCCGTAAAAATCGAAGGATGCCGAGCCGGTCGCGGCGAATACCATGCCCAACTTCGGATCGACGCTCAGCCCGGCCCACGCATTCGCGCCGCCGGAGATTTTATAGGAATCCTTCGACCAGGTTTCGTAGCCGAACTCGCCGGGCCTCGGGATGGTTCGAAAAACCCAGCGCAGCTTGCCGGACTTGGTGTCGAAGGCTCGAATGAAACCCGGCGATCCGGGTAGCGTCTCGGGAACCGTGCTGCCCATAATCAGCATGTCCTCGAAAATCACGCCGGGGCTGCTGGCGCTGACGCTCATTTTCTCCACAGGGCGATCCAACCCCTCGCGCAGGTCGATGCGGCCTTCGGCGCCGAAGCTCGGAATCGGCTTGCCGGCCTTGCGGTCCAGAGCGTACAAGAAATTCCGGTACGTGAAAAACACGCGGTCCTGATAAACCGTCACGCCTCGGTGTCGATAACGGCGTTGCGCGGCCGCGCCGCCCGAAGGATCGAACATCCAGACCTCGCGCCCGGTCTCGGCGTCTAGCGCGACCACCTTCAGCGTCGGCGTGGTGGCGTAGAGAACGCCATCGACGACGATCGGGTTGCTCTGCATCTCTGAATCCTTGAATGCGTCGTGCGAATCGTAGGACCACGCGATTTTCAACTCGCCCACATTTGCGGGCGAGATCTGTGTAAGCGGCGAATAACGGATGTTGTTGGGCCCTCCATTCACGGGCCATCCGAGATCGTCCGCAAAGATGCAGGAGGTGAGTAGCAAAAGGAGGGCTAACTTCGACATCTTCACAGTCTATAGCCCCATACGTCAGCTTGGGGCTACTTCGTGACCAGAAACGGCCCCACGCTGACGAGTCTGTGTGAAAACCAGGGCGCTGACCGCTCCCGCCGGTCGCGGCTCCGTTTATCTTGATGAATCCCCAAGGCTTGAAACAGAGCCGCGACCAGCAGGAGCGGTCCAAGCCGACTTTTCACACAGATTCTGACGCATGGGGCTATTTGACGTCCATCACTTCGGCGAGAGACTTTTTCCCGATCGCGGGAACGGTTGCGCCGGGGGCGGGAAGCCCAACAGGAATCAACAGGAACGGACGCTCGTTTTTCGGGCGGTCGAGAATACTCGCCAGAAATCCCATCGGGGAGGGTGTATGGGTCAGCGTCGCCAGACCGCCCAGGTGCAGCGCGGCCAACAGAAATCCCGTCGCGATGCCGACCGATTCCTGCACATAGTAGTGCTTGATTTTCGTCTCCCCGCTGATTCCGTAGTCGACGCGAAACACGACGATCAGGTAGGGCGCGGTTTCAAGGAATTCCTTGTGCCAATCGGTGCCGAGAGGAGCCAGCGCTTCCAGCCAGTCCGACGGCATGCGGTGTTCGTAACTCTCGCGCTCCTCGGCCTCGGCCGCCTCGCGGATCCGGCGCTTGATTTCCGCGTCCTTCACGACTACAAACTTCCATGGCTGCTGATTGGCTCCGCTGGGCGCGAGCGACGCGCAGCGAATGGCGTTTTCGATCAGTTCGAAGTCGACCGGCTCGGAGGAAATAAAACGAACCGAGCGCCGCGCCGCCATCCGTCTCAGAAATTCGCGCGAGGCGGATAACTGCTCCAGCGGCGGCAGGCGCTCGAAATTCAAAAGGACATGCTGGTGCTGCATAGAAGCACTCAGCATAGCGTTTTCGATTAGGAACTTGCCGCCTGGAACATATTCATTTCATCCGCCGACGGCCCGTACATGCCGGGGATGGCAATGTCGTTCAAGCGCAGGTAGACGCCCAACTGGGCACGATGGTGGACCAGATGGTTCATGATGCTGCTGCGCATCACCGTCGACCGCGGCATGGAAAAAATTACGTTCCCGTCAAACTTGAAGGTCCAGGTCACCTGCCAGTCCGTATCGCTCGCGGCGGCGATCTTCTCGCGCGCGGCGGCCACGTTCTTATCGAACATGGCGAGCAGTTCGGCGCGGTTGGTCGCCACCTCCTGCTTGAAATCCGGCGTCAGGTTGAGCTCCTCGGTATCGAGCGTGTAATTGGTCCACGACGGCAGACCCGCCACGTGCGTGGCGAGCCCGCCCATGGTCATGGATTTGGCGTGCGGCTTGTAATCGAATTTCCCATCCGGGACGCATTCGAGAATCTTCCGCGTGTTCTTCATCTCTTCATCGAATTCAGGTAAAAGCGTTTGGCTGAAGGGCATGTTTTTCTCCTATGGGAACAATATCAGCCCTTGCGGACAGATTCGGTCCTCAATCAATGGCAGACTGTAAGTAAGCATGTTAGAGACCTCCGCCCGTCTGCTGCGTCTGCTGTCCCTGTTTCAGGCGCGCCGCTATTGGTCCGGAGCCGAACTCTCGGAACGCCTCGAAATCACCGCCCGCACTCTGCGCAGGGATGTGGACAAGTTGCGCAGCCTGGGCTATCCGGTCAACTCGACGTCGGGCACGGCCGGAGGTTATCAGCTGGGGGCGGGCGCGACGCTGCCTCCTCTGCTGCTGGACGACGAGGAGGCGGTAGCCGTCGCGGTCGGGTTGCGGACGTCGGCCAGCGGCACGGTGACGGGGATGGAAGAAGCTTCGGTGCGGGCGCTGGCGAAATTGCAGCAGGTGCTGCCCTCGCGCTTGCGCCGGAGGGTGGCGGCGTTGAGTTCCTTCATCGTGCCGCTGGCAAGCAGCGGTCCGACGGTGGATGCCGAGACATTGACCATCATCGCGGGTGCCTGCCGGGATTATGAAAAACTCCGCTTCCGCTACCACAGCCGCGATGGGACGGAGAGTGCGCGGGAAGTGGAGCCTCACCGGCTGGTGCATACCGGACGGCGCTGGTATCTGGCGGCCTGGGATGGAACCCGCAACAATTGGCGGACGTTTCGGGTGGACCGGATCGAGGCGCGTCTCTCCACCGGCACCAGGTTTACGCCTCGAAAACCACCGGAGGGCGATTTCGCGGCGTACGTTTCGAAAAGCGTCGCGTATGCGCCATATCCGCACCGCGCGAAGATCCTGTTGCATGCGTCGCTTCAACAGGCGTCCGAGAAGGTGCCTCCCGCGGCGGGAACACTCGAGGCCGTCGACGACCGGACTTGCCTGTTACATATGGGCGCCGGGTCGCTGGACATGCTCGCCATGTATCTGGCGATGATCGGGTTCGACTTCGAGGTCCGCGAGCCACGGGAGCTGGTCGACCGCATCCGGTGGCTGGCGGAGAGGTTCAGCCGGGCTGCGGCAGGCTAGTCGCTTGTCGCAACCAAATTTCACCCGGCGACGGCATTTTGTAGGGCGGCCAATTTTGGCTGCAGCCTGCCTTCGGGCAGGCTTTTAGACCATCCACAAGAGCCGCCTGAAATGCGGCTGCACCAAATTGGCCGCCCTACAAAGCGACGGAACTTCGGGCAGTTATGAAGGCGATATGTAATCCTCGTAGGATAAAGCAACGTTCCAAGGTTGGGGTGCGTCGAACACAATGATGAGACGAATGGGTGTAGCATTTCTTTTAGCGATTCTGACCGGGTGGCAGGCGTTCGGGCAAAGCGGGCTGGCCTTTGACAACAGCGGCGACAGCATGCTCAACGGGACCTACTATTTCCGCGAAGTGATCTGGTCGTTGGACTCGAGCTCGGCCGACGCGCTGGCGCTCTACGGCACGATCACGTTCAGCGGGAGCGGGACCTACACGATCAACGCCACCGAATTCGATTACAACCAGGGCGGGACCTCGACGGGAACGGGTAGCGGAACCTACACGATCGGCGCCGGCGGCTTCGGGTATCTTTCGAGTCCTCTCTATGGCACCGGCGTCCAGATCCGGGGGATGGTGGCGAATGGCGTGTTCATTGGAAGCGCCACGGAGGGAGGCTTTAACGATATTTTCGTCGCCGGCCTGATCCCCTCGCCGACGCCGACGGCAGGGAGTTTCTCGGGCTCCTATCAGATGGCGTATGTCAATTTCCCGAGCCCCGTGGACGGCTCCTTCTACGACGCGCAGTTCACGTTGAGCCCGAACGGCGCAGGCACCGCCAGCACCTCCAGCATGACCGGCAATTACCAGGAAGTAAACCAATCCACGGGAGCGGTGAGCCCTACACCGGTGACCCAAGGGGCGGCCACCGTCAAGTACACGGCGTCCAACGGCGCTTTCTCGCTCGCTTTCCCCACGTTCAAAGCGAATTCGACAAGCACTGCGCTGATGAGCGGGCAGGAGTTCCTTTATTTCTCGCCGGACGGGAACTTCGTGTTCGGCGGATCGCCGACCGCGCCGGACATGTTGATCGGCGTCAAAACAGGCGGCACGCCGCCGCAGTTGACCAGCCCGCTGTTCTATAACGCCGGTGTGTCTGGCCAGGGCGGAGACGTGATCACCTATTACGGCTCGTTCAGCCTCGCCAGCGGCAATGTGGCGGTGCATTCCCGGAACTTCTCGGCCGGACTGGACCAGGCATTCGACACGATGACGGCAGGCACCGCTCAGGCCACGGCGGGCGCGACATATAGCGATCCCAATTTTAACTACACCATCGGCGGCGGAGGAGCCTATCGCATCGGATTTGGACTCTTGAACACGCCGGGCATCGATATCGCGCTGGCCGCGCCCACATTCAGCGGATCGGGCGTATATCTCAACCCCACGGGCGTGGTGAACGCCGGGAGCTACGCTCCATTCACCGAGGGTATATCGCCCGGCGAATTGCTGGTACTCACCGGTACGAATCTCGCCCCCAACGCCACGATCGGGACAGGGGACATCGCAACGACGGCGACGTGGCCGACCAAGCTCAACGGCGTGCAGGTGCTGATCGACGGGATCGCGGCGCCGCTCTATTACGTCAGTGCGGTGCAAATTGCGGCCATCGTGCCGTACGCGGCCAGCCAGTTCAGCTTCGCGACCGTGCAGGTGAACAACAACGGCTCCCTTTCAAAAGTCATCACGGAGTTTGTCACCGTGGGCACTCCCGGTGTGTTCACGAATCCGGCGGACGGCCTCGGCTACGCGGCGGCGCTGCACGCCGACTATTCGCTGATCACCGAAAATAGTCCAGCGCAGCCGGGTGAGAATATCTCGGTTTACCTCACCGGACTGGGACAGGTGTTCCCGCCGGTTTCGGATGGGGCGCCCGGCTCCTCGAGTACTCTGAACCAGACCGTGAACACAATCACCGCCTCGATCGACGATCCCACCACGGGAGCAGGCACGGCGGCATCGGTTCTTTATGCGGGCCTCGCGCCCGGCTACGCGGGCCTCTACCAGGTCAACCTGACGATTCCACTGGGACTGACATCCGGCGACAATTACCTGGAGATCGATGTAGTGAATAGCGCCGGGAATCCCACTTCGGTGGCGGAAGAGGCTCTTATTCCCATCGGGGGCGGAACTTCAACCAGCGTTTCGCCGGTACGGGCGGAAGTACAGAATGGCCAGACCTATAAATCCAGCAAGCGCTGGAATGCCCGACCATTCGAGAATCGCATTGTCGTAAAGCCCGTACAGCCCTAGCAGCGCGGCGATCAGGTAGAGCGCGCCGACGATGCGCGGTGCGGCGCGCTTCATGCGCATGAGCAGAATCGCCAGCAGGCCGAGCGCGAGCGATGCAAGCGTCCATTTTATGAGGCTCGGATAGCGGACTTGATCGATCATCGACTGCGTGGTGTGGGCCAGGTCGGTGTCGACAACGCGCAGGATGCCCACGTTTTCGATCACATCGAAGACAGCGGCGCCCACGCCCAAAACAGCGGCCGAAATCGCGGGGACACGTCCCTCGCGCATCAGCAACAGGCTCATCACGACATAAAGACCGGCATAGCCGGCGATGAACCCGAAGTCGGCGTATTGCTTGATGCGCATCGCTTCGCGGTCGGCGCTGGGCGCGTCGCTCAGGATCGCGTCCACCTCGGTAACGTTGCGGGCGACCTCCATGGCCAGTACGGGACTGGAAATACCGCGCACCGGACGCGAAGCGTTCGAAAAGTAGGGGCGTCCCATCAGGATGGCGATCATCGCCAGGTTGAGGACGGCGAGAAGGCCGGCCCAGCGTTGCAGTTGTGGAACTGACATGTCAAAAGAATTTCACGCAAAGGCGCGGAGTCGCCAAGAAAACCTTTGCGTCTTTGCGCCTTGGCGTGTTACTTTTCTTACCCGAGCGCCTTCGCTGCATCTTTCGCGAAATACGTGAGAATAATATCCGCCCCCGCGCGCCGGATCGACATCAGCGACTCCATCATGGCGCGATCCAGGTCCAGCCAGCCCCTCTCGGCCGCGGCCATGATCATGCTGAATTCCCCCGACACCTGATACGCGCCGATCGGCACCGGGAAACGATCCTTGGCCATGCGGATCAGGTCGAGATACGGCATGGCCGGCTTCACCATCAGCATGTCCGCTCCCTCTTCCAGATCGAGTTCCATTTCGTGCATCGCTTCACGGGCGTTGGGAGGGTCCATCTGATAGCTGCGCCGGTCCCCGAACTGCGGAGTGGATTCGGCCGCTTCCCGAAAAGGCCCGTAAAACACCGAGGCGAACTTCGCCGCATAGGCCAGAATCGGTGTATTGGTGAATCCGCAGACGTCCAGCGAATGGCGGATCGCCGCGACGCGACCATCCATCATGTCCGATGGCGCCACAATATCGGCTCCCGCGCGCGCGTGCGAAACCGCCGCCTCCGCCAGCCAGGCCAGCGTTGCGTCGTTGTCGACCTCGCCATTGACGATCTTTCCGCAGTGCCCGTGGCTGGTGTATTCGCAGTTGCAAACATCGGTGATGACGATCAGCCCCGGCACCGCGCCCTTCACCGCGCGCACGGCCCTTTGCACAATCCCGTTCTCGTCGTAAGCGCCGGTGGCGTTCTCGTCTTTTGTTTCGGGAATGCCAAACAGAATCACTCCGCCGACGCCCAGGGCGTGCGTCGCCTCGCACTCTTTCACCAGTTCATCGATGGAAAGCTGGAAATTCCCCGGCATAGAGCTAATTTCCCGGCGCACCCCCTCGCCAGGGCAGGCGAACAGGGGCAGAATGAACTGCGAAGGCTGCAAGTGGTTTTCGCGCACCAGCCGGCGCATCGGTTCGGAGACGCGCAGACGCCGTTTTCGATGAATGGGGAAGGGCACGCTCTCATTATACGAGCGGAAAAAAGCTGCTCGGTGGGGCAGCGGTTCCGCCTGTCCGATTGGCCGAAGCGAATAGGCCGGTTGTCAGTGAAAGTCCTACGAAATAATCCGGCTTATACCGATATTAAATAGGATATTAATCGGTTAAACTGGCTTAATACCTAGATGCCATGGTCAGGGACGGTAGAACAAATCCGCAGCGGCAACGAGTTCGCCGTGGAATCGCTCTGTGCGGCGGTGTCGGAGTGCGCCAGGGCGCAGTTATTTCAAAGCGTCGAACCGCAAGCCGTGGACGACCATGTGCAGGAGATCCTGATGATCGTCCTGGCCGCGATTCAGAGCGGAGAATTGCGAAATCCCGAGTGTTTAATGGGATTTGTGCGGACAGTCACGCGCCGCCAGGTGACTGTCCATATTCGCCGCGCCATCATCAGACGGCGCCGGATGATCTCGGTGGAATCAATCGATTTACCGACTGCGCCCCTTCACGAATCGCCCGAGGCACGCCTCGGGGTTCAAGAACGCGTAGCGTTGGTAAGAATCGTCCTAGACCTGCTATGCCCGCGGGATAGGGAAATTCTCGTTCGTTTTTATTATGAAGAGCAGGATTCGGTCCAGATTTGCCTCGAAATGCGTCTCACTGCGACCCAATTTCGCCTGTATAAATCCCGCGCCCTGGCGAAATGCAGCGAGCTGCGCAGGGTTCAGTCGACCAGACCGTTGCGGATCGCGTAGCGGGTCAGGTCGGCGTTGGTGTGCATGTTCATTTTTTCCAGCGCCCGCGCCCGGTAAGTGCTGATGGTCTTTACACTGAGCGAAGTCTCGGCCGCGATTTGGGAAACGCTCTTGCCGGAAGCGATGCCGCACACCACGTGGTATTCGCGATCCGACAGAACCTCGTGCGGAGGCCGTTCCTCGCCCGATTCGACAATGTGCGCCAGCACCTCCGCCAGCGCCGGGCTCACATATTTCTTGCCTGCGAGGATCCTCCGGATGGCCCGCACCAGTTCGGCGGAGGCGTTATTCTTGGTCAGGTAGCCGCTGGCGCCGGCCTTGATCGCCCGGATCGCGTACTGTTCCTCGGAATGCATGCTCAGGATCAGCACCGGAAGTCCCGGACGCCTTTTGCGGATTTCCGACAAGGTCTCCAGTCCGCTCCGGCCCGGCATGGCGATATCTAGAACCACCACGTCCCAGCTTCGTTCCTCCAGCCGTTCGAGGACCTGTTCGGAGTCGCCTGCTTCCCCGGGCGAACCGAAGTCCGGCTCCTGTTCGAGAACGTGCCGGAGGCCGCTCCGCAGCAATGGATGGTCATCCGCAACTAATACCTGAATCAAAGCCATTCCTCTCACAGCAAAATAGGGTCGATTTAGAAGAGACGATTTCCGGGTACGTCGCGTAATTATTTAGCTTGCTCGATCCGGATGGCGCGCGTCCCCGTTCCCCACAGAGGGATAGCCTCGTTCACTTGAAAATGTGGCCCCGTACTTGCAACTGTAAGGCGTAATGAAACCCTGGATCGTTACAAAATAGGGGGTTCCGGCGAGAGTCGGAAAATCCTCCCGGTTCTGACCAGGTAAATATTACCGAGCAACCGTAAAAATGACGGCAAACGCTCGGGTTATTCGCTCGCAATCAGGGCGGATAATCAAGGGAACCCGTGGTTGCTCCCGCGGGCGCCGAATCCCGGGTTTGGCCTAAATTCGCTGGCCCGGGAGTTCGGTTCAAAAATTGAATAGGGGGGGATTAAGATGAAAATCATCGCAAATATCGCCGCTTTAACCATGTTGGGTACCAGCTTGTTGGTAACGGGCTGCGCCACCAAGAAGTACGTCGCTCAAACCGTTGCTCCGATCGATGCTCGTGTCACCAGCAACGAAGCCAAGAACGAAGCCAAGAACACGGAGCAGGACAAGCAGATCGCCGATCATGGCAAGAGCATTGACGAACTGGACCGCAGTGTCTCCCGCACCAGAGAGCAGTTAAGGGATACCGACGCCAAAGCGATGGCCGCCAATGAGGCCGCCGCCAAGGCCGACCAGAAAGCGGACGGCGCATGGAAGGCCGCCGACGGCGCCAAGAGCCTGGCCCAGCAGGGCCTGGATGCCAATGCGCAGTTGGCCCGCACGGTGGACGCGATGAATAAGTATCAGGTGCTGAAGTCCGAGACTGTGCTGTTCGCGGTGAATCAATACAGCCTGACCGACGACGCGAAAGCGCAGCTCGAAGAGCTGGCCAAATCGGCCGGGGGCCTGGATCGCTTCGTAATCGAAGTGCAGGGCTTCACCGATAAGAGCGGAACCATGACCATCAACGAACGTCTGAGCCAGCAGAGAGCGCAGGAAGTGGCGCGCTACCTGGCCAACGAATACAAGATTCCGGTGCGCAGCATTTCGTTGCTCGGTTCGGGCTACGCCCAGCCGGTCGCCGACGATAAGACCAGGGAAGGCCGCAAGCTGAACCGCCGCGTGGAAGTTCGCCTCTACGTGCCGGAAGCCGCGACGGCTCAGAAAGCTTTGACAGCCAAATCGGGCGCCGAGCAGTAAGGCGTCCAGCTGTCCGACGGTTAGGTCGCCGGCCCCTCCGACCCGGCGGCCTTTCAGGGCAGGCGCTCGAGGAGGTCTTTAGCGAGGAGATCTGCACGCCTCGCTAAGCTGACTGCGGTCAGAAGATCTTGTTCCCGCGCCTGCTCTGCTTGTTTTCGGAAGGTTCGAATCCTCTCTGCAATCTCCTTCTGTTCCGGCGTAAGATTTCTTGCTTCCAGATTGACCAGCGCGCGGTTCACCCGGTCCAGGCTCTCATCCAACGCGCGTGTATTTTCCCGCAATTCCTCCGGCGTGAACATCTGCGCCAGCTTCGGGGTCACCAGCGTCTCCGGCGCCGCAGGACCTTGCGCCACCGGCTTGGGCGCGGGCGTCACCGGCGCGGGACGGCGCGCGATGCGCTTGGGAGCGTCCGGAATTTCCGTGGTCAAGTCGGGATTTTCCGGCAGCGGCGGCGGCACGATGGAGGCGGTATCGACGGCGATCTGCGGCGCCTCCGGGAGCTGGGGCGACGCATCCTCGACGGCCGCTGGCCGGGCCCTCGCCGGCGGAGGAGTGAACGCGCGGGCCTGCGTTTTCTGCCGCAAGCAGGAGGTCGATGCCAGCGACAGCGCGAAGATCCCGAAAATCAACCGCGTCTTCCGCATGCAATGTCAGACGTAACGGATCAGTGCGGGAAACTCCATCTGGAAAGCGGTCCCGCGGCCCAATTCTGTTGAGAAACTGATAGTACCATTATGCAATTGAACCGCCCTGTACGTCATCGCTAAACCGATGCCGGATCCTCTCAGCTTGGTCGTGAAATAAAGCTGGAAAACCTTGTCCCTCGCCTCGCCCGGAATGCCCGGGCCGTCGTCGGAAACATTCAGCACCACCAGGTTCTGCTCCTTCGACACGCGCAGCCACAGGTTGCCGCCGTTTTTCATCGCTTCGATGGCGTTCAGCACCAGGTTCAGGATGGCCTGCTTCAGCATGTCCGCGTCCCCGCGGATGGGAGCCGTTTCGGCCGCCGCTTCAAACCACACGTGAATGTTTTCGAGGCCCGCCTGCGGCGTGGTCAGCTCCGCCACCTCGCGCGCGATTGCCACCAGGTCGACCTCGGTAAGCTTGACGTCCACCGGCCGCGAAAAATCGAGAAACGTTTTCACGACGCGATCCAGCCGCCGCACTTCCTTGGATAATATGTCGATCTCCTTAGCCAGTTCTTCTTCCGGCTCGCCCAGCCGCGCGCGCAGCAAGTCCAGGCGCAGGGAAATCGCATTCAACGGATTCTTGATTTCGTGCGCGACGCCTCCGGTAATGCGGCTGATGGCGGCCAGGCGCGAAGCCACGTCCAGCTCCGTCGCCATGCGGTCCAGCAGGCCGTCCAGGTCGTGCTGCAACTCGACGGCCTGCTCCCGCGCGCCTTGAAAACGTTCGCCCAGGATATTCAACTTGCCTTCAACCACGGCGAACTCGGCCGGTGGATTCACCTGCGTGGTGTTAATAGATGTGTCGCCAAGAAAATTTCCCTGCACGATGCGGTCGATAGTCGCCTCGATGCGCTTTAGCGGACGCAGCACCCTGTTGGTAGCCAGCAGCGTCAGCAGCACCGAAATCAGCAGCGCCGCGCCCGACACATACGCCACCGTGGCGAGTTGCTTCAGCAGCGCGTCCCGCAGCAGGACGCTCGAAACAATAACCTGGATGCGGAATAGAGGCTGCTGCTTCTCCTCGCCCTTGATGCCCAACGGGATCAGGAATTGATAATCGGCAGGGCGTCTGATCCCGATCAGGTCCACCAGACGCGTGTAGAAGGAAGCCGCGCTCCAGTCCTTGAACGACGGCAGGACGGTCAGCGCCTTGCCCACCACGGGAGGATTCGATGACGCGATGATGGCGCCGTCGGCGCCGGCGATGTTGATGTCCTTGATAGCCGAAGAAAGCTTCAGCATGTTCACCAGCATCGTGGGGATGTCGGGATCGGTGGAAACGATCTGGGTCCACAGAGCCTTGGCCCCGATCAGATCGCGCGGCGCTTCGTGCTTTTCCGAATGCTGCGCGATGTGTTCCCGGACGAAGGTGCTGGCCTGCTCGGCGGCGAGTTTGCTGCGTTCCAGCGCATCAGTCGACAGCAGGTCCACCAGGCTCGCCAGGTGGACCGCCGACACGGCGAGCGCGACCAAGAACACCAGCGCGACAATTAACAGGACCAGCCTAACGCGCAGCGACATTTTGGCGACGGCTATCCACCTGTAGAATTGGCTGCGAAAATCGGCGTAGCGAGGCCGCCGAAGCTTGATGTGGATTCGCATGATGGTTCCAGTGCGTTGATCGCTCCCGATGCTTTACCGAGCCGCGACCGCAGGGAGCGATCAGCCGAGCTATGCCCCAGCAGTTTGCGCGCCATATTCCTTGAGTTTATTGAACAACGTTTTCTGGCTGATGCCCAGCACCTCGGCGGCGCGCGTTTTGTTGTGACGCGTGTGTTCCAGCGTCAGCTCGATCAACGCGCGCTCCGCCTGTTCGATGGTGGAGCCCACCGGGATGCGCAACTCCTCGCCGTTGGCCGTGGCCACGCCCGGCGCGGAAGCGGTGGACACACTGGACCCTCCGAAGCTGGCCGCGAGATGCGTGGGCAGGATGGTTCCCTCGCCGGCCAGAATCACCGCGCGTTCCACTACGTTGCGCAACTCGCGCACGTTGCCCGGCCAGCTGTAGGCGCGGAACCGCTCCAGCACGTCTTTCGAAACGTCGGTGACTTTCGTGCCGTGCTTGCGATTCAAATCGCTCAACAGCGCCGCCGCCAGCGACGGCAGATCGTCCTTGCGGTCGCGCAAAGGCGGCAGGGGAATCGGAAAAACATTCAGCCGGTAAAATAGATCCTCGCGAAATTTTCCATCGCGAATCGCAGTCTCGAGAGGCGAGTTGGTCGCGGCCAGAATACGTACGTCCAGTTGGATTTCATTCTTGCCGCCTAAGCGGCGCACTCGCGAGTCCTCAAGGACGCGCAGCAATTTCGCCTGCAACGCGACCGGCATGTCGCCGATTTCGTCCAGCAGCACAGTCCCGTTCTGCGCCAGTTCAAAACATCCCGCGCGCCTGTCGACGGCTCCCGTGAACGCGCCCTTTTCGTGGCCGAACAGTTCGCTTTCCATCAAGCTGTCGGGCATCGCCGCGCAGTTCAGCGCCACGAATGGTCCCGCGCGCCGCGGGCTCAGCATATGAATCGCGCGTGCCGCCAGCTCCTTGCCCGTCCCGCTCTCGCCGGTGATCAGCACCGCCGCGCGGCTGGGCGCGACCTGCTGGATGAGAGCAAACACTTCGCGCATCTTGGGCGAGGAACCGACCATCTCACCCAGCAGTCCGGTGTTGCTCAACTGCCTCTCCAGCCGCTCCGCATGTTCGGCCAGCTTTTCGTGCGTCGCCGCGCGCTCCAGCAATAAACGCAAGGCCTGCGATTGCACCGGCTTTTCCAGGAACCAGAACGCCCCCAGATCGTGCACCATGCTGACCGATGTTTCCAGGCTTCCATACGCCGTTTGCACGATCACCGGCGGCGCGTCGCCGTCTTCCTTCAGCTTCTTCAGCAGCTCCTGGCCGCTCATGCGCGGCATGTTCAGGTCGGTGACAATCACGTGCGCGTCGAACGTCGCCAGCTTTTCCAGCGCCTCCTGCCCGTCGGCTGCGGTTTCGACCGCGTAGCCCCACAGCTTGATCATGCTCGCCAGCGCAGTGCGCTGCGATTCCTCGTCGTCCACGACGAGAACCCGTGTGACATCCCTTTCGGTTTGCATCTTTGTATCTATTGTGACAGCACGCCGTACGCGCATGTTATCATGCCTGCCATGGTCCTCCGTCCCTCCACAAAATTCATCAAGTTGGGATACGTGTTTTGTCTGGCGATGGCGGTGGGCATCGCGGCGTATCTAAAATCGACGGGGCCCACGGATGAGCACTTCTGGTGGCTTTTGGTTGTTCCCGCATTCCTGGTGGTCATCCTGCTGATGCGTCACCTGAAGCGGCGGATGGTCAAGCTGGAAATTCTCGGCGATCGCGTGCGATACGAATCGGGATTCATTTCGAAGATGACGCGCACCGAGGAAGTGATCAAGCTCCAGGACGTGCGCGTGGATCAATCGCTGGGGCAGCGCATGATCGGCATCGGCGATCTGTCCTTTGAGACCGCGGGCGGAACCAGCCGCATCGTCATGCACTCGATAGATCACCCGCAGGCGGCAGCGGATCATATTTTGGAGTTGGCCAAAGCGCAGAGGCTGCGCCCGGATGCGGGCCATCCGGCGTCGCAGGGGACACCGTAGTCAGAAGCCGGCCGGAGCCCGGCTGCAGGCAAAATTGCCCGCCCTACAATTACGCTTCAGATCTGATCGGAAAAGTCGTCTTGTAGGGCGGGCTATTCAGCCTGCAGCCGCCTTCCAGGCGGCTTCTTCACTCCGGTGGATTCTTCTCCCCAATTAAGCCGAAAAGGCCCGGAAACACGCGCTTCAGCGAATCGAAGTGAAATTTCGGAACGGGCGATGCGCAGAGGGCTCCGAGCGAGAAAGCGGTTGTCCGCAGAAATGGAACCGTATATTCGATGAAGTCCAAGCAGCTTTGACTAAAGGCCGGGCTGCAATCTCGCCCTGACATCTGCCCAAACAGCGTGTGCCGGGAACCAAAAAACATTTGATGCTGCTCCATCCAGAGCGGAATCGCCCTCCACGCGAACCAGAGGAGTCCCGCCGCCCACACCCACTTGGACGCTTTTTGGCGCCACGTCCAGTAAATTGAGAATCCCATGCCGAAACCCGCGAGCGCGCTTAGCATAGACTCTCGCGAGACCATATAATACGGGTCCGATTGAGCTTCGTAATGCGTGAATGGGTGTATTACGACGCTCGTCACGATCGTGGCAAGCAACAGATTAAGAAAATAGATGGCGGCTGCCCGAAGGACCCTCACGCTACAACCCCGCCCGCGCCTCTTCCACCGTCGGAAAAAATGAAAACACCGTATCGAGTCTCGTCACTCGAAACGAATCCCTCACCGCCCCCGTAGCCCCCGCCAGCCGCATCTTTCCGCTGACCTTCGCGAGCCGGCTGTACGTATCGATAAATCGCCCGATGCCGGTGGAATCGATGTGCGTCACCGCGCTCAAATCGAAAATCAGCTTGGTGCGCCCTTCGCTCAACAACTCCGGGATCACCGCTTCCAACTGCCGGCAATCCTCGCCGAGCATTAATTTCCCACGCAGCACAACGACACTGACAGGGCCTTCCCCGTCGACGCGCTCAATTCCCAACGCCATCTATTCGACCCTGTCGAAAACTTCGCTGTACGGAGCGGTCGTCTTGCCGTCGGCCTGCACCTTGTCGCCCGCGATGGTCAGCGTCTTGCCGTCGGCCGAAACCGTGTAAATCGCGCGATCGACCACCTTATACCGCTGCTTGGTCTGCACATCGAACACATGATCGTCCTTCTTCTTGCGCATATGTGCCATTTGCAGCCCTTCATGCACATGCCTGCGGCCGACGTCTTCAATCGAAATATGATCGTAGCCCGTCGCTCCGCTCACCGCGTAATCGTAGCCCTGCACCCGCGCGAAGTAGTTCACGCTTTCCTTGGAGCCATCGGCCTTGACGGCCGTCGACTGCCAGCGAATCCCGTCGCGCTCGTCCAGCACCCGGATGTCGAACTGCTTCGGCGCCGCGTCCAGGAGCTTCGATTGCCCCGCATTCAGACGCCACGTCCCCGTCATCGGCGATTCCGGCGCTGGCAGATCCCGCATCATCAGGTTCTTGAATTCCACGACGCTCCCGGCGTTGTGCTGTTGCAGCGCCAAAAACCCGTCGGTGAACGTGTTCTTCTCGTCGGTGAAATCGACGGTCTTCTTATCGTTGATAAAAATCTGAATGTGATTTCCCTCGACGATGATGTGCTGCGTCCACCACGTATCGTCCGGAATCAGTTGCTCAAACACCTTCACGAAGTTGTACAGGCTGCCGGTGCGCACCGGATCGGTATGAGTGTTGTCCACCTGCGCTTCGTATCCTTTCGGAAAGCCCGGACCGAACGCGGTGCGGAAGTACATGCCGGAATTTCCGCCGTGGTTGATTTTCACCTCGGCCTTGAACTCGCAGTTCACGCACTTTTCGTTCATCCAGAACAGGTGGCTGGCCGGCCCGTCGCCGGTGATGGCGCCATTCTTCACCGTCCAGGATTCAGGATGCTCATTCGCCTTCCAGCCGTCGAGCGTTGAGCCGTCGAACATCGGTTTCCATTCGTCGGCCTTATGCCGCGCGGCGAGAGCAAGGGTAGGTGCAGCAAGGAAAAATACAATTTTGAGGAATTTCATGGCCTACAAGAGAAGTGTATCGCAAAGAATGTCTATCCCGCGCCGATAAGAGAGCTTAGTCGACATGTTTGCCATTATCGGAATTCTAGTTGTCCTCGGTGCCGTGGTCGGCGGTTACCTGATGGAGCACGGCAAGTTGCTCGTGCTGATGCAACCGGCGGAGTTGGTCATCATCGGCGGCGCGGCGGCGGGAACGCTGCTCATCGCCAATCCTATGTCCACCGTCATCGCCATTATGAAAGGAATGCTCGGCGTGCTCAAAGGCAGCCCGTACACCAAGGCATCCTATCTGGAAACGCTGAAAATGCTCAATGAGTTGTTCATGCAGGCCCGCAAACAGGGCATGGTCAAGCTGGAGGAGGACGTCGAGGATCCCCCCAAAAGCCAGGTTTTTTCCAAGTATCCGACGTTTCTCGCCAATCACCACGCGGTGCACTTCATCTGCGACACGATTCGCATGTCCATCAGCGGCGGCGTGCCGGCCTTCGACCTCGACCAGATGATGGAGATGGACATGGACGTTCATCATCACGAAGCGTCGGGCCCGATCAACGCGCTCTCGACCGTTGCCGATGCGCTTCCCGGATTGGGAATCGTCGCGGCCGTTCTGGGTGTCGTGATTACCATGGGAGCTCTCGGCGGACCTCCGGAAGAAATTGGTCACAAGGTCGCAGCCGCTTTGGTCGGAACATTTTTGGGAATTTTGTTGTGCTACGGATTCCTGGGCCCTCTCGCGTCGAACATGACCAAGATGAACGACGCCGAGCTCGACTATCTGCGCTGCCTGCGCGCCGGCGTGATCGGATTTGTGAAAGGGTCCGCTCCGGTGCTGGCTGTCGAATTCGCGCGGCGCAGCATACCGGGGGATTTCCGGCCGTCGTTCAAGGAACTGGAAACGGCGTGCCGCGGAGGCGGGGCCGCGACGCCGCCCGCGGAGGCCAAGTAAATGGCCGAAAATACCCAGCCCATCATCATCATTAAGAAAAAGGTCTATCATGCCGGGCATCACGGAGGCGCATGGAAAGTCGCCTACGCCGATTTCGTCACCGCCATGATGGCCCTGTTCATCGTCCTGTGGCTCCTCAATTCCAGCGTGCAGGTCCGTAAAGCCATCAGCGCCTATTTTCAGGACCCCTCCGGCACCGGCTCGCATTCCGGCAGCGCTTCGACAGGCACCGGCGAAACCGTTGCCGTCGACAAGGACAACATGGCCCAGTTGAAGGACAAACTGGAACAAGCGTTGAAGAAAAGTCCCGAGTTCGAAAAACTGAAGGACTATGTCGCCATGAGCGTCACCGGCGAAGGCCTGCGCGTCGAAATGATGGAAAGCGAGAACGGCATCTTCTTCGAATCCGGCAGCGGCCGCCCCACCGAAACCGGCCACGATCTGATCCTCCTGCTGGCCGAGGAGCTGAAAAAACTCCCCAACGATCTGATGATCGAAGGCCACACCGACTCGAAGCTATTCGCCAATCACGGCGACTATTCCAACTGGGAACTATCCACCGACCGCGCGAACGCCGCCCGCCGCCTGATGGAGGAGAACGGGTTGTCCCACGGCCGCGTCGTGCAAGTGCGCGGTTTCGCCGATCAAAGCCTGCACGACAAAAAGAATCCGGAAGCCGCCTCGAACCGCCGCATTTCGGTGATCGTGCGCTATCAGGAGGCTCCCGAGCCGGAGCTCGCTAAGCCCGCAGAAAAACCGGCCAAGCATAGCTAGCTACGGCTGCTTCTTCACCGGCGGAGTCGCCGGCTTTTTATCCCCCGCCTGTTGCTCCTTCAACTGATCCTCCGGCGGCGGACCCGTGTCGTCGCCGAACGAAATCGTGGTATCCGCGCCGTACATCTGATACAGCTTGAACTCCGCCTCGTTCTTCGAATTCCCGTGAACGTGCACCGAATCGAGCTCGTAGTGAAACGGCAGCGTGTACACGTGACCCGAAATGTCCGTAGGCTTGTAATCCAGCGTCAGCGCGACGTCTTTAATCGGAAAATCCGACGGAATCTCCACCGTCTTCAGCGTGATCCTCTGAATCTCCTTCGTCTCCACGTCGGCGTAAACCAGGCCGGTGTACGCCGACGTGTACGTCTTCCTGGTTTCATCGTCGCCCATCGAATACCCATGATCTTTCTCGATCCGGTACGCGAACACGTACATCGGCCGCTCGCGCAATTTCCCCCAGTGATCCCAATCGAACCGCGCCTCATCCTCCGGCGCGAAAATATTGTGCAGCATGCTCCCGAACTCGCCCGACGACCGCACTCCGCCGATCTGGTCGTGGCTGATGTTGTGCACGGCCTGCCCATTAATCAGCTGCACTTTATACGTCTCTTTTTTCTCGTAGAACGCCAACTGCTCCTGAATCACGGAGCCCTGCGACCGGTATCGAGGATCCTTCGGATCCAGATGCCTCCGCGTCGTCTGCACGCACAGATAGTTAGGAAGCTTGGCCGTGTAATTTAGCGCGTAGTCGCGCATCGCCGCGATCACCTCGGCCTGCTCCATCGAATCCGGTGGAGGCTTCGGCGGCAGCTTGGCCGCGGGCGGCGGAGGCGGAGGAGCCGCACCCAGTCCCGCCGATTCCTCTTCCAATTTTCGCAACGCCGCGACGGTCCTTGCGCCTGCGCCCAAGCCTTGCAACTCTTCCACTGTCGCGTCTTCTAGTTTCTGCGTCAGCTTGACGCTTTTCCGTAGATAGTCGGCCGTCGTCCGGTCGTCGGCTTTCATCTTGATCTGCGACTTGATGAACGCGGTCAAGTCCGCCACCGTCATCGGCCTCTGCGCGAACATCGTCATCGCCGCGCAGAGCAGTACGAAAATGAGTTTCTTCATGGCTGCTTCTTCACCACAGGCTTCTCCGGATCTTCCTTCGGTTTATCCTCCGGAATTTCGTCGAACGTAATCTTATCCACCACCGAGAACTTGTGATAGAGGTGATAGGTCGTGATGTTTTTCGCCAGGTACCGGCTCTCCCGGAAATTCAATTCCGATTTCGCGGGCAGCAGGAACGCCTGATCCTCGATTTTCGAAATCTCGTACTGCAGATCCTGTGTCGCTTCCTGAATCGGAAAATCGGCGGGAATGTTCACACACTCCATCTTGATCCGCATGATGTCCTTCGTCAACATATCCGCGTAAATCGATCCTCGATACGCCGAAACGATATGCCGGTCCGAAGGCTGATGATAAATGTCGTAGCGCGACCGGTCTTTCCTCACCTCGAACGAAAAGACATATGTGCGCCGCCCGTGCCATGTCGTCCACCGCTCCCAATCGAACTGCGCCTCTGTCGACGGTTCGAAAATTTCGTACAGCATGCTCCCGAACTCGCCCGACGATGTCGCCCCGCCCAACTTTTCGTGCTCGCGATTCGTCACCATCGCCCCGTTCACCATGGTCACCACATATTTCTCTTTATGATCGAAGAAGGTGAGTTGCTCCTGAATCGTGTCCACTTGCCGCCAGTGATTACCCGTGCCCGACGGATCGTTCGTCCGCCGGGTCACCTGCGTGCAAATGAAATTCGGCAGATTATTGCTGTAATTGATCGCGTTCGCGCGAATCTCGTCGAGAATCTGCGCCTGCTCCTCGGAGCTGGGCGGAGGAGGTCCCGGCGGAGGCGGAGGAGCCGCCTGGAACATCACCGGCGGGGGAGCCGTCGCCAGGCCTGCCGATTCCAGACTCAACTTCCGGAGCGCCGCCGTCACTCTCGGACCCGCGCCCAGCCCGTGCAATTCTTCCACGGTCTTATCGTCCAGGTGTTCCTTCATCCGCATCCGCTTCAGCAGATAATCGGCCACCAGCCTGTCGTCCTGCTTGCGCTGAATGGAATCCTTGATGAAACTCACCAGTTCCGCCACGGTAGTCGGCCGCTGTGCAAACGCAATGGCCATCAGGGCGACAAACAGGCCCACCACCCGCCAACCTAAACTTCCGGCCTCCTTGCGGCGCGCGCCGAGAGCCCCATGCGTCAGCTTGGGGTTAGCGCGGCGACGGGACCAAACCCCAAGCTTACGCATGGGGCTGGCGTGTGGCGTTAGCATTTTCAAGCCCTTTTTAGTTAGACGTTCCGCGCTTCTTCCCAGGTTTCGTCGTGGTTGTCACCGGTGCCGCCACCGGTTTGGGCGGAAACGCTTTCTGAATCGCGTCCAGCGCCAGAGGAGCCATGATCCGATAACCCTTCGCGTTCGGATGCAGCCCGTCGTCGCCCAGATCCGCCTTCAACTGCCCCGTCTCGTCCACCATCGCCGCGTGGTAGTTCAGATACACGTGATGCCGGTTGACACAAAAACTCTCAATCCACTCGTTCAGAGCCTTGATGAAAATCGGAGGCCGCGCCGGCGTCCGTTCATACGATTTGTTATCGCCCTTGTGATAATCGCTCACCGGCAGCACCGACGCGAAGATTACCTTGATCTTATAGGTATCGCAAAGATCGGCGATCATGAGCAGGTTGTCTTCGATTCCGGTTAGCGGAATGCCCCGCGCCAGGTCGTTGGTCCCGGCCAGAATCACCACCGCCGAAGGCCGCAGATCGATCACATCGGCCTTCAGCCTCCCCAGCATTTCTCCGGTAATCTGCCCGCTGATGCCGCGGTTGATAAACGCCCTGTCAGGAAAATATTCGTTCAGGTGCCACAAATCGGTAATCGAATCGCCGAAAAAAATCACCCGGGGCTTCGCCGCATCGGGCGGACCCAGCTTCCGGTTCGCCTCCGCATAGCGCTTCAAATTGTCGCGATCCGGATTCGTCAGCCGCGCTTCTTTCGAATCCAGCAGTGCGCGGAAATGCGCATCGAGCCGCGTCGCGTTCTCTCGCAGCTCCACCAGTTGCTTCTGCGCCGTTTCAGGAAATGGAAAAGGCTTCGGCACCGCATCGGACAAAGTGAGGTACGCGCGCAAACTGTTGATCAGTGCAAACACCGGCTGCGTGGTCCCCGGCTTGGCTTCCAAAACCGCGCAATCCTGTTTCACGCTCTCAATCACCGGCGCAGCCGCTCTTTGCAGATCGGGAACCACCACCCCTCCCGCATCCATCAACTGCACAATCCGCAGGCACGACTGATTCATCTGCGCCGTAGACATCAACGGATTCTCCGTCTGCCCCACCAATCCCGCCGCCGTCAACAATATCAGTGCAGCTATTCTGGCTACTGGCTCCTGGCTATTGGCTACTCGCTTCACAGCTTTTCCTCCTTCAACAAGTGCAGCGTCACCGTTCCCACGGGAAATTGCATGCGCAACTGAATCTGCACCGGCAGCCGCCGCGCGTCGTCGGTCAGCCAGATGAACACTCTGCCCTTGCGGTTGTAGACGATCCCGTTCATCAAAAATGTCTCGCAGCGAATCGTCTTAAATTCCGACGTCGCCGTCTTGATCGTCTCCCGGTCCTGCGCTTCCACCTTGACCGACGCCGAATGGTGCCCGTCGCTCACCGGCATCTGGATCGTTTGCCCGGGACTTAAGGTGAGTTCTCGCAGGCTGATCAGCGCGCCCAAGGTATCGTGGACGCAATTGGGAATCGCCGTGTCGTAGGTGTGCAGCACGATGTTTTTCATCAAATCGCGCTCCACGTAGTCCGCCCGATTCCTGGTCCGGTCGAAGGTCACCCGGGTTTCGCGATGCCTCTTGCCTTCCTGTGCGTCCAGCGTGCTGCTGGTCGCGCAAAACGGCTCGTCGTAGGTCACGCCATACGCGTCGTCGATTTTAAATAACGTGGAAACCAGCCCCGCCGATTCCAGCTTCATCCGGGCCGAGGTCTTCTGCGCGTCCACCACCGCAGTCCCGGCGTGGATCAACCGCCATTCAATGTCGTAGGTCAGCCTCTCGGTGGAAGGAACCGTCAGGGTTTGCGCCCAAGCGGTGGAGAGGAGAGCAATCGCGCCGGCGAAAAACCGCATTCAATTTCGAGTTTACACTACAGGCATTGTAAACTCGAACTGTGACCACTATCCCCGGCCGCCACTTCGCAAAAAATCTGATCACCGGTCGAGCGCTCGTCGCCCAACTGGTCCGCCGGGATTTTCAGCAGCGCTACGTAGGCTCGGTCGCGGGCTGGCTGTGGGGCGTGGTGCATCCCGTGGTGCAGTTGCTGGTCTGGTATTACGTTTTCGTAGTCTGCATGAAGCAGCAGCCTCCGCCGGGCTCGGACAGCTACCTGATGTTCCTCTTCTGCGGATTTCTTCCCTGGATGCTGTTTCAGGAAACCGTCACGCGCTCGGCCGGCTCCATGGTGGAGAACGCGAACCTGATCACAAAAACCGTTTTCCCTTCCGAAGTCCTACCCGTCTCCGTATTTCTGTCATCGCTGATCCATCACCTGATCGGCCTGGCGCTCGCCGTCGTCTCGTTGCTGATCGTCGAAAAACATATCAGCGCGAAAATCGTCCTGCTGCCCATTTATATGGTCTTCGTCGGCCTGCTGGGCATCGGCGTCGGCTGGATCGTATCGAGCCTGCAAGTCTACCTGCGCGATACCGTGCAAGTGCTGGCCGTCGTGATGATGTTGTGGTTCTGGGTGACGCCCATCATGATCAGTGAAGATAGAATTCCTCCGCAGGTCCGCTTCTTAGTCGCTTTGAATCCTCTGCGCTGGATTGTCAGAGCCTACCGCGACCGCCTGCTCTCGCCGAACTGGCCCCACTGGCAGGAATTCGCAGTATTAACCGCATATTCGGTCGGCGTTTTCGTCCTGGGCGGCCTCTTCTTCCGCCACCTGAAACGCGGATTCGCCGACGTTTTGTAGGTGGCGCACGCGCTCGTGCGTGCCGCGTCGACACTCGTATCGATGCCCGCACTACTGAGCCGCGACCGCAGGGAGCGGAGTCTTGTAATACCGCCAAATCCCGAACATAACCGCAGCCAACAACCCCACAAATAACCCGCTCCCCACTACAATCTCTCGTTTGGGAGAATACGGGTGCAACGGCAAGCTCGCAGGATCGAGCATCTCGAGCGTCATTTTCACGTCCGACTGATTTCGCGCGTGGTTAAAGACAGCCTCGTCCATCAACCGCGACACGATGTCAGCGACCACCTTCTGCGCCACATATCGATCCGTGTCGTCAAACCGGATCACCATCGCTGATGCCTTTCCCACTGGATCAAAATGCAAATGTTCCCTCAGCTTCTGCTCCGGCCGCGATTCTCCAGGGTAGAGCTTGAAGGTTTCGACAACCCCTTTGAGACTCGCGTCGCCAGTTACAGCCGCAACCAATTCTTGCACGCGAGCCGCAGCGGCGGCCCGATCCTCAGCCTCCCACCGGATCACGCCCGCGGAGGAGAAGCGCTCGGGCATTGCAAAGGCCACCGCCGCGCCCGCGATCGCCCCCGCGATTCCGAGTCCGGCCGCCAGCTTCCATACTTTCAACCCGGCGAACAACGCGAACAGCGAGCCCGCTACCACACCAGCGATCAGCCCCATGACAACATTGCGTGAAAGCCGCGGGCCATTCGAACTCACCGGCAGGCTCGCCGGATCGACCAGCGTCCCGACCTTGGCGTTGAGAAAATCGGCGGCCAGGATTTGGGTGGCCTTTTGCGCCCGTTCGGCATCCGATGCGACCACCGAAACAGCGAACTGGTGCCGGCCCGCCGCCCGGATCCGGATGTCCTCCGTCTTCAGTCGCAGGACAATATCCTCGATCGGCGTCGTTGCGCGCAGGTCACGATACAGGTCCGCTTCCATGATGAGGCGCGTCAGCGGAGCCCTGGCCAGAATCTTCTGCGCCTCGGCATTGATCCGCGTGTCGCCGATATCTTCCCCTTTGAGTATCGCCGTCGACACGTAGCGATGCGGGTTCGTCCAGGTCAGCGCCGCCCCCGCGATCACTCCCGCCACGGCACAGGCGGCGACAATCCTCCACGAGCTTCCGGTTTTGAATTGTATTTTCATCGCTCCTCCGAAAACGTTGAAAAATGTGCCCCATGTAGGCGAAACATCGTCCAGCAGCGCGTGAAACTCATTTTCGTACCGATTCCGCCAGGGCTTCGGATACAGCGAAATGAGGCGTTTTATGGTCGTTTTCATGCGTGCTTCAGCCTCTTCATGGCTGTCTTCACCACGCCATCGAGCGTCGCCAGCTCGTTTTCGAGCGATTTCCGACCCAACGGAGTCAGCGTATAAGGCTGCCTCCGGTCCTCCGACGGCACCGGCGCAATCCAACCGCTCTCCTCCAGCCTCGTAATCGCCCCGTAAAGCGTTCCAGGGCCGAGCTTTACTCCAGAAAACTGCTCAATATCCTCCATCATCGCGTAGCCATGCTTATCGCCGTCGGCGAGGCTGGCAAGCACCAGCAGGGCTGGATCGTTATTACGTGTCACGTAGTAACTTTACGGCCGAACGCTCGCGCTGTCAAGCCCCATGCGTCAGCTTGGGGTTATTTCGGTGACCGCAGGGAGCGGGGTTTACAGGATCAACATGCAATCGCCATAAGAAAAAAATCGGTATTTCTGCTCCACCGCATGACGATACGCGCGCAGCGCCAACTCCTTGCCGGCAAAAGCGCAAACCAGGATCAACAGGCTCGACTTCGGCAAATGAAAGTTAGTCAGCATCACCCCCGTCCGCCGGAATTTCGCTCCTGGATACAGAAATAATCGAGTAACCGATCCCGGTTCGCTCTCAATGGCCCGAACGCTCGTCGTCCCGACCGCAATCACGCGCTTCGCCCGCTCCATCGCCAGGAGGGCCTCCGGCGGGACCACGAAGGATTCTTGGTGAAGAGTGATATTTTCAACCACATCCCCGTGTAACGGCTGAAAGGTCCCGAGCCCGACATGCAAAGTCACCCGGGCAATCTCCGCCTGACATTGTGCCAGAATTTCCGGCGTGAAATGCAACCCGGCAGTCGGTGCTGCTACCGATCCCCGCTCGCGGGCAAAAACGGTCTGGTAACGAGTCTTATCCGCAGCGGAATCCGGGCGTCGAATGTACGGCGGCAGAGGCATATGCCCCACTCGTTCCAGCACTTCGAACAGATCCCCCCGAGCGTCCAGACGCACGACGCGTTCGCCGAACTCGCCTCGTCCGAGAATTTCAGCAGTCAGGTCGTCGGAAACGAAAACCCGCTTCCCGGTGCGCATCTTTTTGCCCGGCCGAACCAGTGCTTCCCAAGTATTTTCAGTAATTTGCCGCGTGAGAAAAATTTCGACCCGGCCTGTCCCATGCTCGCGCCGGCCGTAGAGCCGGGAAGGGAAGACGCGCGTGTCGTTCAATACCAGACAATCTCCCTCCCGCGTATAGGAAGGAAAATCGCGAAACATGCGGTCCTCGAACGTGCCCGCCGCCCGGTCGAGCACCAGCATGCGGGAGGCGTCGCGACGCTCCAGTGGTTGCTGGGCGATCAGTTCTTCGGGTAGCTTATAATCAAATTCATCAACACGCACAGTAATAGATTAATCCTCGGCATCGAATCCTCGTGCGACGAAACCGCGGCCGCCGTAGTGGAAAACGGCGCCACGATTCTTTCGAGCGTAGTCGCATCACAGATGACGATGCACGCCAAGTACGGCGGAGTGGTCCCGGAACTGGCATCGCGCGAACATCTTAGGGCGATTGTTCCGGTCGTGCGGCTGGCCTTGGAACAGTCCGGCAAAACACATCTGGACGCGATCGCCGTGACGCAAGGGCCGGGACTGATCGGCTCTCTGCTGGTCGGCATCACCTACGCGAAAGCCCTGGCGATGGCGCGCAGCATTCCTTTGATCGCGGTAAATCACATTGAAGGACACATTTACGCAGTCGCCAGCCAGAATAAAGTCGAGCTGCCGGCGCTGGCTCTTATCGTGAGCGGCGGCCACACGCATTTATATGAAGTCGACGAAGAGCGCCGCTACCGATTATTGGGAAAAACCCGCGACGACGCGGCGGGCGAGGCCTACGACAAGGTCGCGAAGCTGCTGGGTTTCGGATATCCCGGTGGACCGATCATCGATAAACTTGCACCTTACGGAAATCCGGACGCGGTGAGATTCACGACGCCCAAAATGAGTGGCAATGCGCTCGACTTCAGCTTCAGCGGAATAAAAACGGCCGTTTTGCGATGGGTGGAAGCGCGCGATATGGCCGGCGAAATCGCCGCGAGGCGGGCCAGCGGCGACGTTAACCCGGAGACGATTCCGAAAGCCACGCTGGACCTGCTGGCGTCGTTTCAAAAAACGGTCATCGACGAACTGCTGCGGCGTGCAGTCAAGTCAGCCGATGAAATGAACGCCCGAAGCATAATTATTTCCGGAGGCGTCGCCTGCAATGCCGGTTTGCAGGCAGCGGCGAAAAAGCGCAGAATGCCCTGGCCCGTATACTTCCCGACACTAGGCCTCGCGACCGACAACGCCGCCATGATCGCGGCAGCGGCCTTTCCCAAGTTGGAGCGCGGCGAGTTGGCGGGGTATGATTTGCGGGCGCAGGCGAATTTAGCACTGGCGTAGCTTCATCTGAGACAATGAACGCGTGACCATCCAAATTCCAGACGATCTCGCGCGCGGTCTGGAGGGTATCGCCGCCGCGGAACACAAGAGCGTAGAGCAACTGGCCGTCGAACGTTTACGGGCTCTCCTCAACCGGCCGACGGCGCCGGGCGCCCTGCTGCGTGTTCTTCGGGCACTGCCGCATCCAAGTCCGGCGGCAGTGGATGAGTTAGATGCCGCCATTGCCGCATCACGACTGCGTGGGTCAGCGCGGCGTGTTTGAGAGGTGATCGGCCCGAATGGTCCTCCTCCTCGACACGAATGCTGTCAGCGAGTTGATGCGTTCCGACGGGCGGGTCGAGGCATGGCTCGCTTCCTTGAGCGATCAAGACAGCGTTGTTACCTGCACAATCGTCAGGGGCGAGATTCTCTTCGGAATTTCCCGCCTTCCGGAAGGCAAGAGGCGGACGGAGTTGGAGCAGGTAGGCGGACAATTCCTGGATGCCTTCGAGTGTGTTCCCCTTGAAGAGGCAGCCGGCGACCTCTACTCGCAATTAAACTCGCGCGCCATAGCGAGGGACTCATGCTGGATGAAAACGACCTGTGGATCGCCGCAACGGCAATGAGTATAGGCGCGACTTTGGTTAGTCGTGACCGGGACTTCCGCGGGATCGACGGTTTGAGTGTCATTGCGCCGGGGGACCCGGGTTAGAGAATCAGTGCTTCAGAGCCGTCTGCCAGTTTTGCACCACGACGAAGGGGACGGTATCGAGGCTTTTCGGGGTGGTCACGAAGAGGAAACGCTGGCCATCGGGCGTCGCGATATAACGGTTGCGGCGGTTCGTGCCGTCGAGCTGCACTTCAAACAAGTCCTTGGGGATGCCGGCCTCGAAGGAAGCTCCGGATGCGCGCACGTCGACGGCTTTGAATTTCGCGCCGCTTAGAAAATAAAGTTCCTTGCCGTCGTGACGCCAGGATGGTTCAGTTCCTCCGCCGTTCGAGATCTGCCACTTGCCTCCCGCCGGCGGGAAGGTTTGGACGAAGACCTCCCTCCGGAGGGACTCCTGCGACACATAGGCGAGCCAATGCCCATCGGGGGACAGACTTGCGTGGTCCTGCGCAAAGGAACCTTTGAGTACAGGGTAGGGTTTGCGATCGCCGCTGACCGGGACGGCGTAGGTGTCTCTGCTGCCAACGTTGTACAACAGGAGCTTCCCATCCGCCGACCAGGCCTCCACGGCCTTGTTGCCTGCGTCCTCCAGTAAGAGTTCTTCAGCGGCGGCGCCCCCGGACGCCTTCCAAAAAATGTCGCGAACATTTGGGCCCTTGCGAGCCGAGGAGAACGCGATGCGGGATCCGTCGGGAGACCACAGAGGGTTCGTATCGTCCGTCTTATCGAAGGTAAAGCGCGAACTGACCCCGCGGGCCAGGTCCAGCACCCAGATGTTGCGGGTATTGGTTGCGGGGTCGAGGCGGGAAACTGCCAGCCGCTTTCCGTCCGGGGAAAGCGCGGGATTTGTATAGGTGGCCTGCTCCCCTACCGTGCCGAGCCGCTTGCCTTGGCGATCGTACCAGGTGAGATCGTTGCCCAAGGGCGGGGATGTCCTGCGATAGGCCAGGACTCCGTTCTGGGAGACGGAAAAGGCGCCGCCGGGGCCGGGGCCCACGGTGGCAACCTGGTCGGCAACGGGGATCGGGTCGCCGGAGAGGGACCCCTTGCCGGAGTCGAACGCTTGCGCCACCAACGTAGAGCCGCGAACGTAGAGCAGCCAGGAGGGCGGGACAAACACCCCCGAACCCCCGGCGGCGATGTGCTTCCCCTCTTTGGAATCCAAGGAGCCCAAGTAAATCCCGGCGGCGGATCCATAGAGGAAGCGGCGGCCGTCGGGCAGAAAGCTTGGAAAATACTGTACGGCGCCGGAACCTATATCCGGCTTCCCCTCTCCACCGGAGGCGGGGATCTGATGGAATAGGCCCCCGCGTCCGGTGAAGAGGATGATCCCGGCTGAGCTCCAGGCGGGGACCAGCCCGGCGGGCATGGAAGTCAGTATTTGCGGTGAACCCCCGCTCATCTCCAGTCTTCGCAAGCTGCCTTCCGCCACGTAGGCTATGGAGCGCCCGTCGGGCGACCAGGTGCTGAGGCCATTGATGTTGCCCTCGGTTCCCGGAATTGGTTGCACGTTGACGGAGTCCATCGGCCGCATCCAGAGGTTGCGTGAGCCATCGCGCTTCGTCGCGCCGAACACCATCCGGGAACCGTCGGGAGAGACACTGGGGAAATCGAGACTTCCCCAGGAAGTCCCCTCGGGCGGCGGGATTTCGAAGCGAACGGCCGCGGCCGGCGCGGGTATGGTGCGGTAATAGAAAATCGCGAAGGCGGCCAGCAGCGCGGCGAGGACTCCGGCAACAATCCAGCCGAGGCGGGTGTTGCGGCGGCGAGCGGCCAGAACCGGCGCGGGCATCCCCGCATTGGACCCGCTTTCGAGGACCCACTGAAGTTCGCTCTTCAGATCGGAGGCGCTTTGCCAGCGGTCGTCAGGATCCTTGGCGAGACACTTTTTCACGATGTGATCGATCATCGGAGGGATCATCGACGAGAGCGGTTCCGGATTGCGGTCCATGATGGCGGCGATGAGCGTCGCCTTGTTCTGTGCGCTAAAGGCTGGCTTGCCGGTGAGGATTTCGTAGAACACGCAGCCGAAGGAAAAAATGTCGGAGCGCGCGTCGGTAGGCTTGCCCTGCAACTGCTCCGGCGCCATGTATTGCAAGGTCCCGACGATAGACCCTTCTTCGGTGAGCGCCCGAGTCTCCGTGGCTTCGTTCGGCTTAGGTTTCAACACCTCGAACTTAGCGAGCCCGAAGTCGAGGACCTTCACGCCCGATTTCGTGGTAAGAATGTTGGCTGGTTTCAGATCGCGATGCGTGATCGATTTGCGATGCGCCGCTTCCAGCGCCCCCGCCAGTTGAATCGCCGCCTTCAGCGCCAGGTCGAGAGGCAGCGGACCCTTGACTTCCGAGCCTTCGACGTACTCCATGACGATGTAGTCCGGACCGACGTCGTAAATCTGACAAATGTTCGGATGATTCAACGCCGCGATGGCGCGCGCTTCGCGCTCAAAACGCTCACTGAATTTTTCGGACGATGTTTTGATGGCGACGATGCGGTCGAGCCGCGTGTCGCGAGCTTTCCACACTTCTCCCATCCCGCCTGCTCCGATGGGCGAGAGGATTTCGTAAGGACCGACTTTATCGCCGATGGAGAGAGACATGAGGGGCTCAAATCAGTGTAATCGATACTCGGCATCGGAAGCGGTCAATTTTGCTTTTGCCCATCGTGGGGCCGCCAATGCTAGCGGCAGCCGTCCTTTCAAGGCGGCCTCGGGCAGCGCCGGCACAAAAGCCGGCTTGCCGCCATAATTGGCGGCCCCACCTGGCCACGTGTGTCAGCCGCAGCGCCGCGGAACCGCCATGCGTCAGCATGCGGACAGATGTGAAAATCCGCAAGCCAACTAGCGAATCCCTTTGCCATAAGGTGCGATGCTATTAGCGGCGTCCAATGCGTGTCCCGCTTCAGCCCGTCACCGGAATGAAAGCATTCCTGGGAGTCAGCTACTGGCGATTTCAACTCGTGTTTCTGGCCGTGTGCCTCGCGTTCAGCGGCTTTTACTGGCTGATTCTCGGGCCCGTAAATCTGCTGCAATTCCTTTTTTTCGCTCTCGTCGCCGGCAATTCGAACACAATTTTGCTGAAGGTCACGTCGCCACTCTACGTGTCCCGCCCCTTCCCTCGGAGCTGGCTTCTCTTTCTGGCCGTTCTCATTCCGGTGAACGTATTTGGCGGTACGCTCGCGTCTGTTGGCTGGAGGCTGGTCTTCGGGCAGGGCGCGCAGAAGCTCTCGTATTTCGATTGGAGTGAGATTCGAATTATCACCTTCGTCGGGTTGGTGTCCGGGGTCGCGGTGCACTTGTCCCGCATGGGTCGCGCCCGCCTGGAGCAGCGCAACCGGGAGCTCGAAAGCCAGGTCACTCTGGGCCAGCTCGAACTCAAATCGCACGAAGCGGAGAGTAAGGCCGCGCACGAAATCCAGACTCATCTACTGCCTCGCGAGATCCCCCAGTTGAAAGGATTCGAGATCGCCTGCGCGTGGCAGCCCGCGCAATCGGTCGGCGGAGATTATTTCGACGTGCTGGCGTTGGGGCCGGGGCAGATCGCTGTTTGCCTCGCCGATGTATCGGGAAAAGGAATCGCCGCCGCATTGCTGATGGCGAATCTACAGGCGACGGTGCGGGCATTCGCCCCGGAGATCACCGGCCCCGGCGCACTTTGCCGGAAAGTCAACGAAGTACTGTGCGGCAGCGTTGCGCCGGGGAAGTTCGTGACCATGTTCTATGGCGTGATCGACAGCCAGACGCTGACGCTGCGCTTCGAGAACGCCGGCCACTGCCCGCCCGTTGTGCTGCGCGGCGATTCCGCGACCGAGCTGACCGAAGGCAGCATCGTGCTGGGGATTTTCTCGCACGCGGAGTACGCAGAGAGGCGCTTCCGTTTGCAGTCCGCCGACTGCCTGCTGTTGACCACCGACGGGGTGACGGAAGCGGCGAACGAAGCCGATGAGGAGTTCGGCGCCGAACGGGTGACGGCATCGGCTCGCGCGGCTCGAAGCCTGGGTGCGCACGGCATCCGGACCAGAATTCTGGAAGACGTCTCGCGTTTCTGCAACGGTAATTTCCACGACGACGCGTCGCTTATCGTGGTGACTGTAGATTAGCAACCCGGAGGTTGCGTTATAATATGCAACTGGAGGGTTGCATGACTGCGGATCGCATCGAGAAGAAGGTCCTGTTGCGCGCCACGAAGGAACGGATCTGGCGGGCGATATCGGACTCGACGGAATTTGGAAAATGGTTCGGCGCGAGGTTCGACGGACCGTTCATGCCGGGGACCAACGTGCGCGGCGTAATTGTGCCGACTACAGTGGACTCCGAAGTGGCCAAGGCGCAGAAGCCCTACGAAGGCACGCCCTTCGAGATCGCCATCGAGCGCATGGAGCCCGAAAAACTGTTCTCCTTCCGCTGGCACCCCTACGCAGTGGAGAAAGGCGTGGACTTCTCGGCCGAACCGACGACGCTGGTGACGTTCGAGCTGGAGGATGCCGCGGGCGGAGTCCTGCTCACGGTGAGCGAATCCGGCTTCGATGGAATTCCGCTGGAGCGCCGGGCGAAGGCCTTCGAGATGAACGAAGGAGGCTGGGCGAAGCAGGTGAAGCTGATCGAGCTGTACGTCGGCCATGCGGAATAACTCGGATGCTGATTTGTTCGCAGCGCTGGGCGATGAGACCAGGCTGCGGTTGGTCGCCAGGCTATGCGATGGCGGACCGATGTCCATCGCGAGGCTGACCGAGGGCGCGCGCGTCACGCGCCAGGCAGTCACCAAGCATCTGCGGGTGATGGAGGGAGCGGGGCTGGTGCGCTCGGCCAGGAAGGGGCGCGAAAGCGTCTGGCAATTGAATGAGCGCCGGCTGGAGCACGCGCGCCGCTACCTGGACAGCATTTCCAGGCAGTGGGACAAGGCGCTGGTCCGCCTGAAAGATTTTGTGGAGAACCGCCATGCGTGAGCATGCGGACAGAGATGAAACCCTAGCTAAGGGAGTTTGTATAGAATCGCTCCCTGAGGCAACCCGATTCAGAGCCGTGACCATAGGGAGCGGTGTCTACGAATTTTTCAGCCGCCTTCCAAGGCGGCTTTCCGAACACACTACAATCTAAGGATGCTCCGCACAGCTGCTCTTTTTCTTATTTCGCTCGCGCTGGCGAGCGCCGCGGTCACCCGCGTGGAAATCGCCTCGCGCGCCGATCTTCCTAACAACGCCGCGTACGAACGCCTTACGGGCAAGGTCTACTTCGCCGTCGATCCGAAGCTGAAAGCGAATCAGATTATCACCGATATCGCCTTGGCGCCCCGCAATGACCAAGGGCTGGTCGAGTTCTCGGCCGACCTCGAAGTCTGGCGTCCCAAGGCCAAGGGCAGTGGGACGGCGCTGGTGGAGATTTCGAATCGCGGCGGCAAGGGCATGGCCAACATGTTCGATCTCGCGGGACGCGGCGAGCCGGGCGATTCGCTGCTGTTCGATCAGGGGTTCACGCTGGTCTGGATCGGATGGGAGTTCGATATTCCCAATCGCGACGGGCTGCTGAAGCTGTATGCGCCTGTGATCAAAGGGATCACTGGGATAGTCCGGTCGGAAATTACAGTGGACCGGCGCGCGACCTCGCAATCGCTGGGCGATCGGGCGCAGATTCCTTACGCGGTGGCCGATCCGGATTCGGCCACCATGACCGTGCGTGATGGAGTGAACGGCAAGCGGTCGACGATTGCCCGGGATCAGTGGAGATTTTCGGCGGACATGACGGGCGTGGAATATTCTGCGGGCTTTGAGCCGGCGCGGATTTACGAAGTGGTGTATATGGCGAAGGATCCAGCAGTGGTCGGCCTGGGTCCGGCGGCGATTCGCGATTATGTGTCGTATATCAAGCAGCAAGGCGAGGTCGAACGTGCCATCGGATTCGGCGTGTCGCAGAGCGGCCGGTTTTTGCGCACCTTCCTCTATTACGGCTTCAATGGAGATGAGCGCGGCAAGCGCGTGTTCGACGGCGTGTGGGCCCACGTGGCCGGAGCGGGGCGGGGAAGTTTCGACCACCGCTTCGCGCAGCCTTCGCGCGACGGCCATCCGCTGTTGAACCTGATGTATCCGTCGGATATTTTTCCGTTCACCGATGAGCCGGAGACGGATGGAGGCATCACCGATGCGATTCTGGCCAGGGCTCGCAAGAACGGCGTGGTGCCGAAGATTTTCTACTCCAATGGCGCGTATGAGTATTGGGGCCGCGCTGCATCACTGATTCATATCAGCCCCGATGGGAAGAAGGATGTTCCGCCGGCGCCGGAGACGCGTGTGTATTTCATCGCCGGGGCGCAGCACGGAGCGAATGCGCAGCCGGTGAAAACCGTGACGCAGAATCGGGCGAATCCCGAAGATTATCGCTTCGCAATGCGCGCGCTGCTGATCGACATGAATGCGTGGGTGACGAAAGGCACCCCGCCGCCGGATTCGAAAATTCCTCGCATCGGGAAAGACGAGCTCGTCGCGCCCGGCGCGCTGAATTTTCCGAAAATCCCCGGCATCGCGCTTCCCAAGGAGCCGTACCTGGCCTGGCACCTCGATTTCGGGCCGGATTTCCGGTCGAAGGGAATTGTCGCGTACGATCCGCCGAAGGTAGGCGCGGCCTTTCCGATCCTGGTGCCGCAGGTGAATGTCGACGGGAACGAAACGGCGGGCATCCGTCTGCCGGAGCAGATAGTGCCGCTGGCTACCTATACCGGCTGGAACCTGCGCGACCCGAAGATCGGCGCGCCGGACGTGATTTATAACATGGTCGGTTCGTTCATCCCGTTCGCAAAGACGAAAGCGGAGCGCGAGGCGACCGGCGATCCGCGGTTGTCGATTGAGGAAAGATACAAAGACAAAGTCGAGTATTTGCGTCAGGTGAAGGCCGCGGCCGTAGCGCTGACAGGCGTGGGATTCCTGCTGAAAGAGGATGTCGAGAAGGTGACCGCGAAGGCTGGGGCCCGGTGGGATTCGATCATGAAGTAGGTGAGAGGAAATCTCCGATCCCAGACTATAATGGTGGAGGCCGATGACGGATACTCAAGCCCTAATCCTCGCGTTACCATCGGTGCTGTCTATCGTAGCGGTGCTGGTCGGGATTCTCATCAACAACTCCCGTCTTGGCGATCTTCGCGCGCATTTGGATAATCGCTTTGACGACATGCGCGAGATTGGCGGGCGGAACTGCGTCGCGTCGAAGAGGTGATCGACGCGCGCCTGAAGCACCTGGAAGAGCGTTGAGCTTTCCCGGATTATTCCTTACAAACTAAGACACTAAGCCCTCACGCGCCGTCGATAAGTCTCCCATGGGCGACGATCCCAAGACTACCGACAAGCTCGCGGAATTTTTGGCTGATATCGCCGGCGCGGTGGAGTTCCCGGCGCTTTCCCGCTCCATCGAACAGGTCATGTTGAAGGTTGACCAAGAGGCTTCCATTCAACATATTACCAATGTAATCCTCAAGGATTACAGCCTCACGCTTCGCATCCTGCGCACGGCCAATTCCGCCCTCCACAACCGCAGCGGACGGCAGATTCATTCGATTTCGCACGCAGTAACCCTGCTGGGCGTGGAAGCAGTGCGGCAAATGGCCACCGGAGTGGTTCTGCTGGAGCATTTTCGCAAGCACTCTCCAGGACTGAAAGAGCTGATTCTATTGTCGTTGTTGACCGCCAACCACGCCCGGGAGGTAGCCCGCTGCATCGCGTATCCCCGGCGCGAGGAGGCATACCTGTGCGGTATGTTTCGCAATTTGGGCGAGGTGCTGGTCGCCTGTTACCATCCGCGAGGATATGCGGCCGTTCTCCTGCGCGTTCAAGAGGAGCGAATTCCCATCGCGCAGGCGTGTTTCGACGTCCTGGGCTTCGATTACGACGCGGCCGGTAAAGCCGTCGCTGCACAATGGCGGATTCCGGAGAGCGTACGCGAGTGCATGAGCGATCGGGTGGTCCGCCTGCGCCGCGCGCCATCGACCGAAGCAGAAAGGCTCGAAGCGCTCACTCACTTCGCGCACAAACTGACCACCGCCGTCTACCGGCGCGAGCCGAGCGGCGCGCGGGCCAGCGTCAATCTGCTGCTGAACAGCCTGGGTCCGGTGTTGAACCTGGCGCATAAAGACGTCAAGTCGATTGTCGAGCGGGCGCTTGAGGAAACAAGTGAAGTATTCCAGGTCATGTCCGTGCCAATAGATCACTTACGTCTAAGAAGGCAGACCGAAGCGGCGCTGGAACAGGTGGACGAAGAGGCGCCCGTTTCAGATGAGGGCCTGGAGCATGAAGCGGACGCCGAGACGCTATCCTCGCTGTTGCGCGATGTAACTACGCAGTTGGAACAGAACCCGCAGCACGACTTGCGGTCGATCACTCTGATGGTGATGGAAGCGATTTACCGCGGAGGGCCCTTCGATCATGTTCTGCTGGCCTTGCTCGACGGATCGGGACACCGGCTGGTGGGCAAAATCGGCTTCGGCGAATCGATCGATAAGATCGTGGAGAGCTTCAACTTCCCGGTGGTCGGCGCCGCCGGTCCGGTGGCGGAGGCGGTACTCAAGCGCAGCGACATCTTCGTAGGCGGCCCGCGCGACCGTCGTTACGAAGGGACCAGGTTCCGGCAAATTGTGAGTAATCCAGTGTTCGGGCTGTTTCCGCTGGTGGCTGGCGGGGCGGTCGTCGGGTGCCTGTGCTTCGACCGGCATGAGCCGAAAAGCTTCGATCAGGCGGCGATGGCCGCGCTGGGGGCTCTGCGCGACCAGTTATGCCGCGCTCTCACCCGTTCGCGTGCGGGAAGTGTTCTCACGACGGCCGAACCCGTCCGATAAGGTTCAGGAATTGAGATCGCGAAAGGTGTGCGTGCCATGGCTCTTGATGTTTTGATTGTGGACGATTCGGCTGCCATCCGGAAAATCCTGCACCGCGTGCTGGTGCAGGCCGAAGTGCCTCTTGGCAAGGTCCATGAGGCCAGCGACGGCAAGGAAGCGCTGGAAAAGCTGAAGACCGAGAAGGTCGGGCTGATTCTATCCGACATCAATATGCCTAACATGGACGGCATTGAATTCCTTACCAGACTGAAAGCGGACCCGGCATTCAAGTCCGTGCCCGTGCTGATGGTGACCACCGAAGGTAGCCAGGCCAAGGTGATGCAGGCGCTCGAGCTCGGAGCGGCCGGCTATGTGAAGAAGCCGTTCACCGCCGACCAGATTAAAGAAAAATTGGCGGGGATCATTTAGATGGAAAAAGTCACCCAGCAAGATATCGAGCAGGCCGTTTCCAAAGCCTCTCGCGAAGTTTTCGAGACGATGCTGAACCTGCCGCTGGTCGTCGACGCCTCCGTGGTGCGCGATCGAATCGAACCGGAAACGTTCGATGGCGTGCTAGCGCTGGTGGGCGTGGCCGGATCGTGGACGGGAGCCGGTCATATCTCCTGCTCGCCGCAATTCGCGCAGAAACTAGCCGGCGCGCTGCTGCTGACCGAATACGATTCAGTCAACGAGGATGTCCTGGACGCGGTAGCCGAGGTGGCCAACATAATCATCGGCAACGTCAAGACCTATTTCGAGGAACGCCTGGGGCCGCTGGGATTGACGGTCCCGACCGTGATCTTCGGCCGGAACTATCAAACCAGGTCGGCTGGCGTAAAGGATTGGGTGCTGGTGCGTCTGCATTCCGGCAACGAGGCGATGGATGTGAACTTCTGCCTGATGCCCAGCCGCCTCCCGCATCACGTGCCGCACCGCCCGGAGATGCTGACGGCGTAGCCCGCATAGACCTGACACATTTGTCAATCAACCCAACTTCCCCTCTTTGAGGACGACAGGACGACAGAGAGGAGGGGACGACAGGGACGACAGAGGGGGGACGACAGGACGACAGGGACAGCCAGAATTGACACCTAACGAGATCTTGCGAACCTGGCAGTTGAGCCCGTCCCACTCGATTTCTATCCCGCCACCGCCGATTTTTCGAAGCTCCAGCGCCGCCAGTTCCTTTGAAAATGCTCTTCCAGCCGGACGATAAACTCCTCTTCTCCGAACGGACGTCCGGCATACGTGCAGCGCCGAAGCAGATTCAGTTGATGTTCTCCGTCGGCCGAGTCATGCATCTCACGCCACGTCGCGACCCCTCCAGCCCTCTGCCAAAACTCCATATCGAGGGCGCCCGGACGATCCGGCTCCTTCTCCCCCAGGTGCACCGCCGCGCTCGACCAAAGATATTGCTCCGCACGCGCGGCAATCCCGGCCCGCACTGGATTCGCCTCCACGTAGCGCAGCGCGACCCACAGGTGCCTCTCCGACAAAGGACAGGAATAAAAGCGGTTCTGCCACAAATGCCCGCTCCGCCCCACGCCCGCGTTCACCGCCTGCGCATGCGCTCCATGCACCCGCCGGAACAGGACCGCCAGCGAATCGGCGCGCTCCGGCACCACCACCAGGTGCACGTGATTCGACATCAGGCAATACGCGAGAACCCTCACCCCGGCGTCCTCCCGGTGCGGCTCCAGTGCTACTCCACGTCAGGATGGCCACTACTCCCGCTGACGGTGTGTTATTCTGGCGCAATGCAGAGTCGGACGGCACTGCTGCTGCTTGTCAGTTCTGTTTCCACCAACATCCTCGCGGGCTCGCCGCGATGTGAGTTGCCTCGCTCCGCGCGTGACCGGCTGGCGCTCGCTGCGGCTCGGACGGCCGCTCAACACGGCGGTTTGGCCGTCCAGGCGCTTGAGCCCGTCGTTTACCTGGATTACGATTGCCCCGCTGAAGCCGCTGACCTCCTTCGCGAGCGAGCCACCGCCGCAATGTCCAGAACGGGGCTGAGCGTACACGAAGCCGAAGCCCTCGCCGAAATGCAAGGGCTGCAGGCCGTTGCCGAAGCGGAAGTGCAAACCAGCACCGAGCACCTCGACGCCGCCCGAACCGCGCTTACCGGTGTCCTGGAGCGATACGCCTCGGATCGGGTGCGTCAGTATGCCAGCCTCGCGCTGGCCAAGACCATCGCGAACAACGACGCCGACCCGCTATGGCCCCGTCTCGAATCCGATCTGCAGCGGATGTTCGAAGTTCCGGCCGCGGGCTGGCTGGCAAAGAATCTCCTGGTCACGCGTAAAGCCCGCACCGCCGGATCTGCGGCCGCCTTCGAGTATATATGGGGTCGTCTCGACAATGCTCCCAAGTTACAGGAGTCCCTGGAGCTGGCCACCATCGCGATCCGTATGCTTCTGGACCGAAACCAGGCCCTCGATGCCGCGATGCTGGCAAGCAGTCTTGATCGGGAGGTGGCGGAAATGATGCTCGATCTCCGCGCGCGTGTCGAATTCCTGCGCCTCGCGGCGGAAGCGTGGCGTCGCCAGGCGCGTGCGTTCCCGGAACCGTCCGCCCAGGAGAGGGCCAACACCTATGCATCGGCATACGCAGAAGCGACCCATTAATTTGCGTCCACTAGTTCCCTATCTGCTGGCGATCGGCGCCCTTCTTCTGCTCGTGAGCAGCGAGACTTGGGCCTTCAGCTCCGGGCTCTGGTTACCGCAGAAACAGGACGAAGGTACTTTGAAGGATTTGACCGAACCGCAGAAAAAGCTTCTAGACAGCCAGTCCTCCTACTGCACTTGGCTGCAGACAATCGGGATCGGATCGCTTGCCGCGCTGCTCGGCATCCGGCTGAAGGACTGGTCCGACGACCGTCTGATCTCGACCCTGCCCATGGTCGCCTGCGCGCTCCTCGTGAATTCGATCTACAGCGCGCACCTGGTGCATAGAAGCATCATATATACGTTAGGCCACGGGATCGTTCACGACATCTACAGCGGCCGCACGATGCTGGCCCTCGATATCCAGTTCTGGAGCCTTCTCGCCGGATTTGCCCTCCTCGCGGTCTGGCTGTTCCATCGAAAACCTACGGCCCTCGCCGCTCTGCTTCCATTGATCCTCGTCGCCGCTCCCGCCAACGCAGCCGGCCCGGGCTGGAAGTCCTGTGTATCCGACTGGCACAAAGCCCGAGGCTTCCAGGAGCCGCAGCCGCAAACCCTCGAGGCCGAGGTGTCGGTTGTCGCCGTAATTGCTGCCAGATCGAAGATCGAATCGCGAGCCGCCGGCCAATGCAGCTATGTATACCAGGTGATGGATGAGCTCCGCGGTCGCTCCTTTCTCGCCGGTGGCGACGGCAGCTCGGAAGACGTTGGGAGGTTCGCCGCCGATGTGGCCCCCTCGCTCTCCAACCCGAACCTCTCATCCAGTGACGTGGTACAAAGCCTGATTAAGCTGTTCGAGCCGTGGAATCCATCGTCCGGCATCTTGGAACTGAGTTCAAGGAAGGTGGGCCGGAAGATCGCCGTGGACGGCCGGACGGTGGCATATCAATCTTACAGCGCGCACTTGGCGACAGGGAAGACGCATCGGTTCGAGGTCATCGACGGCGTTACGCTTTCGCTGTGCCGGGAGTTTGATTTAAATGATGGGGATAAACTGGCGATCAATCTCGACGACCCTAATAGCGATTACTCCGCTACTCGTCCATGCAGCTCCGCAAGCGCCGCTAAGAAGCCCTGACGAGTGCCCTGAGCTCGCCGAAGCCGTCAGGATAGCTGCGAAACCGCTCGCGGAGCGAACGGGCGAGGAGGAGATCCGCCGGGTGGAGATTACCCTGAACTGTCCGATCCGTGTCTTATGGCCCGGCCCGTTTGCAAAGGATCCGCCTCTCCCCCGGCCTGTCGTGAAAGCCAATTCCAGCAGGGTCCCGACTTCGCCCTTCATTTCCGCGGACGGTGTCGTCCATCTCTCGGTCGAGTTCTGGCAGGTGCTTGAGCGCTACTCGTTCCTCATTGCGCACGACATCTTCGTCTCCTCGCAGCGCCGTGATACGGGATCTCCCCTGCTCTATCGCCCGTACGAGCACGGCAAGCTTCTCGAAGCGATGCAGCCCTTTTCAATCCACGTTACCGCCGATGCGATCGCTGAACTGCAAAGCCGTTTCCCGTGTTCAGACGCCCGGTGCCAGCAGGATTTCACTCTCGCGAGGGTGGGAACAATGTCGTTCTTATTGGGACACGAATTCGCACACTTCTTCTACGGCGATAAGCTCCAGAGCCGAGCCCCGGATGTTCAGCAGGAAATCCGCGCCGATCGCAAGGCGTTGGAATTCCTGCGCCTCCTCGTTGCGCAGTTACCCAACTACAATCCTGATGACCTGCAGAAAGCATTCTACGCAGCCCCGCTTGTCGTGCTCCTGTATGGGCGTGAGCATCCTGATAATGAATTAGTCGACGGGTTTATCGATCAACGCATCGAGGCTATCATTGCTGATGTCCCGAAGGACAGGCAGTTCGATGCCAAGGACATCACAGGCAGATACTCCCCGCTGTCCACCACTATCTCCATGCTTCGAGTAGATAGCGAGTCCGCTCCGGACCTGCTTAGCATTGACGGCGCGCGCGTTCCACCGAACACTGTCGGGAAAACCATTCCGGTCACTCCTGGCCGCCACGCCATCCTTGCCCGTCGGGGTGATTCCTTCGCTTACGACCGGCCGTCGTGCGGATACAGCAAGGACGAGATCTGTATCGCGAAGCTGCAGTTCCAGCCCCTCCGGCCAAGCCCTGCAATACGCCCTCCCGAGCCCGACAGCGACGCACCACTCTCGGAGTGGTTTGCTATCCTGCTGTCGCACTCCGATCGCGCCCTGCGCCCCCGGGAGCAGCGACTCGCATGGCAGCAATGGCAGGCCCTCGCGCATCTTGATCTCGGGTCGTTTATCCAACTTGATCCCGCTGTGCCGCTCGCGCGCACGCTGGCGGGTCTAATCGAACGCGCCCGCGCCGAAACACGCCCCCTCTCTAGTTGGCGCTTCGACCCCGAGTCCGAGCCCTGGACTGCGCTACCGGACCGGTCGGGTGTGGAGCGTTGTGCTGTGCTGTCATCCCCGCCCTCCCAAGCCAACGACGAAAAGGCCGAGGATTGCCTTGACCAGGTTGATTTGAGCCGCGTCTGGCACACGACGGAGCCGGCGCGTGGCGTGGACTTCGAGGTCCGCTATCGCAACACTTGCGCCCGCCCTATCCGTTGCGTGGTGACCGAGCAGTCCGGTGAGCGCGGACGCTGGTCCGGCATTGGCCCTATCGAATTCCGCGTCAATAAACAGACTAGCTTCGAATGTCGCCTCAATCCCGACGAGGAGCGCTGGATTATCAGCAACCTCCCTTGGGACCGAAAGCCGGACACGATGCCCAGTATGAAGGACTCGGTCGTCTGCCGCTTCGATGTCGGCAGCGCTGAAAAGAAATGATTCTGACAACGGCCTTGCAGGCCGAAAAGGAGACCGCATATGAAACGCAAACTCGTTGCAAGAATCGCTGCTCTGGTCGCGTTCGCGATGGTCGTTCAACCGCTCGCGCAAGCAGATGAGCTATCGATTCGGTTGCGCCGGCAGAACTCGCCTGTCTGGTGCTGGGCGGCTGTCTCCGCCATGCTTGTGTCATACATTCAAAAGTTCGACGCCCAAGATTGCGAGATCCTCTCCGAGTACGATATGCGCCTTGGCGGCCGGGGCATGTGCTGTGCGGGAGCGGCCGAATGCCAGCGCCCCGGCATCGGCCTCGAGGAGATGGGCGTCCTCCTCGGCCGCGTCTTCGGCATCCACGGGCGTTACGACTACGACCCGGTCGACTGGGACGACCTTAAGGATGAAATCGACGCGGGTCGTCCTGTTGTCGCACTTCTGGCCGAAGGCGGTATGGCCGCGCATGTGGTCGTGATTGCCGGGTACCGCTCCTCCGGGTACCTCACCGTGCTCGATCCCGCGGCCGGCCGCTATTCAGAAGCGTACCGGTCTCTGGTCCGGGGCGCTTCGGAGCACGGAAAATGGGCAGGCACGCTTCGGCTAACGTCGGATCCGGCGGACGATCGCGGGTGCACTCGACGGCCGGACGCATTGGGCCGAGCCAGGATCGTTTGCGAGAATCGCTAGCGCTCGTCGCTTCGATAAACTAATAGGCGCAATGAGGCGGACTGCCCTGGTTGCCCTCCTCGCGAACCCGTTGCTTGCCCTGCCGGACGTCGACCACGATTCCGCTCTGCTTCTCTACAGTCTCGTACCCGGAGAAAGGGCTGGATTCAGCTGCTTCGAAGGATAACTCCCGTGAAACGCCGTTCACAGAGGTCAGCCTGGGCGATGTGCGGACGGGGCAGCGTCCTAGCGTGTATCTCCATTGAGCGTTACGGCTCCGACGTTCCCCAACCGGCGGCGGACGTGGCGTCGATGGCGGGAAGGGAAGAAGGCCCGGCCGGGGCCAAAACGACGCGACGTGGCGCGCGACGGCGGCAACGTGGCCGACACTATGGCACAGGGGGGCTGAAACGGGCGGCTGCTGATGCCGACTATTCCTGCCGTGCGTTTGCTGACCGAGCGGATTGCTTCCGGTCACGCCGTGATCCAGGAGTAATCGGCCAAGGCCAGACTTTTCTAGGTGTCGGACCAAAGTAGAAAGTTCCTATTTTGAGAGTTTATGGAAAACCCTCATGGTATGTTCGCACAGTCTCGTTGGGGTCGCGCCTGGCGAGGCTGCCCAAAGCCGAGGCGACGGAGTTGGCTCCGGAAACAATCGGCGCAGGCCCTCCAGAGCGATGGAATCGCGCGGAGGGCCTTCCTCTAAGGACGACCTTTTGCTGTTGGTGAAACTCTCGAGCGGAGGCTTTGGGCTATCCAACGCGAAGATCGCCGGCTTGCCGGCGTACGAAATAGGTTTCAATCCCCAATGGCTTTCCACAGCGGTTGCATTGTTCGAACTTAGTGTTCGTCTCCGCCCACTCTACCGCTTAATCATGTCGCCGCGCCAAAAGGACTTGAGATCTTCCCCGGCGCTCCGCGAGATCTCGAGATCGCCCGACGCGGCGGCGGCTTTGGCCAGTCCGAGCAAGGATTGAGCACGCTTCGGCGCGCGCGCCAAGGCACGCTGAAATTCATCACGAGCTTCCTTGGGACGGTGGGCAGCTAATAACGCCTCCGCGTAGAGTTCGTGCGCGGGCTTGATGGGGATCGGAGGGCCGAACTCAAAGCTGAGGGCGTCCTCTTCGGCGGCGGTTTGCGCGAGGAGTGGGAGAGCCTGCTCCTGCTTGCCCTCGGCGAGCCACAGTTCGGCCTGCAATTGTTGCAGCATGATCTCGGCGGTCTTGCGGTCGGCCGACGACTCGGTGCGCATCGGCATGGAGTGGTTCGCGTTTCCGTTCGGCGACTCGGCGGGTGCTTGACCGGAGCTCGCGAGCCGCTTTTTGATGGTATCGAAGGCGTTGCGAGCGTCGTCCATTCTGCCGTTGCGCACAGCCACCAGACCGTAGCCATTTAGAGGCGCGACGGACTGGAGCAGCATGGGAGTCTGGGACATCGTGGCGGGGTTCAGGGTGTCATCCATTTTCCCGGTTTCGAGCGCGTAAACAACCTTCATCATCGAAAGGCCTCGGGTCACACCTGTGCCTTCGACATCGGCGATCACGGCGCGCGCCTGCGGATAGCGACCTTCCTGCAAGTAGGCGTAGAGCAGCCATTGCAGGGAATGGTAATTGCGCTGTTCCGGGCCCAGTCCTTTGCGCTTC
>Ga0182024_10001278_pt1 | contig 65094 bp, 69 predicted proteins | sample P32metaG_FD_120480 | JGI IMG/M metagenome (GOLD analysis project Ga0182024, IMG submission 120480) | Permafrost microbial communities from Stordalen Mire, Sweden - P3-2 metaG (Illumina Assembly) | ecosystem: Environmental > Terrestrial > Soil > Wetlands > Permafrost | place: Sweden: Stordalen... | reverse complement strand
TTTGGTACCACGTTTTACTCTTGGCACGTTTCTCTCCTCGTGTTGGTTAACTTTGCGGCGAAACAGGCACGTGCGGTGGCTCCGTTCGCTCGCCGATCCCCGCACTTAATAAGGGATCATGCGCTGCAGCACGGCCTGGTCGGCGGCATCCGCCACCACGCCGGTGTGCAGTTTGTTCTTCCGTTTGCGCGACTTGGACGTGAGAATGTGCCGGGCGAATGCATGTTGCCTGACAACCTTCCCCGTCCCGGTTTTCTTAAACCGTTTAGACGCACCTTTGTGGGTCTTGAGTTTGGGCATGAAATATTCCGAGAAAACAGGATTTTACCACAACGCGCCGGATGTTCGCTTGAGAGTACGGGATCGCGGCCAATTTGTTCACGCGTACGTCAATGGTTACAATTGAGTTGAGCAATGCAATCGTCAGGCAGTGGAAGTCAGTCGTCTGGAGGAGAGCTGACGCTCAGCCAGTTTGCGCTGGTGTCCTACATAGCCAATCCGCTGGCCGGTTTCCTGGACGACCTTCGCGTGGAACTGACACCGGACTGCAAGCCGCACGCCCACGTCACGATCCTTCCGCCCCGGCCTCTCTATGACGACCTGACGGACACTGTTCAGAAAATCGCGGACGACATCAGGGGCGTAGCGCCGTTCCGGATCGAGTTGGGCGAGATTGAGATTTTTGAAGCGTCGTATGTCGTCTATCTGGGATTGTCGCGCGGAGCGAACGAATTGCGCCAACTCTACGGCGCCTTGAACCGCGGTTGCCTGAAATACGCGGAACCGTTTCCTTATCACCCGCACATTACAATCGCGCAAAACATCCCGGTCGGCGAGGCGGCCGGGATGGTCGAGATCGCAAAGGAAAGATGGGCCAATTACCGCGGGCCGCGAATTTTCACGGTTTCGGTGTTGTCATTTGTGCAGCACGTTGCGCCATCGATCTGGACGGATGTGGCGGCTTTGCCCCTGGGAGTTGAAGTCCCCGTCGGTAGTTAGAGGTCTCGGAGCGCCGCTCCCTCACGGTCACGGTCAGTAATTCCACGATGATTCCGAACCGCGAAATGACCGGGACATCCCATTAGTCCAGCTTTTCCGGCGTCAACTCGATATTCTTTTCGCCGGCCGCTTTCTTTTCCCAGTATTTCTTGAGCCAGGCTTCCCAGCTCTTGCCCGCGGCGGTATCACGGCCTGTGAACGCCAGGCTTGCGATATCGGAGTAGGGAATCGTGATCTTCGCCGGTTCGCCCTTGGGGAAGAGACGGATCAGCGACTGAGACAACGTGGCTGCGTCGCGGCGGTCGAAAATGTAGCCCTCGACCTTGCTGCCGTCCTTGCGGGTAATGGTTACGTCTCCGCGATAGTCGAAAGCTTTCTCCAGGCCCTCGCGCAGTTCGTCTTCGGAGGAGGGCTGCCACTCTCGTCCCTGCAGATTTTCGTGCTCGAATCCCGGTACAACTTCAAGTTCTTCGGCGTTCAAGCTTCGACCTCGGTCTCCATCACAGTGCCGGCTCCGCCATTCATCTGGAGCTGCACCAAACCGGCTGGCGCATGTACGGGCTTTACGGGTTCATCCAGCATCCGAAGTGCGGCTTGATCCGGATACCTGGAGAACAGCGTTCCTTTCACAGTTGCGATGAAGCCTCCCCAAGTGCTGAACTGGTCATGCACCGCAGATGCCTCGTACCCACTGTGGACCATGCAATTCGCGCATTTCGGATTGCCCGATTCCGTGCCGTAGTTCGCCCAGTTCGTTTCTTCCATCAATTCGGCGAACGTGTCGGCATAACCGTCCTGCAACAGGTAGCAGGGCTTTTGCCAGCCGAACAGATTGAAGGTCGGCATTCCCCATGGGGTACAGGCGTAATGCCGTTTGCCCATCAGAAATTCCAGAAACAAGGGCGACATGTTGAACTTCCATGCCGACTTCCGGTTGGAGAGAATCGCGTTGAACAGGCGGCGCGTTCGGGCACGGCCGAGGAAGTGCTGCTGATCGGGAGCTTTGTCGTAGGAGTAACCGGGCGAAAGCATCATTCCTTCCACTCCGAGGGACATCATCTCATCGAAGAAATCGCGGACGCTCTTCGGATCGGCGCCATCGAACAGCGTGGTGTTGGTAGTAACCCGGAAGCCTCTTCGAACGGCTTCACGGACCCCGTCGACGGCAAGCTCGAAGCCCCCTTCCTTGCAAACTGAGAAATCGTGATGTTCTTTCTCTCCATCAAGATGCACGGAAAAGCTCAAGTATTTGCTGGGCTTGAAAAGATGGAGTTTTTCTTTCAGCAGCAGCGCGTTCGTGCAGAGATAAATATACTTTTTGCGCGCTATCAGGCCTTCGACAATCTTATCGATTTCCGGGTGCATCAACGGCTCGCCGCCGGGGATCGAGACCATCGGCGCGCCGCATTCATCGACGGCCCTGAAGCACTCCTCGGGCGTCATGTTCATCTTCAGGACGTGAGCGGGGTACTGAATCTTGCCGCATCCGGCGCAGGCCAGATTACAGCGAAACAGGGGTTCGAGCATGAGCACCAGCGGATAGCGCTTGCGCCCGGCGGCGCGCTGGCGCAGCACATAACTCACCACCGTCCACATCTGCGAGACGGGTACGCCCATCTGGTTCACCTCCCGGAACTTAAACCGCTATTGTCGCATTGATGGTAGTTGTTTGTCCTCCCGAGAGAGTGTGCGCGCCTTCCTCGTATCGTCCGCCAGTTGCCGGGCGATTTTGTCGGCGACGTCGGCCATGGCTCCGCGAAATTTTCCACCGGCGCTTTCCTGCGTGGTAGACCAGATCACGTCTCCGTTGGCATCGATCAACCGAATCGAAGCGGATGCCTCATGACGCCGCTCCTTGATATGGCTCGTCTCGTTGTCCGAGATTCCCGCGCCGGAATTCTGGCGGGATGAAGTGCCGATGCCGGTCGCATTGTTCGCCGAGCTTCCACTACCCGAGGTGGCATGCAATCCGATGGACTCGCTCGAACTGTGCTCATCGGTGAAAACCTTGTCGTCCGACGATCCGCGCAGGGTAGCGTCGGCTCGTTCCACATTGTCCGTGATCAGGAAAAGCTTCGAGTTCTGCAGTGCCGCGATGATCATGTCGCGCATCTGATCGGAGTCACCGCCGCCGCCCAGCCGCTCGATATAGATACGTTTCACGCGGGCCAGGTTTGGCGATGCTTCCGGCTCTATTGCGGCTGCGAACCACGGACTGGCGAGAAGCAGAACCGTCGCGCCCAGGAGTCTCATCCCTTTCCCGCTTTGCGTGCCTCTTCATCCTGATATTCAACGCGCCGGCCCGTGCGCGCTTCGAGAGACACGAGCAGGGGCCGGATTTCATCTTTGCCTACCTGCAGCACCATTGCCTGCTGCCTTCCGTCCTGATCCGTGTACCCGATCGTCAGGAAATGCGTCCTCCTCTTCGCAACGAGGAACAACGGTGAAATTAGTACCGCTTCCACGTAGCGGCGGCTCACGCGAAGGCCGTATTCGAGAGTATTGACGTCTTTGTACGGGATCAGAAACGAGTTACCGCGGGCGCTCACCCTGAGCGCATCGTCCTGAAGCAAATCGATGCGCGCGTCCGTTTTGTTGCGCACTCCAGGCACGGTCCCACCGACATAGAGGACCCGGCTTCCGATGTCTCCCGCCTCCAGCAGAGGCGAAAGAACAAGCAAGACCAAAAGGTATAGCTTCACACCCTCATCGGACCACGCAATCGCGACGATTCCCATACCACCGGTCGTTTTTCAAGCTGTACTACCATTTCTCGCGGCGGCGGTAGAATGAGGCGTGGAGACCCAGTGGCACTGAGTGTTTTTAAGGATATTCGCAGGATCTATGCGGGTTTGAACGCCGACGAAATTCGCGGCTCCGCGTATCGCGATGTGAATATCGGACTGATGACGGCCAGCGAAGAAGGTCATCTGGAAATGGAGCGGTTTCTGGCTCCCTGGTGGCTTGACGATGCCGCGCGCGCGGAAGCCCTGAAGAGCGTGCATCTGGTGGACGGCACTCCCCAGAGTCGTTTCGATTTCGTGCTTTGTGAGGCGGGAATTCCGGTCCCGCCGAACGGCTATACCTTCAATCCGGTAGACCCGGAATTCGTGGCGCGGGCGATTGTCGCCGATCACCACAGTCTGGAATTGGCTATGGCGCGCAGATTTCCGCTTTTCAGGCGGCCGGTAGCGGATAAGATCATCCATCGCATTTCACGGGAGAACGCGCTGTTCGCGCTTGTGACAGCCCTGCCGAATGTCGTTCCGAGTGTGATCGATCTGCCCTGGGCGATCGGAGAATTTGCCACCGATACGGCATTTCTCACTATGAACCAGATCCGGATGGCGTTGCTGATGGCGGGCGCGCACAACCATACCATTGGGTACACGGAACAAAAGGCGCAGATTGCCGTGATCGCGGCGGGAGCCTTTGGCTGGCGGGCTCTGGCGCGTGAGCTGGTCGGAAAAATTCCTCTGGGCGGGGGATTGATCCCTAAAGCCGCAGTCGCGTTCGCCGGCACTTACGTGGTTGGACTGGGACTGGAAAAGGTCAACCGAACCGGTGCCGGCCTGTCGCGGGATGAGAAAAAGGACGCCTACGCGGACGCTTTCGCCAAAGGTAAAGAAGTTGTTCAGGAACTCGCGCCTTCCTTGGTAAAACGCACCTGAATCGGGCATGTGAGATTTACGCAACCGGAAGGGTTTAGAACCGGTCTTTACGGATATGATCGGGGTGGCTATGATCTGGAGACGAAACCTATGAGCATCTTTGAAAAATTCGACAAATTCCCTGGTGCTTTGCGTTTTTCCGCGCGCGCCACTGGTCTCATTTGTGCCACCGGCCTGCTGCTCAGCGCGGACACTCTGGTGTTGCGTAACGGCGCTACGGTGCAGGGGACTTATCTGGGGGGCGACTCCCGTCAGGTCCGCATCGATCAGAACGGTACCACCCGCAGCTACGATATCGGCCAGGTGCAGTCGGTAATTTTCTCCGAGACCGGCTATCAGCCGCCGCCTCCACCGCCCGCGCCTGCTGCTTATCCCGCTTATCCGGCCCCTGCTAATCCGGCCCCCGGAGCTTACAACGCGCCTCCCCAGCAGCCTCCACCAGTTCAAACCGCAGGCATCACGATTCCGATCGATACCTCAGTGGTTATTCGTATGATCGATTCGGTGAATTCGGACAAATCACGCTTGGGAGAAACGTTCCGCGCCAGCCTTGCGGAACCAATCTACGTGAATGGTCAGGAGGTAGTTCCGCGAGGCGCCGATGTGGTGACGAGGTTGGTCGCCGACCAGCAGTCCGGCAAGATTGAAGGACGCACCGTGGTGACGCTGGCGCTTTCGACCATCACGATTAACGGCCGCACGGTAGATGTCACCAGTACCGATGTAAAAACTGAAAGCAGCTCGCGCGGTGCTCGGAGCGCAGGAGTGATCGGCGGCACGGCCGCGCTGGGCGCGATCATCGGCGCGATTGCGGGCGGCGGCAAAGGTGCTGCAATAGGCGCGGGCTCGGGAGCGGCGGTTGGGACGGGCGCGGAAGTGCTCACCAGCGGACAAAAGGTCAAGATTCCTTCGGAAACCAGACTCACGTTCCGGTTGCAGAACCCCATCCAGCTATGAGAATTTTGGCGGCGGCGCTGGCATTCAGCCTGGTGGCCGGCCACTGCGCGTTCGCCTTTCGAAACGACGTCCTGGAGGGTAATCCGACCAGCCCCGTGAGGGTTTTGATTTACGGAGATTTACAGTCCAGCGACTGCGCCCGGTTCCGGGTATTGCTGGATCAGAAGATTCTCCCCCGGTACGGATCCAGAGTCGCGTTTGTCCATCGCGATTTTCCGCTCGGGAAGCACGACTGGGCGCGTCCTGCCGCAATCGCCGCGCGTTGGGTTTCGGAGCAGAGTAACGAACTTGGCATCACGGTTCGCCGGGAGTTGCTGTCGGAGCAGGACAGCATCAATTCTCAGAATCTGAAACAGTGGTTCATCGACTTTGCGTACCGGAACCATCTTGATCCCAAAGGCATCGTCGATGCTTTGACGGATCAGCGGCTGGCTGCTCTGGTCGATCAGGACCGGCAGTCGGCGGTGGCCCGCGGGGTTTCGCGCGCTCCAACGGTGTATGTGGGCGGAGTGGCTTTTGCCGAAACGATCATTTACGACGATCTCGCCCGCGCCCTCGACGAAGCTTTGGCAAAGTAGCCCACGTGGCGCTGACGATCGGCTTCGTCGTCGGCGTTTGTCTGCCCCACGCTCTGATATCCTGATCATGCACATTTTCTGTCCGAGGTAAATCCGATTTGGCATTAGTGGAAGGCTGTAAGCACGAGCTCGAGATTTCAATTCCCGCCGAGGCAGTCGAGGCCGAGACTCTCAAGGTTACAAAGACATTTCAGGACCGGGTGAGGCTTCCCGGATTCCGTCCCGGCAAGGCCCCCGCGTCGCTGGTGCGGCGCAATTTCTCGGGCGACATCCGGCAGCAGGTTTTGGAACAGCTGGTTCCCCGGTTTTTCGACGCGAAAGCAAAGGAAGAAAACCTCCGCGTCGTGGGTACGCCGAACATTTCGGATGTTCATTTCCACGATGGGGAGCCACTCCGTTTCAAGGCGCATTTTGAGGTGTTCCCGGAGTTTGAGCCGGCCGAATACAGGGGCGTCGAGATTCCGTACCGGCAGCCCGAAGTTACGGACGAGGATGTTCAGAAACGCGTGCACGAATTGCGCGACAGCAAAGCCACGTACGTGAACGAAGACCCGCGGCCGCTCCAGGATGCCGATTACGCCGTCATCTCGCTCGAAAGCCTCTCCGGCGCCGAGACGCCAATCAAATCGGACGAAGTGGTGGTCCTGATCGGCGGACCGGAAACGCTGGATGGTTTTACCGAGAATCTGCGGGGCGCTTCACCCGGTGATGAAAAGGATTTTGACGTCGGCTACCCCGAGGACTACGGACAGGAGAAATTGTCCGGCAAAACCGTCCGTTTCCATGTGGCCGTGAAGGGCCTGCGCCGCAAGGAACTGCCGGAAGTGAACGACGATTTTGCCCAGGATCTCGGCGATTTCCGCACCATGGACGAGTTGAAGGAGGCGCTGCGGAAATCGATCCTCGCCCAGCGCGAGGCTGACGCGCAGAGGGAAGCGAAGGACAAACTCGTCGACAAGCTGGTGGATGCTAACGACTTTCCGGTGCCGGAAAGGTTTGTCGAGAAGCAGATCGAGAACCGCGTCGAGCAGCGCCTGCGGTCGATTGCGCAGCAGGGCGTCGATCCCAGCTCGTTCAAACTCGATTGGGAAAAGATTAAAGAGGCGCAGCGTGACGCTGCCGTTCGGGAAGTGAAAGCATCGTTGATTCTGGGCAAAGTGGCGGAGCGCGAAGCCATCGGCGTCACCAACGACGAAGTCGATCGCGAAGTGCAGCGCATCGCCCAGCAAAATCGCGAGCCGGTTGCGACGGTTCGCAAGAAGTTGAGCGAAGACGGCACGATGGACCGCATCGCGTCTCACATCCAGACGGAAAAAACGCTCAATTTCCTGTTCGACAAAGCCACGAAGACGGCTCCTGAAATCGAAGCCAGTCCGGCGTAAGGGCGTAGTACCGACATCCATCCTCACAGTTCAACGTATCGATTTGGCCTGCGCCCTGGGCTACAGTAGGAGCTTGCCTGCTGCCGTCCAGCCTTCCACGTGCGAAGAATTGTGCGATGCGCTTCGTGCCGCGAGCGCATCCCGGCGGACCATCGAGCTCTTCGGCGGTAATTCGAAGCACCTGATGGCGGGGCCCGTCGCGCCCGCCCAGGTTCGAATCAGCACCGGCGGCATGAAGCGTCTGCTTCAGTACGAGCCTCGCGATCTCACGGTCAGCGTCGAATCGGGCATGCCTTTCGCGGAGCTCAACGGGCTTCTGGCCCGCAACGGACAGATGATTCCGCTGGAGGGCCCCTACTGCGATTCGGCGACAGTGGGCGGCGTGGTGGGCGCCAACATCAGCGGCGCCCGGCGGAGACAATACGGTACTGCCCGCGATCTGGTGATCGGAATGAAATTTGCCACGCTCGACGGCAAGCTGGTGCAGTCGGGCGGCATGGTGGTCAAGAATGTCGCGGGCCTCGACATGGGCAAGCTCATGATCGGCTCTTTCGGAACGCTGGCCGCTATCGCGTCCGTCAATTTCAAACTGACGCCGCGGCCCGCCGTTTCGCGGACCATTCTCTTAGCTTTCGAAGACCTCCCGGCGGCGTTCGAAGCGCGTAACGCGGCGATTCGCGGCGTGCTCAATCCCGTTGCCGTGGAGATCCTCAATCCTATTCTCGCGGCGCAGATCGGGCTGAAAAACTTTACAATGGCCATCATGTTCGCCGGTAACGAGGCAGTCATCGAGCGTTCGATTGCGGAAGCCTCCACCCTTGGCCCGGCGCGCGCACTCGCGGTGGACGAGGAACAACGCTTCTGGAATTCATTGCACGCCGTAACACCGCGGTTTCTCGAAAAATTCCGCGATGGCGGCGCGGTGCTTAGGGTTTCGACCACACTGGCGGAATGCGGTGAAGCATTGGCAAGCGTTCAGGGGCCCGCTCTTGCGCATGCGGCGTCCGGAGTGGTGCGCGGATGGTTCACGCGTCCCGAAGCGGCCGCGCGATGCATGGCGGACGGGGTCAAACGGGGATGGAAGACGGTTGTCGAATTCTCCTCCGAGTCCGCGCGGCCCAACATTACGCTGTGGCCGGACCCGGGCGGCGATTTTGCGATCATGAAAGAGATCAAGCGTATGTTCGATCCGGAAAATCTTCTCAATCGTGGGCGTCTTTACGGTCACCTCTGACAATCAAGGCGATATTGCTGCGAGAGACAAGCCTCAACAGGTCGATCTCGACCGCTGCGTGCATTGCGGACTCTGTTTGAATGCGTGTCCCACCTACCGTGAGCTCGGCGTTGAAATGGACTCGCCGCGCGGCCGGATCTATCAAATGGTGCAGATTGCCGAAGGGCAGCCGATCGGCGATTCGTACCGGGAACATATCGACCTGTGCCTGGCATGCCGGGGCTGCGAGAGCGCTTGCCCTTCCGGTGTGCAATACGGGCGCCTGGTGGAAGCGGCCCGGGCCGATATCGAGGCAAATACCCGGCGCCCGTGGCTCTCCCGGACGGTACGAGACTTCGTATTCCGGAAACTGCTGCCCTCGCCTATGCTGCTGACCGCCGCGGGAGCGATGCTTTATGTGTATCAGGTCAGCGGATTGCAGAAAGTGTTGCGCGTCTCCGGGCTGATGAAACTGCTGGGATCGCTTGGCGACCGGGAAGCCCTGACGCCCGCGGTACAGATTCCATTTTTTTTCCGCCAGATCGGGCAGACGTTCCCAGCGCAGGGCGAACGGAAATATCGGGTGGCGATGATGGCGGGTTGCATCGCGAATATTTCTTTCGCGCGGCTGAATGAGGCGACAGTACGGGTGCTTCAGAAGAATGGTTGCGAAGTCGTGATCCCCGCGGCCCAGACCTGCTGCGGCGCGCTGCACGTTCACGCCGGCATTCGGGATCAGGCGCGCAAGCTGGCGCGTCAGAACATCGATGCCGTGCTGGGAGATGCGGCTGCCGGCCGCGTTCCGCCGTTCGACGCGATTATCACCAACGCCGCCGGGTGCGGATCGACACTGAAAGAGTACGACGAACTGTTCGAGCACGAGCCGGAATATCTTGAAAAGGCCCGAAATTTCAAGTCGTTGATGAAAGATGTCACCGAGTTCCTCGCCTCCATCGATCTCAATCGGGAGATGACTCCGGTAGACGCCACAGTCACTTATCAGGATTCCTGCCATCTGGCGCATGGCCAGAAGATACGGAACGCCCCCAGGCAGCTTCTGCACGCCATTCCCGGCCTGAAGTTCCGGGAAATGCCGTTCTCCGATATATGCTGCGGCAGTGCGGGGATCTACAATGTCCTGCACACCGATTTGTCCATGAGCATCCTGGAAAAGAAAATGGACAACGTGACTCTGGCGCGAGCCGGGATCGTCGCCACCGCGAATCCCGGCTGCATGCTGCAGCTTGAGGCTGGTGTGCGCAAGTGGGGCCACGGTGAGCGTGTGGCGCATGTGGTCGAATTGCTCGATGAGGCTTATCGCGGCGTCTAGGTCTTCGTCGGTATAATATCCCGATGCGCGTTCCGGCGATGCTCCTGGGCTTGGCTGTTTCCGCCGGCCTGGCGTTGGCACACGATGTGTCCCGCAGCGACTCGAAGGTGGAGATTCAGGGCAGGGAAGCCCGGGTCACTCTGACTCTGAACGTCAAAGAACTTCAAAACCCGGTCATCCCGTCCGATCCCCTCAATTTGGATCAGGAAATCGCGCGCATCTTCGACGCCGTCCAGCGCCATTACTTCATCTCGAGCCCGGCTGTTCCGATCAGGACCACTCTGGAAAAGTATTCGGTGCTCGCAGGAACGCTGATTCAGCTTCAGATGCTGTACGTCTTCGACCAGGATGTGACAACGCTTGACGTCAGGTCCACGCTCTATGAAATCATGCCGGCTGGCCACCAGCATCTGATGAATGTGCGGCTGAACGGTACATTGCACGAGGCGATTCTCGATTCGCGCACACAGCAAGCCGCATTCTCCGGCGTCAAGGCCACTAATCTGCAAACCTTCTGGAGGTTCCTCCGTCTGGGAATCGAGCACATATTCACCGGTTACGATCATCTGGCTTTCCTGCTTGGGCTTCTCGTCGCAACCGCCACGATCGGTTCACTCGTCAAGATCATTACGTCGTTCACGATCGCCCACAGCATTACCCTGGCGCTGGCGACATTCAATGTCGTGATCCTGCCCACACGGCTGACGGAATCCCTGATCGCGCTCAGTATCGGATATGTGGCGGCGGAGAACCTGCTCGATTTCCGAGCCATGAAACGTTACTACATCACCTTCCTATTTGGCCTGGTCCACGGATTCGGCTTCTCGAATGTGCTGCGCGAGATGGATTTGCCCAAGTCGAGCCTGGCCCTGTCGCTCTTTTCTTTCAACGCGGGAGTTGAGATCGGGCAGATCACGTTCGTGCTGTTGATCTTTCCCCTGGTGCAGGATCTGGTGTCGTCCGGCTGGAAGCGGCTCAAACCGGCGGTATCGATCAGTGTGGCGTGCCTCGCAGTGTACTGGTTTGTGCAGCGGGCTTTCCTGGGTTAGGCTTCCGCGTTACCGAATCTTCGTCTTACACTTTTCGCGATGAAGCCTTACGGTCGCGCACCAGTTGATCGAGAACCTCAAAGAGGCGCTCCCGCTGACGAACGATGTTGTGGTTCAGGTCGAACGCCCGCCGCGCGTTCACGGCCAAATTCCTGCGGTACTCTTCTCCGGAAGTTAACCGCCGGATGGCTTGCCCGAGCGCCTCTTCGGACAGTTCCGTTACGAGTTCCGCGCAATGGAACTGTTCCGCATATCTGCAAATCGAGGAACCCTTCGGGCCGAGAATCAGGATGGCTTTGCCGGAGGCGATATAGTCCGCGGCTTTTGCGGGAAATGAAGTTCGCGTGAAAACCTGATACTCGTCTTCGAACGAGTACGGAAGGAACAGGACGTCCGCAGCCGCAATCTGTTGCCGTACCTCAGTCTCGGAGACCCATCCGTGCTGTATGATCTCCGGGTCCGCGTCTATAGTCCAGGGCGCGCACAAGTGAAGCTCCACGGCCTGTAGCCCGTACCGGCGGAATGCCTTTTCACGGACGAGGCGAACCAGAAGATCCAAACTGTCCTGGGCCGCCCATCCGTTCCCCGTGTACAGAATCCGGAGTGCGCCGTTTCGTGCGGGAAAGGCGGAGGGCGTCAGATCCCAGGCATCGGTCGCGGGCAGTTGAAGCTCTGCGTCGACACCGTACTCGGCTTTCAGTTGTTCCTGCATCCCGTTACTCACGACGAACACATGATCGGCTCTCCGGATCGCCGCCCGAAACATCATACGAAAGAGCCACCGCGGCCCGGGAACCGCATCGGCCACGATGGGTACCCAATCGTCATGAACGATCAACACCCACGGCACGCTCATCCACCAGGCGGTAATCGCGGCCGAGAGAAAGAATGTGCCCGCCGCAACGGAAAGAATCGCCGTAACGGAGTGTTTGCGCATCAATCGCGCAGCATAAAAAGCCGCCACAGGTATCAGCAGCCAGTTAGTCAACCCCTTCAACCGGTTAATCAAACCCTTCAATTTCCAGAACCCGCGGCCTCCCCAGTCTTTGGCACTGGGAAATTCCACATGATAACGGCACCACGTTGGACTGTTGACGCCGAGGCTGTTGAACGAAACCGTTAAGCCGATCAGCTTCTCGTGAGGGTAGCCGGTGAGGAGACGCCGTATGAGGACGGTTCCACCGTTACGATTCGAAGGGGGGAAGTTATTGAAGAACAGGAGCGTTGGCGGCGATTCCATGCTGGAGAAATGTCAGTTCGGGAAGAGGACTGGCGCCTCGCTAATCAACTCTACTCGGTGGTAACCAGCCTCAGAATCATACCCGTGTCGGTCGCGATCCAGAGATGTTTCTCATCCGGTCCGGCAATCATGGCGCGATGCGCCACGGCGCGGTAGTCCACCGTCATCTCGCGCCAGGTCTCCAGATCGTCACTGGTCAAAACCTTCAGTTTCCCGGGAATCGGACTATGGTAGATCGTGCCTTCCGTTTCGTAACCGGCGATAAGGCCCAGTTTGGATCCGGCGAAGGTGCGCACGTCGGTTATCGCCCGGCTCTTGTCTTTGAAGACGCTGTCGCTGACGCCGTTCAGACGAGTATTGATCCTGTATACCTCGCTCGGGAAATCGAACTCATCCTTGTATTCCACCAATCCGAGACCAATCCCCTGCGGCGCCAGACTGATGCGCGTGACCTGGCCGAATACCGATGCCTCGCTCTTTCTCCAGGTCTTTCCGGCGTCTCTTGTCTGGAGCAGAATGGTCAGGTTGGGAAGTTGACGCCGTCGCGCCGCGCGTTCGGGCTCCATCCAATCCGGGCCGCCGGGCCGCGGAGGGATATTCCATCCGGAAATAATTCCGTCGTTTCCGGAAAAGGCGATCTCACCGTAAGTCGTATAGGTGGCGTCTCCCTGAGCCTCCGCCGATATCGGTAACAGCGTCCACGTATCGCCGCCATTGGTGGTTTCGAACACCCGCTTTTCGAGACCCGCCGCAAAACCGTGCTTCTTGTCCAGAAACCAGATGCGCAGGAGACCGGATGGCGCTGTTTTCAGTTTCGCCCAGGTTCGGCCCGCTTCCGTCGTCTGCCAAACGCCTTTTTCCGTGACCATCCAGCCGGTCGAATCGTCGAGGAAAAACATCGCCAGGCCGGCTTCTTTCACCGGGGTTTCACTCCAATGCTGGCCGCCGTCTCTGGTTGAAAGGACCAGGGGGGTTTCCTTGCCGTGCCGGTCCGTTGTGAAGCCACACACGATCCCCCTGGTGTCCGACGTAAACAGGAAGTCGTTGATGGAGAGCGTGCTGTCCACCTGGCGATAGCTGTATTGAATGTCCCAGCGCTGCTCCTCCACGCCGGGCGCAAGAGAGCTCAGAGCCAGGAATAAGATGACGAGTCCTGTGGCGCTGGCGGTCTTTGCCGCCGGCGTTCGGGGTCGCGACCACTCCGGCGACAAGATCGCCGGAGCCACAACAGTTTTAAGCACGCGAGCGCACCGGGCCGGACGAGAGAACCAGTTCCGCATGGTTGATCGATTCCATCGTCGAAGGTGACATTCGCGCCAGCGCCAGCGCGCAGCCTACCTGCTCCCCGAGCGTTGTAAGGACTTCCATTTCGCCCCCGGTGTGCTGGTGCGCCTGACGATGTTGAACGTTGATAACGCCCACCACTTTGCTGCGCGCGATTACCGGCGAAGAAAGAAAAGCTTCAAACGTATCTTCCGGCAATTCGCCAAAATATTTGAACCGCGGATCCCGGTATGCCTCGCGCGAAATTGCCAGCAAGCGGCGCTCGCGGGCCACCCATCCTGTCAAACCTTCGTTCAATTTCAGGCGAATCCGTCCGATTTCGGCGTCGTGATGCGTGTTGGAAGCGCAAAGCACCAGATCGTCGCTGTCGCACAGGTAAACCAGACAGGAATCGCACTCAGTATATTCGACCACCAGGGAAACGATGCCCTGCAGAACCTCCTGCAGGCTCATATCCCTCACCATGAACCGGCTAACCTTCTGGAAGAGCCGGAGTTGCTGCTCGATCCTCTGCAGGCGGCTTTCGAGGTCTTTTGCCTTCGGCACGGTTTCATTATAGTGTAGGAACTGGGCGGCACTCGTCCCGGAGCTCTTCGCACTACCCATCCGCTAAATGCCCGAGACCGTTTATTTATCAGACGCTCAGAGTCCTCTGCAAATTGCGTATTCGCGCTCGGCGATGGAACAGATCCGGAGGCGGGCACGCGAAGGGCTCATGGTGGCCCCCCGCGTCGGAATGGGTGTCGGTGGCTTGCTGCTGGGCGTGCGCAAAGGCGCTCGAATCCGCCTGCTGGATTCCATCGATATTCTTTGTTCACACTCGATAGGCCCTTCGTTCGATTTGACTCCCGATGAGAGGCGGGAGAGCCAGGCCATGATCTTCGAAGCGGAAAAGCCGGGGGTTGCCCGAAAGGTAGGCGTGATTGGATGGTACTGCTCGAAAACGCGCGGCCACGCGAATCTCAGCCAGTCCGATCTGAGCCTCTATGACGAATTGTTTCCGGAACCCTGGCAAGTGGCTCTGGTCGTGCGGCCGAGCGTTATCGAGGCGATGCGCGCCACGTTCTATTTTAGGGATGAGAACGGCGCGATCGTAAAGGGTATCGAGTGCGATGTGGACGAATGGCAGGCGCCGCCAGAAGGCGAATCGACAGCTGGTGAACCCGAGCACGACGAGGTCTCAGCCGCGCCGGAACCGGTTGAGGAGATGCCGGCCAGGGTGCCCGAGGTGATGTCCAAGCCAACTGTGCCGAAGGTGGTTGAGATCAGTTCCCCGATCGCGAAGCAGGTGGAAGCGCCGCCTGCGCAAACCGCTCGCCCCACTGAAACCCGGCTGTCCGATATCATCGACCTTTCCGCGCACGACGCCGGACTTCGTGGCAGTCAAATTTCAGCCAAGCCACCGGCGTCGATGTTCGGCCGTCAGGGCTTCGATGCCCCGGAGCTTCGACAGCGCGCCAAACTCCACTTGGCGCTGCAAATCGCAGCCTCGCTGATGGCGGTTGCATTGGGGGCCTTTTTTACCCGGGATTACTGGATGCCGAAGCCTCCACTGACACTCAACTCCACCGAGTTTAACGGCACTTTGCTGATCCGCTGGAATCCCGATGCGCTGCGGGGCATCGACCACGCATCGATGTTCGTGAACGATGGCGGCCAGCCGACTCCATCCCTGATACCACTCGACCGGTTCCAGTTGAATTCCGGACTCCTGAGTTACACTCCGAAATCGCAGCGTGTCACCGCCAAACTGGACGCAGGCGAAACAAGCGCGATCACAGCCTGGTTTGCACCAATAACGCCTGCACCAATCACGCCGGCACCAATAACGCCTGCACCAATAGCGACGCCGACGCCCGCGGCAAACGACGGCAAGGCCTTCTCAACACCGCAGTAGCGATCCATGGAGGACGTGAAGTGTCCCGTTGAAGCGCCCACGTCGATCATCGTGATCTTTTGATTCCTGGTATAGCCTTCATCAATGCAGTCGGAACGTCGAAACGGCTGCAGGGGATGTTAAAAACGACGGCAACGCTTTCCTTGATGTATCCCTTCAAACGAAAGGGCAGGAAGCTTTTCAGCGAGCGCATGCGGTCGATTCCAGCACCCAGTGTCAACGCCGGCGCCATCAACGACGGCTCCAGCGCCAACTCTCGCGCCGGCGGTTCTGCTTGACAAAGACATCCAGACATACTTCCCACCGCTGTCCTTACCCTTGTCGGTCACCTTCCCGCCCGACTCAGCCATGGGCGAGAATTTCAGACAGTATATCCGCGTCCCTGGCCTTCTCTGCGGCCGTCCAATCGTTTTCAATGTGTCTCAACTCATTGGCTGCGCTGCCGTCCGAAAGGATATCGCGCTTGCGGTGATGTCATAATCGAACATCAAACCCTCATGCCCATCCGCAGCATGACCGGCTTTGCCCGAGTCTCGCGATCCACCCCATCCGGCGAACTCACTCTATCCATAAAAACCGTCAACCATCGCGGCCTCGACATGCATTTCCACATGCCGATGGAGTTCGACGGTGTCGAGGCCGCGCTCCGCGCCGCGGTCAGGAAGCGCGTGGCCCGGGGTCACGTCCAGTTGCAGGTTTTCTTTAAGCGCACGGCCGGACCGGCGGCGGCGAACGTCATCAACGAGCCTCTCCTTCGCACGTGGCTGGCAGCGTTTCGCGATGTAGCCGAGCGCTTCGGCATCGAATCGCGGCCCGATCTCAATCAGGCTTTGCGCATGCCCGGTATGCTCGAACCGCCCGTCGGCCAATCCGATGGTTTCCCCGCCGAGCGTGAATCTCTTGAAGTCGATCTTCTCGCGCTCGCCGTATCGGCCATCGACGAGCTGGATGCTTTCCGGGTCCGCGAAGGTGAGGCTATCGAGAAGGAAATCCGGATGCGCGCCGGTTGCCTGCGGGAGCTCGTTCGCAATATGGAGGAGATTCGCAGCCGCGCGCTCCCGGCCTTTCAACGCAGGCTGCACGACCGCCTGTCCGAAATGCTGGATATCGCCCAGCTCGACCCCACCCGGATCGCGCAGGAGGCGGCCATTCTCGCCGAGCGCAGCGACATCGCGGAAGAGCTGCTCCGTCTCAAAACGCATGCCGATCAGACTGACTCCCTGCTTTCGGTGGAGGGCGAAACCGGCAAGAAGCTGGATTTCCTCCTTCAGGAAATGAATCGCGAGGCCAATACAATCCTGTCCAAAACCGGTGGACTGGGAGAAACCGGCCTCACGCTCACCGACCTCGGGCTGGCCGCGAAAGCGGAAATCGACCGGATACGGGAACAATCGCTCAATATCGAATGACCACCGTCTTCATCATTTCCGCCCCGTCGGGCTCCGGAAAGTCGACCCTTGTGTCCCGCCTGCTGAACGAGGTCGACGGTCTCACGTTCTCGGTTTCCTACACTACGCGGAAGCCCCGCGGAAATGAAATTGAGGGCGAAGCCTATCATTTCATTGACCGTACGGACTTTGAACGGCGTCTCGCAGCGGGTGAATTTCTGGAATCCGCCGACGTTTTCGGCAATTATTACGGCACTCATTCCAAAGCGCTCGACGCCGCCAAAACGCAGGACAAAGACCTGGTGCTCGACATCGACGTGCAGGGTGCGGCACAATTAAAGAAGCGGATACCGGACGCCGTAAGTATTTTCGTGCTCCCGCCTTCGCGGGAGATCCTGGAGCAACGCCTTCGTGCGCGAAGTCAGGACGACGAGGAAGTGATTCGGCGGCGCCTAGCCGATGCGGCCCGGGAGATTCGTAATTACCGCCTGTACGACTACGTGCTGGTGAACAGCGATCTCAACCTCGCGGTGAAAACCCTGAAGGCGGTCGTCAGAGCCGAGCGCGTGCGGCGCATACGCGTCGAGGAGAAGATCCAACCGATTCTGGATACCTTCGTACAGGCCGAGGCCCCCATAAAGGGGACCGGTCAGACACTGGGAGTTTAAACGAGAATGACAGACACACCGCCCCGCAACAATACGCACTGCTCGATTCCGGACGATCCGGACCAGAGCACCTACCGTTTCATCATCGTCGCGGCCAAACGTGCCCGGCAACTGCAGGGTGGCCACCGCCCCGTGTTGCCAACATCTTCGAAGAAATCCACCGTCATCGCCATGGAAGAGGCGCGTCGCGGGCTCGTGAAGTACGAGATCCAGAATGAAGCCATCATGGTGGAAGACGTGCCCGCCGCTGAACAATTCTAACGGCTCCCCATCGCGGCTCTGTAGATCCCGATGCTGCCGAGCCGCGACCATGGGGAGTCGGTTCTCTCTGTTCGTGAACAGGACCAGCTAAATGCGCATCGTTCTCGGCGTGAGCGGCGGAATCGCGGCATACAAGGCCGCGGAAATCGCCCGCGCGCTCATCCGGAACGGTCACGAGGTGCAGGCCGTACTCACGGCCGCCGCCGAAGAATTTATCCGCCCCCTTACGTTCGCCTCGCTGACGGGCCGCAAAGTCATTACAGATCTCTTTTCTTCCGCCAGCCCCGAAGCCACACTCTCCAGTTCCATCGAACATATCGGCGTCGCGCAGGAGACGGACTTGTTGCTGGTCGCGCCCGCCACCGCCAACGTTATCGGGAAGTTTGCCCTGGGTCTGGCCGACGATTTCCTCTCGACCATGTATCTGGCTTTTCGCGGCCCGGTCGTCCTCGCGCCCGCCATGAATACCGGCATGTGGGAGCATTCCGCGGTCCGCGCCAACGTCGAGACGCTGCGCAGACGCGGGCACACTATTGTGGAGCCCGATGACGGATTTCTCGCCTGCGGCACATACGGTCCGGGGCGCCTGGCAGAATTGGACAAGATCGTCGAAACGGTAGAACAGGTTTTTCACCCCCCTCTGAAGGACTTGGATGGCGAAACAGTTCTCATCACCGCCGGACCCACGCAGGAACCGCTCGACCCGGTCCGCTACCTTTCCAACCGCTCCAGCGGCAAGATGGGATATGCACTGGCCCAAGCCGCGATCGATCGCGGCGCGCGCGCCATTCTGATCAGCGGACCAGTGAATCTAAACCCGCCCGCGGGCGCGGAAGTAATTCACGTGCGCACCGCGGCCGAGATGCGCGATGCCGTGTTTGCCAATCTGGAACCCGTCACAGTCGTGATCAAGTGCGCAGCCGTAGCCGACTTCCGGCCATCGGCGGAATCGAAACAGAAGATCAAAAAGACCTCTGCTCGCATCTCCCTCGAGCTGGATCCCACGCCCGACATCCTGGCCGAACTCGGGCAAAGACGCGGCGACCGTTTGCTGATCGGCTTTGCCGCCGAAACCGAGAATCTGGAGCGCGAGGCGCGCCGCAAGCTGGAAACCAAGAACTGCGATATGGTCGTGGCGAATCTGGTGGGACAAACGGAGACCGGTTTTGAATCCGATGCGAACGAAGTGGCGCTCGCGCTGCGCACCGGCGAATTCATCCCACTCCCGCGCGCCTCAAAACGTGAAATCGCCAATCAGATCCTGAGCCGGATTCTCGAACTTCGCCGGTCTGTCGGCGTAACTCGATGACTCCCGAGGATCTTCGCAATCGGCTTGAGTTCTATCGGGATCTTGGGATCAAACAGATCTATCGCCGTGATATCGAGCCTATTGAAATGAAGCCCACGGAAGCGGATGTCGAACTACCCTCTCTGGCGCCGGACGGCGATACATTGGAGCGCATCAGCGCCGATATTGGCGATTGCACGCGCTGCCGGTTGTGCAGGGACCGGAACAAGATCGTCTTCGGAGACGGCGACTCCAGGGCGAAGCTGGTGTTCGTCGGCGAAGGCCCCGGCGCCGATGAAGACGCGCAGGGCATTCCCTTCGTAGGGCGCGCCGGTCAGCTCCTGACGCAAATGATCGAAGGCACCTCTGCAAAGGAAGGTATCCCGCTCAAGCGCAGGGACGTTTACATTTGCAATGTGGTGAAGTGCCGTCCCCCCGAAAACCGCACCCCGGAGCCGGATGAAATGGAAATCTGCGGGCAGTTCCTCTTTAGACAGTTATCGGCCATCAAACCGAAAGCCATTTGTGCGCTGGGATCCACGGCGGCAAAGGCGCTGCTCGGCGGCAAAGACGGTGTCACGAAACTCAGGGGGAAATGGCATAAGTGGAATGACATTCCCCTGATGGTGACTTACCACCCGTCGTACCTGCTGCGGCCGTACAACCAGAACGCGAAGCGCGAATCGTGGGAAGATCTGAAAAAGGTCCTCCACTTCGTCTACGACTAGACTTCCCCTTGCTTACACACGGGGCTGCACGATTCCCATAGCCCCAAGCGTCAGCGCGGGGAATTTGTCTCCTACCGCTTATATCCAATCCGCCGCAGGAACCCACGCCGCTGCGCAATATTTTCCGGCGTCTCGACGCCCTTCGGCGACGACCCGTCGATCACTCCCAGCACTCCCCGCCCCAGCTCCGTTTCCGCCACTATGACCTCCACCGGATTCGCCGTCGCGCAGTAAATATTGCAGACTTCCGGCGTCGACTGAATCGCCTTGAGCGTATTGATTGGGAACGCATCGCGCATCACTACCGCGAAGAAATGTCCGGCTCCCACCGAAGTCGCAATCTCCAGTGCCGCCTCCTGCAGTTCGGCGTCGTTGCCGTCGCCGCGGGTCAGGCAGGGTCCCGAAGCTTCGTTGAAAGCAATCCCGAATTTGACCTGCGGCGCCGAATTGACCATCGCCTCATAGACATCTTCGACGGTTTTGATGAAATGACTCTGGCCGAGGACAATGTTCGCGTTCTCCGGAATCCGAACCCTCACCGCATGCAGATCGAGCATTGGCGAGGGAGTTACGACTTCGGGTTCGTCTTGGGCGCTGTCTGTCTCCCGGGCCCCAACCCCATTATTTTGTCGATTTCGACTCGAATGTTCAGTTCCTGCTTTTTCAGGAACGTTTCGTCTCCGACGAACTGGCTTCGAATGATACCGCCCTTGTCGATAAACACCAGAATCGGCACGAAGTAAGGTTCGGTGGGTGGAAGCCCCAGAAACTGAAGCACAGCCCCCTGATCGGAATAGCCGACTGGGAAATTCAATCCGAGCGATTTGGTGAACTGCTGAACTCGGCCGGCGTCGCCCGGGTCGAATACGGCCCCCAGAACCTGGACGCCCTTTGGAGCGAATTCAGCTTGTACCTGAGTCAGGATCTGCGCGGTTTTCTGGCAATGCGGGCAAGTCGCGAACATCAGGGCCAGCACGACGATCTTTCCCCTGTACATGCTCAAAAGCCGCTGCGGCCCGTCAACCATGTTGAAGACGAATTCGGCTGCCTTGCGGGGAACGACAGGTTCTTTCTTGGGTGCCTCTCCGGCGAAAAGCGATCCTGCGATCAGCGATGCGATGAGCCCTGTGACGATGAGTGATTTGCGCATTCAGTGTCTAGTTTACGCGATTTCCCGTCTTCGGCAAATCGGCGCTAGGGCAAATCGGCCAGCACGTAGCTCATCACCGCCATCGCCGCGGCGCAGCGTTTGAACTCCTCCGGCACAATCTTGTCGAACGTATCCGCCTGCGAATGATGGTAATCGAAATAGTGCGGCCCGGCCGTTCGCAGACCGAAGCCCGGCACGCCGTCGGCCATCAGCGGCTCAATGTCCGCTTCTCCTTCTCCCGGCTCGATCCTGGTCGCGTCGATCGGTTGGAGCAGCGCGCCAACCGCCGAAGCCCGTTGCAACCACTCTGCCGGAATCCCCGACCGCGGCGTATTCTGCGCCACCCCGCGCGGTCGCCGCTGCCCGATCGCAAGATCGAACCCAATTGGCTTCTCCGCGCCCCCGTCCATCTCGATCGCAGCCACATGCCTGCCGGCCTGCGTGCCTGCCCAGTTGCGATAAGCCACTCCGCCTCGTCCGCCGTTCTCTTCATTGGTCCAGAAAACCACCCGGATGGTTCGTCGGGGCCGCAGTCCCAGCTTCCTGATCAGCGCCGCCGCTTCGAGCGCGGCCATGACGCCTCCGCCGTCGTCGTGCGCCCCCTGGCCCACATCCCAGGAGTCGATGTGCCCGCCGATCACGACCACCTCCTCCGGCTTCTCGCTGCCCACAATCTCGCCCATCACATCCGCTGAGTCGGCGTCCGGCTCAGTGTGGGCCTCCATCGCCAGATGGACCCGCACCCGCTGGCCGCCACGCGTGAGCCCGTGCATCCACAAGGCATCTTCCACGGAAACCGCCGCTGTGGGAATTTTTGGATCGGATGCCGAATACTGCATGCCGCCCGTGTGCGGATCGCGCAGGCTCCGCGGTGTTATTGAGCGGACCAGCGCCGCCACCGCGCCCAGCCGGGCCGCCCGCGCTGCCCCATTCGCACGATAGAGCACCGTCTGGTCGTAGGTCGTAAAAGGCGCATCATAGAGAACGATCTTGCCTTCCACCGGGCGTCTCCCCAATTTCTCGAGATCGTCGAAACTGGAGACCGCGACTACGTCCGCGGTAATGCCATCGGGCGGCGTCGCCACGCTGCCGCCCAGACCCAGGATGAACAGAGGTTTTCGCAGCGGCTCAAGCATCTCGGCCGATTCCCTGCCGCGTACCCAATGCGGCACTTTCACCGGGATCGTGCGCACGTTCGCGAGGCCGGCCTTCTTCATTTCATCCGTCCCCCATGCGATCGCCTGGTCGAGAGCGGACGATCCACTCAAGCGGTTGCCAATCCGGTAGCACAGGTATTCGAGACGGTTTAATCCCTGGTCGTCAGCCAGGGCCGCATCGATTAGTTTGTTTGCCGTCTCCTGATATCGGGAAGCGTCCAGTTTATTGTCCGCCGCAACGCAAAGCATGGCGAAAGCTTGAAGAAGCAGCAGCAGGGTGAACCGTTTCATCGCTCTATGTTAGCGAGAGTCCGTAAATCCCGGCCACCGAAAGCAAAGTTAGAGTAAGAACTGATGCTCAACCTGAGGCAGGCAAACCAGGGACGCGCCGCGGTCTGGATATTGCTCCTCTGTCTCTTGGCTTATCGCGTATTCCACCTGCCCCAGGCCGCGGTGGATCGCATCAGGGCATCTCTGGTCTATCGGCCGCTCTGGGTGTCCGCAGCCATCTGGATTCTGTTCAGCATTTATTGGGAGATTGCGGCGAAGAACGCGGCTCCCGAGGCGCGTTCGGAATCCCCGCTGTCGCGCTGTGTGCATGTGTTCACGGTGAACTTTGCATTGCTGCTTCTCTTCGTGCCAGTCCCCGGGCTTGTACGCCGGTTCCGCCCTCGTGTTCCCAGGAGGGCGGTGTAGATGGGGTGACGCACGGAGCGATAAGGGCCACATCGAACCAGTTCGTGCCCGACTTTGATCGTGACTCTTCCGCTCCAGTTGCGGCCAAGGTGACGTCGCGCCCCAGACTGCGAGAAGGAACGCGCAAATCTGCATGGTCAGGCCCACCGGGACGAGTGATCGCGCGGCAGGCAAATACCGCTTCGTGATTATCCAGCGCCCCTGGGATGCGGCGCGCAAAAGTGCGTGCGCCACGGTTTTCCTTCAAAGGGGACTGTGAGTGCTTCAGCCGATAGCTCTATTAGTACTTTCAATGTACTGGAATGTGCGATCGATATCGTTTTCGGCTAATATATACAAAATGCAGACGGTGAGTGTTTTGTTTGACAACGCGGACATTGCTTGCCGTCATACCGGGCCGCGCAGGAGGATTTGATGCCGATAAAGGAATCCCGCCTATGTGCTCATGGCATCCGTGAATGGGAGAATCAACGCTTTCTGAACCTTTCTCGGCGGTGCGCCCCCATCCTTCGGCGATCCGGTCTTCATGCCGTATAAGGAACAGCTCGTGAGAGATCCTGTACCCGCCACTGAGCTTTATTTCGAAGCCAGAATCGTCATATCGACCGACGTTCGCATTCTGGCGGCGATGCGGCATACTATTGGAGATCTGACGGCGGTTCTGGGATGGAACGATACGGAATCGCAGGCGATCACCCTTGCCGTGGAAGAAGCCCTGACCAACAAGATCCGCCACGCCTACAGGAACAGGCCCGACGGCCGGATTCAGTTCGAGTTCCGCACGGAACCGGATGCCCTCGTCTTCCTGTTGACCGATCAGGGCGAACCGCCCGATCCGGCGAAAATATGCGCCCAACGCGACAGCATGCAGGTTGGGGGTTTAGGAACTCATATTATGAAGGACGTTATGGACAAAGTCGTTTACCGGACCACCGAGGAAGGCAATCAAGTTATCCTCACCAAGCACCTGCCCAAGAACACGAACGCTCCGGGTGGTCCGCGATGAACATGTCGGTTCGAAACAGCGAAAACACCCGTATTGTCGACATCGCCGGGGACGTGGATCTGAGCGGTACGCCTCAGCTGAGAAAGCTGCTTTTCGAAGCGTTGAAGGAGTCGCCCAAAGTGGTGATTAATCTTACGGCGATACGCTACATCGACAGCTCGGGGATAGCCGTGATGATCGAGGCGCTGAAGGAATCGCAGCGACTGAAGCGCCAGTTTGTCCTGTACGGCATGAACTCGCGGGTTCACGACGTTTTCAAGCTCACGCACGTAATGCAGATTTTCCAGGTGGTCGAAACCGAAGAGCAGGCGCTCGCAGCTGGAAATTCCCATGCCGGCGGCGGAGATTGAGATGGCTGAAAGTAACGTAATGGGCGTGCTGGTCCGGGTGGGCGGCGCCACGGAAGGCGTTGTCGCGTATTTGGGAGGTTTGGCGCAACTTACCGGACGGGCTTTGCTGCTTCTTTTCACATCCCCGCTGAAGCGGGGCCGCAGTCTGCAGCGCGCCGTTCATCAGGCCATGGCTGCCGGCGTAAGCGCTGTCCCCATCGTTTCGCTGATCACTTTTTTTGTCGGTTTGATCATGGCGCTGCAGGGAGCCTACGAGTTGAAAAAACTCGGGGCCATGCAAATGGTGCCGGCGCTGGTCGCTGTATCGGTATCGCGTGAACTGGGGCCGCTGATCACCGCCATTGTCGTGATCGGGCGCTCGGGCTCCGCATTCGCGGCGGAAATCGCCACCATGCGGGTCACCGAGGAACTGGACGCGCTCTCAACCATGGCGCTGGACCCTGTGGCGTTCCTCGTCGCTCCCAAATTTATTGCGATGGCCATCATGCTGCCCTGCCTCACCGTCTGGGCAGACTTCATGGGGGTATTGGGAGGATGCTCGTTCGGACTCGCTGGTGGAGGGTTCTCTTTAATCAGCTATTTCGTCCACACGCGCAATGCCCTGGTGCTTTCCGACGTCCTGACCGGAATCGTCAAGAGCTTTGTGTTCGGCCTCATTATCACGGCCGTGGGATGTCAGGAAGGGTTTTCCACCGGCGCCGGCGCGGAAGAAGTGGGCCGATCGACCACTTCCGCCGTCGTCATTTCCATCCTGATGGTAATCCTGGTCGATGTGGTTTTCACGGCTCTCTTCTACCTGACGGGGGGGCTTACCTGAGATGCAGGAAGCGGTGAAGGGAGCGCCGATCATCTCCGCGCGTCAGCTTCGCGTACAGTATGGCGATCGCGAGATCCTGCACGGTCTCGATTTCGACATTCTTCACGGTGAGACCGTTGTCATACTGGGCGGCTCCGGGTCGGGCAAGAGCACTCTCCTGAGAACCATCGTGGGTCTTCAAAAGCCTCACTCCGGAGAACTCCTCGTCAAAGGCACCGACCTCGGGAAAGCCTCCGATCGCGAGATGAGGGAAATCCGCAAAGCAATGGGTCTTTCTTTTCAGGGGGGGGCGCTGATTGGATCCCTTACCGTAGGCGCGAATATCGCGCTGCCCCTGCTGGAACATTCCGCTCTGGCGCCATCAACCGTTGAAGTGATGGTGCGCATCAAGCTGGAGCAAGTGGGGCTCTCAGGCTTTGAGAACTTCAATCCCTCGGAACTGTCGGGCGGCATGAAGAAGCGCGCCGCATTTGCCCGGGCACTGGCGCTGGACCCGGAGATGTTATTCTTCGACGAGCCCTCCGCCGGCCTCGATCCCATCATGGCGGCGGGCATTGACAATCTGATTCTCAATCTGAAATCGGCGTACAACATTACCATGGTCATCGTGACCCACGAACTGGCCAGCGCCTTTCTGGTTGCCGATCGCATCATGGTTGTGGACAAAGGCCATATCATTGCCAACGAAACCCCAAGCGTGCTTAAAGAAAGCAATCACCCGCGAGTGCGACAGTTTCTGGATCGCGTGCCCGATTCGGACGACGACGACCGTGGCGTAGATCTCCTGCGGATGTACGTGGAAGAAGGGACCAGGTGAACTGATGGAGGGAACTCGCGAAAAGGCCCTTGTTGGCATATTCGTGCTTGTGGCCGCGGCGCTACTTTTTGGCGTTGCGCTGGCTCTGACCGGCGGCATCGGCGGGTCGCGCGTGCCGCACATCGCTTATTTCGGATTTTCCGGTGGTCTCGAATCGGGCGCGCCCGTGCGCTACGCGGGATTGAATATCGGCAAAGTGACGCGGGTCCATGTGGACCCCTCCAACACCACGCGCATCGAGATAGACTTCGCCGTCGATCCGGACGCACCCATCAAAACCGACAGCGTCGCGCGGGTTTCTTCGATGGGCCTGCTCAGCGATAACTTTTTGGAGGTTTCGACTGGCACGCAGTCGTCTGCCAGGGCCGCCCCGGGATCCGTCGTCAAATCGAAAGAAGCCTTCGGTTTCGACCAGATCGGCGATGCTGTGCAGGCCATGCTTCCGGACAGCCAGGCCGCTTTAAAGAGTCTTAATGTCGATCTGGACTCGCTGCATACCACGATCACTGACGCGAACGACATGCTCAACGAAACGAACCGGGCAAATCTGGCCGGGACGCTGAGCAACCTGAACGGCACTCTGGCGGATTTGAGACCCCAGTTAAACAAAACGCTGAAGTCGGTTGACGACATGCTTGCCGACACGCAGCCGAAGCTGTCCGCCACGTTAACCAATGTGCAGGGCTTGACGACGAAAATGGACCCGCTGCTTGATAATCTGACCAGGACCGTCGACACGGCCAATAGTACGCTCACGCACGTGGACAGCACGGTTGGCGAGAACCGGGAGAACATAAAGGCTTCCGTGGAATCTCTGCGGCAGGTGCTGGAAAAGGCGACGGTACTTGTGGGGCAGCTGAATTCGACCCTCAACCAGAACTCGGACAACCTGGACGAGACGCTCGACAACGTTCGCCTTGCGACCGAGAATTTGCGGCAGTTTACAGACACTCTGAAGACTTCGCCGACCAGCATTATTCGCGGTACCGGGGTAAAGGATCGCAAACCCGGGGGCGCCAAATGAAGCGGTTTGACCAGGTGAGGAGGATTGGATGATCCGGACGAGTCTTATCGGGGTGTATTCTGCGGCAGCGACCGTGTTGCTGCTCGCGAGCGCCTGCACGCCCCACCGGGTTCAGTACTACCAGTTGTCCGTGCCTGTGAATCGGGTGGCCCCGGCCGAAACAGGCCCGATATTGCTTGTGGGTCGCATCACGACTCCGCAGGCACTGCAGGATGGCCGTATTCACTATCGCGAAGGCCTGAATGAAGTGGGCACCTATGAGTACCACCGCTGGACCGATCCACCTGGAATCATAGTGAAAGACGCGCTCATTCATGTGTTGCGCGCTTCCGGAAAATACAAGTCGGTGCAGGATGCGGCCAGTTCGACGACCGAAGGCGACTATACCGTCCGGGGCAAACTGCAGGAGTTTTCGGAACTGGACGGCAATGGCATTACGACGCGTGTGTCACTCGATCTGGAACTCCGTGACGTCAAAACAGGCCGCATGGTCTGGAACCAGGCGTTCACGCACGACGATCCGGTGCAGGCGAAGAAGGTTGCCGACGTGGTGGCGTCGATAGATCGAAACCTGCAGGTGGTACTCGGGGACGCTACCTCCGCCATTGGATCATACGTGGCCGCGCATCCGCTGGTTCGTTGAGCCGTTGACGCTGAAGCGCTTTCGTGTGGTAACCTTGTTGGCACCGCGAACGCGATCCGGCCCGAAAGGATTTTATGAGACTGTCCACTGCACTGATCGTTGCCTTGAGCGTGGCGAGCTTTGCGCCGGCACAGACGACCACATCGAGCACCACCGGCGCGGCTACCGATGCGAACCCAAACGTCCGGCACGTTATCGGCCTCGACGCCGTCAAGCACAACGCCACCGGCAAGCTCACCGTTGAGGACGGCGCTCTGGCGTTCAAGACGGGCAAGGCCGCGGACAAGGTGCCGGTTTCCTCCATCAACGATGTCTTCATCGGCACGGAAACCACACAGGCCGGCGGCAAGAAGGGACGCGCTGTAAAGACGGCAGCCATTGCAGCTCCCTACGAAAGCGGGCGAGCGCTAACCATCCTGATGCGTACGAAGGTTGACATCCTGACGGTTTCGTATCACGATCCCGAGGGCGCGCTTCACGGCGCGATCTTCGCCCTTCCGATCGGCCAGGCCGAGCAGGTGCGAGCGCAACTTATTCAGGCGGGGGCGCATGCGGCTCCGATTGAGAAATAACCGGGCAACGACAGAAGCGACAGGAGCAACCAATGGTAAATAGCCGCGCGACATTCGTTTTCCTCACCTCCTTTTCTTTGCTCTCGGCCTGCGCCCTTCTTTCGGCTCAAACGGCCGCAAAGCCGAAACTTTCCGCATCGGCGATCCAGATCGCCATGGTGGAAGCCGGCGACGTTCAAATTCCAGCTGAATTCCGTTTCGCCGTGTACGAGCGGCTGGTGGAGCGCGTGCGCGAGAGCGGGGCTTTTCAAAAGGTGTACCGCACCGGCGATCATGCCGCCGATGGCGTGCCCGACCTCGTCACGCTGCACACCACGGTGGAGCGTTTCAAGGAAGGCAGTGAAACCGTGCGCGGGCTCACCACAGTGTTAGGCGCCACCAGCGTGGATATCACGGCCTCTGTAACGAGTCGCGACGGGAAAGAACTGATCAGCCACAAGATCACCGGGCGAGTGCGCTTCTTTGGCGAAAACCTGGGTGTTACCAACGATCTCGCCAAGCGAATTACCAAGCTGGTAAGCGCGTCGTACACGCACTGAACGAAGTAAACATCAAACCTTCCTCCGCCGCGACTTCGGCACCTTGCCGATTCGAGGATCTCTCGCGACGATCAGCTCGCAGGCGTGCAGCGCCGCTTCCTCGAAGTCCGGCGCATCGGCCGGAACGACTTGCCAGTGCGTTTTATCCCTGCCAAACAGCCCAATCGACCGCAAGTTCGGGAACTCGCGGCGCAGGCTCTTATGGTGCTCTTCGGTGGTTGCCAACCACACTCCGTTGTCGGCGGTCTGGTCGGCCTTCTCGCGCAAAATCAGAACAATCTTGTCCCCAACATAGACGGCCAGGCATCCAAAAAACGGACGAATTTCCGGCGACAGCGCAGCGATGGCGTCGAGCACGAACGCATACGGTACGGTCTTGATTCGTTTGACGGCGAACAGGCTGTCGTCAGCCGCTTGTCGGCGTGTCGGCATCGTATTTTCAGGATAGCCTTCGCATTTGGTTTCGTTTTTCCATCAGCCTTGATCGGCGTTCATCGCTGGCCGAAGGCCGGCCAAAGCGTACATAGCCCACGCAGAGGCGGCAACTCCCAACCTATACACCAAACCGGAACTTCTTCGCCGCCTCCGCAACCACTTCCACCTCCGTCTCGCTGAACCCAAACACATCCCGCGCCAGAGCAAACTCCCGTGCCAGATCCGTCTCGAACACCCCCGGATCGTCGGTATTAAGCGTGATCGGCACGCCCGCATCGAACAATCTCCTCACCGGGTGAGCGTCCAGCGACGCCACCGTGCCCGTCTTGACGTTACTCGTAATGCAAACCTCCAGCGGAATCCGCTCCTCGCGCAGCCGCCGCATCAAATCCGGATCATCCGCGGCGCGAATTCCATGTCCGATCCGTTCGGCCCCTATCTCGAGCGCCGCCCGAATCGATTCCGGGCCCGCCGTTTCCCCAGCGTGCGCTGTCAACCGCAATCCCGCATCTCTGGCGTACGCGAACGCCTCGCGCAGCGGCAGTGCAGGTCCGCCAATCTCGTCGCCTCCGATCCCAAACGAAATCGCGCCATCCCCTGCGTACTTTGCAGCCAGCCGCGCCACTTCCATCACATGCTCCGGCCCAAACTGGCGAATAGCGTCCAAATTCCACCAAACCTTCACAGGGAATTCTTTTTCGGACTCCCGCTGTGCTTCGCGAATGGCCTGCCACACGGAATTGAAGTCAAATCCGCGCCATAGCACGACCCCCGCGCCGAGCGTCACCTCGGCATAAGTAACACCCTGCCGCGCGAGGCTCTCCATCATGCGGCGCGTGATCAGCGCATAGTCCCGGGGCCCCCGGAGACGCTTCGCGATGAACTTGAAGCAATCTAGAAATCCCCCAAAATCGCTGAACGACCACGCCGCGTCCACGGCCTCGCGCGTAGCGCCAGGATCGAGCAGCATCAGGGTTTCCCGGTCCACTGTTCCCTCCAGGTGCAAATGAAGTTCCGTCATGGCCATATAATCGAAGTTCCCATGACTGCCCCCGAAATGGAAGCAATCATTGGTGGATATCACGGCGACGCTTTTAGCGTGCTCGGGCCGCACCCCATCAATACAGCCAACCGCAATACCAGTACAAACCTGGACGGATGGACCATCTGCGCCTTCCTCCCGCAGGCCAAGGCGGCCAATCTGCTCTATGACAGTGTCGCCATTCCGATGAAGAAGATTCATCCCGACGGGCTCTACACCGCCGGGCTAAAAAGCGAGAGCCCCGACTACCGCATCGAAATCGAGCACTGGCACGGCGGCACGTCCGTGATTGAAGATCCCTACCGCTTCCCTCCCATCATCACGGAATTCGATCTGCACCTGCATGGCGAAGGCACTCTGCAGGAGGCCTGGCACACCTTCGGCGCACATCTCCACGAGATCGACGGCGTCGTGGGGGTTCGATTCGCCGTCTGGGCTCCCAATGCCGAATTCGTTTCCGTGACCGGCGATTTCAACGATTGGGACGCGCGGCGTCATCCAATGCGCCTCCGCACGGGGGGCGTTTGGGAGATTTTCATCCCCGACGCCAAAGAGGGCGACTCGTACAAATATCTGGTGAGATCGAAGCACTTCGGCCACGAGCAGCTGAAAGCAGATCCTTTCGGGTTTCGCAGCGAAGTCCCTCCGAAATCGGCCTCCATCGTATGCAATATCGACAGCTATGTATGGAGCGACGAGGAATGGATGGACTCGCGCGGTGAACGCGAATGGCTGAAAGAGCCTGTTTCGATTTACGAGCTGCATCTGGAATCGTGGATGAGGCTGCCCGGCGGGGACAGCCTCAACTACCGGCAGTGTGCGGTCAATCTCGTCGAATACGTCAAGCGTATGGGCTATACCCACATCGAGCTGATGCCCATCCAGGAATTTCCATTTTCCGGCTCGTGGGGCTATCAGGTGACGGGTTATTTCGCCCCCACCGCGCGATTCGGACGTCCCCAGGATTTTATGTTCTTCGTCGACGCCTGCCATCGTGCGGGAATCGCCGTGATCATGGACTGGGTGCCCGCGCACTTCCCGAAGGACGCCCACGGGCTCGCGTTCTTCGATGGCAGCGCGCTCTACGAACACGCCGACCCGCGCCAGGGCGAGCACATCGATTGGGGAACTCTGGTCTTCAACTTCGGGCGCAACGAAGTGCGCGAATTCCTGATCGCGAGCGCATTGTTCTGGTTGAAGCAGCATCATATCGACGGGTTGCGCGTCGACGCCGTCGCCTCAATGCTGTATCTCGACTACTCGCGGAAGCAGGGCGAGTGGATTCCGAACCGCTACGGCGGGCGCGAGAACATCGAAGCCATCGACTTTCTTCGCCGCTTCAACGAACTGGCGCACGAAGTGCCCGGCGCGATTACAATCGCGGAAGAGTCGACGGCATTTCCCGCGGTCTCGCGGCCGGTCTATGCCAACGGCCTCGGTTTCACCATGAAGTGGAACATGGGCTGGATGCACGACATGCTCCACTACTTCAGCGAGGACCCGGTTCACCGCAAATACCACCACAACAACATCACTTTCAGCATGCTCTACGCGTTCACCGAGAATTTCGTGCTGCCCATTTCGCACGATGAGGTGGTTTACGGCAAACGGTCGCTGTTGTCGAAGATGCCGGGCGACGAATGGCAGAAGTTCGCCAATGTCCGGGCGTTTCTGGCCTACATGTACGGACATCCCGGCAAGAAGCTTCTGTTCATGGGCACTGATATTGGCGACCATCAGGAATGGAACCACGATGCAACAGTGCCGTGGGACGTGCTGCAATATCCGATCCACCAGGGGTTGCAGTGTTTTGTCCGGGACCTTAACAGTCTCTACCGTTCGCAGCCCGCATTGTATGAGATTGATTTCGACTACACCGGCTTTGAGTGGGTCGATATTTCGGATGTCGAGAAGTCGGTCATCTCTTTCCTGCGCCGGGCGGCCGACCCTTCGGATTCGATCCTGTTCGCTTGTAATTTCACGCCCGTTCCCCGGCACAACTATTCCATCGGAGTGCCGAAGGCCGGCTTCTATCGCGAGATTCTGAATTCGGACGCGGCGCGGTATGGCGGCGGAAACGTCGGCAACGCCGGTGGCGTTATGTCTGCGAACATAGCCAGCCATGGCCGCCGCCAGAGTATTTCGATAACGCTACCGCCCCTGGCCGTCGTCGCCTTCAAATGCCCCGCAGTTTGAAAAGCTACGACGTAATTGTCATAGGCGGAGGTCATAACGGCCTCGTCACCGCCGCATACCTCGCTCGCGCCGGGAAGAAAGTTCTGGTTCTCGAGCGGCGCGAGATGCCCGGCGGCTGTGCTGTCACCGAGGAAATCTGGCCGGGCTACAAGGTCTCGACAGGCGCTTATCTCGTCAGCCTGCTTCAGGAACGAATCGTTCGCGAACTGGAGTTGGAACGGTTCAGCTACCAGGTCCTGCCCAAAGATCCCGCCTTCTTCTCGGTCTTTCCCGATGGCCGCCATCTGTTTTTCTGGCAGGACGAAAAAAAGACACTCGCTGAAATTGCGAAGTTCTCCACTCATGACGCGGAAGCTTTCCCCAAGTACGAAGCGTATCTGGAGCGTCTCGCCGCCGTCGTGGAGTCGCTGCTTCTGGTCACGCCGCCGGAGCTTCCTCCCAGGAAGCCCGGAGACTTCGTCGAATATTTGAAATTGCTGGCGCGATTCCGAAAGCTCGGGCCTCGTGAGATTACAGGGCTCGTGAAGATCTTCACGCAAAGCGCAGCCGACCTTCTGGACACGTGGTTCGAGTCGCCGGAAATCAAAGTCACGCTGGCTACGGATGGCGTCATCGGCGCCAACGGCGGCCCGCGGTCGGCCGGCACGGCTTATATCCTGATGCACCACTGCATGGGCGGCGTGGCCGGCAAGCGCGGACTCTGGGGATTCGTGAAAGGCGGCATGGGCGCGGTCTCCGAAGCCATCGCGTCGTCGGCGCGAAGCAAAGGCACTGAGATTCGAATGAACGCTCCGGTCGATCGCGTGCTGATCCGCGATGGGCGCGCATACGGTGTTGTGTTGCGAAACGGCGACGAGTTGCACGCGGATATTATTGCTTCCAATCTCGATCCGAAGGCAACCTTTCTCAAGCTGATCGAACCGGCGCATCTGGACGCCGAATTCCGATCTTCGATCGAGCATTATCGTGTCGAAGGCACCTCGCTGAAGATGAACCTGGCTCTGGACGGGCTGCCGGATTTTCTGGCCCTGCCCGGGGCTCGCGGTCAGCAGCACGGCGCGACCATGCACATCTGCCCGTCAATCGATTACGTGGAGCGGGCATGGGATGACTCTAAATACGGCCGGCCGTCTCGGAACCCGCTGATCGAAATGACATGCCCGACCATATACGATCCCGACCTTGCCCCGGCAGGCAAGCACATCATGGGCATCTTCCTGGAATATGCGCCTTACACTTTGCGCGATGCGACTTGGGACAATCTGCGCGAGCCTTACGGGGATCGTGTGCTCGAAGTGATCTCGGAGTATGCTCCCAACATACGCGACACGGTGCGGGAGCGGCAGGTGCTCAGTCCCCTCGATCTGGAACGCCGCTTTGGAATTTCCGGCGGCAACATCTTCCACGGTGAGATGAGCCTCGATCAGATGTTCTTCCTGCGCCCCATAGCCGGATGGGCGCGTTATCGGACTCCGATACGCGGGCTCTATCTCTGTGGATCCGGCGCGCACCCCGGCGGCGGCGTCATGGGCGCGCCGGGGTACAACGCCGCAAGAGAGATCCTCCGCACGTAGCGCTGGCGATCTTGTCGCCGGTGGGTCTACTGAACAACCTTCCAGTAGCTTGGTAATTCCGGCTTAGTCGCCCTAAGAATCTCAAGGACGTTGCGACGATCGTCCGCTGACAGCCTGGTAAACTTCGGATCCGTATCTTTCCCGGTCAACACATTGAAGAGCCGTTGATAAATGCGCTCACGATCCCAGTCCGGCAGCGAGTCGAATGCCTTCATATAGATCATGTAACTCAATGGATATTTGAACAGCCGCTTCTGAAGATCGAAATCTCGAAGACACCGTCCCTGTTTATCATGTGGGCCGCGCGCAGGAAACGTCGTACTGAACGTCGAAACGCCTTTGATCGGTCCCTGCATCGGCGCTTCGTCGACAAAAAGCATGTAACCGACCATGTCATCGATCGCGGCTTCGAGCTTTGGCCTGGACTCCTCCAACTTCCCTTCTGCCATAGCGATACGCGTATCCCAGCCAATGCGAACGATCAGGTTCGTCATCCGTGTCTGGTGTTCCAGCGTCATCAGCGCCACAATGTCGCTCGTGGGGCTCAAATACGTGGCAGTATCGAATGCAGTGTTGGAATCGGAGCTGATCGGGATACCCCTGTGCTTGTCGTTCGCAAGCGATCCGCTGATGTACCAGCCACCCCAGCGATCTTCGAGGGGCGTCCGATCATCGGTAACAAACCCGCCGCGAACGTGCTCTGCAGGCATGCCTGCGGGGATGTACTGCGAGCTGACGACCAGGCCCGGCACGCCCAGCGTCTGACCGCCCTGATGACATTGCAGGCAGACTTCGCGGCGCGCAAAGGTCGGCTTATTCGCCCTGCCCATGTTCAGCGTGTAGAAGACGACGCCCTGCCTCGGATCGAGCGACGAGACTTCCATCACTTCGCCATGCGGCACGAATCCCACTGCCATCTCGTCATTGAAATAGACGGCGCGGGGTCTTTGCGCGGATATCAGACTAGCTTGAAAGCTGTCCTGCGAGAACACCAGGACCTGCGAGTCGACGTTAATTCCGAGATGCTTCAGGAGACTGGGAAGGTAGCTCAGGCCGCCCGGCTCGAAGTCGAGTTTATCCTTACCCTGATCGATACGGTCATCGAGGCTTCTTACCATGTCATCGGTAGGAGTTTCAAAGTATTGGATGGCCTTATGTTCATACGGAACATAAGTGGTATCTTCCAGCCGATCCGCAACCGCCACGGCGACGCCCGCAAGTACTACGAAAATGAGACAAGCTACGGCTTTCATCAGCTTTCAATACCCATCTGAGTCAAGCGGTAGCGCAGAGCATTTCTGGTGAGCCCCAGAATGCGCGCCGCCTGACTCTTGTTTCCATCGGCTTGTTTCAAGGCGTTCTTGATCAGCTCTTGCTCGTAGGCATCCAGACTCATTCCTTCAGGTAGCCCTACCTCACCTGCGGCATGGCGCGCCCGAAGGTTCATGTCCAGCCGGATATGGTCTGCATCCAGTTTCTCACCCGGCGCCATCACGATGCTGCGTTCTATGACGTTCTCCAGCTCGCGCACGTTGCCAGGCCAGTAATAGCCCATCAGTTTGTCAATAGCGGCATCGGTGATTCCTGTAACTCGTCCACCGGTATCGGGGGCAAGCTTCTCGACAAAATGCCGCGCAAGGTAAGGGATATCTTCCTTGCGCTCCCGCAGGGGCAGAATCTCGATTGGGACGACATTCAACCGGTAGTAGAGATCCTCGCGAAACGTTCCGTCTTCGAGCGCCACGCGAAGATCGCGATTGGTCGCCGCGATCACCCGCACGTCGATGTGCTGAGTCTTGTTGCTGCCCAGGCGCTCGAACTCGCGTTCCTGCAGGACGCGCAGCAGCTTGATCTGAATGTTGGCGGGCACGTCGCCAATTTCGTCCAGCATCACCGTGCCTGTGTCGGCAAGCTCGAACTTGCCCGGCTTGGAAATGTTCGCTCCCGTAAACGCGCCTTTCTCGTATCCAAATAATTCGCTTTCCATCAGATTCTCGGGCAGCGCAGTGCAATTGATCTTGACGAAGGGGCGGTCTTTGCGCGGTGAGTGAAAATGGATGGCGCGGGCGATCAAGTCCTTGCCGACTCCGCTCTCACCCGCCAGCAGCACGGTTGCGCGCGAAGGCGCAACGCGCATCACCGTGGCAAAGATCTGCTGCATCCCTGGGCTGCGGCCGATGATATTGTCCCAGCGGTACTTGCGCCCGAGCTCCTCTTTAAGCTGGCGGTTCTCTTCGCGCAGATTCTTGATCTCGAGAGCCTTGCTGACAACAGCGATGAGCTGATCGAGCGAGAAAGGCTTCAGCAGAAAATCCGCGGCGCCGGCCTTCATCGCTTCGACCGCATTCTCCACTGTGCCGAACGCCGTCATCATGATCACCGGCACATGCGAGTCCATGCGGCGAATGATCTGGAGCATTTCGAGCCCGGTCATTCCCGGCAGTTTGAAATCCGTCAGGATGAGGTCCGCGCGATCGATGAGCGGGAGCGCTTCCTCGGCTGTCGATGCCTTCTCGACCGCGAAGCCGGAATCGAGCAATTGCAGCTCGAGGATGCGCCGCAGATGGTCTTCGTCTTCGACAACCAGAACCTGTCTTTTCATGTATGGGTCATGTATTCGATGGAATCGGCAATAAGACGCGAAACGTACTGCCTTTGCCTGGCTCGCTCTCGACCGACATTTTACCGCCGTGCCCATCGACGATCTTCGCTACAATCGCGAGACCGAGGCCGACGCCGTTCTGTTTGGTCGTCACAAACGGGTTGAAAATAGTCTCGATTTTCTCGGGTGGAATGCCGCAGCCGTGGTCGATTACGCTTACTTCCGCCTGTTCGTCCACCGCCCGCGTGCGAACAGTGATGGGATCGCCGGGGCTCGAAGCTTGAGCGGCATTTGTCACGAGGTTGAGGAAGACCTGTTCCATCAATTCCGGATCGATTGCGAGCCGGGGCAGGGAAGGGGAGTAGTCGCGAACGACGTCCGTCTTCGCTCGGGTTACCGCACGGTCGATCACGCTCGTAACATCGGTCGATTCGCGCCTGGGTTCGAGCGGCCGCGCAAAATCCAGAAAGCGCGTTACGAGCGAGTTCGTGCGATCCACTTCGGCGCTGATGATGGATGCCAGTTCCTCCGCCATCGGATTGTCATGGGACGCGGATCGTGCGAGCAGGTCCGCCGAACCCTTGATGCTGCCCAACGGATTGCGTAATTCGTGCGCCAGGCCCGCCGACAACTGCCCCAGGGCCGCCAGTCGCTCGGATCGCCGCACTGCCGCTTCGGCCGCGGTGAGTTGTTCGGCGATCAATTTGTATTTCGCCGATTGCGTTCGTATCACTGCCGCCAGAGAGTTCACCATTACAGCGGCGATGGCGAGAAGCAGACATCGAATCGCGAGTATGTGCTGTTGTTCCGGCGGAATGTACACTTCTTTGAAATCGAGAAACCGCAGGAATGACAGATATGCCCCGATCGCTGCGATGGAAGTTGCCAGTGTTCCGGCCACTCCCAAATGGCTCGCCGCCGACACAAGCGGCAGCAGGAGCATCAGGTAATACTGGCTTGGTATTCCCTCGTCATAACCGATCAGCAGCCAAACGATGATCAGCTGCAGCATCACTGATACAGTTCGGCCCCATAGCGTCGTGAGGAATGGAATCCGCCCTTCGACCAGCTGGAGGACTGCAAGGCCGAGAATGAACGACCGTTCCCAGCTGTCGTGAGCCAGAATGACCAGGGCCCCGAACATTACAGTCAGGAGGACGTCCTGAACGCGCAGCTTGAACCTCCGGGTCATATCCCCATTGTCTCGAAAGGCATAAAAAGGGGTCAGACGCATTTAAATTCCTGAGAAAATTCTTCCGCATCGCGTACCTTGCCTGTATGCCACGTCGACCGCGCGTTGTGATTCCCGGCGTTCCCCACCACGTCACGCAAAGGGGCAATAATCGTCAGGCGATATTCTTTTCGGACGCAAACCGACGCTTCTACCTCAGTCTTCTCGCGCAGCACGCCGCCGAGTATGGAACGAAGATTTTGGGCTATTGTCTGATGAACAATCATGTTCATATCATTGGTGTGCCACAATGTGAGGACTCGCTCGCGAAAACGCTGGCGCGCACTCACTCCGAGTACGCCCTGTCGGTGAATCGAACCCGGGAGCGCAGCGGCCATCTTTGGCAAAACCGCTTCTTCTCCTGCCCGATGGGACCGACACACCTCCAACGCGCGATGCTCTATGTCGATATGAACCCGGTGCGCGCGGGATTGGTCGCGACGGCGTCGGATTGGTTGTGGTCGAGCGCACGGACCCACGTTCGGGAGTCAGCCCGCGATCCGGTCATGAACCAGGGTTGGGAGGAACACTTCGGCTTTTGGGACCATGCCCACTGGCAGGAATCCCTGAGGTCTGCGGTTCCCGAGGAAGACTGCGTCGCAGTCCGTTGCGCGACACGAACTGGAGAACCCCTTGGTGCGCGCGAATTCGTGGCGCGCCTCGAACGAGAATCGGGAAGAAATCTCCGCGTCCTTGCCCGGGGCCGTCCCCCTAAAAATGCGTCCGACCCCTTTTTCGGGCGGTCTGGCCTGTCAGCGCAGCCAGCATCTCGGCCATCGTTTGGCCGCTCACAGGGTCCCTCAGGCCGGGATTCAACTCAGCCAGCGGCGCCAGAGTAAACCGCCGGTCCCGGTATCTCGGGTGCGGGATGTCCAGGTCTTCTGTTTTCACCACAGAATTTCCGTAAAGCAGAATGTCGATGTCGATCGTGCGCGGGCCGTTCTCCACCGTCCTCCGGCGTCCCATGCCCAACTCGATCCTCTGCATACGGTTCAGCACTTGCTCCGGGAAAAGTTCCGTCTCGAACTCAGCCACAAGATTCAGGAACCAGCGCTGCTCCCGCAAACCGATCGGCTCCGTTTCATACAAGCTCGATACGCGAAGCAGCTTAAGATCCGGTCGATCCAGCTCGGCAAGGGCAGATTTCAGCAACGCCTCGCTGTCGCCCACGTTCGATCCCAACCCCAAATAAACGATCTTCAAAACAGCTCCGGCTGCTCCGGGTCCCCGAACCTGCGCGGGACGTTTTTTGCGATCTTGAAGTATTCGTATGCACCCTCGGTCGCAAGCCTTCCACGCGGCGAGCGGTGCAGAAATCCAAGCTGGATGAGGTAGGGTTCGTAAACCTCTTCGATAGTCTCGGCCTCCTCGCCGATCGCGGCCGCGATCGTATTGATCCCGACCGGACCGCCCCCGAATTTCTCGAGCACCGTGCGCATGATCTTCTGATCGATCTCGTCCAGACCGAACCGGTCGACTTCGAGCAGATTGAGAGCCGTTTCCGCGACGTCCACCGTGATGTGCCCGCGCGCGCGCACTTGGGCATAGTCGCGAACGCGCCGCAGGAGGCGGTTTGCGATACGCGGAGTCCCGCGCGCGCGCCGGGCGATCTCGGACGCGCCTTCGTCATCGATTGGAGTATCCAGCAGCCGCGCCGATCGTTCGACGATCAACTTCAGTTCCGGCACATCGTAATGATTAAGCCGGAGGACAAGCCCGAAGCGTCCGCGCAGGGGGCCGCTTACCAGTCCCTGCCGTGTGGTCGCGCCGATAGCCGTAAACTTCTGGAGCGGTATCGAATGCGTCCTCGCGCCCGGTCCGGTGCCGATCAGAATGTCGAGATGGAAGTCCTCGAGCGCCGAATAAAGCATTTCCTCCACGTCGGGCAGCAGGCGGTGAATCTCGTCGATGAAAAACACCTGACGCGGCTGAATGCCGCTGAGAATGCCGGAAAGGTCGAGCTTCTTCTGCAGCACCGGCCCGGACGTCTGTTGGAAACCGACCTCCAGCTCCTGAGCGATGATGGACGCGAGAGTTGTTTTCCCGAGGCCGGGAGGGCCGTAGAGCAGCACATGGTCCATCGCTTCACCACGTTTGCGCGCGGCGTCGATGGCGATCTGGAGATTTTCCTTGAGGCGGTGTTGTCCGGTGAAATCCGCCAGCCGTTTCGGACGCAGCGCGGCTTCCTGCTGGCGTTCCTCTTCGCTCCCGGTTGCGGAAACTAGTCTCTCCGGCGTCATCGCGCGACCTCAATCACCGCACGAGCTCCAACGCTTTCCGGAACAGCGGCTCGAACTCATCCGGGGCGCCGGTTGCGCGCGCTTTTCGCACCGCCGTCTCCGCGGACGGTCGGGAACACCCAAGATTCAAAAGCGCCGAAAGCACATCTTCATCCAGGCGCGAAAGCGTGGGCTGGGTGACGCCTTCATCGCCGGCAGGCGCGGGCAGTTTGTCGCGCAGCTCCAGTACCATTCTCTCGGCCGTCTTTTTGCCCACGCCCGGAATGCGCACCAGTTTGTCCAACTCATTTCGCCGGATGGCCGTCAAAAGATCGGTCGCGGGCATCCCGCTCAGCACCTTGATGGCGAGTCCGGGGCCGATGCCGCTTACGCCAATCAGCTTTTCGAACAGATTCTTCTCATCGACGGTGAGGAAACCATATAGCGCGATGATGTCTTCCCGGACGTGCGTGTAAACGCGCAGCTTCGTCTCGACGCCGGTGTCCGGAAGCTGCGAGAAAGTCGAGATCGGAATGGTGACGTCATACCCGACGCCACCCACTTCGAGGATCGCCTGGTTCGGACGTTTCTCCACCAGCGTCCCGCGCAGGAGCGCAATCATTGAGATAGCGTAATTGTACATGGCACGCCGCCGATTTTTCGTCGATCAAGTCCGCAAAGGTCAAGCCGAAATCACCGGCGACAACGCTCACCACCTAACGCGGGTTTTGCGCGTAGAGGTGGGCCAGAAATTCGAAATCACCGATAACCAGCGCGCGTGGCTGGCATCGGTCGAAACGGCCCGCAAGGATTTGGTTCGCTTCAACGTGATCGAAGAACTCGCCGCCGCTCCCGAACTTCCGCAACTTACCCTCTACCTTGCTCTCATCAAGTTCGAACGATTCGAGTGGGCGGTCGAGAAAGCGACGGAGTTGGGCGTCACCCGCATCGTTCCTGTCGAGGCGAACCGAAGTGAGCACGGTCTGTTTGCGGGCGCTCAAAAACGCGCGGAGCGATGGAAGCGGATCGCTCGTGAATCAAGCGAGCAATCGCGGCGATTACGGGTACCCGAAGTAGGCGACCCCATTCGCCTGCCCGGGGCATTGCAGGATACTTCGACACACCGCTGGTGGTTGGATGAGATGCCCGGCGCCATACCACTCTTCAACGCATTTGCGTTCCACCGGGGAGACTCCGCCGCTGTATTGATCGGCCCCGAGGGTGGCTGGATTGACTCGGAACGCAAACAGTTCAGCGACGCCGGGTGGACCGCCGCCTCCCTTGGCCCATCGATTCTGCGCGCCGAGACCGCGGTCTGCGCAGCGCTCGGCGTGCTGTCGCAGATGTGGCTGGTGACTGATCCAAGAGGACTCCCCGCTACAATCGAATGAGGTGGGGATGTCCCTTTTCAAGCCTGTAATTGCCGACATTCTTATCACGGTCGTCACAGTAATCACGCAGATCCTGATCGCGCGGCTGTTTTTTTCAGAGCGGAAGAAACTGCCTGCTCCCGTAGCCTGGGCGCTCACCGGCATCCTATGCGCGCTGTGGGCCGCCTTTCTGTTCTCCACGCCATTCCGGTTTCCCCCTCTCGGATTCATGCTGACATGGATGCCGTCCAGGCTTCGCAGCGCGCTGATCGCGACTGGAAACATTTGGGGCGTGACGGCTGTCGCATCGTTTGCCCTTTACACTCTGCTCCGTTTCTTCGCTTCGCGAAACGCGCCCGCACACTCCTCCGGCCGCCGCAGGCTGATCCAGGCGGCGGGAACGGTCGCGGCGGCGGCTCCTTTCGCGGTGGCGGCGTATGGCGCGATCATCGAGCGTACGAATTTTCAGGTAAAGGAGATAGATCTTCCGATCCCCAACCTTCATCCCGACCTGGAAGGGCTGCGGATTGGGCAGTTGAGCGATCTTCACGTCAGTCCCTGGCTCAGTGTTCGCGACGCTGGCCGCGCCGTCGACATGCTTAATGAAATGAAGCCGTATCTGACCGTCGTCACAGGCGATGTCATCACTCAAGTGGGTGATCCTCTGGATGGAGCCATTCGCGAACTCGGGCGTTTGCGCGCGGACGCCGGGGTGCTCGGTTGCCTCGGCAATCACGAGCGATTTGTCAGATGCCAGGGTTATGAAACTCGCGAGGCGGCAAAGTACGGCATCGGTATTTTGCGCAACCAGTCCCGCCTGATCCACCGGGGGAACGGCGTACTGAATGTCGCCGGTGTTGACTACCAGACCCTCAGGGATGGCGATTATCTGGTGGATGCCGAAAAGCTTGTTATGCCGGGCGTGGCGAATCTGCTGCTCTCCCACAACCCCGACGTTTTCCCGGTCGCGGTGCGCAAGGGTTACGATGCCGTGATGAGCGGACATACGCACGGCGGCCAGGTGACGGTGGAAATTCTCAATCAGACGCTCAATATGGCGCGCTTTGTAACGCCGTACGTTGCGGGCCTTTACCGGCTGGAGGGGAAGAGTTGTTATGTTACGGCGGGCATCGGCACTATCGCCCTGCCGGTGCGTATCGGCGCCCCTCCTGAGATAACGGTTGTTTGTCTGACGAGAGCCTGAGGTATCCGAAGAGCCCAGTGCGCTACCTCGTCGTAAGCGATCTGCACAGCAATTGGGAAGCCCTCGAAGCCGTTCTCGAGGACGCGGACGGCCAGTATGACCGGATCGTATGCTGCGGCGATCTGGCGGGATATGGGCCCGAGCCCAATCGCGTGCTCGATTGGGCTCGGGCCAACCTGCATGCCGTGGTGCGCGGAAATCACGACCGCGCCTGCTGTGGTCTCGAAGATCTGGAGTGGTTCAATCCCGTCGCAAGAGCGGCCACTGTCTGGACGATGACCTGCTTGAACCCTGTAAACTTCGCTTACCTGCGCCAGTTGCCCGCCGGGCCCCTCGCGGTGGATGGCTTCCAGCTGATTCACGGGTCGCCGCTGGACGAAGACGAATACCTGATTTCCGCCACGGATGTGCGCAACGTGTTCGATTACCTCGAGGCCAACGTTTCGTTCTTCGGGCACACGCACCTGCAGTGTGGGTATGCGCGGGCGGATGGAAGTTTTCAGATCATGAGACAGATGGATCCTCTTGAGGCCGAGGTACGGCACAGGCTCGACCGCCATGGAATCTACCTCATCAACGCCGGTTCAGTGGGCCAACCACGCGACGGAGACCCGCGCGCCGCGTTTGCGTTCTTCGACACCGGCACGCTGGAAGTGGTACAGCGGCGCGTACCGTACGATTACGATGCGACTCGCCGCAAAATTGAAGCGGCGGGCCTGCCGGAAGTGTTGGGATCGCGTCTGGCTATCGGACGATAGCGAGGATGACGCGGGGCAGGCCATCGCTCTTCGTGGCCTGTCGCGGTCCGGTACGAGGGCAGACGACGGAAAACGATCGTATGCCTCACTCGCCTGCGGGCCATTCGTGTTGTAATTGAATCGGCAAATATGTTCTGCACGCAATGTGGCGCGCAACTCGCCGATTCCACGCGTTTCTGCACTTCCTGCGGCAAGCCGGTCGGGGCTGGTCAGCCGCGTGCGGAAAACGCCGGATTCGCAACCCCTGCCCCGAAGAAGCTTCGCCGCATCGTTTCGCAAAAGAAGATTGCCGGCGTGTGTGCCGGATTCGCGGAGTATTTCGACACCGATATTACGCTGATGAGGGTAATTTGGGTTGCGCTGCTGCTGCTGCCGCCGCACTTGGGCCTGATTGGTTACATTGTGGCTTGGGCGGTGCTGCCGAAAAGCTGACGTAGTTAATTGACTTGCGTCGACGTTGTTTGGCTGCCCAGACCGGCGTATTGCTCTTTGACCTTCACCACCTTGTTTCCGGTAAAGGTGACGAAAACTATTTTTCCGGGAGGCGTGCCGAAAATCCAATCTTCGGTTTCGACCCCGTCCTTGCTCTCGCGGTATTTGTGATCGGGGTGCCCCATGGCGAGCAGCACCTGGTCGCGGTCCATTCCCACCAGGGCGCGTTTCTCCTTTATCGCCGCCTGCACCTCGGGCGGGAGAGATTCGGAGTAAAGCGTCGTAGCAGAACGTTTGTCGAAATCGAGAACCGGCGCCAGAATTTTCTTGACATCCGCGCCCGTCAAATTCTCCATCGGCTTGTGGAAGTTCAGCTGAATCCAGGTTCCCAGGGTGGCGCTGCCCGATTTGCTGACAGGGCCTCCCACGCCGCCCATGCCGACCTGGACGTTGTCGTACCAGTGACCTCCGCTCTTCAATCCCCCATTGAGTTCGAGCAGGAGTTGATCGCCTTCCAGCGTCACTTTCGTGATCTGAACCTTGTCGCCAAGCCGCGCCGCCTGACCCATTGTCAGGGCTCCATCGTGCCACGCCATATGATCGTATGTCCCGTCGGAATTGAATTCAAGAGGCTTCTTCGACCGCGGTATCGCCACTTTCGCGTTCGCGTACTCAGCAGTGAGATCGCGCACCAGGCTAATTTTTTCGTCTTCCGTGAGTTTGTCGCTCGGGTGCAGAACGCCAGCCTGCACGAGCGGGATGAACAAGGCGGCTAACGCGCAGGTTGCGAGTCTTCCTGTGCGCGATCGAGGAGGTACGCAATCTCCTTGCGGACAGGGACTTTTCGAATAACCGCGAACAAGACCACCAGGACCCCGGTCGCGAGCAAACTTGCTTCCGGTCCATAGGTTCCACCGCTCCACAGATTCCCGGTTTTCCATGCCAGTCGATATCCTACTACTTGTATTGTAAATCCGCTGAGGTCCACTCCGAGGAAGGGCAGAGCGGCATTCCAGCCATAGTGAAGTCCGATTGGCAACCAGAGATCGTGTGACCGAAGCAGCGCGAAACCGAAAAGTATGCCGAAACCGGCCGTATTCGCCATACTCAGGGGCGTGGCCCCGGGGTTGAAGCCGTGCAACAGCCCGAAGAGGATGCCAATGCCAACGATGGAAATCCATGCGCCGTAGCCGCGGATAAGGAATTGCAGCGGAAAGCCGCGAAATGCGATTTCCTCGCCAGCCGCGCCGCAGAAGAGCAATGCCAGCGTGAAGACCGCTGCGCCCCCAGAAAAATTAACGCCGGGGACAGCCTCGAAGTGCGCGAGTCCCGTGAGGATCGGTACAACGATCAGGAGTACCGCGCCGCCCGCGCCAATCGCAATCCCGGTCAGAAGGTTTCGTCCCGTGCCTTCACGCCAGTGCAGCCCGAGATCGCTCAACCTGCGCGATTCGAATATCGCCATGGCGAGCGCGCCGATTATGGATGCGGCGATCAGCGGCGGTATGGTCTGGGCAACCATCTCCCGCCCGAGGAAATGGGCGACCGTCGCGGTGAGGTTGAGCAGTACATAGTATCCGAACGCGAACAAGCCCGCGCCCAGCAGGGGCCGATATGGATCGGGTTTATTCATGTCGCGCGCGCACTCCCGCGAGCCGCGCCGGCAGCCGTGCCGACGCTTGTCTCCACACTCTCACCCCGCGGCGAGCGACGCTCGTGTCAAGTACTTGGGCGCCTGCGGCGACGATAACTTCCGATACCTTCTCCTTCGCTCCGGGGGCTACCAAAAACACGACGCATCCTCCGCCGCCGGCGCCGCACGCTTTCGCGCCGGTGCTGCCCGCACGGCGTGTGGCGGAGACGAGCCGATCGATCAAAGGCGTAGTAATGCCCGGGGCGTTCTTTTTTCGCGCAGTCCACTCTTCGCGCATCAGGCGGCCCGCTTCATCCCAATCGTTCCGCTCTACGGCTTTCCGCATCGAAATCGCGATGCCGGCGAAGCGATCGAAGTTGCGGTGAATCGCTTTGTCGCCGTCCATATGGCCTTTCGTCACTTCCCAATTGTTAATGCCGGAATTGCGGGGCGCCCCCGTGTATGCCAGGACGAAACGCCGGTCCAGCTCATCGGCATCGACCGGCAAACTCTTGCGGACGATTCCGGCGGGTCCCAGTTCAATAGCCGACACGCCGCCATACATGGCCGGATAATAATCCTGCGCGCCCGTGGGAACCCGGATCACCTGCGCTTCCACATTCTGTACAATTTCGCGGATCTTCTCCAAGCTGTATCTGTGGCCGGTTAACTTATTCAGTGCGGATGCAACCGAAATCATTAATGCGGACGAACCGGAAATTCCCGCGCCTGCGGGAGCTTCCGATGCCGATTCCAGCGTGAGCCCCTGCTCGGGCGCAAAGAATCGGACTAGCAGGGCGAGAAGGGGCAACCGATACCCCTTCGCCGTGTATAACTTGTCGAACGATTCGAATTCCTCCGCCTTGCCCAGATCCCGCGATCGCAGCACGATCCGCGAATCCTCACGCGTCGCGATGTCGCAGTACGTGTAGCGATCGATGGCGAAATTGATCGTAACTACGTCGTCGTGGAACAGATACAACGGCCAGATGTCGAGGGTCGCGCCAGCCAGATCGACGCGGCAGGGCGCTTTTGAAAAGACGCGCATTCGTTTGTCGTGACGTACGAACATAGCATGTCCCCTGATTTGCACCTTATACCGCGTTTGCCGCATCCCATAGACGGTGATTGCAGCTCGCCACAAACCCCGTCCGCAGTCATGGAGCGACGCTGGGTTGCACGCGGCTTGGCTTGGCCACAGTACCGTGCTCCTCAGGATTGACGGCGTCACGATTGTGACCGATCCCGTCTTCAGTACGCGAATCGGCCTTAATTTCGGGCTGTTGACGATCGGGCTTAAGCGTCTGGTCGAGCCAGCGCTCCGGGCGAAGCAGATGCCGCGCCCCGATCTGATCCTTCTCTCGCACGCGCACATGGACCATTTCGACATCCCCAGCCTTCGCGCGCTCGAATCGAAAGCAACCCGCGTGGTTACGGCGGCGAAGACCAGCGACCTGCTTCGAACGAAACGCTATGCGCGGGTTGACGAGCTTGCCTGGGGCGAGACCGCGCGATTCGGAGACATCTCAGTACGGGCGTTCGAGGTGAATCACTGGGGTGCGCGGATGCGGTCCGATACGTACCGGGGGTTCAACGGATATCTCATCGAAACTCCGCGGTATCGCGTCGTATTCGGCGGCGACACGGCGATGACCGGCGCGCTTCGCGCACTTCGTTCGTCGCGGCGTCTTGATCTGGCAATCATGCCGATCGGCGCCTACAACCCGTGGATCCGTGCGCATTGTACGCCTGAGCAGGCCCTGGAGATGGCGGATGACGCGGGCGCGGAAGTCATTCTGCCGGTACACCATCGCACATTTCAACTCAGCAGCGAGCCGTTACGCGAGCCGATTGAAAGATTGTCATGTGCGCTCGCAAGCGCGCCGGAGCGGCTGGCACTTCAGGAAATAGGCCAGGAGATTCATCGGGCCTGAGGCGGAATACTCGGTGTGTTACAAAGGAAACTCTCTCTTCCCCGATGACATTGAGCCGCGGCGCTCAGCGCGCGATGATCGCTGCTTTCTTTCTTGTGCTGGCGGTGGTATATGCGCTGGCGTGGTTTCTACCGGCGATTGGCCTCGAACATGACGATGCCACTTACCTCATAACCGCACGGGCGATAGTCACGGGACACGGCTACACGATCGGAAGCCTGCCCAATCCGATTCCACAAACAAAATTTCCGCCGCTTTTTCCGGTTCTGCTTGCGGTATTGACTCTTGTTTCACAGCAAGCGCAGTGGCTGAAACTGTTGCCACTCGCAGGCACTGCCGGATGGCTCGTACTGACTCACAAGCTGTTGCTGAAGATGGGCGCGTCGAAAAACGCAGCGCTGCTGCTTGTGGGCTTGACGGCGGCATCGCCCACCGTTGTTTTTCTGAGCACCAACCTGCTCCCGCAATCCTTCTTCGCTTTGCTGGCGACCGCGGCCCTGCTCGCGTTGCTTGAAAAACGCACCCTGTTGGCGGGGGTACTCGCGGGGCTCGCCACATTGACGCAATCCGCCGGTGTCCCCTTGATCGTGGCATGCATTCTCACGCTTGTGGTGCGGCGGCGGTTTCGCGGTGCCTTGACTCTCGCAGCCGTGGCCATGCTGATCGCAGCGCCCTGGTTTGGCTGGTCGCTCGCACACGTCACTCACGATGGCAACCACACAACCGACGCGACCTCGAACATTCTCACCGGCCTTGCCGCCAACGAAAAGCTCGTTGTACTCGGCCGCAATCTGCTGTTTCTTTTTGCCAGCCCGATTGCGCTGCTTACAGGCCTCACGAACGTCCTCTCCATTATCGGGACCGTCGCGATTCTGTTCTGGTGTTTTTACGTCAGGAGGCAGTTAGTGCCGGATTTATTCGTGGCTCTATACTGTCTCGCATTACTCTGTTGGATCTCGCCTCCCGAGCGTTCCGTCGCTCCCATATTGCCTCTGGTGCTTTGGATCGTCTGGCGCGTATTCCGGCTGATTGAGCTTCGAGAGGCGCTGGCAGCGGTGGTCCTGATCGTAGCCGCAATTGCTTTGTGGGCGGATGCTACCCGCATTTTCGCCGCACGCGCCACCGGGGAATTCGCCGTCGAAGGTACGTCCGCGGACAACTGGAGCGAGATGCGCAAACTGTTCGGCTTCGTTCGCGCCAATACGCCGCGGGACAGCATTCTTGTCGCCAATTTGGACGGAGCGTTTTTTCTGTATACGGGGCGGAGGACGATCCGCGGATTTGCTTCGAACGGATTCGATCTATTTTACGCGCCGCGGCAGTCGGCGGCAACGCCCGATCAGCTCTCGAACGCGATTGTGCGGGAGCGTGCCGGTTACTTACTCCTCACACCTGACCGGGGCCTCGCCGAGTCGGCATCATTCCACAAGAGCGTGGAAGCACTGGAGCGCGGGGGCGTAATAGAACCCGTCAGCGTTCCTGGAGCGGCGCGGGACTACAGATTGTTCAGGGTGCATTAAGGAAGCCGGACCAGCCGTTTGGGTTCCATGAGCTGGTAGCCGGAGGTTTCGAATACGACTTCGAAGTTTTCCCTGATGAACCTGATCAACGGCTTGGAAGAAACATCCGTGCCGTGTGTCCAGAAGTCGATGAGCGACTGGTTGTAGAGAAAACAGGGATACCGCTCGCCTGACAGCTCTGTGATCGCCTTCCGCTGATCCGCGTCGCTCACAAGAAGCATCCAGGCGGCGTAATCAATGGAGCGCGGCGCTGGTTTCCCGGTAAGAAAATTGAAACTCATAAGTCCGGGAGCGCTGGCCAGCATGGTGCATGAGGAGGATTCGATCCTGCCTGCCAGATTGCGCACACGGTCGGCACTCATGTGATCGACGCGTATACGCTCCGTGCCGGGCAGGCCGAGCGCCTCGGCTGCTTCGTAGTCCTGAATGGCCAACCCCGCTGAAAACACGTACAGCACCGCGAGCGCCATGGCAGGCAACGGGATCGAGGCGGGCGACAATCCCCGTTCCCTCAATTGAGGAAAACGAGCATCGAGGAATGGCAGGGTATCCGAGACGCATATCGCCGCCACTGCAATGATCATGATGGCCGTGAAAGGCACTTGCGCGCCGGCAACCGGATATGCGTAAAGTGTTTGCACCGCGGCAACCAGTGCCAGAATCGCCCGCGGGAAGCTTCCTGTGCGATCCGGCCCAGTCCGGTCCGGTCGAATCGCCACAACCCAGAGAAACGGCGGAGCGCAGCTCAACAGGGCAGAGTAATTTCCGGTGACGCTAAACACCACGACAACCACCACGAACGATAGTTTGAAGATGGCCAGAGCGCTCTCACCGGCGCGCCCGATCGCGAAAAGCCCCGCACAAGCAAGCCCGCCTAAAGCCCACGGTATGGCCGAATCGGGAATCCGCGCTTCCAGGAACCAGCTGTTAATGAAAGACCTCTGAGGCTGGAAGATCAGGGACGAGATCATTCCATGTACCGAGCTGCCGTGTGCCACCGCAAACCAGCCAATCGTCACGATCGCTGCCGCAAAGCCCGTACCTGCAAACAGGAAGTCGCCGGGATCGACGGGAAATTCGAACTCCTGCCGCGAAACCGCAAGCATCGCGGCGCCCAGGGAGACGACCGCCACGAAACAATATTTCTCCGCCCACCAATCTGTGTGATGCCCCCACATCAGCACCGCCGGAAACACGAGCGCCGCGCATACCGCAACGGTTAACAGTACGGAGCGCCACCATCCGCGTCTGAGCGCGAACAAAAGCGCCAGAGAGAGGGCTATAACGGCAAAGACTCCCAAGTTGATTTTTGTGGCCGCCATCGCTCCCGCCAAAGCGCCCAGTGCCATCATGAGACCGATCCTGTTTGAGATGGCGCAAGCAGCCAGCCCGAGCGCCACGAGTAGGGTGACGCAAAGCTCCTGAGGATGCGCAGGCTCGATGCCGATGAACCCGAGAGCGCGAAACGAAAGAAAGTGCGCCGCCGCGGCCAGCAACAGGGAGTTCGTGGCTCGGTAAACCAGGAAGAAAACCAACAAGGCGCAGGCCACCCAGAAACACAGGGACACAAATCGGACGGACTCGTGTGTAACGGGAGAACCCGTCAGGACATGAGCGCACCATTCGTAAAGGTAGTAAAGCGGTCCATAGATCGTGGAAACGCCGTCGTAGAGCGGGCGTCCTTCGAGAAAGCGCTTGATGCCTGTCATCAGCATGCCCTCGTCGTCCCACGTGCTGAGGTTCTGGCTCGTGAGTGCCCTGTAGTACGCGGTAACAACGCTGATCAATCCAATGGCGAATAAGCTGCCGATCAGTTTCAGGTTGCGTTCCTTCGTCATTGCAGGAACGGCACCTTCCATATGCTTCATCGATAAACCTTACGCAGGACGGCGAAAGTCGTCACAACTCGAAAACCCAAATTGCCGATGTAGAGATTGAACGCCGCGTAATTGGCTGCTGAAATGTGAGTGATTCCTCGTTTGATGCCCTTCCGCATGAGCTCGTTCAGTTCGAAGCATTCGTTGAGCCGGCCTATCCCGCGATTCTTAAATCCAGGGCGGACGCCTGTCAGCAGGAAAAGGACGTCGGTGCTGCTCGTATACCGATGGGTCTTAAACGCCACGGTGAGCCCGGTTGCGCGATCCACGAGCCGATAGACCGCTTCGTCGGGCGATTGAAAGGACCGGCGGACATACTCCCGGTAGCGCGCACCCGAAACCCCTGCATCAAGAGACCGATCCAAACTGAAACGGTCATTTGTGAAGGTTGTGCCGGCTATTTCAAGCACGTCATGCAGGTGTTCCTGGCACGTCACGCGCTTGAAGTCATAAGGAGCCTGCGAAACGTCGAACGGCTCACCGAGATCGATCGCGAACCTGATCTGAGACTCGATAAGCCGGAAGCCGGCGCTCTCAAGAACGTGGGCGTCATTGACGCGTTCCATAGGGATCTTGCAGACGACATAGACCGGATCGTACTCTTTGACGTAGCAACGCTCAAATACCTCAAAATCGGCCTCCGGGTCAAAGTCACGGATGCTGAGTGCATTACCGTGCAGAACCCGCGAATCGATCTCGATAAGCTCCGTCGTCATGAGGCAATCGGAAATGGCCAGTGAGATCAAAGCCCCTTTGCCCTGTGTTATCAAAATTGAGATACTCGAAACCCGCGGTCGTAAGTTCGAGCCGAAGGGAAGTTTGTCGCGGTTTCCTGTTCATCGAAGTTCACTTCGTCTTTGACCATGTAGAGCGGCCGTTCCTTGACTTCGTTGAACACTTTACCCAGATAAAGGCCTATGACCCCCAAGTTGGCGAGCAACAGTCCGCTGGTGAAAAAGATGGAGACGATTACGCTGGTCCATCCCTCGACTCCGACTCCCAGGGTAAAGTACCGGGCTATGAACAGGGCACCCGCGGCCACAGCCGATCCGGCCATCAAAAAGCCGGCCCTTATCGACATGATCAGGGGCTTATTGGATTGGGAAGTGATCGACTCCACCGCCAGAAGAAACCCGCGGCGCAAAGTGTAGGCGCTCTCGCCGACAAACCGGTCCGCGTGTTCCACAACCAGATAAGTCGACCGAAACCCCAGCCAGCGCAACAGCAGATGATAAGAGCGATTCAACTCCTTCAGGCGGCAGTACCCGTCGATTACCTGGCGCGAAGCGATGGAGAAGTTGCACGCTCTCGGATCGAGTTTTATCTCGCTGAGGAAATTGTAGACGATGGAAAACCCGCGCGAGAGTGTTCGTTTGATCCAGGTGTCGTGGCGCTCGCTGCGCAAAGCATAAACGATATCGTACCCTTCCAAAGCCTTCCGATAGAGCTTGGGAATTTCCGCCGGGCGATCCTGCAAATCGCAATCCATGACTACTACCCAGTTCCCCGAGCAATGGTGCAGGCCCGCGGCAATTGCATAATGCTGGCCGAAGTTTCGCGATAGATTGACGGCCTTCACTCTGACATCGCGTGCCGCTGCGGCGAGGATGGCATCCCAGGAATTGTCCGGACAGCCGTCGTTGACCAGCACAATTTCAAAGGAAGAAACCAACGGCTCAAGCGCGGCGACGACTTGGCGGTGGAGTTCCGCGACACAATTACCGCACTTATAGACGGGAGACACGATCGAGATCTCAACCGGCTTGCGAATTGGGCGGCCGTAGGATTTCAAAACTTGTGGCATTTGATTCGCTCGACAATTCGTCCCTGCGTGGCTGGTTCGAGCGCATTGTAGAACGGCAAACGCAACAATCGGTCGCTGACATCTTCGGACACCGGACAAGCGCCCTTTACGCCACCGAATGTCCGGCCCATCTTGCTCAGGTGGAGGGGAAGGTAATGAAAGACGCTTAAGATTCCCGCGGCCTTCAGATGTTCGATCAATCCCGGCCGGTCCGCGGCTCGCGGCAACAGGAGATAAAAGAGGTGATGAGAGGATTCACAGTGGCTGGGAATCCGCGGGAGTCCGACGCCGTTCTCCGCAGCCCAATCCGCCAGCTGAGCCGCGTAGAATTCCCACACGTCGCGGCGCTGCTTCCGGATCCGCTCCCGGGCGAGCAACTGTGCATAGAGAACGGCGGCGAGTATTTCCGAAGGCAGATAGCTCGACCCTATATCCACCCAGCTGTAGCGATCCACCTCACCGCGGAAAAAACGCTTCCGGTTCGTTCCCTTTTCCCGCAAAATCTCAGCCCGCTCGAAGTATGCCGGATCGGTGATCAGAAGAGCTCCGCCCTCTCCGCAGGAGAAGTTCTTCGTCTCATGAAAACTCAGCGTCGCCAAACTTCCGAACGATCCCAGTCGCTTCCCCCTGTACGCACCATACAGACCGTGGGCGTTGTCCTCGACAACGGCTATCCTGTGCCGGGCCGCCACCTTCAGGATCGTGTCCATCTCGCATCCAATGCCTCCGTAGTGCACCGGCACAATCGCCCGCGTTCGAAGGGTAATCAGCGCTTCCAGCCGCGATTCGTCCAGGTTCAGCGTGTCGGGACGGATATCCGCGAATACGGGACGTGCGCCGCGCAATACGAAAGCATTCGCCGTGGAGACAAACGTAAACGACGGGATGATCACTTCATCGCCCGGTTGGATATCGAGGAGCAAAGCGGCCATTTCAAGCGCATGAGTACAGGATGTAGTCAACAGCGCTTTTCCGACTCCCAAATCTTTTTCGAGAATCTCGTGGCAGAGAGCGGTAAAACGTCCATCCCCGCTGATCTGCATGGCATCGATCGCTTGCTGAATGTAGGCGAATTCCGTGCCTACCTTACAAAACCGGTTGAACGGGATATGCTCCGGTTCCGGGGCAAACGTCGGGAACGGCAGAGCAAAGGGTGTTGAGTACGCAGGCGTCGCTTGTTCGGCTGGATCATGGGCGATGATGCCGCCTGCGGCGTTTGCCAAAGTTCTTTCCATGTTCGAACTCCAGGCGCCTTCACACCGGAAAAGACGGTTCAGCCCTGGGTGTTGACTCAAGCTAAGAATACGTATTCAGGCGGATTTGGCGACAGTCCACAAAGGTATGGCTTCTGCAGTTAACCAAAGGCCAGATAGTCTTGCGGGCGGGTTGGCTGTTAGTGTTTAAAGTCGGAGCTTCCGCGCGATTACGGAGTACCCGGAAATGCTTACATCCAGTCTGCGGGAGATTGCGCCAAACCTGGAACGCAGCCAGGAGGGTTGGTGGAGCTCGCGGCATTTGTCCGGGGTTTCTTACCCGGACGATGGGAATGCCCTGTGCTTTCTGGTGGAAGAGTCGTCATTCTGGTTTGAGCACAGAAACCGCTGTATTCTCGAAGCGCTCAGACTTTTCCCGCCATCCGGAACATTTTTCGACATTGGCGGGGGAAATGGTTGTGTCGCGCGGGCGATTCAGGAGACCGGGCAGGAGGTGGTCCTCGTGGAACCGGGGCTTGCAGGAGTGCGAAACGCCCTGAATCGTGGTATTCGCCAAGTCGTCCGAGCGACACTCGAGGACGCCGGAGTGTTGCCGGAGACTCTTCCGGCAGCGGGATTGTTCGATGTTATCGAGCACATTTCGGACGACTCTGCTTTCATGACTGGCATCAATCGACTCGTCATTCCGGGAGGGAGGGTATATATCACGGTTCCCGCCTGCCCGTCGCTTTGGTCGAATGAAGATAAACTCGCGGGTCACGCACGCCGGTATTCTGTTCCGGCATTGCGTCGACTCCTGGAAAACGCCGGGTACACGGTTGAGTTTGTAACTTACTTTTTTGGTTTCCTTCTCCTTCCTATCCTCTTCCAGCGCGCAATTCCGTACCGGCTCGGCTTCGGGGCGAAGACTCTTGCCGAAGACTCCGTCCGATCCGATCACGAACCCGGCAATACTCTTACACGCAGGATGCTGCAGGTGTTGACCCGCAGGGAATTGTCGCGAATCGCCGAAAGTTGGCCTGTCCGCATGGGCGGAAGCTGCCTTGCTGTGGCTCGGAAGGGCTCTCTTTAGCGAGCGATTGTCGTATATGAAGCCGATCGTCGAACCCGCGACCCATTCGCCGAGGCCTGTTGACCAGGCTTTCGGAGCGGACCCAAATCGTGATGCCGAGAGGAGCGAACGCCTGTGGATTATTGCCATAGGCGCGATGGTTATCATTCAGCTCTGGTTTGGGATGATCGGCACGAGCTTCTGGCTGGACGAGACGGGGACCTGGTGGATCGTCAAGGATGGCGCGGCGGAAGCGGTGCGGCGCGCCATTTCATGGAGTGGGCAGTCCCCGTTGTTCTATCTCGTCGCGTGGCTTTCTTCGCGCGTCTTTGGCCTGAACGAAATCGCTCTGCGGATTCCCTCGGTGCTTGCGATGACTGGCGCCATTTACTTCCTCTATCGCATCGCGGAGCGGCTTTACGACAGAGCGAGCGCGCCCGTGGTTGCGTTTGTGTTTTTGTGCGCAGCGTCGTTCTATGCGGTCGATGCTCGCCCTTATGCGCTGACTTTGTTGTGCCTGACCGCCTCCAGCTGGGCCTTAATTCGGTGGTTGGATGCAAATCGGCCGCTTGACGCCGTTCTTTATGCGATCACGGCGGCGCTCGTCGTCTATGCCCACTGCATCCTCTCGATGGGATTGGCCGCGGGAATCATTTACGCCTTTGTCACAGTATGGAAGGAGCCCCGGCGATTGGCGTGGCTCATATTCCTTCAGGCCATGGTCGCGCTGGTCTGTGTCCCGCTCGTGCCGGAACTCCGGAGGTTCTATGCTACGCGATCGGCCCACACGTTCACGGGCCTCCCGACCGTCGGCGATCTTCTCGCCGGCTTCATACCGTGTTCCATTGCGGGCGCCTTGATTCTCATCGTGTGGATCTGCATGGCGGTTCGCGGAGACGCCAACATTGAGGGAAAGTGTACCCGGCGTGCGGCCCTGCTGATCGGAACGTGGGCACTGTTTGCGCCGTTGGTCCTGTTCCTGCTGCCGGCCTTCACCGATTTACGGTTGTTCGTGGACCGCTACTACTCATCCGCGCTGCCGGGGCAGGCGCTGCTCGCCGGAGGGCTGCTTTCGTCAATTCGGCCACGGGTGGTGCGCAAAGCTCTCTTACTTGCGCTGGGGGCGGCAACGATCTTAGCTCAGGGGCGGTTGACGGCGGTCAGCCACGGAAACGAAGACTGGCGGGCCGCAGGCAATTTCATCAAGAAGGAAGCGGCATCACGCGTACCGGTGCTGGTGGTGAGCGGATTTGTGGAGGCCGACGATTTCGCGAAACTGAGGAATCCGAAGCTGCGCGAGATCCTCTTCGCACCCCAAGTGGTCTATGGCGAATCCGAAAGAATCATCCGATTACCGAATGCGTTCGACGGTCGGGGTGGAGCGGACTTGGATAATATCGCAGCGCAACTGGAGAACGAGCCCCGGTTTTTCCTGCTTACTGCAAAACCCAACCGGAACTATGAGATGTGGCTGCAGGGCCGGCTCGGTTCACGGTGCCGGTCAGGTTCGTTGCGGGTTGAAGAGAGAAACTTCGGATATATCCGGCTCACCCAATTTGCCTGCGAAAGCCGGCATTGAGCTGTAACGCCGGTCTGGCAGCTATAACCAAAGTAGGCTTGTTTTGCGGCGTCTCGCGGCTATACGGTTGAGTTAAGATGACGCCGTTGCTGTGGTCGGTCAACCTGTTTATTCTGTCCGCCATGATATGCCCCGCGATGGTGTTTATTGCCGCCGCGAAACGCTCGGAGATCGCCCTGGCCGCCGTAGTGGGCGTGATATTGGGCAATGTTTTCCGTATCCCCGCGGACTTGTTCCCCGTGCAGGTTATGATCTGGCTTTCATGGTGGAGTATTGGCGGGCTTGTCATCACGACTGTAGGCATCTACTGCACGCGAACCGGTCGCAGTTCGCGAATGCGTCTCATGAAGAATATGGCACTTGGCCCGGTGGCCGCTCTAATCGGAAACATCCTTGTGGTGATTTCCACCGGCCTGAGGCCGTTCACGCTGGATCGATATCTTTATGCTGCCGACAGCAGCTTCGGATTCCAACTGGGCTTCGCGGCCGACGCGCTGTTATTGCGGCACCAATGGCTAAACCTTGTAAGCGGACTCGCCTACGTTAACCTGCCCGTCCTGATCATGACGGTTTACCTGCTTGTCGCCCGCCGGAATCCTGCCGATGCGAACCGGTTCGTCCGGCTGTTGACGGCCGTTGGACTTGCCGGGTATTGCCTGTACTACTTCTTTCCGGCCGCTGGAAGCGAGGTCGTTTTCGGATCGAGTTTTCCTTTCCATCCACCCGATATTGCATCTTTGAAACTTGAGCCTCTGCGCGTCGAGCCGGCTCCCCGCAACTTTATGCCCTCCCTGCATACCGCATGGTGTCTGGTGATCTTCTGGTCCGCGCGGAGGCTGACCAGGTTCTGGCGGGCAACCGTTGGAGTAATCCTGGGATTCACCCTGCTGGCTACGCTTGCCTGCCACTACTTCGTGGATATGGTGGCGGCGGTTCCCTTTACTCTGGCCGTGTATGCGCTGGCGGAGAACCGGCTGCCCTGGAATCATCCCGCGCGCCGGTTGGCTTTCTGCGCAGGCGCGTTGTGTTTCGGAACATGGCTCATCGTACTGAGATTCGGGACGGCCCTGTTGCTGGTATCTCCCGTAATAAGCTGGACGGCGTGCGCGCTGACGGGCGCTCTCTGTTGGCTTTGCCTTTACCGCGAGCCCAGTGTCGGCGGGAGCATTTCCGGCGCAAAAGAAGAGAATCTCTCCCTGGCGTTCCGCCCGAGTCTTCAACACTGAACGCATCGCCTTGCTACTGTAGAAATTCGGGGCGGTTAGCTCAGCTGGTTAGAGCACCTCGTTTACACCGAGGGGGTCTGGGGTTCGAATCCCTAACCGCCCACCATCTCCTCAATTTGCGGCGTTTCGGCGATAGAATCAATAACAGATGACCATCGACGAGCGGATCGAGTTTCTGATGCAGTCCATTGAATCGCACGATCGACAGATCGGCGAGCTAATGGAACGCATGGATAAAACCGCTGCGAATATCGACGCCATGGGCACAACAATCGACGCCATGGGTACAACAGTCAACGCCCTCGGCACGAGGGTCGATGCCTTGGGGGCCAGAGTCGATAGGTTCGTGGAGACGACACAGCTCAATTTCGACCGGCTCACCACTGCGATGATGGGTCTGACGAATCACGTCGCCGATCATCAGCATCGAATCGAAAGACTGGAGCGGTGAGCCGCCGGCTCTCTTTCAGAGCCTGTCGTGGTCGGAGCGCCACGTTTTCACTGATTTCTTGATATCGTCCCTCGAAAGACCTTCGTCGGCCGCCTTGCGCGCGAGCTCGACAAACTCTCCGTCGGAAGCGAACCGAAGCCCGATGATCTGTTGGATATTGAGGCGGTGATCGAGCATCTTGCCGGTCAGAGCGAAGTGACGCAGATTTTCCTCCGCCCGAATCGCGCGGTCCTGCGCTTTCAGCGGGAAGATGCGGCTGAAGAAGAACTGCAGGATCATTGCGAAGGTAACCATTACGAGCAGGCCACAGGTAGTGCGCTGGCCGCTGACGTACATGTGATTGTAGAAATTCCACAGCGAACCGATGAACGCCAGGGCGATCAGTCCGAATAAAACAAAGTGGAACAGCGGAACGAACTTTGCGTGTTTCGCATAACTTTGTTCTTCCATGGTTGTGGCCCTCCCGGGACCTGTCTGGTGATTATAGCCGCAAAACGCGCCGCGAAATTGTAGACTAAAGCTGATGATTACGATACGGCCCTCCGGCGAGCGCGGCCAGGCCAGCCAGAGCTGGCTGAATTCCCGGTTTACCTTTTCTTTTGCGAATTACCACGACCCTGCGCACATGGGATTCCGCACTCTGCGCGTGATTAATGACGATCGGATTGCCCCCGGCAAAGGGTTCGGCCCGCACGCGCATCGCGACATGGAGATCGTTACCTACGTGCTCGAAGGCAGTCTGGCGCACAAAGACAGCATGGGCCAGCAGCACGTCATCGGGCCGAACACGATCCAGGCCATGTCCGCGGGCACGGGCATCGTGCACAGCGAGTACAACGCTTCGGCGAACCAGCCGGTGCACTTGCTGCAGATCTGGATTGAGCCGGCGATGGAGGATGTGGAGCCTTCCTATCAGGAGTTTTCCTTCGCGCCCACAGAGAAGCGCGGCAGGCTCAGGCTTCTCGCGGGCCCGCATCCGGCGGCCGATGCGGGATCCTCCGCTGTCATTCATCAGGACGCCGCGGTTTATGTCACTGAGCTCGGAGTTGGAGAGACGCTGAGTTATTCCTATCAACCGGAACGCTTCGGATGGGTTCAGGTGGCGCGGGGTAACATGTTGCTCAACGGGCACAAACTTGGCGAGGGCGACGGCGCGGCGATCAGTAAGGAGCCGGAGTTGCTGCTGGCCGGGGGTGGCCCCGACGGTGTAGAGGTTCTTCTTTTCGATTTGGCATAAGAACACCGGGCAAATGCAGGACGTCAACGTAGTTGTGGTGTTCTATTCGCGAACTGGATCGACAGAGCGGCTGGCGCTGGCGGCCGCGGTCGGAGCCGTGCAGGGACGCGCAAATATTCGACTGAGGCGATTGCCCGATCCGGAGGGCGCAGCTGTCGATCCGGAACACGGCGAGCGCATGAACAGGGAGTATGTCGCTCCGCGGGAAGCCGACGCCGCGTGGGCCGAGGCGATTGTCGTGGGAATGCCTGCCGGAGCCGAAACTCTCTCAGCCCAGTTTGAGCAGTACTTCGATTCGCTTGCCGCCCTGCGCGACCAGGGGAAGTTCGAGGGCAAGATCGGCGCATCGTTCTCGGACGGAGTCGGCACCAGCCCGCTCTATGCGGCCATGTGCCGGGCCGGTTTGATCACCGTTCCCGTGTTGACGGACCCCGACGCAGTTGCGGCTGCGCGGTTGCAAGGCCGCCGGGTCGCGAATATGATACGGGCTCTGCGCCCGGCCAACGCAAAGTAACGAGGGAGATACGCATGCCAGGGGATACGCATCGAATAGCCGCGGAAATGCACGAGAGGGCCGCTCACGCTCACCGTGTTGCCGCCACGCATCACGGCAGCGAGGATCACCTGAGCGCACACGAACTTTCAAAACAAGCGCTCGACCACGCCAGGCTCGCTTTCGAAAAATCGCAGGAAGCGCACCGCAAATCCGCAAAGGCCGCCGGCAAGCCCGAGTAGCCGGGGCGCGCGCACTCGTGCGTGCCGCGTCGACACTTTTGTCGACGCTTGTCTTCGTCCTTCTAAGCTAAATCGAATTTCGTCTGGTGCAGCAGCGCGTCGCTCTTCACCAGAACCGATTTTCCAACGATCTCCTCGATCTCCTGCAGATACGAGTTGTGGTTGCTCTTGAGGACCTTGGCAACTTCGGGGTTCACGCGCAACACCAGGTTCGAATGCTCCGTGTCGAGCGATTTGCGCATTTTCTGCGCTTCCTGCAGGATCTCGCTCACTACAGTCGCCACGCTCTTGATATAGCCTGCTCCCTCGCAATAAGAGCACGGCGCGCAAAGCGTCCGCTCCAGCGACTGCTTGACGCGCTTGCGCGTAATCGCCACCAGGCCGAAATCGTTGAACTGCAGGATTTTGTAAGGGGCGCGGTCGGCGCGCATGGAATCCTCAAGCGCCAGCATCACCTTCTGACGGTTCTTGCGCTCGTCCATATCGATGAAGTCCACCACGATGATGCCGCCCAGATCGCGCAGGCGGATCTGCCGCACGATCTCCTTAATGGCATCCGTATTGATCTTGACGATGGTGTCTTCCAGACGATTCGATTTGCCGACGTACTTGCCCGTATTGATATCGATCGCGACCAGTGCCTCGGTCTGGTTGATGACGATGTAGCCGCCGGATTTGAGCCAGACTTTCGGGCGCAGCGCCTTCTCGACTTCGGCTGTAATCCCGAACTCGTCGAAAATCGGGTTTGATCGCGTGTACAACTTCACGCGCCCTACCAGCGCCGGCTGGAATCGCTCCACAAAGCTCAGGATGCTCGCGTACAATTCTTCGTTATCCACCCAGATCGTTTTAAACGAAGTGGTGAGCTGATCTCGGAGAATGCGCTGCACCAGATCGAGATCGTGATGGAGCAGGACGGGAGCGGGCTTCTTCTCGGCCTTCTGGCGCATGTCGAGCCAGAGGTTATAGAGGAAGTGCATGTCGCTCTTCAACTCTTCCTCGCTCTTGTTTTCGGCCGCGGTCCGGCAAATAAAGCCGCCAGGGATTCCCTGGCGGTGCGTCTGGAGCACGCGCTTCAGCCGCTGGCGCTCTTCGTCGGACGGAATCTTTCGCGACACGCCCACGTGCTCGACGGTCGGCATGTAAACGACGAAGCGGCCCGGCAAAGCGATGTGGGACGTGATTCGAGCGCCTTTTTGCCCAAGGGGCTCTTTGGCGATCTGAACGATGATCTCCTGGTTTTCCTTGAGAAGGTCCGAGATGGAAGGAAGCGGCGGGCGTTCACGTTCGGCGCGCTCCCGTCCGCCGCGCTGGTCTTGTTGCCGGGGCTCTCTTGCGTGGTCTCTGGTCTGTTCCCGGTTTTCGGCGGGCGCGCGTTCTTCACGACGCGGCGCCACGCTGCGGCCTTCAGGTCGGCCGTCGGTCCGCGCCTCCGGCTTTGGCCCGGCGTCGTCCGGCGTTTGTTCGCCCGTACGGCCTTCGCCCGGTTTGTCGCCGCGCATCTTGCGGCGCATCCGGCGCGATACACGGTGAGGATAACGGTGACCTTGTTCCCTCAGAGTCGCAGTCAGACTGGTGGGAATGCGCGCGGGTTCCGGGCCTTCCTCCCCGCTTCCTTCCGAAGGTGCGGCATCTGCGACCACATCCGAGGCCACCGCATCTGAGATCGCCCCGTCGGCTTCGTCCTCATCCAATACCTCGGCGGCTCGAACATCGGCGGCAACCTCGGCTTCCGCAACTTCCGCCGCGCTGAGCCCTTCGTCATCGCCGGACGCCGCATTCGGTATCTCCGCGGGCGCTCCGGCTGCTTTCTCTTCGGCTTTTTCTTCCACAGCGGGCGAAGTCACCCACCCGGCCACTTCGCCGAACCCAGCCAGCGGATGCTCGCCGGGCAATGCCGATTCCACCTGCGGGGCTTGCTCGGCCTCTTCCGCGTCTTCCGGAATGTACTTGGCCAACGATTCGCCCGGCAGCACCATAAAATCGTCGTCGGATTGCGATGGCCCCCGATTGTACTGAGTCCCCCGGTTGTACTGAGTCCCACCGTCGGACTGAGACAGCGACGCAGGTGCGGGCTCGACTTCATTTTCCGTTTCAGCGGGGCCCGAGCCCTCAGCCTTGGGCGAAAAGAACTTGGAATCCGGCAGACTGCTGCTGCGTCCTCCGCGACGCCGTCGTCCACGGCGTCCGCGGCCGCCGCGATCTCCCCGGCCGTCCCGGCCTCCATCCTGTCTTGGCTCCATGCCTGCAGGATTGGCCCCCGCGACAGAAGCCACGGGCGCCGCCGTTCCCTCCATTTCCCCGCTGGCCGCCATTTCCCCCCGGGAGGCTTCCGTGCCCGGTGCGGCAGGCATCGGCTCGGTCGCCGGCGCCCCCGCGCTGCCCCCCCGTTCCATTTTGAGTACCTTGTCTTCGACGGTGCTTACCACCGCGTCATACTCTTCGTTGTCCTCAAAAAAATCGGAAACATACAGAAACGCGTCGCGGTCGAGCCCGATATCGACGAATGCGGACTGCATTCCGGGTAACACGCGCGTGACGCGCCCTTTGTGGATACTTCCCGCTAAGGAATATTCTTTTTCCCGTTCGTGGAACAGTTCCACGACCTGGTCGTCTTCCAGGATCGCCACTCTTGTCTCATGGCGTCCCGCCGAGACGATAAGCTCTTTGGACATGCATTTCTCCCGTTGGGCTCCGTGAAGAGCTCGGACCGGAGAAGAATCTGGACCCGAAAAAGAATGCCGCTGCCCTGCGTAAGGATCGCGCCGCCTCAGCGTAGAGGTCCGGCACAACCGGAAAACACTAACTTCTCACGCCAGCCGGAGGGTGGAGTACAACCGCGTCGTACTATTGCTCGACACCCAACATCGGCCTTGGGAAACCGCTCATGTTCGGAACCCGAAACGAAACCGCTCCGGGCGATCCGAGAGTCTCCATGGCTCCCAACTTCAAATTAAAAATATCGTCAACTACTCCAAACGGACTCCGGAAACGCCGCCGTCTCCTCCCATCCGCCACCACAAACTCTGCTTACAACAAAAAACTTGAATCGCCCGTAACTCAGTTCACAAACCTGCGAACTCTCACGCTATTCACCAGACCGAGCATCAGAAAAGTGGACCATATGCTCGATCCGCCGTAGCTCATCAGCGGCAGTGGTATGCCGGTAACCGGCATCCGACCCACTACCATTCCAACATTCACCAGTATATGAAATAACAGCAGCGCTCCGACACCCATACATACATACATCCCCGCGCGGTCCGGCGCAGTCTGGCCATTTTGTACGATCTGCATGAGTAAAACGAAGTAAAGAACCATCACAACCATTACGCCGATAAACCCATGCTCTTCGGCAAACGCGGAGAATATGAAATCCGTGTGCGGGACGGGAAGAAAGCGCAGCTGCGTCTGGCTGCCTTTGGTGACGCCCTTACCCCAGGTGCCCCCCGCTCCCACCGCGATCTTCGACTGAATCAACTGATATCCCGTCCCCTGCGGGTCGCGCTCGGGATCGAGGAAGCTCACGATGCGGGCCTTCTGATAAGCCTGTAACGAGGCATAGCCGACAGGCAGGACGATCAATGCAACCACCGCGATCGCCATCCAGTATTTCCACGGCATCCCCGCCAGGAAAATGCCGATCGCGAGGATCGGAAGATAAGTCAGCGCGGTGCCCAAGTCCGGCTCTTTGGCGATCAATGCCATCGGAACCAGGATCACTGCGCCCAGCTTCAGCAGATCGCGCAGCTCGAGCACGTCCTTATTAAGCTCGGTCAGAAAGCGCGCGACAAGAAGGATGATCGCGATCTTGGCAAACTCCGAAACCTGAAGGTGAATGCCCGCCGGCAGTGCGATCCAGCGCGTGGACCCGAATGCGCGTTTCCCGATCGCCAGCACCGCGACGAGCAGCACGACGGAGGCGATATAAAGCGGATAAACGTGCGACATCAGCGCGTGGTAATCGAGGCTGGTCGCAATCCACATCAGCACGATTCCGGCCGCGATATAAAGGACCTGCTTCCACCAGGAGCCCTGCCAAACCGTATCGTGGGTCGCGCTGAAGATCTGCAGGACGCCGAGCCCGCTGATGATCATCACGACGAAAAACATCGTCCAGTCGAAATCTTTGATCCCAATGAACTGGAACATTATCTTGTACCTGTACCGCTGGTGGTCTTGCCACCGGCGTCTTCCAGCGCAACCTGAGGTAAGAGTGCGGAAACGATTGCATTGGCAGGATTTGACCTTTGCAACTTCTTAGCTGCCTCGGCCTCGGCCGTTCGGACTTTCTTGTCGAAATAGGCCTTGATGATGTCGCGCGCGGTCGGCGCGGCGTGTGCGCCCTGGACGCCGACGTTTTCCCAGAGCACAGACACGGCGATTTCGGGCTTGTCGCAGGGAGCGTAGGCTACGAACCAGGCGTTATCCTTTATGTCGCGGTGTGCCTTCTCATAGTCTGCCGAGGCCACCTGCGCGGTGCCGGTTTTTCCGCAGACATCGAGGCCCGGGATGCGGGCCCGAATGCCGGTGCCGCCCTCGTTGACGACGCCGTACATGCCGGAAACAACCTTCTTAACATTGTCCGGATTGAGCGCCCACTCGTGCGGCTGTTCAGTCTTCGTGGCCGAGAGCAGCAGATGCGGTGTATGCCATACTCCACCGGTTGCGATTCCGCTCAGCGCGCGCACCATCTGAAGCGGAGTTACGGTTGTCGCACCCTGGCCGATCGAAACTGAGATGGTTTCGCCGGCAAACCATTTCTGGCGGAAATTACGCAGCTTCCATTCCTCCGATGGAACGACTCCGGCAGCTTCGTTCGGCAGATCAATGCCGGTTTTGGCTCCGTAGCCGACCTGTTGAGCATAGAAGGCGATGTTTTCGATGCCGGTTTTGTTGCCAACGCCATAGAAATAGGCATCGCAGGAAGCGACGATGCCGCGATGCAGCGTGACATCTCCGTGCACTTCGAGACACTTGTAAAAATGTCCATAGAAGGTCGCCCCGCCGGCGCAGTGGAACACGGTGTTTTCGTCGATTGCGCCGCTTTCGAGGCCCGCCAGCGC
>Ga0182024_10001277_pt1 | contig 65117 bp, 54 predicted proteins | sample P32metaG_FD_120480 | JGI IMG/M metagenome (GOLD analysis project Ga0182024, IMG submission 120480) | Permafrost microbial communities from Stordalen Mire, Sweden - P3-2 metaG (Illumina Assembly) | ecosystem: Environmental > Terrestrial > Soil > Wetlands > Permafrost | place: Sweden: Stordalen... | reverse complement strand
TCACCTTTTCTAAACTGGATAGTTTTGGTTTTCACACTTCTCACCATGCCGGTCTATTATGATAATATCCGTTCTGGCGATTGCCGAAAGCGTAAAATTCCGGGTTCCCGATGACCACATCCCACAAACATTCTGAAGAACAACCGGCTTCGAAAGTCCGATGGCCGAACGTCGAGGAAGCTCTCAAGCTCATCGATCACTGGCTGGAGACTGATGACCAGAGTGAGGACATGAGCGAGTGGGAAACCTTAAAAAAGCTGCTCGATCAAGACCGACTGTCGGAAAGAAAGTTTTTCCCTAATGAGTAAACTCGTGCTTTTGGATACCGTCGTATTGGGAATTGCGACCAATCCGAAAGGTACAGTCAACGGTCCCGTACTCAAATGGATCAACCGGCTCATACGCGAAGGCCATCAACCGTTTGTGCCCGAGATTGCAGACTATGAATTGCGAAGAGAGCTGATTAGGATCGGATCTAAGAACGCCATTGGACGCCTGAATGCTCTCGGCACAGCATTGGGCTACATTCCGCTTGATACCGAAACCATGCGGCGAGCAGCGGAGCTGTGGGCCCAGTCGCGTGCCCAAGGCCGCCCGCTTGCCCACGAGCACGCGCTGGACGGAGACGTAATTTTATCTTCTCAGGCACAATTGCTTGCCGACGCTAATCCGCGCGATGATGTTATCGTTGCCACCACCAACGTGGCACATCTCCGCGGCTTCGTGGCTGCGGATGAATGGCAGAAAATCTAACTGGCAACATCTCCCAAGGGCTGCGCTGATCGCGCCGCTCAGGATGCTTCGCGTGCTGGTCGGTCTTCCGGCGCTATAGATGGATTGGTATTGCTGAGCGGTGACAGCGCCTTGTCCATTTTTTCGGTAATCGGCAGGCGCACCGTAAAAGTAGATCCCTTATTGAGCTCGCTCTCCAACTCTATGGTGCCGCGGTGGGCTTTGATGATCGTCAGTGCAATTGCCAGTCCCAGTCCGGTTCCCCCACCGTAGAGGCGGCTGCGTGTGCGTGATCGCTCAACCCGATAGAAGCGGTCGAAAATGCGTTGTTGATCCGCTGGAGCGATACCAATGCCGGTATCAATAACACGGATAATCGCCTGACCGTTACTTGATCGCAAGGTGACTGTAACCTTGCCACCTGCCTGAGTTGCTTTGATGGCGTTGTTTGCCAGATTGAGAAAGACTTGCTTCAATCTATCTCCATCGGCAAAAACACTAATTGGAGTTTGAGCGAGAATAAATTGCATCTCCACTTGCTCTGGCGCCACCATCGTCACGGTGTCTTCAACACTGGACAAAACATCGCGCATATCGATGATTTCTTGCTGATTGATAATCGCTTGACCAGCGTCGGCCCGAGCCAACTGCAGCAAATCTGAAACCAGCCTGATCAGGCGCCCTGATTCATCCGAGATTGTTTGTAAAGCCTCGGCCAATAGATTGCTATCAATTGATTGTCCGCGGCGCAAGAGCAGCTTGGTATAGCCCTGTATGGAGGTCAAAGGTGTGCGCAGTTCGTGGCTGGCATCACCGACGAACTGACATTGAATGTTGAGTGATTCTTCCAGGCGGTTAAGAAGGCGGTTGAATGATTTTCGAATCTCCACAGTCTCGATCGGCTCATTTGGATCGAAGTCCAGGCGCTGGCGAATATCCATATTGGCCAGCTTGGTGCTGGATGAGAGCAACTGTTTTAGTGGCGCCAGGATCAGTCCCGCCAGAAGCCAATTGATGGTCAGAAGCACAGGGATAAGGGGCAAATACCAGAGCGTATCTGTGATGCTGGCTGATTCCTTAGCCACTAGAAGATGGCAAATCACTATGGGCGCAATGCCCGAAATGGACATAACAAGCGCAATGCGCGCCCGCATCGATCGTGTCCAGTCAGATTTGCCCATGTGGACTCCGGTTGGATTCCTCAAAGCAGGCGGGACGCCTGCGCTCCCGGGATTCACCCGGTCCCTTGAGGCTGCTATCCTGACAATTCTACATGCAGAAGGCAACCGGCATATAGATTAATGCTACTTTGTAGTTAAGGTTTGCAGCCACTGCTGGTGATTGAGCCCGTTGGAAGTAACACAGCTGCCTGTATAAACGGAATTGCCTCCCTCAAGGTCAGTAAATTTGCCGCCCGCTTCTTCCGTGATTATTTTCATGGGCGCCAGGTCCCACGGTTTGACGCCCACTTCGATATGGGCTTCGGCCTTGCCTTCGAAGACACAGGCGAAGCCAAGATAGTCGCCAAAACCGCGCTGCCTGTATGTTGACGTCACCAGGTTTGTAAATCCTTGCCAATAACCAAGCGCATGAATACGATTTATGCCACCAAAACTGAGCTGCGAATCAGCCAACTCAACCTTGTCTGAAACCCTGATGCGCTGCCCATTTTTGAAAGCGCCTCTGCCTTTTTCAGCCCAGTACAAATGCTCCATTGCCGGCGCATGCACCACGCCTAAAACTATTTCGCCGTCTTTCTCAAGAGCAAGCAAGGTGGAGAATATCGGCAGTCCGCGCGCGTATCCGTAGGTGCCATCGATCGGATCAACTATCCATTTGCGCCCAGATGGCTCTGCCACCAAATGTGATGCCCCGGCAGAGGCACCTTCTTCTTCACCTAAAATTGCATCTTGGGGAAACTTAGCGGCGATTGCCTCTCTGATCAGGCGCTCACACACTTTGTCTGCCGCCGTAACTGGGCTGCCGTCTTCCTTCATCACCGCTTCAATTCCGTCATTGAAATGGGTAAGAGCAATTTTTCCCGCTTGCTCGCATATGTCAAGGGCGAATACCAGCTCCGCACTGAAAGCATCAAATAGTTTGACTGGAAGGTCTTCCATAGCCACCTCGCGCGCAAAACAACCGCACAAAAGGAACTCCCGCGACAGATGCCTCGGGAGTTCCTTCGTATAGATCAGATCAGAACGAAAGCCAGTGGAGCCGAAATACCAGTTCTAGAACAGGTATTCGTAAATGGCGCGAGCACCGCGTCCAACACCAACCCCTATGTCACGAATGTCAATAAATGTGCCTTTGACTACGCGCTCATAAAGGAATCCTTTCTGGCGCTCAGCATATGCAAGGCGCATATCTTGCTCAATGTTCTTATCTTCAACCGCTTTCATACGTGCTTCAAGATCTGTCACACGCTGTTTAAGCGCATTCAACTCACCTCTGAACTCATCCAATAGGGCTGCAAATTTTTCCAAATCTGCTTTATCCGCCTTTTGAGCGAGTCTTTCAGTAATGCACTGCTCGTATTTGTATAGAGCAGCAGCTAGTTCGAAACGTGTCGCGGATTTTTGTCCACGGAATGTTCTATCCGGATAACCCACGAGAACGTGGCACGGATTATTAACGAGCTCCTTGAGAGCGTTGTAGGCCCATTCATTTCCAACAACGTCTGTCAATTCACTGACATTGGTAGCGCCTTGAGCGCTAGCAGCTGTAGTGTTGATCAAGGTGCTCGCACTTACGGCAACTAGTGCGGTAAGTAAGGATGCAAACCCCTTCTTCATATTAGTAATCACTCCCTTGCAATGACCCGATCTAACGTCGCCATCATAGCTTAAATGTTCCATACCAATGTAGCAATAAAACCTCCAAATTGAGATCGGAAGAAAATAACCCAGTAAAAACCACATCTGGTGCTATTTGGGGCTTTCTTAAATAACGTTAATATTTAACATTTGCATCGCCCAAAATATATCTACTAGAAACCCCGCAAAGGCAGATGCATTCTTGCTTCATGGCAACCGCTCGTCAAGAACTCAACCTCCCAAAGCGACCGTCACATTATCAGACGGCGGGCAGTAGTCATGAACTTTGCAGCTCATCGGCAGGCACCATGAATAGTGGCTCAATTGCTGACTTCAAGCTGACAAGGTATCGAATGCGGTGCAAGATTTAGGCAACCTTACGCGAAGCTTTCAACATTTCCAGCCCAGTATCCGCCTACGTGCCACAATATTGGTGGAGGACTGGCTATGACGCTCGATTTACGAATTGCACATCTTTACGCCCACTTCCTAAATATATATGGCGATCGGGGCAACATCATCACCATGGTGCAAAGAGCGAAGTGGCGGGGCATTGACGTCTCCGTTGCCCCGATTGGTCTGGGCGAACATATTGATCCGGACTTTTTTGATTTCTATTTCATCGGCGGTGGTCAAGACAAACAGCAAATTACAATCGCTGATGATCTGGTTGGCAAAGCGGCAAGCATCAAGAAATCTGTCGAGTCCGGCGCTGTGATTTTGTCGATCTGCGGTGGTTATCAATTGCTTGGCCATTACTACAAACCACATGAAGGTCCTGAACTGAAGGGCATTTCCCTCATTGACGCTTATACTGTGGCTGGCAATCGGCGCATGATTGGCAACGTAAAGGTGCTCAGAAAAGATGGCTCCACCCTGGTCGGATTTGAAAATCACTCCGGTAAGACTTACATAAATATGGAAACGGCTGTCCAACCTTTAGGCCGCGTTCTTACCGGTAACGGCAACAATGGGGAAGATTCGCTGGAAGGAGCGGCCAACGGCACCGTATACGGTACCTATTTACACGGCTCGATTTTGCCAAAGAACCCTGTGTTTGCGGATGAGCTTCTCTTGAAAGCGCTGAAACGACGTCATGGAGACGTAACGTTGGCGCCGCTTGACGATCAAATAGAGGAAGCGGCGCACAAGCGCGCGGAAAGCTTCCGAGCCTAGGAATCAATGATAAAGTGAAAACTCTCTCAGTTCTAATCCCCGTCTACAACGAAGCCAAAACTGTAGTGCAGGTTTTGGAGATGGTAGCAAAAGCACCCACTTACGATCTGATCAAGGAGTTGATCATCGTTGATGATGGCTCGACCGATGGCACCCGTGAAATTCTCAAGAGCTTAGATGCCACTGCCTATGGTGCCAAGGTTTTCTTCCATGAACGCAATCAGGGAAAGGGCGCCGCCATCCGAACCGCTCAAAAGGAAGCGACCGGCGATCTGATCATTATTCAAGACGCAGATCTTGAATACGATCCCAGCGAATATGAGGAACTGCTAAAACCAATTTTGGAGGGGCGGGCCGATGTCGTTTACGGCTCGCGCTTGAGTGGCGGCAAAGCGACCAGAGCTTTCAAAATAATGCACTACTTCGGAAATAAGTTTCTCAGTCTGCTGACAAATGTTTTGTATGACTGCACGATTACGGATATGGAAACCTGTTACAAAGTATTTAAAGCAGACATTTTCAAGAAGGTGATCATTAAATCCAACCGTTTCGAATTCGAGCCGGAGATCACAGCCAAAGTGCTCAAGCAAGGTGTGCGTCTCTACGAACTTCCCATCTCTTATTATGGGCGCAACTATGATGAAGGCAAAAAGATAACCTGGAAGGACGGGTTTGCTGCCATCGGCGCCTTGATCAAATATCGCTTTATGGACTGATGTGGATTGATTTGGATTGATTTGGATTTATCGATTGATCTCGCTTTATGGTATTTGACGGCAGCGCGAAGTTCAGGGTTTTCACCCTATCGCCCGCACAGTGGATATCGCAGAATAAGAAAATCCTCGCGGAGGTATTACTATGCAGTTGCGCAGCGTCTCCATACTGATTGCATTGTGCCTTGTGGCGGGGAAACTTGTTGTTCATCAGTACACTCCCGTTGCTAACCAGAAGGTAAATCCCTCCAACTGTCCAGTGACAGTGACCAGCAATGAAACGCCTGTTTTGTTTGTTGGTCAGAGACTATTGGGTGGTGCGTTGCCTATGTGCGGATTCGGTTGTATGCGCGGAGACGACTCGATAAGAAAAGAAGGCGAGAAGCTTTGCGAAGAGGGAAGATACACGCAGGCAATCAAGCTTTTTAAGAAAGCCGGGCAAAATTCTGCGCACGACATTCTCTTGCAGCTCGATTTAGGCAAAGCGTATCTCGCCACCAGACAGTACGGCCCATCGATTTTCGCCTTAAGCGATGTGCGTTCTCAATGTAGAGCCTTCCGCCAACGGCATGCTAGTCCTCAATTCGAGCAAAACGCCGATATGTGCATCGATTCTCCCAATCTGTGGTTCGATTCTCCCAATCCGGGCTTCGATTCTCCCACCAATCTGTACATCAATTCTCCCAATCTGTGCATCGATTCTCCGTACATCGATTCTTTTTATCTGGACACGTTACCGGCGGGCTCATTCGATACTTTGGACTTTGATGCCCGGCGAGTCCTGGAACAAGCAAGCCTTGCTCGTTGTTCGGCTGAGGGACTGAAGCCCTGGCAAGCGATTGATCCCTTATATAAGAATGACCGGCACTATCAGGTTTTGGCTGCCTGCCTGGCCCTGGCTAGAATGTATCACGAGCAAGCGGCCTACAGCGAATCGGCCGCTCTTTATCAGTTGGCCAATGAGAACAGTTTCGGTCTGCCACCATCGGTGGTGAGCAATGCTCAGGCACGCGGCAGCGCCAGTCAACGTTGGAACCGATTCGCGGGACTGGCTTTGAACGCTCTGGGCCGGGAAGAGAAACATTGGTATTACGAGCGACTGCAAGACGAATGTGGACGTTTGCCTGAAGATGATATCAGGGTTGCGGCAACCTTTCACGCGGTTGCAGCAGCCTCTGGCGACAGCGAGGAGCGCATGTCAATGTATCAAAGAGCGTTTGATTCCGCCTCAAGTGCGCGCACAGACAACAAGCATTATGCAGCCAATTGCGCATATGACAGTGCGCTGCAGAGCTACAAAAGTGGTTGCTTCAACGAAGCGCGAGATCTTTTGCAAAAAGCGCTGGCCCAATATGAACAAGAACAGTCATTGGCAGAGCAGGCACAGACCCACTATTGTCTTGGTCTGGTCGAATTTGTTTCAGGCAAGAGCGGTCTGGCAAAAGATCACTTTCTCGCCGCCAGCGGATGGAACCGTGCGCAGAATAAATCATCATTGGCTGAAGGAACTATTTTTGCACCTGAATTTCTGCTCCAACAATCTTCTTTATACAACGCCGCCGTATTAGCTGCGGAGTACGTGCCGGACGTCGCCGACAGGCAATTTATGCTTGATTATGGCGAAGAATTTCCAGGGCCTGACGCTCAAGCTCAAGTAGGCTTGTATTTTTTCAAGCTTGGTGATTACGCAAAAGCTGAAGAATATTTGAGCCAGGCCGCCCGCTCTTATTTCCCTTATCCAGATCCAGAACAGGCTCCTTCGCTGCAGGGTGCCACCAACGGCACCATTGGCCCTCAGCAGCGGCTCGACTCCAAGTTTACTGAAGCCCAGATCCTAACTAACTTCTTCGCCCATCAAAATCCACCTGGCGATCACATAAACTCGCGGTATGCGGAGTCGTTAAACGGACGCCAGATCACGGAAGGACACTCATTGAGTTTGCACTATTCTAAATATGAACTGGTCGTACGCGATCTTTATCGCAAACTACTGCTGAAGCACCACAAACTGGCTAAACTGGCGCTATTTGAATTTGCTGCACGAAAGCGCTTCAACGAATACGGAAATGCAAACAGTGGCACAGTGCACGCTAACGTCAGTAGTTATCTACAGGCACTGCAATATAAATTGGCTGAAGGTTGGTATTGTCCAATACATCATCAATCTGCACAGATGTCTGTTCGACTGACAATCGATGATAACGGCAAGATCACGCGGATGGCTATAGATAAGCCCAGCAACTGCAGTCAGATCAGCAGTCAGATCAATCAGTCTGTAATGGAAGCATTGCTGTGGGCGCCTCCGCTGCCAGTACCACCAGCGGCATGGCACAAGAGCGAAGTAATCGCAATTTTCAATGCAGATCTTTGCGATTCAGTCGATCACGACCCAACGTTTGCTATCCCTATGCACGGGTACCGAACAAGGGAATACTATTAGCAGGACCAGCAAATTTACAGCCATCCTGCCGTAAGCTGATTCTTGCCAAACAGGCTTCAGAAAATCAGCACTATCCGCTTCGAGCATGCCTTTTGTGGGTAGATAAGGATTAAATTAGAGCTTGCAAAAACTTGACAACGTGGTATATTTGCGGTGCTTACTAGTTCTACTTCTGCAGCACTTCTATAGACCCAGCCCTCATTCAGCAAGCGAGTGACAGAGCGTCTCTTAGGATTTTTACAATGATCAAATCATATTTACCATTAGCTCTTAGCTTATTAGCAGGTTGCACAATCACAAGCGCCTTTGCTCAAGTTGGCGGTTACAACGCCAGTTACGGCGACGGGCGAGTGGTGTACGGCGGCAACGGATTGGCCAATCCATCCGGAAGCTATATCGGTGGCGGCACGGTCAGCGCGTCGGCACGGGGGCAAATAGGCTACGGTGCCCACGTAAACGGAAGCCTGCCGTCGGTGTCCTTGGGTAGCCACGTAGGCACTGCGGGCGACAACCAATACACCGCTGCTCCCATCGTCAACAGTCAAGGATCTCCAGCGCCCGCTCAGCAGCAGCGCGGCGGCAATGGACTGCCAAGCTCGAGCTGGGGGGCAAACGTGAGAACAGCTGGCGACACCATTCGCAGCGATCTGCATCCCGAATACTATCGCCAACAGCAGATGCAGCAGTTTCAGAATCAGCAACGGGTGCAAGCGCAACAGCAGAATCCCGCCTTCCAGCAAGTGATTCAGCGCTCGGGCCACGGACCACTGCGCTACGACGATGTCAGTGGCGCTGCTCACAATTTCTAGAAGAGACTGGCAATCCACATCTAGCCCACGCAGGACCTTGAATCTCCCAGGGGCCTGAATCTGAATCTCGACCTCAGGACCTTGAATCTCCCAGGTCCTGAATCTGAATCTGTCCTTAAATATGTCTGTCACGGATACCGTGACAAAACGCGGCGCCCGACAAACCGGCAAAAGATAAGCCCTGGTGGCATTTTCTGTGCTTCAAGACCGCGTGGGACCGTCGATCTAGCAATCGTATTACGTCATAGATATAACGATTACGAGTCACAACCCTAACCAGATGCAAAATTGACTATTGGCTCAAGGGCAAGCCAAGCTTGCCGAGCCAAACGCACCTTGCGCAGGCTTAGCTTAGACTCTTGACCGCTTTCTCCTTGCTGACCAGGGTCAGCTTGTCGGCTGAGACCGCACATGCCTGCTGGATGCGCTGGCAGGTAAGCGGAATGGGCAGCTCCAGCCACTCATCCTTGCCTGTCTGCTCTTTGCGTGCCGAACTGATCGCGTGTTTGATCGCGAAATAGACCGAATTACCCAGGGAAAGGCAGGGCTCAGCCGTCGATTTGGAGGCTCTCACTGCCATCAAACCTGCTTGCTCTTGCTTGATGCAGCTGGCCGAATCGCGGGGCACCAGGCCGACCCGCATGTCCAACGGTATCGTTTTGGAGCAAGGTGGTTTGTAGCTCCAGATGTTATCTGTGGTCAGGCGACCGTCATGATCGTAAAGTGCTTCTTCGGTTGTGACGAAGCCCAGTCCTTGAACGAATCCGCCCTCGATCTGACCAATGTCCAGGGCCGGGTTGAGAGATTTACCGGCATCGTAGAGAAGATCAGTGCGCACAACCACGAACTCTCCCGTCAACACGTCAATCTCCACTTCCGAAACACTGAAAGAGTAGGTGAAATAAGCAAAGAATTTGCCTTTGTCGTAATGATCGACCGGTTGATCGTAGTGCGGTGCGCGATAGATTTCGGTCGAGTGCAGGTTTACCCGCTGAGTATAGGCATGGGCGGTGATCAATGGCCATTTTTCGCGCCACTGTTCTTTCAAATCACCAAGCTCTGGGTGCCTGCGCTTCACTTCCTCACAAACACCTTCGAGTCTCGCTTTCAGCGTGCGACAAGCAAGAGCCACGGCGCCGCCGTTCAGATCGAAGCCAGTCGAGGCAGCAGTGGCTGGAGCGTTGGCGATGACATCAGTATTGTTTGTGATAATGCGCACGTACTCCAGGGGCACGTTCAACTCGTTGGCAGCCACCTGGGCGATTCTTGTGTGAATGCCCTGACCCATCTCCACACCACCGTGAACGACGGTTACAGAGCCGTCTTCCTTATTGATATGGACCAAAGCAGTGGAGGTGTTCATGGCCGGTAACTGCTTAAAGCCAATACCGTATTTTAGAGGCACCATGGAAATGCCACGCTTGCGCCAGCGATTCCTGGCGTTGAACTCTTCCACTTTCTTCAGTCTTGCTTCAAACTCGGTGCTCTTATAGAAGCCGTCCCATTGCTCTCTCAAGTCGCAGAACCAGAGGGGTTGCCCGAAGTGAGTAGATTGCGCCGTTTCGTATTCTGAAGACTGATACATATTGTGCCGCCTGATCTCTTCCGGACGCACCACTTTTCCGGTGCGATGGCTCAGATCCCAGGCGACGTGCTCAATGGCATTTTCCAATACCAGATGTGGTTGCACCTGTCCGAAAGTGCGCATGGCCGTATTGCTGGTTTTGTTTGTCTGAAAGACAGTTCCGGTCGACTGGAACGTGGGCACGAAGTAGCAGCCATCTGACATCATGACGCCGCCCTTAATCACAGCCATCGAGCAGTCGATCGTGTCACCGCCATCGGTGCGCAAATCCAGACTGATACCACTGATCGTGCCGTCATCTTTGTACGAAACATGGTAGTCGCTTATATGTGGGTGGCGCTTGCCGATCACCTGCATGTCGATTTCGCGATCATACATAATTCTCACCGGTTTGCGCACCTTGTGAGAAGAGACAGCGGCGAGGGCTCCGATAAAGACAGCTCTATTTTGCTTGCCACCAAACCCGCCACCAAGTTGCTCCACCAATACGGCGACGCGATTGGCTTTAACACCGAGAACCTTGGCAATCTGGGCTTGATCTCCATTAGGATTCTGAGTCGATGAGTGAATACTGATGTGGTTGTAATTTCCCGGAATGGCCATGGCACAGCATGTTTCCATATAGAAGTGCGCTTGTGCTCCCGTGCGCACGGTGCCGGCAACAATAGTGCCGCCATCCATCGGCTTGGAAGTGTCCTGCAACCATGTCGCATCGCTGCCTTCTCTTGTCACATCGAAATGTTTTTTATTGGGATCGGCCGGCACACCATATGATTTAGGCATCACGTGTTTGGTGGCAATGGCTTCGTCAAAAGAAATGACAGCGGGCAAGTTTTCATAACGGATGCACTCAGAGCCCACATACTCGGCGACACGTTTGGCAATGGCGCGCTTTTCTGCCAGCACAACACAAATTGGTGCCCCGACTGAGGTAACAACGCCATCGCTGAAGATAGGATCGTCGCCGCCCAAACCGATTCTATTTTTTCCTCCTTCAGGAATGTCGGCCACCGTCACTAAACCGACAAATCCTGGGAACTCCCTGCGCAACATCTCTTCAAGCGCCTTCAATGGAGTCTTAAATTGGAATTTTGCATGCGGTCGGCTGCTGATTACAAGAATGCCGTGAAAGCCGCCGGCTGGCAGCGACTCGTCATGAGTGAATTTAATATCGCCGGTAGCCTGACTGAAGGCTGTGCGTTTGGCAATCGGGTTGGTGAGAGGGGCCATGTCGGGCTCCTCAGCTTCGAAATGTTGTTGCCCGCTGGAAAGAGGACGAATGAATTGGTCGGCGGCGCAAACATTTTCTGCAGCTATGGAGCCAGCATTTAACTGCTTACTGACATGGAGGAAAAACTTGTAGAAGAAGCTTTCTGCCAATTGGCTTCTGTACTCGTTTGTGAATCCTTCTGCGTCCATGGTGACGATCACTTCGCTCACTTCTTTTTTCAAGACATCCATGGCATGAAACAGAGTTGATTCACTCCAGCTCTTGCCTAACATATATTTCTCAATTTCTGGCAGTCTGCCGTTGCAAGACTCGATGCCACCATAAACAACAGTCATCTCAAGCACGCGATTGTCATCGTCAAGCTTGCATCTGAATCCGGCATTAACCACAGCGTGCGCCATTTGCGGGCGCCGGGCGATTCTGTAGGTCTGGACATATTCATTCTTTTCGGTGAACGGAATCTCGAAAGAAAGCAACATCGCATCAGTAGGTAGCTCTTCGGCAATCGGCATATCGGACAAGCCGAATTTTCGTTTGTTGTCGTCGTACATCGCTGACCAGACAGTGACTGTCGCTCCAAGCGCCTCAAGCACAGTGAAGAGGTCAGATGGGAAAGGATGATCACCGCGCGTATGACTCTTGGTGATGAAAATATTGCCTGCGATTGAGCCGGCATTACGAACCTGGATGCCGGCGATGTGCTTGGCATGCTCAACAAACTGCTTCAGACCAGTGGTCAACTGCGGCGCATACTTGCGAATAAGATCTTCGGCCATCTCCATAAGATCTTGAATCGGCACAGCGGCGCCGGCGAAGATGCTGTTGCCTTTTGCGGATAACTCATGCAGTTCCCAAATTTGCGATATATCAATGAGGAAACGTGGTTTTTCATTGGGATAGATGCCAAATGCGGTATTGCCAACCACCAGCTTTACCTGATCGGCCCCGGCATAGCTAGACAACAGAGTTTTTAGTTCTTGCACCTCTTTCAAAGTTTTAGGACGGACCCAATGGATGTTGTCGCCTGAGAAATGAAGCCGCTCAAGCGCTTCCTCATTGGGCAACTGAGCGCCTTCCACTTTCATCAATTCGTCGCGCACTTTGATCGGGAAAAATGGATCGATCTGACAAGGCTTGGTACAGTCTTTCTGTTTTTCATAGTCACAAGCGAAGGTGCGCATGCCATGCAGAATGGGGCGATAACCGGTGCAACGGCACAGATTTCCGCCAAAAATATCTTCAATTTGCTGCTCCGTTGGTGACTCATGCTTCTGCAAATAGGCGTGCATGTTCATAACGAATCCCGGCGTGCAAAAGCCACATTGGGTTCCGTTGTTGATGGCAATAGCGTTTTGCACCGGATCAAGACCATCGTGCACATTGCCAATCCCTTCTACGGTCGTCACTTCCGCATCTGCCACTGAGGCCAGCGGTCTAAGGCATGAATTGATCGCTCGATGGTCGACGCCAAACTTTGTCTTGCGTGAGATCATGACCGTGCAGGCACCACAGCCCCCTTGAGCACAACCGATTTTCGTGCCCGTCAATCCACGCTCATGCAAGAAGTCGACAAGCAAGAGCGTCGGGTCAGCATTGGGGATTGATATCTCCAAGCCGTTCAGCCAGAACCTCAGGGTATTGCTGTAGCCAACCAGACGGTCCTTGAGATGTTGCGGAAGTTCTTTGCTCATGTTAGGCGACTCTCTTCTGTGCGGGAATAAACGGCAAGGTTGTTGCGCTTTAATTGCAGTTAGCGCTGGTGAGCCTGCTTTGAAACGGCGGCCACGAATCCGAAATTGTACAACAACCGGTTGACTTCCGTTAACCCCGACCTACCTTCAGCCGGATCGGCAATGTCACTAATGGCCCAAAGTGCAAAGTGCATGGGCAACAGATGGGCAACAGAGCTTTGTGATAATCTGAAGTCTCGAAAATTGAGGACCAAAGCATGACCGAGACTACCCAAGAGCTAGGCGTTGTCGCTCTAATTACTAAGTTAGAGTATCCACAAGGAACCGATGTGGGAAAAACGGTGGGTTGGCTTGTCAAAATGATGATGAGCGGGGGAAAATCTCCAGGATTTTGGAGCGGTGAAATAATTCCCCCAGATGACGCTAATAAGGATACCGTCTGGAAACTGGTGCAAAGATTCACCACGACAGAGCTGGCCAAGGCGTGGCAACAGTCGGATGTACGAGGCAAGCTACTGGCGGAGCTCTCGACTAGTACCAGTGGAGTAAAGGTTTCAGATGAGCTCGCTCACTTTGATTCAACGTTTGGCAACGTAGCAACAGCTATCGTCACTGAAGTGAAGCCCGGAATGGAGGATGCATATTTTGCCTGGGAGGAAAAAATTCAGCTTGCCCAGGCAACATTTCCCGGTTACCGAGGTTCTTATCTGCAGCCACCGGCGCCGGAAAGGAAGGGACAGTGGGCAACCCTTCTGCGCTATGACAAGCCGGAGACATTAGAGAAATGGTTTGCCTCGCCTGAGCGGAAAGCGTTGCTGAATGAGGCCAACGATATTGTTCTAGCAACGAAGTTTCAGAACATGTCCAACTCGTTCCCCGGTTGGTTCCCTGTTGACAAAGAGGGCAAAGGTCCGGCGAACTATAAGACAGCAATGCTGGTCTTGCTTGGTCTTTTCCCTGTAGTGATGCTTGAAATTCGCTTTTTGAGTCCGCTGGAGACGGGATGGAACTCATCCTTGAGCAGCTTCATCAATTTGGTGCTGAGCGTGGTGGCCACTACTTGGGGAACGACACCGCTGTTCATCAAATTATTTATGTGGTGGTTGTTCCCAACCAAGGAAAACGCGTCCGCCATAGATCTGAAAGGCATATTGATAATTATGGGCATTTTTGCCGGCGAAATCGCTTTGCTCTGGAACTTGATTCCGCCGAAAATTTGACCGAATCCAGCCAGAAAACCAATCAGAAAACCAAGTTGAGAAACAAGCTGAGAGAACAAGTTGAGAACAAGCTGAGAGAACAAGCTGAATTAATCCGGATGCCACCAGCAGCGATGGCTTAAAGGAAACCTAAAAGGAGAGCACAAAACTATGACCTCTGCCGGAAACAAAGGAATTGACGAGGACGGAAAGGCGAAGGAAGAGGATTCGCAACAGGAGTCGCAACAAGAGAATCCAATTACCAGAAGAAAATTCCTTGCCTCGACTGCAGCAGCGACCGGCTCACTGGTCCTCGGCTCATCTGGTGTTAGCGCTCAAGGGAACAAGACAATGTCGACAAAATCTTATGATTGGACAAAACTACAGTCAAAATTGACCGGTGATCTGGTCACACCCGCCTCTGCCAATTTCGCCCAAGTGACCGGCGAAATGGTTTGGAATGAGCTGAAACCAGACAGAGCGCCTGATGTTATCGTGCGCGTGAAAAACAACCAGGATGTCATCGAAGCCGTAAATTTTGCTCGCGAGAACGGCTTGAAAGTAGCCATTCACGGCGGTGGGCATACATGGTGCGGATTGGCAGTTCGCAATGGTGGCATGACCATCGATTTGACCGCTCTGAACGAATGTAAGATCGATGCCAAAGCACGCAAAGCATCGCTGCAACCGGTGCTGAGCAATCGCGAAGTGGCTCACCTACTGGGTGAGGAAGGAATGGCATTTCCAACCGGCCACTGCCCGACTGTCAAAATGAGCGGATATTTGCTCAATGGTGGCTTATCGTGGAACCTTGCCCATTGGGGACCAGGTGTCCTGAGCGTCGAATCATATGATCTGGTCACCGCAGACGGAAAGCTGGTGAACGCCAATGCCAATGAATATTCCGATCTCTATTGGGCAGCCAGAGGGTGTGGACCCGGCATGTTCGCGGTGGCAGTGCGGTATCACTTAAATCTTTTTCCATTGCCGAAATCAATCATGACCAGCAACTACTGGTTTCACCTCGACCACTTGAAAGAAGTTGTGGAAAAGGTGACGGATATCGGCTGGAAGATGCCTTCAATTGTGGAGCTCTCCATATTTATGTTCGCTGCGCCTGCCGAGTTGGCCGACCAATGCAAAAATACAAACGGCATGCTCTGCATGGTATCAGCGGTGGCGTTCGCCGAAACTGAAGCAGAAGGAAAAGCAGCGCTGATGCCGTTGGAAGATGAACATTTGACAAAGACTTGCCTGAAGAAGAGCATCTGCCAACCAAGCAACTTTGAGGCTCTCTCAGACGCCTCGGGAGCGTCATGGCCGGAAGGTCATCGCAACTTGTGCGAGAACACATTCAGCAACGGCAAGCCTGTAGATATGTATATGGCATTGAAGGAACAGATCATCAAGTGCCCTTCCAGTCAGACTGTGATCGTTTTTGTTCACAGCACCGGAGGAAAGAAAATACTGAATAACACGCCGGAAATCGCTTGCTCGGCAGATGGTCATTATTATGGTGGCACCTGGTCAATCTGGAAGAATGCCAAAGATGACGCAGCAAATCTAGCCTGGCATCGCGAAACGCTTCAAATCATGAAGAAGCACATCGACGGCTATTACATCGGCGAAACCGATTACGTTGCAGAACGCAGCCATATAAAGGAAGCGTACACGGCGGACAAGATGAAGAAGCTGGAAGAGATCAGAGCAAAGTACGATCCACACGGTGTCTTCCAGGGCTTCGCCGGTGGCTTGCCTACGGCTAAGACATAAGGTAAGCGACGGGCGCAGTCAATCCAACTGCTGGTCTTTGCGGCTAAGTCGTAAGTACCCGCGCCATTGCCAACTAACGACTAGTAGCGATCTCGGCACAAGTAGCGATCTCGGCACATCAGCTTAAGGAAGAGAATTCAATCTCCTTGGTATGCGTGGCTTGGTATGCGTGGCTTGGTATGAGCCTTCGGCGCGCCTGTGAGCGGCTAGCGCTCGCTGTATCTGCACCGCGCGTGCCACGCCATAAATGACAAATGAAGAAAACCAGGCGTACAAGATCCAGACGCCGACGTTGAGAAATTTCAGCTGGGCAAACATTCCTGAGGTAGCTATTCCCACGGCCCAACTGGCAATCACTGCTACAGTAGCAACAATGCACATTACGGAACTGCCGCTTTGAGCTGTGAATTCTGTCTGCCCGGCAGCTCGAAAAATCTGCACTCCCGAACGTTGGCGCGCCTGCGCTCATGCACAGAATGCGCATAATCATTGGCGGCCCGATTATCCTGCCTATCGATCGAATCCTGCCTATCCAAGGCGGCGGAGGCGTGCCTGCCTGGCCGGGTAGTTTCAATACCGGTGTCAGTGGTGTTTTTGGCGGACATGAAGACCCCACAATGCCTATGTCCTGCTATTGCAGAGACTGGGTGGAGGCAATGGTGAGATCACCAATAGAGTCGACAAAATGGGAATAGTGGCACAAAAAGACGAGTTAGAGTGTTCCGCGGATCGCATGGTGATCCCAAATCATATAACGCTATACGTATAACGTTATACGTTATACGTATGACGTATAACGATCGGAGGTAGGGAACCTCGAATCGCTGTGAATTGCGTCAGCATCGACTGGACTTGCGACGTTAGATAAGCATTTTTGAAAAGTCTATACTTGCCTCATGCAACAGCCCAGTCCAGCCGCTACGAAAACGACCAGACCCGCAAGTAGAAATGTACAGCTGGATGCGCTGCGCGGCATTGCCATTCTGTTGGTTTTGTGCAGCCATTTCTACAAGGTTCAGCCTGACGTGGCCCTTCCGACTCTGGCCTCGTGCCTGCAAGTTATACGAGATATGGGTTGGGTAGGCGTGGATCTTTTTTTCGTCTTGAGCGGATTTCTGGTCTCGGGTCTCATCTTCAGCGAATATCAAAAACACAAGCAATTTCAGGCCGGCCGATTTTTGATCAGGCGAGGTTTCAAGATCTATCCTGCCTACTACATATGTTTTCTGGTTGGCTTTCTTGTCATTCCATCTAGTGCTCGAGATCCAGCAACTGTGACCTATCTCACCAGTATCTGCATCTTCGTCCAGAATTATTTTTACGCTCTAGCCAACTCCTTTACCGAAACGATTTTCAGTCACTTCTGGTCGCTCTCGGTAGAGGAGCACTTCTACCTGGGGCTGAGCATTGTCTTGCTTGCCATGATCAAGCTGAAGGGAAACTTCAAGTCGTTGCCACCACTTTGTCTCACCATTTGCGTAGCCGTTCTTTGCTTGCGCCATTTCGCTTGCTGGGGACGAGATTTCGGCGGGCAGTTCGATTATGCCGTCTATACGCCGACGCATTTTCGCATCGACGCTCTAACATTTGGTGTGCTGCTCTCGTATTGGTATCACTTCGAGAATGAGCGGCTGTCCCAACTGATGATCAAGGGCAAGAAGTTGTGGCTGGCGTTATCACTTGCTCTTATCGCGCCTTGTTCCTTCTGGAGCTTAAAGAGCTACTTTACTGCGGTATTTGGCTTAACCATGCTCTATGTTGGATTCGGGCTCTTGTTGCTTGTCGTCATCCATTCACCGGCGGTGCCGTACATCTCTAAATCGCTTGCCAGAGTCGGATTCTACTCTTACTCCATCTACATCTGGCACCGGCTCGTCTGGTTTGCCGTTGTAGGTTTGAACACAACGTCGTCCATGCCTTATTTTGTCGCAGATATCGTCTACTTCACTTTATCCATCATTATCGGCGTCGCTATGGGAAAATTGATTGAGTTGCCATTCCTGGCTATTCGCGACAAAGTGTTTCCTTCAAGAAGCCTTGCCACAACCAGTCAATGAAGACTGCTGCCCGAGCACAGAGAGCTATCAAAGAACTCCTTTATCTGAGCCAAACTGGCTCGATCCAGAAAGTTATGATCGCCGCCTTTGACAATCACAAGCTCACACTTAGCGCCGACTCCAGTCAGGGCGCGGGCAAGTTCCTGGCTTTGCGCAATTGGCACTGTGTCATCTTTATCGCCATGCATGATCAAAAAAGGCGGCGCCGAATCCCGCACAAAATTTACTGGGCTGGCTTGCCTGGCTTGCCCCAGGTGCTCCTTTAGCGGTCCACCAAGCAAGAGATCTAGTGGAGATCCTTTGCTGCGCCAGTCGATCACTCCGTTTTGGTGGCACTGTTGGCCTATGGTTTCTAAATCCGTGGGACCGCAGCAGTCGCATACAGCTTGCACTTGATCACTTTCTGCGTCCTTGTTTTCCGGTTTGGATTTACCGTTCACCTCAGGCAGCAATCCCACAAGGGCAGCCAGGTGTCCACCGCTGGATACTCCCCAGACACCGATGTGGCTTGCATCGAGGTGATAGCGATCGGCATTTGCTTTGATCCATTTGATGGCGCTGCGACAATCATCCAATTGGGCCGGAAACTTTGCCTGCGTGGCTAAACGATAATTGATGCTGGCTGTGGCAAAGCCCTGCCTGGCCAGAAAGTCGGGAGCGCCCACACCCTTGTCGCCTTTGATCCAGGCGCCTCCATGAATAAACATAACCACCGGCAGTGGCTTGCCCCAAAATTGATCAGGCAAGTACAAATCCAGAGTGTGTGCGCTCGATTGATCTTTGACGTAGGCAATGTCCTCATGGACCGCCACCTTACGGAAGATCCACAATACGCCCGGCAGCACACTAATGACCGACGCGGCCACTCCTGCAACCACAGCAATTGCGCAGGCCCACAATAATCTAGATTTTCTTGAGCCTTGCGCAGTCAGCATTACAACTTGGTAGGATACTCTTCTATTTTACATTGCTTGCAATCAGCATTTTGTGATGGACAAAGTGGCCGACAGGTTAAGACGCATTGGGGGTAATTGGATTTGAACGAAGTGCAAGCAACTTGGCATCGCCCATCCTTGGCTACTTGTTGCCACTTCGTTTTTATCTGGTTGTTCCTTGTCATTGCCCTTTTGCCCAAGCAAGTACTTCCAGCGGCCGCGCAACAGAGTTCGCTAAAGGTAGCCGTCTTCAAAGACATTGGCGTAGGGCCTTGTTTCAACAACCTGGTCGCGGTCCTGAGAAGACAACCTGACATCCAGATGACGATTCTCGCAGGTGATGATGTCCGAGAAGGTGCTTTGAAGCGCTTTGACATATTCATTGTGCCAGGAGGGTCCGGTAAAAAGGAGGCTGGAAGCCTTGAGGCATTTGGGGAGACTGAGATAAAACGCTTCGTCGCAGATGGCGGTTGTTATATGGGGATTTGCGCCGGTTGTTATCTGGCTTCCAATGCCACCGACTACCTTGGTCTTTTGCCGGTTGGCATTCGCGACAGGCGTCATTGGCAAAGGGGAGTTGCCACTCTACCAATTGAGTTTACGCCGGCTGGAAAGGAAGTTTTTGGCGTCGAGCGCCCAATGGCTAAGATTGTCTATCACAACGGCCCTGTTCTTGACTGTCGCCCGATCTTTGAAAACCCGCAGCCAGCCGAAACTCTCGTACCGCTCGCTTTTTTTCGTGATGAGATTGTCGCTGCCAATGGCGAGCGTGGGGTGATGAAAGATGCACCAGCGATGGTGCTGGCAAAATACGGCAAAGGCCTTGTGCTTGGCTTAAGTCCGCACCCAGAACTGACTCCGCCACTTAACAGAATAATTCCGCATGCCCTCCACTGGCTCGCCGACCATGTAAAAACACAGAGTCTACCAGCAGCCCTGGCAGCGACGGTGCCAGTCAACCCAGAGGCAAAGACTGGCATCAAGCAGCAAGCGCAGGCAGTTCAGATTGCGGACAAACGGCAGGCAACAGCAAAGGAGCAAGGTGACAAAGCAGGCGGAACGCCTGCGCTCCCGGGTGACCAGCCGGCCTCTACGGTATCGGCGAAGGCATTTGAAGTGGCCAGATCTGTTTTCGAAAAAGCCGATGTGGTTGCCTACGAGCATCGACAACGGCCTGCAGCAGACCAGATTGTACAAGAGTCAAACGGAGACTTCGACGCCAGAACAGACTGCTCCGGTTTCATCAGCTACGTCGTGCATGCAGTAGCTCCTAAGCACTATCGAGCCGTCCATTCAATGCAACCAAGAGCGCGTTATCCCCAGGCAAAAACCTGGGCTCATTTCTTCGCTCAACTTGATGCGCATGAGCCGAATGACGGCTGGCTGCGTATCCTGAGATATGAAGATCTACGTGAGGGCGACATCATCGCCTGGGTCAAAGCTAAAACGGCAACCGATCATGCCGGTGGTGGCAACACAGGACACGTGATGATGGTTGCCGGTCATCCGAGTGAGGCGCAACACGAGACTCTTGAAGGTCAGCCGATCACTTTCGTCAGCATTCCCGTTATTGACAGTTCCTCCGTCTATCACTTTCAACCGGAGCAGTTGCCACCACTTGCACACCAGGGAAACCGAAATGGACTTGGGCAGGGATCGGTGCGCGTCATCCTCTCGCCAGATGACAAGCCAATCGGCTATTGGGAAGGAACGTATTGGGGAGAGGGACAGAAGCCAGTTGCTGGTCCGAAGCTCAGCCCAGATGTGAGGTTCGCTCGCATGGTATCGCTGGTCGATCGATAGTCACGGAAAACCGATTGCGGAAGTTGCAAAAGGAATTGTCAATGAGAGACCATTGAGGACCGTTATTATTATTGAGTTTTGAACAAATGGATACCCCAGGCAATTCCTATCGATCCCGGCTCGACTTAGTAGCAAAGGATGTTCCGCGTGTTCGAGCAAGGGCAAAAACGTTATTCATTTGCCTGCTTCTTTGTTGCACGCTGATCGCGCAACAAAGTTATGCCTTTACAGTTCCGGGATCAAATTTCAATACTAATGCAGAAGCTGCTCAGATAGCGGAAATCTTAGGAGTCAAACCCCAGGTTGATCGAATCAGTCAGCTGCAATCTAGCAATGATCCCGACTCCCAAAGAGAAAGTAGTGCGCTCAAAAGCCTGGTCTTCCAGAGAGTGCTGATTGGCTATCTGGAAGTGCGGCGAGCTTGTGACAAGAACGATCGCGAGCTGTCGTACACATTCAACGTCATGCAAAGAGAACAGAGACGGCAAGATCTGATCAATCAATTCTTTACTCTGGCCAACTTTGCCCAGCTTGGCACTTTGTACACGCTGGAGCCATTTCTGAGACTGAACCACGAATTTCGAAAATCCGCTATCTGCACTCAGAGCAGCTCGGGTGTCGGGCTGCTTCTTCCCATCGCTTCCATATTGCAACAAAAAACGGCTACCGCCAGACATACAACCCCGCCTCCAGTAATGCGAAACATCGACGGTGGACCTGTTGATGCCAGTGGATTGCCACCGTATGTTGATTTGTACCTTTCCAGTGTAGAGCCCGGCTCGGTGAAGACCCGCAAGCAAGAGATGTTTGCTCTTTGGAAATCTCGCTATGGAGTAGATGCTTCAAAAAAAGAGAATTTATGCAGTCTGATCGAAGAAAACGGCAAATCGAAACCGCTAGGTATGCTCAGCACTCGAACTCTCCTTCTCTGGTCGTTGCGCACTTATATCCTGCAGATGGATCACTCATTGTTGGCCCTGGTTCAACAAGTTGAAGCGTGCTCTGCAAGACAGCAAGATCAAGACGGCGACAATGCTCATTTGGAAACATTTGCACTCAGTCATGGAGCTGTTGACGCGGCGCGGCTGCTCAAGATTCAAAATCTGGTGGCACAGCTTGTCACTCTAAACAAAAGTGGGATCAATTCAGAAACTGATCAATACACCAAGCAACGCCTGGAAACTCAGGTTCTAGAGAGGATTCTCAGTGGTGCCCTCGAGGTTCGCGTAGCTGCAGACCAAGTCGATGCAGAGATAAATTACGCAAACGATGTTCAATTAGCAGAATTAATGGCTAAGCGCGGAAAAGCTTTGCTGCGCAATTACGAGACCAACTTCATACAAGCAGGAACTTTTGGATCAATAGCTGGACTTCTCTACTTGAAGCATTATTCCAAAGCCGGCAACCAGATGTTTGTCATCACCGGCGGTATTGGTACAGCCTTGTCCATAAGAGCCTTGCTCTTGATGCGGGGCGGGCATCGACCCATCGATACTAATGCTAATTCACTTCTGGATGTTTTCAATCTTCCTCACGCCGACGAATATCGCTTTTCACCCTTGATGGCCGCGTTCCTCAACTCTGCCCCACCAGATTCAAAGGATCGATCAACGAGAGGGCAAGCGCTTCTGCAATATTGGCAAGAACACAAATGTACAACCATTGACCTGACCAAGCAGAAAAATCTCATTGACCTTGCGGGAGCGCCGCCAGCAAAATATGACACCATACACATCCTCACTAACAGAATAACTATGCTGCATGCCCTGCTCGCGCACATAGAAATGTTCGACACTCAATTGCTCGATCTTTTACACGCCACCGAATCAGCAAGCGACAAAGCTGATCTGGCTGGCAACCCTGGGCAATCCATCGTAGGCACAAACTCAAACTCAGCCCTATCACCTGCTGCAATCGAGGCCGTCAATCTGCTTGGAATGCAATCACAAATGTCTGCGCTGACAGGGGCAAATAATGCTGGAGGACAGCTCGCTCAGTCAGCAGTTACATTGCGCCTTTTGTTGCTGCGCAGAGTCCTCACCGGCGCCCTTGACGTTCGGGCTACGGCGGATGTTCTCGACTCCGAGATCTCGTATGAATTTGATGTACTGGGGCGCATGACCAGATCACGTGACCATATAATAGCGCTAACAAACAACGCCAACTTCTTTCAACTTAACGGTCTTGCCATGATCATTGATGGCAAACTTGGAGAAAGTGGAAGCCACCAGGTTGTTCACGCCAGCAACGTGCTGAATATCGTGTCCGGTTTTCTTGTCGGCGGTTTAGCACTTATGACAGTGCTGGAGCAAAGAGGCGGCGGACGTCCACTTCCTGCCAATCCGAACATGGTGGGACAGTGCCTGGGAATTTCGCCGCCGGCTGAATATCGATTTTCTCCTACACTGTGGAAATTCATTAATGAGCCGCCACCGGGATCCTCAGCCGGTCAATCCAGAGTGCAGCTAATGTTGTCGTCATGGAAACAGTGCAAGACCATCAACTTTAATATGGATAAACAATCCAATCGGGAAAAGGTGGCTGCCTATGGACCAGCTCATTCACAACACTCAGAGACCATCAAACTACTGAAAAACAGGCTGAACATGCTCTTCGACGTACGCAATGTCGTTGGCTTGTTTGACGAGGATCTAGATGACTTACTGCGAGCGGCTAGCTGATTTATTGCTTGATTACAGGGAGCGAAGGCATGAGCAAAAAACAAGGCGTCGTCAAAACCAAGGAAGCACAGACGAAATGGGATCTGCGCTTCCTTGGTCTGGCAAAATACATCTCTAGCTGGTCTAAAGATCCAAGCACGCAAACTGGTGCGGTAATTGTCGATCAAAGGCGGCGCATCATTTCGGTTGGCTACAACGGACTTGCTCAAGGTGTCGAGGATGTAGCCGCCAGGTTGAACGACCGCGAGATAAAGTACAAAATGTTTTTGCACTGCGAGCGCAACGCCATAATTTTCGCTGGACACCCCCTCGATGGTTGCACCATGTACGTGTGGCCGTTCATGTCTTGCGCTGCATGCGCGGCGATGGTAATTCAATCCGGCATCATTAGAGAGGTGGCGCCGTACAGCGAAAATCCCAGGTGGGTGGAAGAATTCAAGCTTGCCACCATTCAGTTCGAGGAAGCCGGTGTAGAAATTTGTCTTTTAAACGATCCGCAGGTGGACTGACAGGATTTTCGGCACTTGCCTGGGATAGTGCACTGGAACAACAAACGGTTCACATCTCCTGCCGTTTGAATTTGTCCTTATGCTGCAGCCAGCATTCTGGAGGCCGATTCGGCCAGCACCGCGAATAAATTGCAAACCGATAGCTGCAAAAGAGCATGCCCACGCCCAATATGGATTGGGCAATCTGTATTACGAAGCCGGCAACCGCAAGAAGGTGGCCTTCTGGTGGAAACAAGCAGCCGACCAGGCTCACGAGCAAGCCAGCGTGAAACTGAAAACGCTTTAAGTACATCAGTATCAATCTGAGGCTATGTTTGCTGCGCGATCTCAGCCTGGCTGGCGGTTGGCGCTAAGCCCAACTTTAGAGCGTGGCGAGCTTGCTCAATTTCAGATTGCGAAGCGTCTGGTGACAGACCCAGACCTTGCGTTAACTCCAAACGATGCTGCCGGGCTAGCGCCGATGCCGGATCTTCTTCGGCTGAAGCGGAGCTTGATTCGCCTGATCCACCGGAGCCATGTTTTGTTTTGTTGGCGCCACCTTCAGCAGCGTGAGCGGATTTGTCATCTTTGTGATCGCCCGATTTGTCATCTTTTTGACCGCCGGAGTTGTCACTCGGGTGATCGGATTTGCCACCACTTTCGCCTTTGTCACCTGATTTATCATCATGAACGGGCTGAACTGCTGTCTGGTCCTTGGTGCTGTCCACAAGCTGAAGCGGATTCTTTCCGTCAATTTGATGATCTACAACATGCTGAGCAGCAATTCGAGAAGCCTGATCTCCGGGCGAATTCTGAACGAAATGGTGATCGTCTTTTAAGCCTTTCGAGTCAGCCAGCGACGCATCGCGACTGGCGTGTAGTGTTGCATCGCCTGCGGTGCGAGAAGGAGCCGGCGTAGCAATTTCGTTTGTGCGGCCAGTGGCGCCCATAAGTTTCAAGCCTCCTTGAGGTTGTCCAATCCGAAAGTAGTGTCAAGAGCTTAGCGGGCTAAGGTTAAGAAAACGTATATCTGCAGAGCCGGTACAGGTTGCCTATTTTCCATAGATCGTTCACCATCAACGCATCAACTGGCAAGAAGTTTAGGTGCCCATCAGTGTGCAAAGATGCGTCCAGTCCAAATTCTGCAAAATCAATACACCCGATGGCCGACTGTTCAAGAATTGAGAAACAAGTTGAAAGAGGATGGCTACACCTATCGACGCCTATCTCGTTACACCAAATTTGATGTAGATCTAACAATACATCAAATCGGCTGAAAGCTTGGCCCAGCAATGGTTTGAGCCGATCGCTGCTTTTCAATAATTTCACCAAATTTGGTGTAACGGTATAAGGGCCACCCCTGGGCACCCGGAGCGGGACGCCTGTGACGCAGCGAGCGCGCTAATTGGCGTCCGTGGCTCGCAAGAGATCGAGGAAATCTGCGTCCAACTCCTCAATCTTACATTGCGTATCAAACAACATGCGAATTCTCTTGGCGATGAGGCGAAGATTCTCTCGATACTTATTCGCTTCCGGCTCGACTGCGGCTAGTTTCAGCAACCACTGTTCTTGCGCGTCATGCAGCTTCCAGCCATCCATCAGAGTATCAATGCGCGTTTTGTGCGTTTTGGCGTCGGGAGGCACCGAATTCAAAAACCGCAGAACGATTTCCGGTTGATGCAACGGTTCTGGATAACTGAGATGAAATACATCTGCCAGCATTGTAGTTTCGCCGTCAATCTTCCTGGTGCCACTCTTTTCGTACAAGAAGGAGACACCTGACAGAGCTAACCCGATGCTGCTGCCCAGCAGCAGGCACTCAATTCCTGCTCGGCGGTTGCCGTGAAGGAATTCCGGTCCGGCCACAATGCCAAGCACACCTCCTTGCATGAAGTTGGCAGTGAACAAGTTGTTCAGAATTTTCTGGCGCCTCGCCTGCAACATGCCTTGACCAGAAAATGACCAGGCCAGTTCGCGATCTATTCTGTCGGCGGCCATGCGCACTTCCAGCGCACCGCCCATGACCCTATCCATGACGTCGACTTTGAGAGCAAGCTCTTCATCACTGATAGACTCATAGTTTGTTCTGCCCTGATTCAGCTGTGCCAGCCGCTCAACCTTTGGCAATATTTTCAGCAAATTGGCTGCCTCTATGGCTCCTGCTGTCAAGGCATGAGCGCGAAGCGGCGCCTGAGCAAGTTTGACTGGAACGTCTTTGGGCGACACTGAATCGCCGTCGGCACCAAGCGCCGGGTAAGCGCCGGGCACTTGCAGGGAAATCAATAAGGCGCTTAGGAAAGTTCCGGTCCAAATCCGCAACCTGACTGCCATTATCATTAGTTACCATCGCTCCCAATTGTCTGCAAAAATATTCATCAATCAATCAATCAATCAATCCACTGTTATCGACTTATGCAATTCATAAAGCGATCCATCAAGCTCTTCCAAGTGCGTCTTCAGATCATGCAAAAGAGTTAACCGCTGCGAGATAACACGGATGTTTTCGCTCATCGATTCGTTCGGGTCAGGCGCCTGAGACAGCCGCTTGAGCGTGATCTCGCTGGTCGTATTTAGCCGGGCAAAGCTTTGCCAATGCTTGATCAAAATCTCGCGACGAGTCAACGTATTTCCGGAGCCTGCGATCGGCGTGGAGAAAAACTTCCACAAATAACTGCTATCAGCATCGGGCGGGCGATGATGTTCATCAAAAAATATTGCCAGCGTATTTGGTGGCGAGTCAATCTTTCGACTAAACAAGTGTGGGACGACGAGAAGATTGACTATGGACAGGGCTGTTCGAGTACCAAAGGCAGTTATGCCCAGCGTCTGATTCACCGTAGGGGTGTTACCACCGGGAAAGCTCCCCGATTGCTTGACGATACCAAGAGCTCCACTTTGCATGAAATTGTACGTGTTCAGCGTGTTCAACGTCATACCTTTTCGGGTCATTAGAGAATCCATATCGGCATACGAGGAAGACAGTTCAAAATCTATTGCCGCAACAGCCTTCCTCACTTCTTCCGATGCAATAAAAATTCTCCACATACACAACAATCTGGCATTTTGCAAAGGTCGTGTGTTTGTAGGACTTTTCTCTCGTTTCGCTTGGCGGATTCTTTCAACCAGAGAGCGAACATTGAGCAAATCTGCCGCCTCTTGCGCATCTGTGCGAAGCTCGCCCCGGGCTTCAGCAGCCTGGTTCAGATCTGGAGTCACTTTAATGTCGCGAAAACTACCAAATTCGGCAAATGACGGAAGTGCAGTTACTTGTGCACCAAGGGCGATGCTTATAACGACTAACCAACTCCGCTCGATCAAAAGGGTGTCTCCATTGCTTGCGGTTCCGTCGAGGCCCGCCAAATCATATCTCAACAACCGAAAGGGTTCATTGAGCAATTACAATAAAGAGCGGTCTTGTTGTACAGAATTTCGTCGTTGGTTGCCCAAGCCTCGCACGTGTCTGGTGTCCGCCGGATGTCATAGAGACAAAATAAAAAGGCGCAGCGCAGTGAGTTGCATTCAGTCGGTTGTCAATCACAATTGTGCTAAAATGGCACCGCCGCGCAAGCGAGCAACGAGCGAGCATCAATACATTGGCATTTTGCCGGGTATGTTTTCATCTCACGTCGACAGCAATAGACAGTTGGAGTGGTTATGTCAAAGATAGTTGTTTTAGGTGGCGCCGGTGCAATGGGGCAAGTGATAGTGCGGGACCTGGTTAAAACCAGTAAGTGCGATGAGATTGTCATAGCCGAATTCAACTTGCAGGCAGCTGAGGCGCTGCGTAAAGAGATCAACAGCCCCAAATTGCATGCCCAATTTGCCGACCTGACAAAGACTGCCGAACTGAGTAAGTTATTGCAAGGGGCAACCGTGCTGATCAACTCCACTCCTTATGTGTTCAACGTATCGGTGATGGAAGCCGCGCTGGCAGCAGGTTGCCACTATCTAGATCTGGGCGGATTATTTCACGTCACGAAGAAACAGTTGGAGCTGCACGAACGTTACGTTAAAGCGAATTTGTTGGCGGTGCTTGGAATGGGCGCCGCTCCCGGAATGACAAACATCATGGCCGCCGAGGGCGCGCAAGAACTGGACAAGATAGACGACATCGACATCGTTGTCGGTTGCATTGATTTCGTCGAATTGGATCATCCCCTCGTTTTGCCATATGCCATTGATACAATCCTTGATGAGTACACGAAAGAACCGATGGTCTTCGAGAACGGTGACTACAAGCCAAAACCGCCAATGTCTGGAGAAATAGAGCTGGATTTCCCGGAGCCGGTCGGCAAATGCAAAGCAATTCTCACCTTGCACTCGGAAGTTTTGACAATTCCAAAGTCTTTCGCCGATAAAGGACTGAGAGGCACCACGTTCAGACTCGGCTTGCCGTCAGCGATGCATGATAAATTGAAGTTCCTGGTGGAACTTGGTTTTGGTGGCAGCAAAGAAGTGCAAACGGATAAATCATCATTTGTACCGCGCAAGGTGTTGGCGAAAATGTTGTCGCAGTTTCCGATTCCACAGTGTGTTCCTGACGACTGTGAAGCGGTGCGAGTAGACGTGATTGGCTCCAAAGGGGGCGCCAAGAAAACAATCCGCGTGGAAAGCATCATCCGCGCCGACACAGAATGGAAAGTTTCTTGCGGCGCTTACGACACCGGCGTGCCACCGTCAATAGTGGCTCAGATGATCGCCGACGGAACAATAACTGATCGCGGCGTATTGGCACCGGAAGTGTGCGTGCCAAGAAAGGAATTTTTCGATGCGTTAGCCAAACGGCGCATCACGATTGAGAAACGAGTGCTCGAGTTGGCCAAGTGCTAGATTGGCGAAATGCTAGGCTAGGTTGGCCAGATTGAGCAGCGCACAAGTTACGTCCGAGCGGGCGGGACGCCCGCGCTCCCGGATCCAATCAGACCCAGAGCCACTGCATCCGAGAGGGGGCGTTGTAGCCCAGATCGATCATCGCTTGATCAAAGGTGACATCGTTGTCTCGGCAATAAACCAACGCTGAAATCGCTTGGTGCGAGGAAAAGTAGCCTTGCCTGAACAGTGATTGGCAGCGCAACGCCGTATACAAGATCGCTTCCTTCACCAGTTCGGCAGCAAGCAGAGCCTTGCCAATCTTTATTGCATTTTTCTGGCTGTGATCCACAACCTTATTCACTTCATCCTGAGAGCAAATCTGGGCCGACACCATGAGTTCACCAAGGCGGAGCTCATGTTGGGCTAAACCTGCTGTCTGTGCCTCAGCCATAGCCTGGTACAGATTGACATTGTCCTGGCAAACTCGACGCAAGGCGGCAGCTGCCTGATATGGCTTCAAAGCTTCATTGGCGACGGATCCCTGCAGTTCAATGGCGGCGTCGAGCTGAGCCTGCGATATAAGCCCTTGCTCGAGCAGAACCTGCCCGAACTGCTTTTGCTTGAACAGTTCAAGTTCAAGACATTCCACCAGCTCTGATTGTGACAATAAGCCTGACATATGAGCGAGCTCGCTAAGACGCATGGTTTCCGGCTTTGGTTGCGTAAAGAAGCTAAGCTCAAATAAGGCGTGCTCAATTGTGATGTCTCTTTGATTAGCGTAACGCAACCCCTGAGCCGCCTTATCTTTATCAATCAACTTCTGCCGCATGAGAAGCACCGCATGAAGACCAGCACCTAAAGCTGACGGCGAGATTGCGCGCATGACAAGAAGCGTGTGCCCCATCAGCATTTTTGTCTCCGGTGCCCGCTTGACCGCTTCTCCAAGTTCTTCACCGGTGATCAGTTTTGCCGCTAGTAGCAGGGACGTAAGATCATTGGTGAGGGAGACAACCTGCTGTGTTGCCTTGTGAACTTTTGCAAGAGTGGCAAGTGCGGTATTCAGGTCGGTATCTTCGTGGACAGCCAGACGTATCGCCCGGATCGCCATATCAAGAGAGATAGTCTTCTTCTGAAGCATGTCCGCTGCTTCCACAGCCAGATTGATCTTCGCTTCAGATGCCACTCCCGACATAATCAGAGCCTTTTCCAGCGACATTCCCAGGTCCTTGGCGATTCCACGAGCCTCGACAAGGTCGGATTGCTTGATAATGTTACCCTGTGCCAAAAGCGTCGACAAAACATCTAAGACTTCTTGTTCAATCATGATTCTCGGATTCCGTATCACAGAGGGTATTCTTTCTACATACCCTATGTGTGCAAAAAGGTGAATCGCTCAAAAGGGTTACGCATCTAAGTGTCGCCAGCCAATCTGGCACTGGCTGTGCTGTTCAAAGTCCACCGGTAAACGGTACTACTTTTGTCGGTGTCAGCGACCTGCTTATCAGACCTACTTGTGAGCTATCTCTTTGTCGCTGGTGACGACCTCGCAGCGGGCTGGTCCATCTACTGCTCGTTTTAAATCAACGTCGAAAGTAACTTCGTCTCGGCTGGACATGAAGGGAAACTCCAACACGTCCGAATGGTCCACCAAATTTACAGTTCTAACTGCAGCTTCTCTGAATTCCGTCTCTTTGATCAGATCTTGACCAACGTCAGGCGCCGCGGAAAATCCCGTAAGCCGGCAGCTCAGGTCACAGTATCTTCGCACCACAACGCGAACATGCGCGGTACCGGGGCCGGTATCAGCGTTTTCCCAGCGCTCGTAAATCGCGTGGGCAACACGGTTGTACCAATCATCCCAGCTAATCACTTTATCGATAGCATGCAACCCTGGCAGCAACTTCGCTTGCGCCACCAGCCCGGAAGCTTTACTTTGGCTCAGCTTGCCTTGCAAGGCGCTGGCATCGGCTGGCACAGGGGTAGACGTAGTCCAGAGCCCGCCCAGGGTTTCTTTCAGCGACTGATATGTAAACTGCGACGAAAACGGCACGGACCGAACCTCGAAGCCCGGCACCCACGAGACGATGCCGTTAGAAGGAGTAATGGCGTTGCCCTGACTGCGGTTTGGCTGCACAATTGCCGAAGTGGCGATGACAGGCTCATTGATGGGAGTGACTTCGTAGCCGGGCACCCAGGACATGACGCCACTGCGCATCGTACTCGGTCCTGAAAGGCTCGGTCCGGATGGGAACGGTCCTGAAGCGGAAGGGGCAGACGCAGATGGGATTGGCGCCGGCAACGGCGGCATCACCGGCGTCACCTCATAGCCTGGTGCCCATGTCGTAACCCCTGACCGAGGCCTGGTACTTATCTGTGGTGCAGTGGTGGGAGTCGTTCCATAGATAGGCTGTGAGACGGGAGTGACCTCGTATCCAGGCGCCCAAGACATCACGCCGGAGCGTGGTGTGACAGTGGAGATGGGGCTGATCGTGTGAACAGTGTTGTTTAAGCCGAATGGGAATGAGGGAGCACGCGCAGGTGCTAGTGGCGGGCCAGATCGCACTGAGCCGGCATATTGGGTGAGACCAACATCCATCGCTGGTTGAGGATTGCTGATGGGCTGCGGAATCACTCGCAACGATGGGCGCAGGCGTTCTTCGTCTTTGATGCCACCTTGTAAGAATCCACCGCCGAGCGTTCCGCTTCCTGTGCTGAGCGTTCCGGTTAGCTGCTGTTTGACGTTACCGTGAAGCTCAGTAGCACCAACTGCACCAACGGTCTCAATTGCAGCCAACGTGGAACAGGCGAGAATTAAGTAGGTTGGGATACGGTTTGCGTTCACTTTCTTGAGACGAACAATAGAAACTCTTGACAATTACATTAGCACCAACTCAGAAATACGGTTTATTGGAAACCGCCCACTGGGAGGGCGATTGCAGTCCGGTAGGGAAATTCTCCAGTAAGCAAAAGATCAGATTTGGTGAGAATAGGGAAATTCCGACCGACGGGTGAAGTCACAACCAGCAAGTGCGAAGTAGCGTAGGCAGCGTAGGCAGCTGGTTGCAGCGGAGCAGTGGAGTGCTCAACGCGGTTGGTTGATCTGGGGACACTACACTGAATTGCCGAAATCGGCAATTTTCACAATTCGCGCTCCAGATCCCGGAAACTCATGCCAATTCTGTGTTTCAGACATTCTTCTTGTTGTTTTCTGCTCTCTAGAAAATTGCCGATTTCGGCAATTCGAAGTAGGTATCAAACAACATCCCCTCAACCAGAAGTTTGTTGTCGCCGATTCAGGTTCGAGGCAAGACGCCAAGATTCTTGAATACGGGAGGAGGCATGCGCATGGCTTCTAGCTTAAGTTCGTCGACTGAAAGGCTCATGTTGGTTAAGACTCGCAACGCTACTGTGTCACTTTGTTCAAGCAGCGCCAGGAACAAATGCTCCTCATCTATGTAGTTGTGTCCATATTTCGTTGCCTGGTCCCTTGAACCTTGCAATAGCTGCTTAGCGTCATGGGTGAATGGAATGTCTATTATGACTTGGTCGGTGCCTCTGCCCAAAATCCTCTCGACCTCGGCACGTGCATCTCCCAAAAGATCGGATGATGCGCAGAATTTGGAAAGAATCAAATCTGTTTTCCTAAGTCCCCCGCCCAAGAGTCCAAGCAGAATTTGTTCGCAATCAACTCTGTTACGCTGAAGCCGTCGGGCTTCCTCTTGAGTAAGCATAATCACTTTGATGGCGCCTTCAGTAAATCTTTCAAACATTACTTACACAGTTACGAAGCTAGACGGTTACGCTTTTGAGCGAGTCGATCGTTGCTTGCAGAGTGGTGGCATCGGAGACGTTGAGCATGCGTGCGGTTTTGTCCAACTTCTTGACCGTGCCGACCAGCACTTTGCCTGGTCCGATTTCAATGAAAGTGTCGACGCCCTGAGCGAGCATATACTCGATTGTGGCGCACCAGCGCACAGCGCTTCCCATCTGTTTGCCAAGCTTGGATTTGATCTCGCCGGCATTTTTGGCCGGATGAGCGTCAAAATTCTGTACCACCGCATATGATGCATCAAGGAAAGTTACTCTCTCGATTTCGGCACCAAACTCTTGCGATGCAGTTCGCATCAAAGGTGAATGGAAGGCACCGCCCACCGGTAGTGGTATCACCTTGCCGCCGCTGGACTTGGCTTTCTCACCCGCTTTGGTGACGGCGTTGGGATTTCCGGATATGACCAGTTGATCGCGAGTATTGAAATTGGCCACGATCACAACCGCCTCATCCGCGGTGGCACCAGCAGCGGTGAGTTCTTGGGCAGTGCCTGCACAGATGGATTCGAGAGTGTCGGCGGGAACACCTAAAACAGCTGACATAGCGCCTTTAGGGCACTCTTCCATCAACTGCGCTCTTCTTTCCACCAGCTTTACCGCCGACTCGACAGTCAAAACATTAGCCGCCACAAGGGCAGTGAACTCACCGAGGCTATGCCCGGCGACAAAATCTGGACGCGGTCCACCGAGGCTCTCGTAGCACTTCCACGCCGCCAAGGACGCAGCAAGGATGGTCGGTTGAGTGTTGATGGTTCGCTTCAGCTGATCCTCGGGACCTTCAAAACACAACTTGCTTAGTGAGCGTCCGGCAATTTTATCGATTGACGCGAATGCTTCGCGAGCGACTTCGAAGTGCTGGCTAAGATCTGCGCCCATGCCCACGCTTTGCGAACCCTGTCCCGGGAATAGGCAAGCAAGTTTTCCCACGGTCAAATTCTCCTATTGCGTATCAAGTTCCTTGTCGTATCAAGCTGCTAACTACTTCGTTATTGGATGGATTCGTACTTTCGATGCAGGCGGGACGCCTGCGCTCCCGGGTCATGCGCTCCCGAGTCACTCCAGCCGTCTATCTTTGGCGGTCCATTTGACAATCGCCGCACCCCAGGTCAATCCGCCACCGAAGCCAACCAGACAGCATATAGCCGGCGGCTTCACTTGCTTGCGCCTGATCGCCGCCCACAATGCCAGTGGAATCGATGCCGCAGATGTGTTGCCCAACTCATCCACATTGCTGACGATTTGCTCTGTGCGCATGCCAAGCCGCTCGGCGGCAGCGTTGATAATGCGCTGGTTAGCCTGGTGCGGCACGAGAAAGTCTATATCCTCGACCCGAATCCCTGCCTTGGCAGCCGATGCCCGCACCGCCTCCGGCACCGCATGCACGGCGAACTCATATATTGCTCGCCCGTTCATCTGCAAAAATCGATCCATCGCCTTAGGCGGAGTCGTTCCCGCATGCGGGTATCCGGCGCCGGTGTTGGGGATGTGCAGCAAGTGCTGCCCCGTTCCATCTGCTCGCAAATAAGTGGACAGCACTTCGTTCTCGTCGGCCGCTTGCATGATAAAAGCCCCGGCGCCATCACCAAATAAAATGCAGGTGTTGCGATCTTCCCAATTCAAGAACCGAGAATGGATGTCTACACCAACAACCAAGACTGTGCGAAACGTACCTGATCCGATAAATTGTTGCCCGACCGCAAGCCCGTAGATAATTCCCGTGCAGGCTGCTTCCAGGTCAAAAGCGGCGGCTCGATTGGCTCCAATATCCGCCTGCACGATGCAAGCAGTGGAGGGATAGAGATTATCCGGGGTCGATGTGCAAACAATGATCAAGTCAATTATGGATGGATCGATCTGGGCAAAGGCGATTGCATCTTTGGCCGCAGTGCTTGCCAGAGCTGATGTCGTCTCGCTTTCCGTGGCGATGCGCCGCTCTCTGATGCCGGTGCGTGTAGTGATCCACTCATCGGATGTTTCGATTATTTTTTCCAGATCCGCGTTCGTGACTATTTCACTGGGAATGCCAGCACCGACTCCAATTATTTTAGCGCCGATGGGCATGCTCACTTATCATTTCCTACCTTGCTCGTGATTTTCTTGACCACGTCAGCTGCCACCATATCCTTGGCCACTCTGATAGCATTCTTAATAGCAGTATGCTTCGAGCCACCATGGGCGATGACACATACGCCTTTGACGCCTATCAGAAGTGCGCCTCCAGCCTCATTGTAATCAATTCTACGCTTCAATGCCACAAAAGCAGGTTTAGCCATGACAGCAGCAACGCGTCCCTTGACCGAGCCCATAAGCTCCTGTCGCAGCAAAGACGTGACCATCTTCGCGATGCCCTCCGCCGTCTTCAGGGCAACGTTTCCGGTGAATCCATCGGTGACGCAGACATCCACTTTTGCCAACGGGAAATCACGGCCTTCAATAAATCCAACAAAATTGATGTGCTTATCATCCTTCAGCAACTTATAGGTTTGCTGCACCAACTCGTTGCCTTTCGTCTCTTCTGTGCCGATGTTCAGCAATCCAACCTTTGGCTCTTTGACGTTGAACAAACCGGTGGAAAGAATCGATCCCATCAAGGCAAACTGGGAAAGTTGATGGGCAGTGCAATCGACGTTGGCTCCGACATCGACAACAATCACTCGTTTGGGCGTGCTGGTTGGCATCGTGCAGGCAATGGCCGAGCGGTCAACGCCGGGGATGCGACCCAGACCAAGCTGAGCGGCAACAGCGGCGGCGCCGGTTGATCCGGCTGCCACCATACCGTCGGCACGTCCTTCGGCCACTTGCTTGGTGGTGACAACAATGGATGAGTCTTTCTTGCGGATGACACCGCGGCTGGGCTTTTCGTCCATAGCCACAACCTCGGACGCCGCCACAACAGTGACGTCCAGTCCTAAGATGGAGAATTTCTTGAGTTCCTGCTCGATTATTTCTGGAGGACCGACGAGCTGGATTGCTACACCATATTCTCTTGCAGCCAGGACAGCACCATATACAACTTCGCGGGGGGCATAATCACCACCCATGGCGTCGACTGCGATACGAATCATAAATGACTCCCGATTCTGCTAAGTTCGGCTAAATCGACACATTGTTGTAGAACGAAAAGTCCATTAAATGCCAGACACTCGGTCTTCGCGACTGGCGGGACGACCGGAATAATAGTGGCAATTTGGGCAGACATGATGTGGACGGCACACTTGGCTGCATTGGCTGCAGACTGTAAGTGTCGCCAGTTCTGCCTTCCAGTGGGCGCGGCGAGAATGTTGCTTTTGATGTGAAGTCTTTTTCTTGGGTACAGCCATGAGTAGTCGAGGTCCTCCATTAGTCCAGAACTCAATATTATCTACGAATTTTCGCTGGTTTCCTTGTTTGGAAACAGAGTCTTTAAGTTCTTCCAGCGTGGATCCATGGGCCGCTCGCTTGCAGAGCCCTGCTTGACAGCCCCGCTTCCCTCGCCTGAAACTCCCGAACCTTCTGCGGACAGGGCGTTTGTCGACAGCGACGGACCCGGACACTCTTCCCCACACATGCAAAACGTGGGCGTTGCTAACGTTACAGCCTGGTAAACAACGTCACTGATGTCAAGAAAGCCATTATCCGGCACAGGCTCAACGAAATCGTCTCTGAGCAACTCTCCACGCTCCCGATGCTGTTCTTTTTCCTTGAGGTTGAACCACGACTCCTGAACAAACCGTTCTTCGATATCCACCGTTAAACTTTGAAAATACGGGCGCAGGCACCGATCACATTGCAGCTTCAAGAGCGTTTTTACCTGCCCGGTCAGCCTTAGCCCAGACTCGCTCCACTGAAGAGTCAGCTCTCCGACCACCGGTTTGATCGCCGAAATACCAGCCAGATCTTCCCGATAAGCGATCGGCAGCCGATGCTGGGGCAGTCCCTTCAGATCATCAATATTGATTTTCACGAATAATCCTGCGCTTGAAAGCGCTGTTGAGCATAATATTACAACACAACGCCGCCCTGTAGATAAGGCTGCGCAACGTCGTCAAGGATTGTATGGCATCGCAAAGAGGGCAGCGCCAAATACTGATGTCCAAATGGGTGCTGCCAATGTCAGGCCCGGCACTGCTTGATGGCGCCGTGGTGATCGAAGGCGACACGATTTTGGACGTGCTGCCCCAAGCCCAACTGTGCCAAAGATATTCGCCAACCACAATCGAATCAGCTTTTGATTATGGTCAGGCCGTCATTTTGCCCGGATTTATCAACATGCACAGCCATCTCGACTACTCAGACCTGCATGGTTTTGATCTGAGCTCGAGTATGTTTGATTGGATCGAGGCTCTTGTCTTGCGCTCATCAAAATGGTCCCGCCACAATTGGTATCAGTCGGCTCTGGCAGGTGCCAGCCAATGCGCCTTGAGTGGTATCAGTTGCGTGGTCGACAGCTCCTTTACCGGATTCTCGGTCACAGCCCTGGCACTGACCGGGTTGCGCGGGTTCGTCGGGCTGGAGCTTTTTGGTGTCAAGGAAGAAGAAACTGATGCCGTTTGGCAACAATGGCTCCAGCGATATGAACAACTGAGAAACAATACACATCCGCAAGTGGCTCACGCCTTCGACAGCCAGAGAGTAAAATTGACGGTCTCGCCACATGCACCGTATACGGTGTGCCCATCTCTCTGGCTAAGAGCGCGGGATTGGGCTCGCCTTAACGGTCTGCCGGTTTTCGCGCATTTGGCGGAATCGCTGGAGGAATGCGCCTGGATAAAAGAAGGCAGTCGCACAGTCGATCAATATCTTACTTTCGTACGTAAACTGAAAAATCCCCAGCTTGCCACCACTGATGATGGCATCTCCACCGACGTGAAAGAGATCAAATGGAGCAAAATGGGGTTGTCGCCGGTAGAACATCTGGCCCGATATGACTTGCTCGACAAAGACCTGATCGCCGCTCACTGTGTTCACCTGAGCGAAGAGGATCTTTGTCTTTTAGCGCAAAAGAAAGTGAGCGTTGCCCACTGTCCACGCAGCAATGTCAGGCTTGGAAACGGACGCGCCCATCTGGAGAGTTTTGTCCGCCACAAAATTGCTTTCGCTTTAGGCACTGACAGCCTGGCCTCTTGCGATGATCTTGATCTCTTGAACGAATGCCGATTTGCAAGCCATCTGCACAAGGCAGCCGGCGCCGATTTAATTCTACCGGCAGAAGAACTTTTGCGCCGACTGACTGTTGAATCAGCGCAAATGCTACAACTAAGCCATCGCATAGGCTCTCTGGAACCTGGCAAACAAGCTGATATCGGCGTATTTGCAATCGCTGAAGAAGACTCTCATGATAAACCGGCAGACAAACTCATCTTTGGACGGCGCCGCCTGGTTGACTTATTCGTTGACGGCAGCCGGGTTGTGGCTAACGGTACATTGACATCGACTGCCGCCTCAGCCTCAATAATTTCATCTATACTGTCTTAAGGTTTCAGGCGCCCATCTGCGTGGAAGGAAGCCTATGGGAGCTACATAGCATGGGAAGGTTGAATTAAATGGAACGGCGAGCTGATCACATTTGCAGCGGCAGAACTTGCATGTTTTGCCGAGTGCTGGACAATTCTCCCAACGCCAAAAGTCTCGGCAACAAGTCTTTCATGGACAGTCAAGTGATTGAGCGTGTGAAAGAACTTGAACAGCGCTCCTTGCTGACAAACACCGAAACCCGGATGAGCTCAGCCAAAGGTGAAGAGATTGAGCGGCTGGCACTTCTGGACACCCTTACCGATCTTTATAACTCGCGTACTTTTTTGAAAGAAATGAAAGACGAATTGCGCCGGGCAAAACGTTACAAGAGACCAGTAGCACTTTGCATGGTGGCGATCGACGGATTCAAGGAGGTAGCCAGGCAATACGGCGCCTTAACCTCAGACTCAGTTTTGAAAGTCATGGCTGACATTTTGCGGGGCGCCATTCGTGACGTTGACATTCCTGCTCGCTACTCAATCGACGAGTTTGCCATTATCTTTCCGGAGACCAATGCATCAGGAGCATCGATAGTGGCAGAACGTATACGCCAACGCGTCAGCACCCAGTCGATCACACACAATTGGCACAACCTTCGCGTCACTGCAAGCGTTGGTCTGGCCTCCTTCCCTGCTCACGCACGCGAAGATAATGAGCTTCTGGCCAGATCTATTCAGGCTATGGAGCAGGCCATGGCTCGTGGTGGCGACCGCGTCTGTACGTTCTGAGCTGGATAGCTCCTCAGATAGCTAAATCATTAGATAGTTAAATCATTATCTGCGCGTAAGAGCAGGCACACCAGATGCACTTTAGCGAAAAGCCGGGTAAACTCAGCTCCGCCTGGCAACTGTAGCTCAGTTGGCTTAAATGCAGGGTTGCGCACCTGCGTTAGAATGAAGTATCCGAGGGCAAGAGACCAGCTAATGGCAAAAAAGTACAGTGGACCGTTAATAAAAGATTGGAAACCCGTGGCCGTCATCGTTGCGGTGATTTGGTCTGTCATTTCGCTCTTCCAGATCGAGCGCGAAAACACTATAAATGGATGGAATAAGTTGGCCGCCCTGGCCCCAGATCAATTGACAATGGAGGTCGACAAGCGACTGGCCAGCCTCCCTGACTACAAAACGATGACTGCCTTTCAGAAGGAAGAAGAGTACAAGCGCCTGACTGACGCAGCGCAGCTTGCCAACAACATTCAAATTCTTGGGAAATACCACGGCTACGTCCTTTTCACATCATTGAAGCTGGGTCTTGATCTGCGTGGTGGCAGCCAACTGCTTCTGCAAGCGCTGCCGGCACCACCGCAGGTGCCTGAGATCACACCAGAAGTGATGCGCGGCGTGGAAACGGTGATCAACAACCGCATCAACAGCCTGGGAGTATCAGAGACCCTGGTGCAAAGGACAGGCAGAGATCGATTGATCGTTGAAATGCCGGGTATCAAAGATCCACAACAAGCCAAGGATCGCATCGGCACTACCGCTTTGTTGGAGTTTAGAGAACTGGATACATTAAACTCTTCACCCGGAAACCCAATTTGGAAAGATGTGGGGTTGACGGGTGCCCAGTTTAAGCACGCCCAGGCCTCGCCAAATACTACCGGTGGCGTCTGGCGTGTCTCTTTCGAATTTAAACCGGATGGTGCCAAGAAATTTGGTGAGCTGACCACGAGGCTGGTCGGCAAACAGATAGGCATTTTCCTAGACGGTCAGCCAACTGACAGAGGGCGTGACGGCAGGCCGATGACAATTGCGCAGTATCCTGGAGTGACGGTGAGAGAGCCGATTCTTGGTGGCACAGGCGAAATCACAGGCAACTTCAATAAAGAGCAAGCAGTCGATCTGGCGGTAAAACTGAACGCCGGCGCCTTGCCTGTGCCGGTCAAGATTCTGGAAGAAAGAACAGTGGGAGCCACTTTAGGGCAAGACTCAATTCAAAAGAGCCTGGTGGCAGGCGCCGTGGGCATCGCCATGGTCATGCTTTTCATGATGCTCATATATGGATGGCCTGGAGTGGTGGCTGACATTGCTCTGATTCTGTATACACTGGCTACCCTGGCGATTTTCAAATCCATGCCGGTCACCCTGACACTGGCTGGCATAGCCGGGTTCATTCTCTCCATCGGCATGGCCGTTGACGCAAACATTCTCATTTTCGAAAGAACGAAAGAAGAGCTGAAGGCTGGCAAACCACTCTACACAGCAATTGAAAATGGCTTTGGACGCGCCTTTACCTCGATCTTCGACAGCAACGTGAACAGCTTGATCGCTTGCGGAGTGCTGATGATGTTTGGCACTTCAATCGTAAAAGGATTCGCCGTCACTCTGGGAATTGGCGTCTGTGTCTCCATGTTCACCGCGGTTACGGCTACCCGGGTGCTACTGCACTTGATACCAAAAGAAGTGGGAATGTTTGGGCACAGGTTCAAGAAAAAACCTGGCGGTGACGGAAGCGGCAGCAGCGGTTTGCTGAGCAAGGGGGCTGTATGAGCACCACACGAATCGATCTTATTAAGTATCGCTGGGTATGGTTCGGCATCTCCGGGGCTATCTTAGTGCCGGGCTTGATCGGCATCATCATGTGTTTGGCTCAGTTTCATGCTCCTCTTAAGCCTGGAATCGATTTCACCGGCGGCTCCATATTGCAGTATCAATTTGCAAAACACGTTGATACAGAACAGGTGCGCAACATCCTCACTTCTTCAAATTTCGCCGGTTCGCAGGTGCAGCAAGCCTTTATATCAGGCAATGAAGTTATCGTCATGCGCACCAGAGCAATTGAAAACGAAGCGGAGAAGCACAAGTTAGACGACAATCTGCGCACCCAGGTCGGTGATTTCAAAATTCTTTCGGAAGACAAAGTGAGCGCCACAATCGGGCCGGAGCTGTTGCAGAGCGGCTTAATGGCCATGGCAATTACGTTTGCCATGATGGTCGGTTACATCTCATATCGCTTTATGTTTGATTATGCCATTTGCGCCATCGTCGCCCTTTTCCACGACGCCCTGGCCTTGTGCGGAATCTTCGCCCTTCTGGGAGTGTTTTTGGGCACCGAAGTCGACAGCCTATTCATCAGCGCGATTTTGACCGTAATCGGCTTTTCTGTTCACGACACCATCGTAGTCTTCGACAGAATTCGCGAGAACGTCAAATATGTAGGTAGTAAAGCGAAAGATGGGCAAGGAAACGAGTACAAGAAGACTTTTGGCGACATCGCCAACGATAGTGTCAACCAGACCCTGGCCAGGTCGATTTATACTTCCTTGACAGTGATCATCACCTTGCTTTCCCTTTATCTGTTGGGTGGAGTGACGACACGCGACTTTGTCTTGGCAATGTTGATCGGCATTATTTCGGGCACTTACTCCTCGATTTTCAACGCCAGCTGCCTTCTTGTGCTCTGGCGTGAAATAAAGAACAAACGCAGAGTCAAGCCTGCCTGAAATTACTTACAGAAAGAGAGTTTGAAAACGACTGTTTCTTTAAGCGCAGTTGTTCTATCCTCTATGTGGGAATATTCTGGTTACGGCTTTAAGCTGTGAGCATACAGAACTCCCGTTGTAAAGATGTTTGACGGTAGGCGACATGGACGAAATAGAAAAGCCGCAATCACCAATTTCCGATGAAGAAAAGTGGGAGCTACTCACCCGTCCGGAAAAGTTGGGCGAGCTTCTTCTCAAGCATGGCAAGATTACTCTGTCCCAATTGGAAGAGTTGATCAAAGAGCAGGAGAGCAGCGGCATGCCCTTTGGAGAGCTAGTCTTGTCCAAAGGCATTATGTCTCGTCAAGATTTGCTCACCGCTCTTGACTGGCAGCACAAGAGCGATCAAGTGATCATCGACTCTTTGACCGAGTTGATCAACAAGCATAAGAAGGCTCCTTAGCCGGTACTCGTTATCAGGTATTAGCGCATCAGGCGTAAGGGTCCAAATCATTGACGCTGGCAAAGTTGGCGGCCGCGCTTCGGACACTCTGATCGGGGCCTAGGTCGTTACACCAAATTTGATGTAGATCTAACAACAGATGAAATCGGCTGAGATCTTGAGCCAACAAGGGTTTGAGCCATTCCTCTATAATTCATATCTTCACCAAATTTGGTGTAATGAAGTAGGGTCCAATTAGACATAAGATTCGATCTTCTCTTTGATTGCAGAAGATTGAATCCGTTTAATCAGCAACGGAATTTCTGCGCTTTTTCTTCCCTTGCCCTTTCCCTGGCTCAAAGCCCAGATAGCATGCTCGACCAGCATCTCATCTGTTTCGCGGCGTGCGAAATTTGCAATCGCCGACTCTATGCGCATGGTTTCACCGATGGTGGCATCGTGGCGCAGCGAATTGCCGAGAACAACGAGCGCATTCCTTATTAGCCCACGCCTTTTCGGTCTGCGCACGGCACTTGCGAGCAAGCGCTTGTGAAACTGCACTTGATCCGGAATCAAAAGTAAATCAAGCAAGTTGAGGTGGTGCCCGACTCCTGCCGCCGGTTTGAATTCAGTCCACGGAGTTTCTTTAGGGCGCTGATTGTACGGGCAGACAGTTTGGCAGATGTCGCAGCCAAAGACCCATCGCCCCAGCTGTGGGCGCAAAGCAAGCGGTATCTCTTCTTTGTTCTCAATGGTTAAAAAGGAAATACAGAGCCTGCTATCGACACCTTCATTTTCAATAATGGCAGATGTGGGACAGCTAGAGCCGCAGCGGAAGCAGTTGCCGCATGTGCCTTGATAAGGCTGATCGGGTTCCAGATCCAGATCCGTAAAAAGCTCAGCGACAAAGTAATAGGAGCCGGAAAGTTGAGGACCGATTACCATTCTATTTTTGCCTGAAAAGCCCAACCCATGCCGAGCAGCCAGTGCTTGCTCGTAAAGGGCGACGTCATCTGTAAACGGTTTAGCCAGAATTTCAACTCCAGCAGACTTCTGCAGCCTCGCTTTCAGAGCCCGCAATTTAGCTTTGATGACCACATGATAATCCTGCCCAACGGCATAAGCAGCCACTTTACCGAACCCAGGGCCAGGGTCGGCAGGCGGCGGCGAATAGTAGCTTATGGAAAGAATGATGACTGAGCGCGCATCAGGATAAATCATTTGTGGAGATGTTCTAGAATTAGGATCGCGCTTCAGGTAGTCCATGCTGGCGGCGTATCCACTGTCCAGCCACTGTTTATAACGCTGCCGCCCACTTTCTAAGGGTGCCAGAGCGCCTACCACGACCCGCTCAAAGCCCATCTCAGTTGCTGCTTCTGTTATCGTTTGCTTGAGATTCAATTACTTGTTACTTTTTAGGCAGTTAGGATCAGTTAGACAGGAAAGGTCAGTGTCGGAAATTTCGATCATAACGTCAAAATCAGGATCTGATTTAGATGACTTTTCTTATCACCTTCCTGCCGAGCTAATCGCCCAGGAGCCTCTGGTGCAGCGCTCCGATTCCAGGTTGCTGCGGCTTGATCGCCTATCGGGGCAAAGAAGCCATCACAAGTTCAGTGACATTGTTGATTTGCTGAATCCCGGCGACACCCTTGTGCTCAACGACACGAAGGTAATTCCGGCAAGACTGATCGCTTCACGCTCAAGCGGCGGCACCATAAAACTGCAGTTGCTCAAAGCGCAACCTGGCTCACCGTCAATCTGGCAGGCGATGGCGACGCCGACCAGGCGCCTCAAGCCGGCAGAAGAGCTCTTGATTGCCTCAGCCGATGGTGGCACACACAAAATCACAGTTGTTGATGTGATCCAAGGTTTCGACGGCTACAAAAGATTGGTAGTCGATCTGGGCGCCGCCGAGGATGTCTGGAAAATCCTCAATTCATCCGGCTTTGCGCCCCTGCCACCATATATTGTGCGCGACTATTCTACCGAGCGTGACGACGGCAACGCAAGCGAGCACGAGCCTGGCAACGCAAGCGAGCACGAGCCTGGCAGCGCAAGCGAGCACGAGCCTGGCAGCGCAATTGAGCGTGAGCATGGTCGCCTCGCCGATTTGGAAAGATATCAGACCGTCTTTGCCAGGGAACCAGGGGCGGTGGCAGCCCCGACTGCCGGATTGCATTTCACCACCGAACTCTTAGCCACACTTGAGCGCAAAGGCGTGAAAATTGCCTATCTGACCTTACATGTGGGCGCTGGCACGTTCAAACCAATCTCCACCTCTGTACAAGATCACAAGATCGAAGCGGAGGTTTTCGCCATCAGTGAAGAGACTGCCGCTTTGATAAATGAAACCAAGCGCTCAGGAAAGCGGGTCGTAGCGGTCGGCACCACCTCACTGAGAGCGCTGGAATCATCGTGCGAAGGCGCAGTTCTGCTGCCCCAGAAGGAGCGCACGACTGACCTTTACGTGAAGCCTGGGAGCAACTTTCAAATTGTTGATGGCATGATCACCAACTTTCATCTCAGTCAATCCAGTCTGCTCGTGTTGGTGGCGGCACTAGCGGGGCGAGAAAACATCATGCGCGCCTACGAAGAAGCAGTGGCGATGCGCTACCGGTTCTTCAGCTATGGCGATGCCATGCTCATTCTCTAGAGCGACAAGATAACTGACAACGCGATACCCGATAAGCCATAACGTGAATAAGCCGTAACACGATAAGCCACAACCCGATAGGTGAATGTGCGAGATCTGATGGTACTCTCTCAGTGGCAGCGCATTCACGGATTCAACAGACTCAGCAAAAGAGGCACAGGCCAATGGTTCATTCCTACCCTATGGATCTGGCCCTGTTGGTGACAAAAACCTGGAACGAATCCAAAGATGTTGCCGGCGCGCAAGAACTACCTCAATTGCCGCTGTTAGAGGAATTGCTATCCACTTGCTATCAAGCAAGTCTGTTGAAAGAAGAGGCTATGCCAATCCATTTCCGGATTATCTTGGCTCCACCAGAGACATTTCCACCTGAACAAGGTCCACCTCTGGGATTTCACCGCCTACAGTTCAGCCAGTTTTTGCCATTTTCCGCTCAGAGTATAAGACGTTTATCCAGTGCCGCCAATTTTCCTCGCTCATTGATTGGTGTGCGCATCAACGATGCATCAGAGGCGGAAATCTGGGGAATTGTTCACTCCGGCCCACGTTGGCTGCAGTCATTACACGGAGGCAGAGCCTCAGCCCAAAAATGGCCGGATGTCCTGGTTGTCAACGCCATAAGCCCTGGCAATCTTGTGGTGAAAAGAGGAGGAATCAGGGTTGGTCAATTGAGCGACGGAAGAGTCTTTGGCCCTTCAATGAACGTCTTTCAAGCGCGATGGTTGCACGATTGTTTTAGCGAAGTAAGAGTTGAAAGGTTGGAGATTCATCAACAGTCCAGGGATGACGCCATAGACGACTGGGCCGACCTGGAGCCGGAATTAACGGAAGTCATAGACACGCACATGATGAAACAAATGATCGCAGCCGTGCGGGCGTTTCGTCACGGCGGCACACTGGTGATGTTGCCTCCGAAGTCGGCGATCGAATTATGCCAGCGACCAGACATGCTTTCCATCAAATATGAGTTTGCAGAAGGTGAGCCGCGTGCTCGATTCCGAACGTTAATCGTTGCGATCATGAACACCCTGGCAGAACTTGGTGCTCAAAATCCGACGGGCAAGAGAATCGGATGGAACGATTACCAACAGACAAATGACGATCGTATTGCCCGTCTTGACGAGGCTATATTCGAAGTTTCACATCTCATTGCCGCTCTTTCGACTTGTGATGGAGCTGTGGTGCTGACGAAACGGTTTGAGCTACTTGGCTTTGGCGCCGAGATACATTGTCATCTCGCACAGGTCGAATCTGTCGCCCATGCCCTCGACGTGGAAGGTGACACCATTGCCCTCGAGCCTACTCAAAACGTCGGCACGCGACATCGTGCCGCTTATCGCTTGTGTCGCACATTGCCGGATGCTCTAGTGATCGTCATTTCACAAGATGGAGCCGTTCAATTCGTGAGATGGAAAGATGATCACGTGATGTACTGGAACCACCAGGCGACTTTCAATTTCTCTGGCACGTAGAGTGCCGTCTCAGACCAGATCAGTGTCGATGAAGACGCCGTTGCCGCCCTTCTCTTGCACTAGTTCGGCAAACAGCTCGGCTTGCGCGATCAACTCTTCCAGCGAGTCTCCGCCTGGATATTGAGAGATGCCGATACTAACGCTCATGGCAATCTTGTTCCACTGAGATTGAATGGTGAGATTGGCAAACCTTTCGCGAATGCGCTCTGCCAGAACGGCCGCGCCCGTGCCTGGTGTTTCCGGCAAAATGAGCAGATAGCGATCCTCGCCGTAACGACCGACCATGTCTACATCAGCCCGGCAAGAGCGAATCAGCGTTTCAGAAGACATTGCCGTCGCTGATTCTACAGCCAGAGCACCGTAGGAATGAAAAATTCCATGATAGCCGTCTATAACGATCACACAAAGTGACATAGGTCGCTTGTATCTGCGCGCTCGGGTCAATTCCCGCCGCAACGATCGGAGCATATAGCGAAAGTTAAAGGTGGGCGTGTCCTTATCAAAAAATGCCCGGTGATCGACTTCGTCTTCTGTTAATGTCTCTTGGACGACAGTGGTGGGGCCAAATGGATTGGGTCGATTCGGATTCTGAATCAGATCGAGCGCTTCCGCTTCATTTATGTTTCGTCCAGACAGATTGCGAACATCCGCCATGCGGCGATGGAAGGCATTGTCCTTCTTGATAAACTTTTCGTCGTCTTGCCACATTCCCATCGGATCAACTCTTTAGTGCAACTTTTGAGTCACTATAACATCATAATTGTGAAATCAGGGGGTTCCGTAGCAAGGTTGTGAGTGCTCGCTTGACGCATTGTGCCCAATTTCCAGGAAAACTTCAAGCCATTAGCCAGGTACATGAAGGGGAAAGGACGGCAACGCCGGTACCACAGCAGCTTATAGACAACGCCGGTCGCAACTCCAAATTCCATCTACTACGAGGTATCAGACAATTACAGCTGGCTCCTGGCTGCTGGCAGGCGCAAAAGAAGCACTGGAACGAATGAAAATCCTTGGTGTTGCGAAAATTTCTACCTCCTGGAAAATTTTGCAGTTGCGTTCGATAATTCTGGTCCTGACTGTAATCACCGGTCACCATATCCGGTGCTACGGGACATCCAGCCAATCTTAAAGTCCGGCATCCCCAGTCTGATTGAAGTCGCTAACCGGCAGCGCCTCTTTCGCCCGCCAAAGTCATCTAGGTCGCCCCCACCCCTTAAATAAAAAGGGGCGTTGGGGTCTTCTGATCTTACCTACGTGATTTAAACGAATCAGTTTAAAATGCTGAGACAGGCATTCAAGTTCAATCTAGCCTGAAAGCGTTGCCAACTAATGGTTTTAGCTGATCACCGATCGATTTTCGACCGCGGAAAACCTTTAAACATATCTGTTTAAATCGCATAAGGACAAAAATCCACCCCCGATAAGGCAAGACCTTTTTGTCTCCTGTAGAGCCTCCGATGCGAGCGCAGTGCTTTGGGCGCAATTCTCCTTCTTCCCTCCAATCTAAGTCCGGCATCCTGGTTAACGCCTGTGGTCTTTGACCTTATTCGCTATCAGCTGGTCATAGCTAAGTCCATAGCAGTGAAATGGATAAGATGAACGATCCTTGAACTGTGCAAACCAGTCTTGCTCTGTGTCCGGTCCGTTTACTCTCCAATAGGAATCGGTGGCAGAATAGTTGTGTTGCAGAGCCTGGGGCAGCCAGATCGTGCGATAGAAGATTCTGTGCCGAAGTTCTGCTTGAAATTCAACGCATGCGCTGGCGCGAACGTATTCTTCTCTTGTCAGTTTTCCGGAAGATGCTTCCTCGTCAATTTTTATAGACTGCGGCCCGCCTCTAATGTTGTATAACTCGAAGACAGTACCACTCCAAACCTCCTCACCACCAAGTGGCTTGCCGTCTTTGTCAGCGTCCCTTACCCGGATCCAGCCTGGAGTAGAACGATGCGGGTAGCGGTAATCTGAAAGAAAGTGCTCATCGGATGGCGGTTGCTTCTGCCAGAAAATTTTCGCGCCAATGCTTTCGCCCGCGAATTGACGTGCGGTCCACTTCCATACACTGTCTCCGGCAGATACGCACTTTGCCATCTGCGGTCTGTCACCCAGCATTGCCTTTACTTGTCTCTCGCCATGAGCCAAATCGGTTGCCGACAACTGTTTGTTTGATTTGTTATCTTCAATCTGCAGATTTTTGAAGGCAGTTCTTCCGCCAATTTCGTTGAAGTTATATCCATGCGCGTAATAAGCTGAGTGTTTAGGATCGAGGCGGGCAGCACATTCAAAGTCCTCCAGCGCTCCCTTGCTATCTCCGCAAGCTAAACGCGCATTTCCTCGATTGAAGTGAGTCCAGGCATTGCCCGGCTCAAGCTGAATTGCTTCGTCAAGGTCTGCGATCGCTCCTTTCGCATCACCAAAATCCAAACGCAGCTTTCCGCGTCCACCGTAGGGCCAAGCATAGTTGGGGCTAAGCTGGATAGATCGATCAAAGTCCTTCATGGCGTCGCTCTTGTCGCCGGTCTTATCGAGCCAAAATCCGCGGGCGGAGTAAGACCAGGCATCGCGTGGGTCCAGCTTTATCGCATGATCAAGATCCGCAATGGCGCCCTTGAAGTCTCTGAGCTCAGCGCGAGACTTTGCCCGAAGTTCGTAGTTACGCGCATTCTTCGGATCGAGCATGATAGCCTGATCAAAGTCTTGCACAGCACCCTGTTGATTGCCGGTTGCAGCGCGTGCCGATCCACGAAAGGCGTAAGGATAAGCGTATCCGGAGTGGGGATTAAGATCGATGGATTGAGTAAGATCCTTAATGGCAGCCTGTTTGTCTTTGCCTTCAAAGCGTAAAACTCCCCGCCACCGAAGAGCGAGACTATTCTTTTTCACCAGTATTGACTTGGTATAGTCATCAATGGCGCCCTTTTTGTCTCCCAGAATTTGTCGCAGGCGACCAAAAGCCAAATACACCTCTGCTGGTCCAGACCAAATATTAAAACGACAGCCCGCCAGAAACACTGTTGCCCCGATGATCAGTGTCAGCGACACTATAGCGACGGTCTTGCAAGCAGCGGTAAGTTTTTTCTGCTCGCCGTTGATCATGTCTGATGATGTCCAGCCATTGTAATTAGTTCAGTATGGCACGGCCAATCCTAGCCCTACTCAAGCAACTAAAACATGGTATTTTCACTGGGTTTGAAAAGAATTCTTTGTATCACCGCAGGATTGTTTTGGTATCAAGTGTGGTTGCATGTTCTTCGCCTGCTGCCCCTGGTGGTGGAGGACATCAGGCACCATCTGCGAAGGAGAATGACACTATGGAGGCTATGGATGTCTTATTCAATACGAGCAAAGAGTTTGCGCTCACGCAGCACCGGTGATAAGGATTTCTTGTTTGCAGCGACTTCGGAGGTGGATTGCTCGTCATTCTCAGCAGTGCCACAGAGCTGGGAGACTTTTCTGATGTCGCTCAGATGCCAAAATTTTGAATCAAGAATCATCCAGCGCCAGAGCCATTTGCGGCAACGATTGACAGAACTATCCCGATATGGGATATTTAAAATGTGGAGATAATCAACCGCGAAGCACTGACTGTGTTTGCCAAAAGGCACTCCCTATCGAGGAAGCCTTTGTCTCGCTGGGTCGACATAACCATAGCGGCTGTGTGGACTAACATCATCGACGTCCAAAAGGACTTCAAATCGGCTGAAGACGTAAAGGGCTACGTAGTGTTCAACATCCACGGTAACTACAGGCTCATCTGCGTTATTCGCCTCGACAAGAAGCAAGTCTTTGTGCACGAGATGTTCACTCATCCGGAATACGACAAGTGGCAACCATGAGCGCAACTAAACTGAGTGACGAATACTTGGCACTGATACGACGATTCCCTCTGGCTCCTATCAGAAACAAGGAACAGCTCAACGACGCTGTTGCACTTACAAAGGAGCTGACTAAGCCATCACGAATGCTTTCTTTGACTGATGATGAATCCAACTATTTAGATGTGCTGACTGATTTAGTTGCGAAATACGAGAGCGCAAACTGGAAACGGCTGGCAAAGGCGATGACGCCATCAGAGTGCTTGCACTATCTGCTTGAGCAGAGCGGCACAAGTCAGTCGGAACTTGCCCGACAAACGAGCATGCGCCAGTCTCACATTTCCGAGGTCTTAGCGGGAACGCGCTCGCTTAGCAAGGAAGGGATTGTCAAAATAGCGCATTATTTCAAAGTCTCGCCTGAGCTGTTTCTTCCCTGATACTCGATTCACTACGGGTTAAACGATTTCACCAGACTCAGAGTTGTCCCCAACAGTTTGCAAGAACCGCTGCGCATAACCTCTTACGTATGAATCGAAATCTAACTCTGACACTTCGCCAAATCCGTCAGGATGGTTACCTTCCCACAGGTAGCACCATCCCCGCAGTTCTTCGGGATGATTGAGCGGATTGATCACTTGCTTATGAATCTTGTCCAGGGCTGACTTAACATCGATAGAACCGGCGGAAATCTCTTGCGCAACTTGAGTCAAGTATTTGAGAAGCAAGGTTTTCTGCTCAGGAATGTGGATAGCAAGCTCCTCCAGAGCGCTCTCGAAGTATATTTCCGTATCGGCACGACCGATACGAGCTGGGAGCCCGGCAAGAGTGATGAGGCTGGAACTTTCGATATTCGCTTCCAATGCTCGTAGAGCCCAGGCAACATAATCATCGCCGATTATGCAGCCGTTGGATCGACGCACCAAAACCTCGAGCAAGCCTACCGGCATATTTTCTTGATTTAAACGAGATTCATTCATTTTTACGTGACGCCTCGCAAGATCAAGCAGTTTGTTGATGCCGGCGAACTCACCGACGTCCAAGTTGTCGATCTATTAGATGTAAACATCATGACAGTCCGCCAGGAGTTCCTTGCCAGTCCGGCAAAGGCTGAGGGTCCAGAACAGGCAGAAGTGTCCGAGTTTGCATTTCCATAAGGAGCCTCGGATTGCTTATATCGGATCCGCTCTCCAAACCATGCGTGATTGACACAAGTCGATCAACACAATCTTGCTGCTGTCGTCGATTCAGCTAAAGAAATCTGGAAGTTGATCCCCGTTTCACCAGTTTGCCCAGCTGAGTAGCCACTTTGATCACTTCGGTGTTTGAGGTGACAAGGACTATCCCAACCACGCTTGCAAAGTCGGAGTCCTCGCTAATTATCGCTTGAATGCCATTCGCCATCATGCATTCTATTATGTACGCATCGTACGCATCGAGTGACTCTCCTGAGCAACGAATGGCTGCTCTGGTGTTCGCTTGCGCATCCACTGTCACGGGTGCGCATACAGAATGCTTCTCAACCTTTGACCAAAGCTGCCCTACCAATTGGCTGACTTTTGCATGTTCAGCTGCCTGGTATCTGAATTGCTTTTTAGTCAGGCTCGGCGTATTGATGCTGTTGTAAATCTCGTACTCTGTTCGTTCAACGTGGTGTGCAATCTCCGCGAAGGTCACTGCCGCGTGAAAGAGTTTTGACTTAGCCTTGATTGCCTCGGCAACGTACCAGTAACTTTTTGGAGCGCTGAAACCGGGAATCGTTCTTGGGCCAAAGAGTCCGATCCACACGTTTGAATCGACAATAAATCGATCTCTGCCGAGTGGACTATTGGATCGGTCCGCTGCGTCGACGACATCGCACAAGATGTTTGACGGCACCGCCAAGGCTCACCTGTCAGATAGACTCTGCCATGAGCGGTCGATTGCACCTCGTGCTTTTTGATTGGTGAAGTAGAGATGCGCATTTGCCAAAACTTGTTCGAGGTCGGACTCAAAGTCCGGATCAAGGTTCGACCAATGGACTCTTCCCCTGAGCTCAGGTTCGCTCATTGCGCCCAACCATACACCCAAGGCGGCATTCAAGAATGGCGAGGCAACAAGGTCCACACCGCTGAAATCGAGTAGAACCTCATAGCCACGATCAACTTCGTGGGCAATGATTCCAAAAATTTTCTCCCCGTCTTCGGACGTAACACAGTGCGATCCGACCTCGCGGGACAAACGCACCTCTTTGGACCTTCTGACTGCTCTCATTGTCAATCCTAACCCTCTCTCGCCAAGTCTAGCCTACAAAGATGTTCGTCACAAACTGTCCACGACTATTGTTCCACGCTTTCATCGAAGTGAACATATGGGATTTTCGTACACCAGGATTTGAACAGAGTGCGGCTCAATCAGATATCGGGCCGATCCGAACTTTTATAAGTGTCTCTTCGTCATTCCGTTTAATCAACAGAACAAGAATTTGTCCGACGGCTCGATCTCGAATGTAAGTCAACGACGCAGTGACAAAATCCTTTGCCCCTTCCGGCAGTGATTCAACAGGTTTTCCATCAATTTCTAAGATCATATCGCCAGGTTTTATGCCCGCTGATTCAGCGCCACCACCAGAAGTGACCGCAATTATTTGTGGTCCTAGTTTTTGTTTATAGCTTGGATATTCGACAACTGGAAATGCAATGGATATACCAATCCCGTGCCAGGCCTCTTGCGTATATTCCCCTCTTGGCGGTTCAAAGTCCAATTGTTCAGACATAAAGATTGATCCAACGGAATTCATAGCTTTGGAACGGTAAAGCGGAGCCGAAACCCCGCTTCAAATATGTCAGCTTAGGCCATCCTCTCAACAGGTAATCCTAGGTTCCCTGAGGGTGTCGCTATACCGCAACACAGATGACCAAGTCTTACGACATTGTTTTTGTACCACGACAGTCACAAAAATGCCAGTCCAAGTCACAGAACTGTGCGTCACGACACGCCTCAAGATACTTAGTTCAGCAGGTTCAAGGACCTGACCTTGTTCGTTTATATATTTCTGGACAGATCCACCGAGCGCTTCCTTTCTGGTCACTCAGAAAGATTCCATTCGGCCAATCCTCATCACTCGGACAGGTCCCATTCGTCAAGATAGGGGTTGAGAAAATCCAGCAGCTCCACTACATCAAGCTCAGTGCCCAGACCTACCACTTCCCCTGCGTGGGAGGAGATCTGGTGTCTGCCGTTGCCGTCATCCACGATCAATACCCACGTCACCAGGGTGCCGGCGCGTTCGACAAATGCTTCATGCACGTTCAAGACGCCGCTGCCCTCCAGCAACTGCCGCAGCTTATCGGCATCCTCGACGGGCATGTCTTTGGGGTTAAGCTGGCATCGTTTGAATTGAGGCGCTATGCCACGCGTTATTGTCATTCGATAATCAACTTTAAGCTCAGCCGCTTCATTGATGTTCTCAAAATTGTTCGGATCGAGCAGATAGAGACGCACCATATTCAGTGCTTCGTTGGCTGAGCGGAATCTGATTTCCGCTCGTGTGAGCATGCCACTGAATTTGAGTTCTTTCACGGCACAAAACTGATCCGCCGCCAGACCGATATAAACCAGCCCCACCGGCTTTTCATCAGTGCCACCGTCCGTCCCGGCGATTCCGGTAAGGCTCACGCCAATGTCCGTTTTGGCCAGGCGCCGCACTCCGCGCGCCATCGCCTGGGCACACTCGGAACTGACAGCGCCAGGCTCAGCCAGCACTCGTTCTGGCACTTTCAGAAAATCCGATTTGGCGTCGTTGGAATATGTCACCACATTCAAGCGCGTGTATTTGGAGCTGCCTGCCACATCGGTCAAGCGCTTGCTCACCAAACCGCCCGTACATGACTCTGCCGTGGACAGCGTCAGGTTGCGCTGGCTCAGCATGGCAGCGTCGAGCGATTCAAGCGTATCTTTATCTGTGCCGTAGCAAAGCAAACCGCTGCTATTCTTTATCTCCTCAATCACAGGAGCAGCTATCGCCATCGCATCAGATACAGTATCACCGCGAGCGGTGACCCGCAATCTGCATTCACCACGCCCCGCATACGGTGCCACCGTAGGGTTGCTCAATTTCAAAAGGTGATCGTATTTTTCAGCCAGCGTTGATTCTCCGATGCCATAGTGTTTTAGTTCGACCGACCAGAGCGTGCCTTGAACGAATTGTTGCTGCAGAAATGGAATGGCAGTTTTTTCCCACATGATTTTGAGTTCTCCCGGAATGCCGGGGAAAGTAAGAATTGTTCGAGGATTGCCGGGGCTTTTAATCTTCGCCTGCTTAAGCAACTCCTTGCTTATCGTCCAGATGATACCGGGTGCGGTACCAGTCGGGTTGGGCAACCACTGGGCGCCATCCGGTCTCAAACCTTGTTTGCGGTTACTCTCAGGCATGGGAACGCCGCGCAAGCGAAAAAACTTCTCCACCCTTCGCACAATGGATTCATCCATTATCATCGGAACCTGGAAAAGTTCTGCTATGCACTCGGTGGTCAGATCATCTGCGGTCGGTCCCAAGCCACCAGATGTGATGACAATGTCGGATCGGTCAAACGCTGCCTTGAGCACGGCTTTGATGCGATCTTTATTGTCGCCGACGGTGCTGCGAAAATAGGAATCGATGCCCAGCTTAGCCAGCTCAACGGCGAAAAACTGAGAGTTGGTGTCCAGCACATCGCCGAGCAAAAGCTCAGTTCCAATCGAGACGATTTCCGCAGTTGGCATACGGAAGAGTTATCCGACCAGCCACTTAGTTGCGTGGGGGATTTGTTCAGGCGAAATCATGCCATGACCGCCGGCTGGAGGTGGATTAGTATCGTCGACGTGATAGGCGATCGCCGCCCACAGTCCTATGGCGCCCACAGTCATCGTGAAGACCACAAAAAAGAAGATCAGCCAATTCTTTGATGTATCGTTGTGGGCGTGTTCGGCCATGACTGCTAGCTCCTTTTGACAACCACTTTGCTCTTGGCTTCAAAAGCCTTTGATCGACTTGAGCAAATTCATCGTTACATCGTGATTGTACGCATTGCCGGGAGCAGGATACGAGTAGATGAGAATGTTTTTTATCGGTTTATTTACGCAAATACATCCAACCATCCCCTCGGCTGCTTTGCCGCTTGTGTCCTGGTAAGTGCCAATTCTGTAGGGCATAACCAGACCGCCCACTTCGGCGGTACCTGTGCTTTTCAACTCCTTAAATTTAGTAGTCGTTGAATTCGTGTTTAGTCCCACGTCATACGCTCGATCCAACAGATTCTTTGCATCCTGGTCAGCGCCGGCGGCATCCCTCAAACAGTAAATGAACATTTGCTGGTGATCGCTTTTGTGATCGATAACCACAAGCACGATATAGAACAAGTGCAGGCCGAGGACAAAGCGATAGCCCTCAGGCAGAGGCTGGGGAAACTGAGCAATCTTTGCAGCGTTGCGCAAAATCGCGGCAGGGTCGTTAGCCTCACGGCTGAGGCGCTGAATATACATCAGCCCTACAAACGATCCAGAAATCGCCGCGCCCATGAAGAGAACAACCAGGCAGATTAATAGTTTCGCCCAGAAAGGCAACCCGGTTCTTGCACTCGATGTTCGATCGGTCATCTGATCAGTCATTTGATTAAAGGCTGCCAGTGCGGCGCTCGTAAGCCAGGAGTGTGTTTGACAAGAGCATCGCTACTGTCATCGGCCCAACGCCTCCTGGCACGGGTGTGATCAAACCTGCAACTTGCCGCGCATCGGCAAAGACAACATCGCCAGATACAAGAGAGGCGCCATTTTCGCCTTGTGTATGGTGAATGCCGACATCGATAACGCAAGCACCGGGTTTGATCCATGAACCTTTGACAAATTCTCTTTTGCCGGCGGCAACCACCAAAATATCAGCTTCCCGGCAAATCTGATCCAGATCCTTTGTGCGGCTGTGACACATGGTGACGGTGGCATTCTTTTGCATCAGCAGCATGGAGATGGGCTTTCCGACGAGGTTTGAGCGTCCTATTACCACTGCTTTTTTCCCTTCCACAGACACCTGATAGTGTTCCAGAAGTTGCATCACGCCCAGGGGCGTGCAGGGGCGCAAGCCAGCCTTGCCGGCGAACAGCCGACCCATACTCTCGGTCGTCAGGCCATCAACATCCTTTTCCGGTTTCAGTTGAGCAAGCACATCTTCTGCTGAAAGATGTGATGGCAGCGGCAGCTGCACTAAAATGCCGTCGACATTTTCTGCCTCGTTCAACTCTTTGACACAGGCAAGCAAGGTGGGCATGTCGGTGGAAGAGCTGAACGTATGCATGAAACTTTCGATGCCGGCTTTCTTGCAAGACTGTGTTTTGTTCTTTACATAAAGGGCGCTGGCTTTATCGTCGCCAACCAGAACCACAGCCAGACCAGGTCTTCGCTTACCCTGCAAGGCAAATCGATCGACTCGCGCTTTCAACTGCCCCCGAACAACTGCTGCCAGAGCCTTCCCATCCATGATTGTGGCAGTTTGTTCTTCTTGCAAGGTCATATCCGTGAACTCCTTAAAAGCTTATTTGCTCAAAACATTTGGAAAGGTTTATTTCTGGACCATCAGCGTGTCCCATTTTGAGCACGATCCGATGGGACTCAGTGACATGCCCAATCATTCTGAAGGGATTGTCGGTTTGCCAGCCATCCCAGACCGATTGGGGAATGCAAGCGACAAGCTCATAGTCCTCTCCACCATACAGCGCCCAGTCTAGCGGGTTTACCTTCGCCAGTTTGGCGGCAGAAATAGTTTGCTCGTTAATTGGTAACTTTTCTAAATCAACCTGCATACCGACCTTGCTTAAGCGTGCAATTTGCACAAGGGCATCAGCCAGCCCGTCGCTGGCATCCATCAGGGCTCCGCGGTCGCCAGTTGCGCGTATGGCAGACCACGCTTCGCAGAGGCGGGGCAGGGGGTGCACATGAGCCTCTCGGCAGTGCGGGAAATTGGGCGCCTCGTGGCGGCGATTTTCAAGCAACCACCAGCCGGCTGCACTGGCACCAAAGTCGCCCGTGACGGCGATGACGTCGCCAGGCTTGGCACCGGCACGGGAGAGCATGCCGTTTTCGTGGACATCGCCGTGCACGGTGACTGTAATCGAAATAACCGTACCCCTGGTCAAATCGCCCCCGACAATCTGGCACTGGTACTGTTTGCAGCACTCGACCATACCTTTGAATAGGGCTTCAAAGTCGGATTTATGGAGGTGAGGGGCCACCGTAATGCTGGTGAGAACATGGCGGGGCCGCCCGGCCATAGCCGCTATGTCGCTTAAATTCACGGCAATTGCTTTCCAGCCAAGATCGCCCCAACTGATGAGGGGAATAGCGAAATGCGTGCCCTCAACCAGCGTGTCTGTGGTCAACAGATGACCACCGGCAATGAGGGCGCAATCGTCCCCAATTGAGCCGCTTCCCGACCATTCTTTTATACAATTTACTAATGCGTGTTCTGCGGTAAACAAGCGTGGAACAATCTATTTCGCTGGCCAAGTAGGGTTCAGGAGGAGATGCTACAATCTGGCAATAGGGATGTCTAGAACTCAGTAAGAAAGGATCTATCCAAAGTCAGGTGAATTGTGACAGCTGCGATTTTACAAATTGTACTTGGCCTAGTTAATCTTATTAATATATTGGTCATCGTCTGGTGCTTGTTGAGCTGGTTTCCGAATATTCGTTGGTACGATCAGCCATTTAAATCACTCGACATGGTTGTGCAACCGATAATCGCCCCTTTTCGCAAGCTGATTCCCCCGATCGGAAATATCGACTTCTCGCCCATGGTTGCAATGTTCGTGCTACAGGGTGTATGCATGTTGCTCAAGATGATTCCTACATAGACAGGAAAGTTTAATGCTCACTCGTAGATCTTTCTTGTTAGTTCAGCTAGCAGGGTTGGCAGCTGCTCTGGACACGTCTACGACGTTGCCGGCTTTCGCTAAAAAGCGTAACTTAGTACCGATTTCCGCAGGACCACACGCGGTCTCCCGGCAAGATTGGCCACCGGCAATCGTGCCTGATCACATCGGCATGAATGACAAAGGATACTGTTGTTTTATCGATGAATTTGGGCGTCTGGCCATTGTTGATTTGCGCAAGCCATCCAATCCAAAGACACCACCTCGTGTTGTCGCCGAACTTAACGGTTTAGCTAAGAAAGTAATCGACTTTAAGGTGGTCGTGAACAAGGCTTATGTCTTGGCCATGCATGAGAACGAAACTGGTGAACCACAACTGGCAGTGATCACGATAAGCATTGTACCGGTTATCGATCCTTCAATAATCGATATTCAAACGTTGGATAAGTTTTCGGAAGCAACGTCACTGGCAGCCTCAAGCGATCTGTATTGCGTGGCCGGCTCATCAACGGCAGGCGAGAATCTGATCGGCATCTACAGCTCCCCGATAAGAAAGAGCTCAGGCACTCAATCAATAATTGCCCTGGCAACGATGACCACAGAATTTCCTGTGGTGCAGATGGACTTGCAAGACAAAAACCTGCTTGTCTTGGAATCAGGCAACAACGCATCACAACTTGAATATTTTAGTCTGGTCGATGCGCGCACACCGCACAGTCGAGCAACTCTCAAGCTCGATGGCGAGTTCAAAGCTCTGGCTCGCTTTAAGGATACGGCGGTGGTTGCCGGCATAGCCAACGCTAACGGACCACATTCAAGTGAGTGCTTGGCCATTTCAGTGGCGCTTGAGCCGCAACCGCGGATAGTGTCACAGGTTTCGCTGTCACCGATGATCAATGTTCTCGATGCATCGACACAGAAGGATCGATGTATGGTTTTTGGTGAGGGCGGAGACGATCGCATCTTGGTCTCGCTGCTCTGCGACAAGAGGCGCGGGCTCAAACAAGAACAAGTGATCATGCTGGCGAGACAGAAAGGCGGGTATGGCGCTCACTCTAATCTCGTGCTTGGCAAGAGCAGTGCTTATGTGGCCTCTGGCTGGGCCGGTGTGCAAATGATAGATTTCGTCGCTAAACGCTGGACCGAAGCGTACAACTATTCCATTCCTCGATTGCCCGCCTCCAGCATGGCTTCCTGGGGCGATCTTGTCGTTCTTGCCGGTGCCGATCTGAAGCTCTACGACATTCAGCAACCGGCTAAACCAAGTCTTATCGGATCGTCGGCATTGACCAGCTCAGTCAAATCGGTTGTCGGCGCTGGAAGCTTCGTCATTTGCTTGACCAGAGACTCCATGGTTTTGCGCAAGATGGATAAGCTTGATGAAGCTGTGGCGACCGTGAAAATTCTCGGTCAGCAACTTTGTTACGACAAGATCCAACAGCGCTCTTATGTGCTCTTTCAAGACCTGAAAAAGACTACCGTAACCAAGTTTCAAGTTTATTCCAATACGCTGATTTCGGAAAAGGTTTACGATGTACCCGGCTCATTTTCCCGAGCCTCCGCCAATGGTGGCTCCATTTTGTTGGGTGGTCTCAACGATGTCAGCCTCTACGCAACAAAGGGAGACAAGGCTGACTTCATCGGCAGCCGGCATTTCGAGAATCTGGCTGTTCGCGATGTTTTTCTTCTCGATGATGTGGCGTTAATCACAGCCGTCGATCAAAACTCAAAAGGATTTTTCCTGGTGCTGTCTAAGGACCAGAAAGATATGCATGTTCTAGGATCGATCGACTTACCGCATGACGGCGTCGCCCTGTCTGCCTTTAAGACAACTGCAGTGGCTGTCGGACGGACACCCGAGGGCAAAGATCTGGTCACCATTATCAATCTCGCTACTACCTCTGCACCAAAGATAGTGACATCGTTGCCGACGATCGAAGCAGCCTCGGCCGTGGTAGTGAAGGATCAATTCGCCCTTATTGCCGGTCGGGGACTGGAGATCGTGACGCTGTCATGACTGCAGCCATATAACTAGCATACCGCTCCAGCCTGCCTCTAGCACCGCCGGTGGAGCCCTTGGTCGTAGTCAAGAGTAATTATATGTCTCTTCTATTGCAGAGCAGGTCCCGTTTTCTGCAATAGAAGAGACATGTCCTTTTTATTGCGGAATTCGAGCATCATTCTGCAATAAAAGAGACATTTTCAGCTGAAAAAGTTCAGCCTTTGGGGTGAATTGCCTGTTGAGGTCACAACTACCTATCAACATATTGATGCGCACGCCAGGCTCCTAGAGAAGTCGAGCGCCAGCAGCCAACTCAGCTGCCTGATCCGCTTGAGCATGGGCTCGTCTATTAAATACCCTCACGGCGCCGTTACCGTGTTGGCACTCTTCGCTTTGGCAGCTGCTTTCGCTGCTCTTGCAGCTGCTTTCGCCGCCGCGGCTTCGCGCGCTTCCTCTATCTGTTGCTTCAGTTGGGATAGCTCAGACTGCAGACTGCCAACGCCGGCGGTGGTTGGCTTGTCTTCAAAGGCATGCACCATCGCACCGGCCAGACCAATCTGCTTCAACTGATCGAAGGTGAGAGTGTCGACGATATCGTATTTGGCACCATCGTGAATGAGATAATCGTCGAGATATTTCAATAAAGCTCGACCGTCATACTCTTCTCCAATTTCCAGAAATGTCACTTTGATCTCGCCTGGTGAGCGCATCTCCTGCGTAGCCTGAATGATGACATTCTCGACTTTTGGTCCACGATTAGGCATTCCGTCTGTCATCACTACGACCAGCAGCGGTCTGCCTCGTTGCGTGGAAAGAAATTCTGACAGAACGTCCTGGAGAGGGCTGCCCATATCAGTTGCGCCGGCCGGCGTCATCGTGCGGAAAAGATTCTCCACGCGCTCAGCAGAACATCCGCGCTCTTTCGTAAAACTGTTATTGAATGTGATCAGGGTGATTCCACGCCCACCCAGATAAGGTTTTATCTCGCGGGCGAAGGAGCTGATATGGTCGGCGCACCATTGCCACTTTGACTCGGGCTCGGAGCTAAGACTCTGATTCATCGAGCCTGAGGCGTCGACAACAATGACGATATCGAACTGGCTGAGCCTCTTCAGCGGCGGATCCTCAGGTGGAGGGATTGGAGTCTTGTGCTGGGTGACATCAACTTCTGGAGTCTTGTGTTGGGTGACGTCAACTTCTGGAATCTTGAGATCATGGTCTTTTTTCGCTTGCATCCTACTCAAATCAACCGGACCTGTGTCAACAGACAATGAATAGGTCTTGCCGGCGCGGTTGATAATCAAAGCCAATTTGTTTTGCCCAATCGAGCCTGAGAGTATCTGATCGTCTTTTTCCAGACCCGCATAATAAGCCGGCGAGCCCTGGCGGACGCTTTCAACCTTACTGGGCAATTTGTTTCCCACCAACGAAACACCGGCGGCGCCGCAAACGTAGTTCACTTCGTCAACTTGACCATACAATTTATATGCGGACGGGTGATCGCAAAACGCTGGTATTTGCATCGACAAGAAAGCAGCAATCAAAAGGGCAATGCCCAATCGGACTCGCTTTGAGCCTCCACTTGAGCCCCCCTGCTTGTGCGGCTCTTGGTACTCTTTACTTTGCATTCGCATTGGCATTGGCATTTGCCTTGGCAGGCGCGTCAGCTCCCGGTTTCCCTTGCGGAATCAGACTTTTCTGTTGGGCTTTCAGAGGCACCGGTGGTGGTGGCGGTTTATAGCCATCGTAATTGACGAAATTCCTCACATAAGCGTTGGTGTTTTGCGGTGTCATTTGAATCAGGCTCGTTCCCGGCTTTTGTTGGCTGTTCATGTTTGTCATAACACCGCCGTAAGCATCCGAGCGACGCTTATATTCAGCGGTGACTTCAGTTTCTCGTTTAGCGAAGTCGGCATTAATGGCATCAATTTTTGTTTTGGACTCTGCTTGCACTCGTTGCAAAGCCTCTTGATACTCAGGGTTGGCTACGTGCTGAGGATGAAATCTGCCTCCTATGTAGTAGCCGCGCTCAAAAAATTGGGGGATGTCGCGCAACTGGGCAGCTCCCTCATCGTTGATGTCGCTGATTTTCTTGTCTGCCTGCTTGCGCAGAAACTCGATTTCATGGACTCCTTCCTGAAGGGTATTGGCTCTTCTTTCAAGCAAGTCGAGATTAGTGGCGGCATCCCTATTTGCAGAGGCGCTGTTCAGTGCGCTGTTAGCCGATCCGCTTGCAGCTTCAGGCGTGCCCCCGGTCGCTGCTGCGTTTGCCCCACCAGTTGCAGCCGCACCGTTGACCGTGCCACCGCCAGCACCCGCGGCATTCGATTTTCCCGGCGTAAGCGTGGCCAGCGCCTGCCGGCAATAGCTGCTCAACTTGGGTTCAGTGGCCAACCTTTCGCATTCTGTGAACTGGGCAATCGCTTCATCGCGCCGGTTCAATTTAACAAGCGCTTGCGCCAGGTAGTAGCGAGCGGTCGCATTGCCGGGTGCTTTTTTCAATTCCTCGATTCCATAAGCAAGCGCGGACTGGAAGTCCTTTTTTTGATAGGCGTGAATCTCCTGCTCAAGCAGGTCTTCGCCACTGGCAAAACAGGGTAGAGGCGTCGATAAAACCAACGCCAAGAACATCGATAGACTTGCTGTTTCCCAATTTTGCCGGAACAAATAAACAAAACCTCGTCGCGCCTAAACTAGTATGGCATCCATATTCAGTCAGCTGTGAACGGATGTTTTACATCGTATAGCTTGGGGCCGCCGAAGATGAAGCTGACCACTCTACCGTTTTCGTAATTCAGGACAATTGAAGCACCACCCCCACATCCGCCTTGAGCGAGTCTATAAGAGGCTTGGCTTTGTCTGACTGGCCCGTCTGTCCTTCCCAGTCTCTTCTCTATTGCCTTCCTGTCGAGCTCAAATATATTGTGTTTGGCAAGAAAAATCTTGAACGCCTCGGATCTGTCCCACGATCTTTGACCGGGGCGGATATACCATTTGTCGCCAAAATTCATATCTCGTACATGAACCTCGGCCGTACCATTCTTAAAGTCTGTCGCCCGGTCATAGATTGGCTTAATAACCCAGTCTCCAGTGTGGTTTATGTAGCCAAAGTTGTTCAAGCTGGCTGCAACCATTACTCTTGCTACACCCTCTCGGAACACCCCTCCAAGCGGATAAAATTGGGGAGGGATCACAAATTTTCCAGAGGTATCTATAAATCCTAGCCGTGACCCTCTTCTAAGACCCAATCCAGGGATAATGCCGCCGTCACCGCCTACGGTGACGGCAGCCAGACCTTCGCTAAATTCAGCTGCGCCCGAGCAATCTGGCGGAAGAGAGAGAACTTCTCTACCAGATTTATCAATGTAGAAATATGCTCCATTTTTTCGCACTGCCGCAAGTCCTTCATGGAAATCATCAGCCCAATCAAAGTTCGGTGATATCGCAATGTGACCATCTTCATCCAAGAATCCATAGTGAAGTTGTTCTTTAGGCGAAGCCTTGCTATCTGTTGTTTTTACAGTGATCACTGCCATTTTTTCAAAATACCGATGCAAGTCTGGAAGCTGAGGCAGCTCGACTAACTTCTGATGTTCAAGATCATAAAGCGCTCTTACACCGCTCGTCGCTCCGTTCGAATCCGGAACTAAGTCAACTTGAATCAAATTATGGCCATCGACTCCCATCCAATACACATAGTCAGATCTTGCGAAAGAGGGTGTCATTTTTGGCGGCAAAGTGAAGCGGACCAAACCACTTGAATCGATTATTTCGTACGGAGAATCAACTGATTCTTTGACGACGGCGAAGCCCTTGAAGAATGTATGAGCCTCCGCAAATCGAGGAGCAATAACGATATTGCCTCGCAAATCCGCATAACCTAACCGGCCATCTTCATCGAAACAAACCCGGTTCTCGGCAAAACCTGGAAAATAATCAGCTAAGTGCAATTTGAACGTTTTACCGTTTGGAGCAATGCGGATGTCGGTTTCGCGAGGATTGGAAAACTTTTTAAATCGCCAACCGGGAACCATCCAAGTGAATCCGTGCTGCTCAACTTTAACTTCTCCACCCTGTTTATTTATCCATTCAGCCCGACATGCTAAGGGTAATGTGGCCAGTGCTATCGTCAATGCTCCAGTAGTCAGCGCTGTTCGAAGTTCGTTCATTGGCTGGTCCAGTTTATAATTGTATACTCAGAGCCTGGACGTTCAAGATGAGTGCAAGGATTCGACCAACATGCGATCCTCATTATATAGGAATTTACAACCCAACTTCCTTCACCGACTCGGTTTGGATGGCGGTCCCGTCGTCTATCGACGGAGATTGCGATTGCGCGCTGTAGCACACTCTGTCGGAAGTGGCTTGCATGTCTTTCGCCCACATTTGCAGGGCAGTCTCAAACTTCACTTCTCTTCAAACCACACTGACCTTAGATAATGGTCTACAAGGTCAAGTAGTCCGCGATTTACAGTCATGGGAACAGGCGCCGACGAATCTCGCATGATTTTGTTCCCGCTCGACACCGCGCACCATATCTGGTGCCTGAAAGATACTCCAATCCAGCTTACACGAAGCTTTCATGCCGGCAAAACAATTCCAAATATTGTTAAAGTTGCGAATTAATTTCGAGGCGCGGAAGTCAGCAGCCGACTGCATGTTAACGCAGAGCCGCTTGTAGTGTCAATCGACAGAGAACCACCGAATTATCAGGCACTAAATATAGCACCATATTTTTTTATATTATTCACAAATCATCCACAGCCGAATTGTTATTCTGTAAACGAGACCCAATACGCTTAGATTGCGGAAACGACACCAGCAAGCGTGCAAGTTTCCTGTTTGACGCGTTGCGCTCATGGCTTATGGCGCAGTGATGTTTGGAGTTATGACTACCCGGTCGGGTAGCGTTTGATTCGACTTGATTTAGGAAACTGGAGGAACACATCGTGTTTAATAAATATTCGGCAGTACCACTAGCAGTGGCAGGTTTAATTTCGCTTGGCGCTCCATCTTTTGCCCAGAACATCCCGGCCTGGGAAAACAATGAAGCACAGAAAATCAACCAGGCTATCAGTACGGGAATGGTAAACCCAAGTCAGGCACAAGGTCTGACCACCCGGGAAATGCAAATCCAACAGGAAACGGCGCAATATGCCATGAAACAGGG